>Ga0164242_10000394_pt1 | contig 53550 bp, 53 predicted proteins | sample OricomgcompostMG_FD_108783 | JGI IMG/M metagenome (GOLD analysis project Ga0164242, IMG submission 108783) | Miracle-Growth compost microbial communities from Emeryville, California, USA - Original compost - Miracle growth compost (MG) ...
AAGCCGGAACAGCTTGCATTCATGCCCGCGTTTGGCTATAAGGGCGCTGAGTTTTAAACAACCGTTCAAACAACGAAGGAAAATACCCCATGGAACCCACAGTTGCCGCTGCCGCCACCGACATGAGCATGCTGAAGGCCGTTGGCGCCGGTTTGGCCGCCTGCGGGATGATCGGCGCCGGTATCGGTCTGGGCATCGTGTTCGGCAAGTTCTTTGAAGCCGTGGCCCGCCAGCCCGCCGCCGAAGACAAGCTGAAGACCTACCTGTTCATCGGCATGGCGCTGGTGGAAGCGATTGCGCTGTACGCCTTCGTGATCGCCGCCATGGTGCTGTTCGTGCTGAAATAGGCTGAGGGTTTCCCGCCGTTATGGAACTTTTCGTCCTTACCTACCTGCAGAGCGAGTATTTCTGGACCACGCTGGCATTCGTGGTGCTGCTGGGCGTGATGTGGCGCTTCGTGGTGCCCGCCGTGCTGACCGTGCTGGACGCCCGCGCCGCCCAGATTGCCGGTGATCTTGACGCCGCCGCGCGCAATCGCATGGACGCCGAAACCACCCTTGCCGATTACACCGCCCAACTGGCCCAGGCGAAGAAGGACGCCGCCGAGATTATCAGCCGCGCGCGGGCCGAGGCCGAGGCGCTGGCGAGTGAGCGCATCCAGCAGGTGGAACGGGAGCTGGCGCGCAAGGTTGAGGACGCCCACAAGGGCATCGCCGCGGCCAAGAACGAGGCCCTGCGCACCGTGCGCGAGGACGTGGCCGGCATGGTGGTGGAGATTGCCGGCAAGCTGCTGCAGGAGAAAGTGGATGCCAAGGAGGCGGCCAAGTTGACGGATAAGGCTTTGGATAAGACTCTTAACTAAGTATAAGTTAAGAACTTAAGCCCCTACGGGGGCTTTTTTACTGTCGGGTTTCTGAAAGTTCTTACGCTGCCCGTCGTCGCGCCTCACTTTGGACTCGCTGCGCTCCGTCCACGTTCCGGCGGCAGGGCGGCTACGCCCCCTGCACCCCCCGCTTAGTACGAAGGGAAGGAGGGAGTGTCCTCCTTCCCCTCAAACCCCATCCTCCGCGTTTCATAGAGAGGTTTGTGGCGCCTGGATTGGGCTGTGGCGTGGCTCCGGCAACGGGTGGCTTCGATAGGGGCCTGCGGTGTTGGCCGCAGGTATTTCATAGCTGGTATGGAAGGTTTGGCCAAAAAAGACTTGACGCGGGGGGCGATTTTGGCGACAACGCGCCGAGTGTGCCGGTCGGAAACCGGCCGAACAGAGATTTGGAGACCCAAAACATGAAAAAAGACATTCACCCCGACTATCACTTCGTGACCGTGGCCATGACCGACGGCACCGAGTACGTGACCCGCACCACCGCCGGGGAGGCCGACGGCCGCATGCAGCTGGTGATCGATTCCAAGAACCACCCGGCCTACACCGGCGAGCGCAAGATTCTGGACAGCATGGGCCGCATGGAAAAGTTCATGAACAAGTACGGCGCCAAGACCAAGTAACGGCTCCGCTTGGAAAAGCCGCCCGCGGGCGGCTTTTTTGTGCCCGGAGGTTAGTTGAGGTTTTCCAGCGCATGCATTTCGGCGGGGGTGAAGACGCGTTGCATGTCGATATGCACGACCATTGCGCCTTCATGGGTTGAGATGCCCTTGATGCATTCCGCGCCGATGCTGCCCGCGACCAGCGGCGGGGGCGGGGCGATGCCTTCCAGCGGGATGCGCGCGATTTCGTGCACGGCATCCACCACCAGGCCCATGGTGAGGCCGTTGCCGAGTTCCACCACGATGATGCGGGTGTTGATGTCGGTAGCTTGCGGGGCGAGGCCGAAGCGCTTGCGCAGGCTTGCCACCGGAATGATGTGCCCGCGCAGGTTGATGACCCCTTCCACGAAGTGCGGCGCCTGCGGCACCGGCGTGATGGTGACGGGGCGGATGACTTCGCGCACGTCGAGGATGGGCAGGGCGAAGGTTTCGCCAAGCAGGTCGAAGGTCACCATTTGCTGGGGCCTGCCGATTGCGGGGGCTGCGTCGGGCATGGGGCGTCCTTTGTTGGCCGGGCTTTCCGGCCCGCGGTTCAAGCCATTGTAAAAGTGGGTGCGCGTTTGGGCAAGGGCGGTGGCGTGGCGGCGCCGTTTATGGCAGCATGGCATTTGTGGATTTAGCGCACCTGCCCGATTTGGAAGACCAACTGCAACGCCTGTCGCTGAGCCGTGCCTACGGCCGCGTGGCGGGCATAGAAGGCATGGTGGTGCAGGTGGCGGGGCTTGAGAACGCGGTGATGGGCGGGCGCTGCCGGATAGCCGACATTAAGGACGGCGCGGGCCTTGCCGCCGAGGTGGTGGGCAGCGCCGAGGGCATGACCCTGCTGATGCCCTACGGCCCGCTGGACGGGATTGCCAGCGGCCAGCGCGTGTATATGGAGACCCATGGCGGCAGCGCGCGGGTCCGCATCAACCACAGCTGGATAGGGCGGGTGGTGAGCGGCCTGGGCGAGCCGCTGGACGGCAAGGGGCCGCTGGCCACCGTGGGTGGCGAGGAGCGTCCGCTGAAGGCGCCGCCGCCGCCCGCCTTTGAACGCGCGATGGTGGGCCCGAAAATGGATACCGGCGTGCGCGTGATGAACACCATATTGCCGCTGTGCGAAGGCCAGCGCTTGGGGATTTTTGCGGGAAGCGGCGTGGGCAAGAGCGTGCTGATGGGCATGCTGGCCAAGCACAGCAACGCGGAGGTGGCGGTGATTGGCCTGATTGGCGAGCGCGGCAAGGAGTTGAACGAATTCATCGCCGAGCAGCTTGGGCCGCAGGGGCTGGCGCGCAGCGTGGTGATAACCGCCACCGGCGACCAGCCGCCGCTGGTGCGCAGGCAGGCGGCGTATTTGACCATGGCGGTGGCGGAGTATTTCCGCGATTGCGGCTTCAAGGTGCTGTTGATGATGGACAGCGTGACGCGGCTTGCGCAGGCGCAGCGCGAGATAGGTCTTGCCAGCCGCGAGCCGCCGACCACGCGGGGCTATACGCCAAGCGTGTTCGCCGAACTGCCGCGCCTGCTGGAGCGGGCCGGGCCGGGCACGGGGCAGGGCAGCATTTCCGCCATTTTCACCGTGCTGGTGGAGGGTAGCGACATGGAGGAGCCGGTGGCCGACGCGGTGCGCGGGATACTGGATGGGCATATCGTGCTGACGCGGACGCTGGCCGAGCGCGGGCATTTCCCCGCCGTGGACGTGTTGCAGAGCGTGAGCCGGACGGTGCCGAAGTGCCTGAGCGCCGGGGAAAACAAACTGGCCGCCAAGGCGCGGCAGGTGCTGGCGACCTATGACGACATGGCCGAACTGATTCGCCTGGGCGCCTATACCGCCGGCAGCGACCCGCAGGTGGACGAGGCGATTGCGCTGATGCCCGCGCTGAACGACTTTTTACGGCAGGGGCCGGATGAGAAGACCGGCATGGCCGAGAGCTTTCAACGCCTGGGCGCGGCGCTGGCCGGGTAATCGGATATGGCCAAGACCCTTGCGGTGCTGATTAAGCTGGCCGGGCGCAAGGTGGAGCTGGCGCAACGGCAGTTGGCGCGGACGCAGCAGGAGATACAGGCCGCCGGGGCCGCCATGCGCAGGCTGGAGGAGGATGCGGCAGTGGCTTTCGTTCAGGCCGTGGCCGAGGACGATGTGCTGAGCCTGCAGGCCGCCGGGGCGGTGCAGGAAAAAGCCCGCCGCGGAATTGCCGCGCTGAAGGAGGAAGAGGCGGCGCTGCGGCAGCGCGAGGGGGAGGAGAAGGCGAGGCTTCAGGCCCATTATGCCGAGCAGAAGCGCTACGAGATTTTGCAGGAGAGGCAGGCGGCGGCGGCGCGCAAGGCGCAGGCGAAGAAAGCGCAGGGCGCGCTGGATGACGTGGCCGGGCGGATGAAATAGGCCCGTTGAGGAGGGCTTGGTTTGCACGCGCTTCACGCCTTGTGGGCGGGGACCCCTGCCCCGCCCCCTGCGGTCGCGTGCAAAAAGGAATCCTGCGGGTGGTTTGAGTAGGTTTTCCTACGCGCTGGCCAAGGATGTGCCCGGCGTCGTTTTGACGTAGGCGATGGCGGCGGCGTGGGCCGGGTCGGCGTGGAGGATATGCCGCTGGTTGGCGATGTTTTCAGAGTGGCCGAAGAGGACGAAGCCGTCGTTCGCCAGCATGGCTGCGAGGTTGGCAGTTACCTGCTGCTTGCTGGCTTCGTCGAAATAGATGAGCAGGTTGCGGCAGAAGATGATGTCGAATGTGCCGAGGGCGGCGGTGCAGGCGGCATCCATGAGGTTGCCTTGCTGGAAGCGGCACATCTTGCGGATTTCCGGCTTGAGGGCCCAGGCGCGGGCGCCGGGTGAGGCCTGCGTGCCGCCCGATGCGGTGAAATATTGCCGCAGCAGGGCGGGCGGCACGTTGCGCACGTTATAGTTGCGGTAGACCGCGGCGTTGGCTTTTTGCACGGCGCTTTGCGAGATATCCACGCCGATGAGCTCGAAGCGCGTGGCGCCGGCGGCGAGGCCGAGGTTCTTGAGCATGAGGGCGATGGTGTAGAGTTCGTCTCCGCTGCTGGCCCCGGCCGAGAGGATGCGGAAGGTGGGTTGGTTTTGCGCCCGGCGTGCCGCGACGAGGGAGATGAGGATATCGTTCTGGAAAGCCTGGAGCTGGGGCTGGTGGCGGAAGAAGAAGGTTTCGTTGATGGTGATTTCGTTAATGAGGAGGGCGTGTTCCGCCTTGCCCTGCGGGGTGCCCAGATAGGCGAGGTAGGCCTGGAAGCCTCCGAGGCCGAGGGCGTGGACACGGGTGTTGATGCGCGAGGCAAGGAAGTAGGATTTGGCGGTTTCGAACCTTATGCCCGAGAGGCGGTAGATGAGGGCGGCGAATTGCCGGAACAAGGCATCGCTGAGCTGGGGCCGGTGACTGGACAGGGCGGCAGGGGCGAGGGCGGGGAAGGCCATGGGAAAACCCTGCGCGAGGATGCGGCTTTTTTCAAGACAGGAGTGGAATGGCGTGGCTTATAGGCCAAGGGTGTGTGGCAGGCCCGCTGTGACCGCGGCTTGCGAAGGTGTGCGGTATGACGTCAGGCCGAGGTGGGGAGGGATGCGGGGTTGGCCGCCAGCATTTCCGCCCGCGGGTTGACCGGGAAGGCGGCGGCGCTTTCCACCGTGATGCCGCCTTGCAGGCCGTAGCCTTCCAGCAGGCCGGCGACCAGTTGCTGGAGGCCGGTGGTGAAGCCGGATTCCGGCGGGGTGGTGCGGCGGAGCTTGAGCCAGACCGCGGGGTAGGTGACGAGGCCGTCGAGCTGGAGCGGGCCCATTTGCGACATATCGAGTTCCAGCACGAAGCGGGTATGGGTGGCGGCGCGGGGGTCGTCGGGCTTTTCGCGGCGCCAAAAAAAGCCGCCCTGGCGCGGGTCTTCGCCGGGGGCTTCCACGTACGGAAAAAGAGTGCCGCGCCACTGGTTGGGGGCGGCATCGGGCCGTTGCTGCAGTTGCGCGAGGTGGTGGAGGTCGGGCGAGAGGTCGACGCCCATGGACTTGAGGATGTCGGTGGCGGATTTATCGAAGGCGTCTTGCGGGCGGTTGCCTGCCAGCGCGCCGATGAAGCCCACCAGACCCGGCAGCAAGTTGGCGAGTTGCGGGATTTGCGCGCGCAGCGTTTGCGCCTGCTGTGGGGCATTCTGCTGGAGGACGTTGAGCGCTTGTGTGAGCGCAGGCCATTGGCGCCCCAGCGTGTTGAGGGTTTGCGCGCGCTGGCTGGCCTGCGGCAGGGTGAGGGTGAGAATGCTGGCGAGGTGGTTGGGCTCGATGCGGATACTGAGGTGGGTGCCTTCCACAAGGTGGGCGGTGGCCTCGGGCTGCGGGGTGACCACGGCGATGGTGCGCCCGGCCCATGCCGAGGGTTGGCTGATGGTGAGGACGGGCTGGCCTTGCTCATTCACCGTGGTGATGGTGCCTTGCAGTACAGTGCCTGCGGGCGGAACGGCCTGGGCGGTTTGCGCGGCGGTGGGTTGCGGCGTGCCGATGTTGGGTTGCTGGTTCTGCTGCGTTTGGCTGCCAGCGGGCTGGATGCGGAGGACGTTGGGCGCGGTGGGGGTTGAGAACTCGACCACAAGGATACTCCCGGTTGGTGGTGGTTCCTTTGATTGTAAAACAAGGGTTTGTCCTGTGGCAAGTTGCAGGGTTTGGGTGCCGTTTTGCGGCGGCAGAACACGGGCAGGGAGCGGCATGTTGAGGGGAACGGGCGGTAAGTTTGCGGCGGCGGGCGACGGCAAAACGGCGAGGCCCGGCGGCGGGGGCAGGCTGGGCGGTTGGGAGGTTCCGGCAGGGGTGACGGGTTGGGTGAGGACGAGGGTTGTGGGGGCCGCATTTTGTTGGGGAAGGAGTGCGGGCAAGGGGGTGTTTTGCGGCAGGGCGCGGCCGAGGGTGAGGGTGATGGGGACGGTGGCGGGTTGCGGCGTGGCTTGGGCGGGCTGGGGTGTGGTTGGGGCGAGGGTGGCGGGTTGGGTGCCATCGGCACGCAGGGGCGCGGTGGCGATGAGGGTGAGGGCCTGGCCGAGCCATGTTTGCGGCGGCGGGGTGTTGGGGAAGCTGACGGCAACGGGGCCTGCGGGGATGGGGACGGGGATTTGTGTGGAGGTTTGCAGGGTGGTTGGTTGGAGTGTGGGGGTGAGGAGTTGGGTGGCGGCCTGCAGGGCGGGGAGGGGGATGGTGGTTTGGGGTTCGGCGGCGGGATTGGCGGCGGTTTGCAGCAGGTTGATGACGGTGGTGGTGAGGGTGTTCTGCAGGGCGGTAACGGTATTTTCCGCCGGGAGTTGCAGGGTGACGGTGGGCAGGGCGGGGGCTTGCGGCTGGGGCGTGGCGGCGGGTGCGGTTTGCGGCGCGGCGGGGGCGAGGATACGCGCGGTGAGCACCGTGGTTGTTGCGTTGGATGGGATGGTTGGTTTGGCGCCGGCGGCACCCGCACTGGCCAGCAGGTTGCCGAGGTTGAGGCGCGTGCCCACCGGCAGCGGCAGGTTGAGGGTGGCCTTGAGCACGGTGCCCGCCGGGGTTTCCAGCGTGATTTGCCGGCCCGCGCTTTGGATGATGGTGAGCGGCTGGTTGGCGAGTTGCGCCTTCTGCTGGTCGCTGAGCGGCGGGGTGAAGGTGAGTTGCGGTGCGGCGCCCGCGTTGCCTTGCAGTTGCGGCAGGAGACGGGAGAGGATGGAAAAGTCCATGCCCCTAGCTATGCAAGTTGCGTGACAATATCCTGCAAGGCCTTGACGGCGGCGGCGTGCGGGAAGGCGATGGCGGCCTGCTGCTGGGTTTTGACCGCGGCGGCATAGTGCCTGTCGGCCGGAATGTTGCCGAGCAGCGGCAGCGGCGGGAGTTGCAGGAAGTTCTGCGCGGCAGTGGAGAGGCGGGTGTGCACGGCCTTGGCCTCGCGCGCCGTGGCCTGGTTGACCACCAATCGCGCGTTGGCGCACTGGTGCTGCTGCCAGAGCAGCTTGATGAAGGCGTAGGCGTCGGTGAGGCTGGCGGGGTCGGGCGTGGTGACCAGCAGGGTGGAATCGGCCTGTGCGGCCATGAGCAGTTGCGCCGGGGTGACGCCCGCGGCGACGTCTATGAGGGTGAGGTCGTAAGTTTCGGCGAGTTCGCGAAGGTCGGTGAGCAGGCCGGTGAGCTGCGGCTGGCTGAGGGTGGTGAGCCCGGCGTGCCCGGCGCGGCCGGGGATGAGGGTGATGCTGCCGCGCTTAAGGTTGAGGCCGGTGAGCGGCAGGGCTACGTCGGACAGGGTGGCGGTGCCGCCGATGACGTGGGCGAGGTCTTTGCCCGGCTGCACGTTGAGCTGGACGTCGAGGTTGGCGAGGCCGGTATCGCCATCCATGACCAGCACCTTTTTGCCCGCTTGCGCGAGAAGGATGGCGAGGTTGACGGTGAGCGAGGTTTTGCCGACCCCACCCTTGCCGGAAGATATGGCGACGATGCGGCTCATGAGGTGAACTCCCACGGTTGTTTGGGCAACGCGGCCAGCCCCTGGGCCAGCCATGCGGCGGTGAGGGCGAGGGGCGCGGCGCTGAAGTTGCCGCTGTGGCTGGCCACGCCCAGGGGCAGGCCGCTGTGCGCGGCGGTGTTGACCAGCGCGCCGTAGCGGGTGGTGCAATCGAGCCGGGTGACGATGAGGCTGGCGGGGTTGAAGCGGTGGCAAGCCACGGGCAGGGCGGCCATGTCGGCGGCGTTCATATCGGCGGGAACGACGAGGTGGCCGGTGGCGGGAATGCCCAAGCTATCGAGCCGCTGCTTGAGCATGGTGAAGGCCTGCGGCTGGTAGGGGTTGAGCCCCGGCGTATCCACCAGCAGCATGTGGCGCGGGCCCATGCTGCGCGCGGCGGCCTTCAAATCGTTCACCGAGGCGAGGAGGTGGGCGGTGTCGCCCAGGGTTTCCGCGGTGATGGCGAGGGGCTCGAAGCCCGCGATCTTCTGGTCGTCGAGCGAGAGGATGCCGGTTTTGCGCCCGTTTCTGTGGTTATGCACGGCGATTTTGGCCACCAGCGTGGTTTTGCCCGCGCCGGGCGGGCCGATGAAGAGGTGCGCGTGGGCGGGCTTGAGGATGTCTTCCACCGGCTTGAAGGCGAGCATCTTGGCGAGGAGCATCTCCAGCCCCTCGGCCTCGTTGAATCCGGCGCTGGCGAGACCGGGCAAGGCGGCGGCGATTTTGGCGATGAGGTCGTCGGCAAGGCCGTGCTGGGCGAGGATGTCCGGCAAAGCGGTGGACTGGGTGGCGGGTTGGGCGGCGGGTTGGGCACGGGTTTTGGACGGTTGCGGCAGGGCGATGGAAGCCTCGGCCACCGGGCGGGTGGCTGGTTCGTCGTCCTTCACCGCGGCGGTGATTTCGAGCGTGGGTTCGCCCTTGGCGTTCTTGGTTTTGCGCGTGCCGAGGATGAGCGCTTCCGGCCCCAGCTGCTCACGGATGACGCGGAGGGCGTCGGCCATGGTGTCGGCAGTCAAAGTCTTTATGCGCATACGACTTTATAAGGGGGCGGCAGGATTGTGGCAAGGGATGCCAAGGCGGCGGTTGGCATGGAGATTGCATGGTTTGGGCAACAGGAGTATGTGACCATGCCAGTTTCGCTGATATCCAACGCGCCGGCGCGCTATGCGCAGACCGCGCTGCAGAAGCAGAATGATGCCATCACCCTGAGCACGCAGAAGCTGACCAGCGGCAGCCGCGTGACCAACGCCGGCGACGACGCGGCTTCGCTGGCCGTGGGCACCAGCCTGAAGATTGAGAACGCCGGGCTTAACAGCGCCATCCAGAACGCCATCAGCGGCACCAGCATGCTGCAGATCGCCGACGGCGCGCTGGGCCAGATTTCCGACCTGCTAAGCCGCATGCAGGCGCTGGCCACCGAGGCCAGCAACGCGGTGCTGGACGACGGCTCGCGCGCGCTGGTGGATACGGAGTTCCAAGGCCTTTTGCAGGAAGTGAACCGGCTGGCCAGCGTGACCACCTTCAACGGCGTGAAGCTGCTGGCTGGGGTAAAGGATTACAAGACCACCGCCGCGACCAGTTTGACGGGCGACGGGATTGCCGACATCCGCTACGACCAGAACGTGATGAGCGGCAACGCCACCCTGCGCTACAGCTACGACCCCACCACCGAGAGCATCACCTTGAGCCGTGTGGACGGCGGCACCACGCAGAGCCAGACCATCGACCTGACGGCGCTGTTGGACACCACCGCGGGCGCCGGCAACAACATGAGCGGCAGCGCCAAGCTGGACGTGGGCTTCAGCCAATTGGGCGTGACGTTGACGCTGGGCGCCGGATTTGACCGCACCAAGGCGATTAACGCCGATCCCGCGGTGAGCGGCGGCGACATTGGGCTGGCGACGCCCGCGTTTGTAGCTGCCGCCACCGGGGTTTCCACCGACGTGCCCGCGGCGCTGGCCGCCTTGACGACGGGTTACGATGCGACCACCGGGACGCTGAGCCTTCCGCTGGAGACGGATACCACCAACGTGACGCTGGGCGCGGTGCCGGGGGTGAGCTATTCGGTAAACGGGGCGGCGCCCACCGCGAGCGGCGCGGCCAGCGATGCGCTTGACCCCACCGCCAACAGTGTGGACGTGTATGTGGATGTGGCCGGGGTGCCGACCAAGGTGGGCACCTTCACCACCGGCGCGGTGACCGCCGGCACCACCAACGGCACCTTGACCGTTGGCGCGGGTGCGGGGCTTTTGAGCGCGGTGGACACCGGCAAGCTTGACGCCACCCGGCTGGTTTACAAGGTGGGGGTGGGCATCACCGCCGGGCAGGACACCATCGCCGTGGAGGTGCCCGCGATGACCACCGACGCGCTGGGCTTGACCGGCGCGAGCGTGAACAACGCCATTGCCGCCGACGGCGCGATCGACATCATCAAGGCGGCGCAGCAGGTGCTGAACCAGGGCCGCGCCAACGTGGGCGCCCAGCAGGTGCGTATGGACGAGGTGAACAGCAACCTGGGCATCACCGTGGAGAATAATGATGCGGCGCGGAGTTCGCTATTGGATGTGGATGTGCCTGCGGAAATCACCACCCTGACCAACAGCCAGGCGATGATGCAGGCGAGCGTGGCCATGCTGAGCAAGGCCAACCAGATACCGAGCATGCTCCTGGACATGCTGAAGACGCTGTAACGCCATGCAGGGAGATGGGGCATCATGGCATCAAAAGTAGGACTTGCGGCACAGCTGGCCAAGCAGGCCGCGCAGGCGGCGCGCGAGGAGGCCGAGGCCGCCGAGGGCAAGGCCAAGCAGCCGGTGAAGCCGGAATGGCAGGTGCCTTCGCTGAAGCAGGATTTCCAGCTGGACAAGGCCATGAACCGGGCGGTGCGGCAGGTGACCGCGCATTACCAGAAGGTTTTGAACCCGGAAGGGCTGAAGGTGGGGCTGGAGCAGGTGCCCGCCGCGCCCGCCGAGGGTGCCGGCAAGAAGGGCGGGGACGCGGTTGTGACGGAGGCGCCACAGGCGGCGCCGGAATTGAAGGCGATTTTGCGGGAAAACGGCTCCGGCAAAGAGATTCAGACGTATACTTGCAGCGATTTGCTGACCATGTTCGCCACCCAGCAGCAGAGTGTTGGCGTGGTGGTGGACGGTCAGGTATGACTGGCGCCGTTATGCATAAGCATGATGGCGTGAAAACGGCAATGACAAACGGGGCAGGACAGCCATGACGACTTCGGCGGTTGGCGGCATCAATACCAGCGGCATTTCCGTTGACAGCAACGGCAAGCTGAAGGTTTCCGGCTTTTCATCCGGGATTGACTGGCAGAGCCTGATTGATGCGCAGATTACCGCCGACAGCCAGCCGGTGGTGAACCTGAAGGCCAAGATTACCGCCGACAACGACAAGGTTACCGCGTTCAACGCCTTCAAGGCCAAGGCGCAGGCCGTGACCGACGCGCTGAACGCGCTGCGCGGCGGTATCAGCAACAGCGCCAGCGTGTTCAGCCAGAAAAGCGTGACCGGCAGCACCGCGCCGAGCGCCAGTGCGCCGAGCGGCTACACCCCGCCCAGCGCCGACAACTTGCTGGTGGCCAGCGTTTCCACCACCGCACAAAGCGCCACCCACACCCTTGTGGTGCACCAGCTGGCCACCGCCAACCAGATTTCCAGCGACGCCATCGGCAGCACCACCACCGCGCTGGGCGGGCAGGGCCTGGGCTTCACCAGCGGCACGTTTTCCATCAACGGCAAGGACATCGCGGTATCCTCCAGCGATACCTTGGTGGATTTGAAATCGCGCATCAACAGCGCCGGGGCCGGGGTGACCGCGACCATCGTGAGCGCGGACAGCAGCCACAGCTACCTGGTGCTGACCGCCAACACCACCGGCGCGGACAACGCCATCACCATCGGCGGCGACAGCACGATCACCGACGGGCTGGGGCTGACCGCCAACAGCGGCGCCGACATCAAGAACACGCTGGTAACCGCCCAGAACGCGATTATCGACGTGGACGGGATTACCGGCATCGAGCGCAGCAGCAACCAGATTAGCGACGTGGTGGACGGCGTGACCTTCAGCTTGCTGGCGGCCGACGAGAACACCACCATTACGCTGAACATCGCCCCGGATTTGAGCGCGATTGAAACCGCGGTGAACACCTTTGTGACATCCTACAACGACCTGCGCAGCTTCGTGGCCGACCAGCGCACCGCCAGCGACCGCAACAACGACGGCACGGTGGACCCCGGCGAGGTAGGCCCGTTGGCCTACGACCAGACCATGCGCACCGCCATGGACAAGCTTTCCACCATCGCCAGCAGCAGCGTGGACGGTGCCGCCGACGGTTATGCCAGCCTTGGGCAGATCGGCGTGGTCATCCAGCCCGATTATACCCTTGCGGTGGATACCGGGATTCTGGACAGCAAGCTGCTTTCAAGCGTGGACGATGTGCAGAAGCTGTTCACCTTCTCCGCCACCAGCAGCGACAGCCGCGCGCAGGTGCTGGGCGTGAGCGACAGCACCCAGGCCGGCACCTATTACATCAACATTGGCGGCACGGACGCCGACGGCAACGTGACCAGCGCCAACATCTCCACCACCTCGGGCAGCGGGGCGGGGGGAGCGGCCAACGGCAGCGCCAGCGTGAGCGGCAAGACCATCACCGGCACCGGCGGCGACAGCGACGGGCTGAACGTGTTCTTCGGCGGCGATGCGAACCTGAGCAGCATCGGCGAGATTACCGTGACCGTGAGCCGCGGCCTTGCCGACCAGCTTTTCAGCTACTTCAACAACCTGACGGAGGCCGGCAGCGGCACCATCGACACGCAGGTGGCCCAGCTGCAGACGCAGAACGACGACTACCAGAGCCGCATAGACACCTACAACAGCCGCCTGGACGACGAACGCACGCGCCTGGAGGCCAAGTACACCAACATGGAAACCGCGCTGGCCAAGCTGCAGACCCTGCAGAACACCATCAACAGCTATTACAACAGCGCCAACGGCAACAACAGCAACAGCTAAGGACAGCACGACCAGCCATGCAATACCGCCAGACCACCCGCACCTACCTGCAACAGCAGATCGAGCAGGCGGATTCGTTCCAGCAAACCCTGATGCTGTTTGACGGCGCGGTGCGTTTTCTGACCCAGGCCAAGGAGGCGATCGCCGCGGGCGACATCCAGGCCCGCCACAACGCCAACCGCCGCGCGGTGGAGATCGTGACCTACCTGATGGGCATGTTCGATCCCGCTACCGGCGGCGAGGCCGCGAAGAGCCTGTACCGCATCTTCATGGGCCTGCTGCAGAAGCTTTCACGTGTGGACTTCGATAACGACGCGGCGGTTTGTGACGAGGTGATACGTCACCTGCGCGTTCTGCGCGAGAACCTTGCCAAAACCAGCAGCGAGATGCAGGCAACGGCCCGGCCCGAGGCCCGCCACGCCGCCGAAAAGCCCAACGACCCGGTGGGCGGCCCTGTGCGCCGTCATGCCGTGGCGTGAGCGGCGTTTGTGCAGCAAGCCCCCTTGGGGGGCTTTTTATGTGCGGCGTTTTGCGGCAACATGACAGTGAACAAAAAAAGGATTCCACATGGCTGAGGACGACAAGGCACCCCAGGCAGCGGCCGAGGAAACCCCGGCGCCCGCGCCCGCCGAAGGCGGAGAGGCGGCCGAGGGCGAAGGCGCGGACGCGGCGGCGGCCGCCAAAAGCAAGAAAAAGCGCCTGCTGCTGATTGCCAGCCTGGCGGTGGCGGTGCTGGGCATTGGTGTGGCCGTGGGACTGGTGTTCTTCGGCGGCCATAAAAGCGAAAAGGCCGCCGATACGGCCGGGCCGCAGGTGACGATTTACGACGTGCCGGAGTTCAACCTGAACCTGCTGAGCGCCGACCCCAACACCCAGCACTTCCTGAAAATCAAGCTGGCCGTCGAGCTGGCCAACGCCAAGGATGAGGCGGCGATGCCTAAGCTTCTGCCACGGTTGCAGGACGATTGGGGCGGCTTTTTGCGCCAGATGCGCGTGGGCGACCTGGAAGGCAGCGCCAATCTTGAGCGCCTGAAGGAGGGCCTGCTGCGCCGCGCCAACCAGAGCCTGGACCCGGTGGCGGTGAAGGCTGTGTATATCCGTGAACTTCTGGTACAATAACGGCAACAACAACCCCTAGCCAAAGCAACCGCGCATGAACGACCAGACCGCCGCCCCCGCGAAAAGCGAAGAAGAAATGCTGAAGGAATGGCAGAACATGGCTGCCGACGGCACCGCGGCGAAGGACACGGGCGCCGCCAAGGGCACCGACGGCCAGCCGCAGAAAATCCTCGACCAGGGCGAAATTGACGCGCTTTTGGGCAACGACAGCGGCAGCGGCAGCGGACACCACGGCGTGCGCGCCCTGCTTGACCAGAGCGTGGTCAACTACGAAAAGCTGCCGATGCTGGAGGTGATTTACGACAAGTTCGAGCGCATCCTTTCCACCAGCCTGCGCCAGTACACCGCCGACAACGTGGACGTGGCGATCATGAACATGACCAGCGTGCGGTTCGGCGACTATCTGAACCAGATACCCCTGCCCGCCGGGATTGTGGTGGTGAACGCCATGGGGTTGGACGACTATGTGCTGCTGGTTTACGAAAGCAACCTGATTTACGCCGTGGTGGACGTGATGCTGGGGGGGCGGAAATCGAAGCAGGTGTCCATTGCCGGGCGGCAGTTCACCGCGATTGAGCGCAAGATACTGGATACGCTGACCGACATCGTGCTGAGCGACCTCGGCGACGCCTTCAACAACGTGGCGCCGGTGCAGTTCAAGGCCGAGCGCATGGAGGTGAACCCGCGCTTCACCGTGATCAGCCAGGAGGCCAACGTGGCGATTCTGGTGACCGTGAAGGTGACGCTGGAAGGCCGCGAGGGCAAGATGCAGTTCTGCCTGCCTTACGCCACGCTGGAGCCGATACGCGAACAATTGCTGCAGCAATTCATGGGCGAGAAATTCGGTCAGGACAACATCTGGGAAAATCACCTGAGCCAGGAGCTTTACCATACCACCATGCATCTGGAAGCGGTGCTGGACCAGATGGTGCTGCCGCTGGACGAGGTGCTGGAATGGCGCGTGGGCGATACCATCATGCTGAACGCGCGCGGCACCAGCCCCATCAAGATGGAATGCGGCGGCGTGGTGAAGCTGGTGGGCCAGATGGGCCGCGCGCTGGACTTCAAGGCCGTGCGCATCACCCACAACGTGACCGATTTGAACAACCTGAAACAGAGCTGACGATTCGATGAGCCTGTACCTCAACCTGCTGAGCGTGGTTCTGCTGGCCCTTGTGGCGGGGCTATTGATGGCGGTGTGGTTCCAGTTGCGCGATTGGCGCCGCGCCAACCGTGAGGCGCCGTTGCTGGCCGAAAGGCTGGCCGAGCAATTGCTGGCCGCGCGCAAGGGTCTGGCCGACCTGAAGCAGGGATTGACGAGCATGGGGCCGGAGCTTTCCACCACGCTCTCGGACGGGGGGAAATTGCGGGTGGAGTTGCAGTTTTTGATGCAGCGCTGCGAACAGGTGGCGGGCAAGCTTGAGCAACTTGGCCAATACAGCGCCACGGTGGCGCAGGCGGAGACCGTGGCGGAGGCCTGGCAGAAGGACGACGAGCTGCATGAGGCCAAGGTGACGCTTGCCGAGGTGGCCGGGCAGAACGGCGCAGCGAGCAGCCAGGGCACGGTGCGGCATGAGCACGGCGAGGGAGGGCATGACCCGCTGGAGGAACTGCTGGCCGGATTGCAGAAGAGCGAGGCCGTGCAGGAGGAAAACGTGACCAAGCTTTCCCTGCGGCGGCGGCGCAAGGGGCCGGTGACGCAGGCCGAGCTTGATTTGCAGCACAACATCAACCGGAAGGCCGGTTGATGAAGGGTTGGCTGGTTGTGCTGATGTTGATGCCGCTGGCCGCCATGGCGGCGGAGGGCGAGGCTCCGGGGGGCGCGGAGGCAGCATCGTCCACCGTGCCGGCCGAGGTGCCGCAGGTGCAGGGCAACGGCACCCGCGTGTTCAGCGACAGCGAAGTGCAGGTGCTGATGGACCTTGAACAGAAGCGCATCGAGCTTGAACGCCGGGCCGAGGCGCTGGAGCTGCGCGAGAAGCTGGTTGACCTGATGGAGCAGCGTCTGAACGGGCGCGTGGCCGAGCTTCAGCAGCTGAAGACCGATATGGGCAAGTTGCTGGACAGCATGTCGGGCAAGGACGACAAGGAGCTTGACCAACTGGCGGCAATTTACGGCGCGATGAAGCCCGATGCCGCGGCCACCGTATTGAACCGCCTGGACAACGGGATCGTGGTGGATATCATCAACCGCATGCCGCCCAAGCGCAGCGGCAAGCTGATGGAAGCCCTCGACCCGGCCAAGGCCCGTTACCTGAGTGAAATGATGGCCAACAAGACACCGCCGCCCGTGGTGAGTGAGACCGTGCCCTAGAGAGCAGGACGTGCGATGACCGTAGACCGTGAAATGCGCATACTGGTGGTGGATGACGCCGAGACCATGCGCCGCATCATCGTGAACCTGCTGCGGCAGATCGGATTCCTCAACATGGTGGAGGCCGAGGATGGAGATTCGGCGTGGGAACGCCTGAACGCCGAGAAAATCGACCTGGTCATTTCCGACTGGACCATGCCCGAAACGAGCGGTCTTGACCTGCTGCGCAAGGTGCGCGGGAGCGATGCGCACAAGCTTATCCCATTCATCATGGTAACCGCCGAGGGCAGGCGCGAGAACGTGGTCGCCGCCATGCAGGCCGGCGTTTCCAATTACATCGTCAAGCCCTTCAACGCGGTGACGCTGAAGGAAAAGATGGTAAAGGTGATCGGCGAATTCTAGCTGGCCCCGTTGCTGCGTGATTGTTGGGCAGGCGCCTGACGCAGGTTGGCGTTGTGCGCTAAACTGCCCTAAAACAAAGATGGGGCGGGCGCGCCATGAGCATGGATATGGGCGGCGGCGAGCTGAACGAAATCCTTGAAGAGTTTTTTGCCGAGGCCGACGAAAACCTCGATACGCTCGAGCAGGATCTTATCAAATTGGAGGCGCTGGCGGACGACGCCGGAAACGGCGAAACCGACCAAGAGACGGTGGACCGCATCTTCAGGATGCTGCATACCCTGAAGGGCAGCGCGGGCTTTCTGGGTTTTGAAAACATCGCCGGGCTTGCCCATGCCGGGGAGAATCTTCTGGACGGGGTGCGGGACGCCAAGGTGACGGTGAGCAAGCCGGTGATGGATGCGCTGCTGCTGATGACCGATACACTTAAGCTGCTGCTGGAGACCCGGAAAAAGGGAGGGGACGGGGAAGGCGCGGATATTGCGCCGCTGGTGGCCGAGCTGGAGGTTCTGGCCGGAATCGAGAGGGTTGCGGAAGCGGCGACGGAAAAGGTTGACGAGATTACGATGGGCGAGCCTGACATGGCGGCGGAGCCGGAAGGGGATGAGGCAGAGGAGGATGAAGTAGAGGTAGAAGAGGACGGTGGCGGGGCGCCGAGCGATATCCCTGCGGATGAAGAGATTGAGGCCGCGGCGGAGGATGAGGCGGAGCCCGTGGCGGAGGATAGCGGTAAGGACGGGGAAGAGGAACAGGTTGAGGAAGCGGTAGAGCCGGTGAGGGTTATGCCGCCCGTTGCGGCAATGGAGAGGCCGCGCGCCATATTTGAACGGCACAGGGCAGAACAGCGGGCGGGCGGGGAGCGCAGGCAGGGCGGCGCCGACCGGCGCCAGCAGGCACGGCGCGGCGAGGAAGGCGGCGCCGAGAGCATCCGCGTGGAGGTGGAGCGGCTGGATGCGGTGATGGACCTGGCGGGCGAGGTGGTGCTGGCCCGCAACGCGCTGTTGCGCCAACTGGACGCGCCCGCCATCCGGGTTGCTCTTGAAGGGGTGGACGGCGGTGCGCTGGTGCATGATGTGGCGGAGCGGTTGCGGCGGGTGACGCAGGATTTACAGGCGGCCGTGCTTTCCACCCGGATGCAGCCGGTGAAGCGCGTCTTCGACAAGATACCCCGGCAGGTGCGCGACCTGAAGGACCGGCTGGGCAAGGCGGTGAACCTTGTGCTGGAGGGCGAGGCCACCGAGGTGGACAGGAATTTGGTGGAGGAGCTGGCCGACCCGCTGATGCACCTGGTGAGCAATGCCCTCGACCACGGGCTGGAGAGCCCCGCCGCGCGCGAGGCCGCAGGCAAACCCGCCGAAGGCACCCTTGTGGTGCGCGCCTTTTACGAAGGCAACAGCGTGGTGATACAGGTGCAGGACGACGGCCGCGGCATCGACCCCGCGCGGATACGCAAGGCCGCGGTGGCGCAGGGCCTGGTGACCCGCGAGCAGGCCGGGGCGATGAGCGACGCCGAGGCGATACGGTTGATCATGGCGCCGGGATTCTCCACCGCCGATGCAGTGACCGACCTGAGCGGCCGCGGCGTGGGCATGGACGTGGTGCAGGCCAGCATCGCGAGGGCGCGGGGCGGCCTTTCCATCGTGAGCGAGCCGGGCGTGGGCACGTGTTTCAGCATCCAGGTACCGCTGACGCTTGCGATTGTGAACGCCCTGATTGTGGGCGCCAACGCCGAGGGTTTCGCCATACCGCTGGGCGATATTGCCGAAGTGGTGCGGCTTGAGGGCGGAAATATCCGCAGGGAAGGCGACCGGGACGTGGTGGTGTTGCGCGGCGAGGCGTTGCCGCTTTACCGCCTGGGCCGCCTGACCCGCGAGGGCACAACGAAGGCGGACGGCGGCTTTGTGGTGGTAGTGCGCGAGGGCGGCGGCAGCGGCATGGGCCTGGTGGTGGACGCCCTGCTGGGCCAGGAGGAGGTGGTGGTGAAGCCCCTGAGCGATGCGTTCGCCCACAGCAAGGCCGTTGCGGGTGCGACGATTACCGGGGACGGGGCGGTGCGTATGATTTTGGATATGGGGCATTTATTGCGGGAAGTTGGCGAGGGGGTGCTTGCGGGCTAGGCTGAAAAATGGCCTTGCGCTGGTGACGGTGGCTGAGGCGTGGTAAATTAAGCCCAATAAAGGTTTGGCAAAGTGGCATCCATGGCGACGATACGCACGAAGACGAAATCCACTGCGTCGGGCGACCGTTGGCTGGTGCAATTGTTGAGCATGAACCTGCTGATGCTGACGTTCTTCATGATGCTGAACAGCATGAGCACCTACGGCGACCAGCACGCCAAGGACGTTCTGGCCAGCGTGCGTGAAGGTTACGACCGCAAGGGAAGCGTGGCAGGCGGCCACGTGCCCGTGGTGATGCGGCCGAATTGGCACCGGGACACATTGGGGCGGCTGATGGGCCTGCAGGTAAGCCGCCTGCAGGTGCGCAGCGTGCCGTTGCCGGGTTCCGCCAAGGCGCTGGAGGTGACGTTGCCGCTGGACGCCGTGTTCGATGCGAGCGGGCGTGTGCAGGACCCGGCGCTTATCCACAACCTGACCGCCGCCGCCGGGAGCGAAAGCCAGCTGACATGGCAGATTGAGGCGCCTGCCGATAAGCCCGCATTGCCGATGATGATGGCCAGCCTTGCGGTTGAAACCGGTGAGGCCCGCTACGCCGTGGCCGATACCCCCCTGCTGCGCTTGCACATGGTGCCCGGCAGCGGAACCAATCCCAACGTGGGGCTGGCGGTGCAGGCCGTTGGCGAGGCCGGGGGCGGCCTGGCCCACGGCATGGAGGACAATGCCCATGGCCGATAGCTTGTGGCAGGACGTGCAGGCGCCGCGGCTGCCGCCTTCGCGCACGTTATGGCTGGTGACCACCGTGGATTTGACCGGCATCCTGCTGGCGTTCTTCGTGCTGGTGTTTTCCACCCGCACCCTCGACCGCGATGCGTGGCATGCCGCGAATGGAAGCTTTCGGGCTGCGTTTGCCGCGCAGGAAGCCGTGGTGCCGATGGTGCCCGACAGCGTGGGCAATGCGCTGGTGGTGACGCCCCAGGTGAGCTCTGGCCTTGGATATCTGGATACGCTGCTGCATCAGCGGTTGCGCGGCGATGCGGTGTGGGGCGATTTGGTACTGGAAGACCGGCTGGACATTCAGGCGCAGGACATGCGCTACGCCCTGCCCGCGGCGGCGCGCGGCGACAGCGTGGAGGCGGTGGAGGCGTGGCGCCGCCTGGCCGCGGTGGTGCGCCGCTGGAAGAATCCGGTGGCGGTGCGTGTGGTGGCCCCGAGCGCCGACGGGCTGCGTGATGCCGCCGCCGAGGCCATCCGCTACGCGGGATTCCTTACCCGCGACGGCGTGCCCGGGGTGGCCGCCGAAGTGACCGTAGGCCCGCAGGCGGGTGCCGAATTGGTGGTGCGTGTGCAATGAGGCTGGTTGCGATTCTTCTGTTCATGATGGCAGCCGCCCGGCTGGCGTATGCCGCCGGGGTGGAGGTGGCCACCGCCGACGGCACGCTGGTGGTGACGGTGGATGCGTCCAGCGTTGCGGCGTGGCACCCGACCCCCGGCAGCCTTGCGGTGGTGGCGCCAGTAGCCGACGTGGCGGTGGGAACGCTGCCCGCCGGGATGCAGGCGACCGCTCTGACCCAAGGACCCCTGCGCGGCGTGCTGCTGAGCGGGGGCGACGGGGCGTGGAGCGTGGTGCACGGCGACGGCAAGTGGCTGCTGCGCAAGGGGCCTGCTTCGGCCACCAAGGTAAGTGCGGTGCTGTTGAAATCGGTTTGGCAGGTGGGCGACGCCGCGGGCGCGCCGCGCACAGTGACGGTGGACGGCGTGGACTGGCAGGTGTTGCCGGTGGCGACGCCCGTGTTTGCCGGCGATGCCGTGGTGGGTGCGGCGCGCAAAGCCTCAACGGTGCCGGCGGTGGCGGCGAAGGTAGAAAAACCGGTGGTGGCCAAGGCTTCTTCGGTTGAGCGCGGGGTGCAACATGAAACGGCGAAGGTGCAGCATGAGGTGGCGGCGGCGGTTTCCGGGACAAAGGCGACAGCGGGGGGAAAGGTTTCCGGCGGTGTTTCCGCGACGTTGACGCCGGTGAAGATGGCCGCGGTGCTGGGGTATGGCGGCAAGGGCGAAGCGCAGGCCAGCAGCGGGTTGACGCTGCCGGTGCTGCCCGACAGCCCCGCCAAGCCCTCTACAGTGGTGCGCGCCGCCGCACCTGCGAAGGCCAGCAAGGCGCAGGAGGATAGCGGCCTGGTGGTGGCGGAGCATCCGGCAAGCCCGTTGAAGGCCATGCCCAGCCCCGGCGCGGTGAGCGAACTTCTGCCCATGGATTTGACCGATATTTACATCCCCGGCACGCTGGTGCGGGTGAGCTGGACCATGCCGATAGTACGCAAGACATCGGCGGTGGAGGTGATACCGAAGGTTTCCGCCACGGCGCCGGTGGAGGTTTCATCGAGTATGGTGGCGAGCGAGAGCGCGGCGACGGCCCAGTTGCCGGTGCCGGAAAGTCATGAGGCGCCGGTGGCGGCCATGCCGGATGAGGAGGTTACGGGGGGTGTGGTGTTCCCCTCCGCCGATGAGGAGAGTTACGGCGATACGATTGCCAATGCGTTGCAGGCCGCGGTGGAGGCGCCGGAAGGCAGCGCCCGCGCGCGGCGTGCCGAGCTGGCGCTGGCGGCGACGTATCTGGCATGGCAGCGGCCGGAGGAGGCGCTGGCGGCGCTGGCGACATTGCCCGCGCGCAAGGACGGCCTGCCGGAAAGCCCGCTGGCGCGGCTGTATTTTGGCGTGGCGGTATTGGCGGAGGGGAAGCATCCGGCGGCGGGAACCTTCGACCAGGGCGGACCGCTGCAGGGCGATGCCGACCTGTGGCGCGCGGTGGCGGCGAGCAAGGCCGGGGATTATGGCAAGGCGATGAAGACGTGGCCAAGCCAGCGCGGGGTGCTGCCGAAGTATCCCGGCTATTTGCGGCAAATGGCGGAGCTTGCGCAGATGCAGGCGCTGGTGGCAGTGGGCGACAAGGCCACCGCAATCGAGGCGGTGGACAGCCTTGCCAAGGCCTTTGGCGGCAACGTGCCGCCCGCGCTGGTGCGGCTGCAGGGGCTTGCCCGCCTGGGCACCGGCAAGGAAAAGGAAGGGCTGGACTACCTGGCCAAGGCCGCGCAGAACACCACTGACCCGGCTACCGCGTACCGTGCCAAATTCGAGTTCGTAAAGACCCTGCAGCAACGCCACGACCTGAGCGACGCGCAGGTGCGCAAATACCTGACCGACCTGTGGATGGACTGGCGCGGCGACAAGCTTGAGCGCGACGTGCTGGAGACCCTTGCCGACTTGTATGACAAGGTCGACGAGCCGCGTGACGCATTGCGCATGTGGCAGGTGCTGGTGACCGCCTACCCCAACGCCACCAACATGGGCGCCGTGACCGACCGCATGACCAGCGCATTTTTGAAGGTGTTCGACCCCGAAAACCCGAAGAGTTACGACCCGCTGACCTACATGGGCGTGTATTACGACTTCAAGGAACTGGTGCCCAACGATGCCCGCGGCGACGCGGTGCAGGAACAGGTGGCGAGGCTGATGGGCGACAAGGACCTGTGGGACCGCGCGGTGCCGATTTTGCAGCAGCAGCTGGATTACCGCCCGCTGGACCCGGCCTCTCAAGGCCGCCTGGTGCTGATGCTGGCAGACGATTTGCGCCACATGCAAAAGCAGGCTGAAGCGCTGAAACTGCTGGATAAGTGGCAAAAAGTGGCGACCACCACGCTGTTGGCACGGGGCTGGAAGATTGAAAACGCCCGCCTGCTGCTGGAGCTGAACCGCCCCGAGGCGGCACGCAAGGCGCTGGCCGGGATACACGCTGACGACAGCGACGCTCGCGACCTGCGGATTGAGGCCGACTGGGCGCTGCACGACTGGACTGAATTGGCGGGACTTCTGCGTGACAAGCTGAAAAGCGTGAGTACCGACCAGATGGCGCGCGACAGCGGCGCGCAGCTTGCGCTTTTGCGCCTGGCCTACACCTACGGCCAGTTGCGCGATGCCGATGCGATGGATACGGCGGTGCGCCGTTATGCAGACGCCCTTGGCAACCTGCCTGATCTTGCCGACGGGATTGGCGCAGTGGCCGCGGTGACAGGCCTGAGCACCACATTGGTGACCAGCGGCCCCTTAGGGCAGGTGACCACCGCGATGACGGATTTGAACGCAGTGGCGGAACGCATGCGCGCCACGCGTAACGCGATTTTGCAGGACCGCGAGAAGCAGCGCCAGTATGACGATAAGATGAAATATATGGATTTGCTGCCGCCGCCGGCGATTTAAGAGCGGGATTTGGAGACGTAGGGATTGTTGCGCAGATAGAAGCGGTGCGGGACTTCCGCATTCTTGGAGATGCCGATGCGCGGGGAGGTGGCGATGGTTTCGGGCAGCAGGGGCGGGGCATCATACAGGTGGAGGGGGCAGGCGGGCCGGGTGATGTTGAGGCCGTAGAGGGCTTTGGTGATGCCGAGCGCTTCACTGAGTTTGGCGGGGCCGTTGGCGAGGGTGAGGGCTGCAAGTGGTAAAATTACCGGTTTGTCGGGCGTGCCATGGTCGGACTCGCTGCGCTCTCCTTCCCGCCCTCCAAAAAGGAATCCTTCGGATGGTTTAAGTTGGCGCTTCGCGCTGGTGAGGTTTGGTGACAGGTGCCGACGATGTGCCATTTCCTCGATGCCATGTGTGGGTTGCAGGGCGCGGATGAGGAGTGAGCCTTCGGCGGTGACGATGTCGAGCCCGAAGCGGCCGCGCATGGGATGAATATAGAGCGTGCCCGGCCCCATGGTGAGCGCCAGGGTGGCCGGGGTGCCGCCGCGTGCGGCGTGGGAGGCGGCGTCGTTTTCGAAATGGTAGGCTTCCACTTCCACGATGGTGCCGCCGATGCCGTTGTGGAGGAGGGTTTTGCCGAGGATATCGCGCGCCACCACCAGCGGCGGGCGGTTGAAGAAGGCTTTTTGCGTGATGCGCTTCACCGGCCCACCCTAGAGCGGCGGGTGGAAGCTTTGGATGAGGGTGGCGGTGAGCAGGTGCCAGCCATCCACCAGCACGAAGAAGATGATTTTGAACGGCAGCGCCACGGTGACCGGCGGCAGCATCATCATGCCGATGCTCATGAGGATGCTGGCCACCGCAAGGTCAATCACGAGGAACGGGATGAAGATGAGGAAGCCTATTTCGAAGGCGCGGCGGAGTTCGGAAATGAGGAAGGCGGGGATGAGCGCCTGCAGCGGGATGGCGATTTGGTCGGGTTTTACATCGGGTCCCGGCAGGACGACGTTCTTCTGCTCGTCTTTCGGCAGGAAGTTGAGAAAGAGGTCGAGGTCGTTCTCGCGCACGTTGGCGACCATGAAGCGCTCGAACGGCTGGACGGTGCGGTGGAAGGCCTGCTGTTCGTCGATCTGGTTGTTGAGGTAGGGGTTGAGGCCTTGGTTCCATGCGGCCTGGAAGGTGGGCATCATAATGAAGCTGGTGAGGAACAGCGAGAGCGCCACCAGCACCGCGTTGGGCGGGCTGCTTTGCAGGCCCATGGCGCTGCGCAGGAAGCTGAACACGATGATGAGGCGCGTGAAGCTGGTGACCATGAGCAGCAGGCTTGGCGCCACCGACAGCACCGTGATGAGCGCGATGATCTGGAACATGTGGCGGGGATTGAGGAGGTCATTCCCCACGTTGATGTTGAGCGGGCCGGCGGTTTGCGCCAGCGCCAGGGCGGGGATGGCCAGCAGGGCGAGGGTGAGGAGGGCGGTCTTCTTCATGTTACTTCTTTTTGCCTTTGCCGGTTGGATTTGTAGTGATGAGGGAGGTGCTGGTGGCTGTGCTGGCGAGGAGATGTTCGGTATCGTCGAGCTGCACGAGGTGCAGGGTGAGGTGTTGGTTGAGGCGCTTGCTTTCCAGCAGCTGGAGGCGGTGGCGGGCGCGTTCACCCGCCGTGGCGGGCAGGCCGAGGCGGCCGCCGTAGCGCCTGGCGGCCCACGCCAGCACCAGCATGAACGCCAGCGTGAAAACAAGCGCAAGCAGGCTGCGGATGGTGAGCCAAAGTTCCGGCGGCGGGGTGAAGGTTTGCATTATTTCTTGCCTCCATACGAGCGTAGGGCCCTGGCGCGCAGGCGAAGGTCTTCGAGATTGTGTGTGGTGCTTTCCCTCTGGCGGGTGAGGCTGGCGATGGCGGCATCCAGCCGTGCGATGAGGGGCGCGAGTTCGGCTTTATCCATATGCGAGAAGTCGAGGGTTTCGAGGCGTTGGAGGGCCTCGGCGAAGGCCGGGTGGGCCGGGTCTTCGATAATTTGCAGGAGGGCGGCGAGGGGTTGGGTGCTCATAGCGATGGCCCTTGCGGGGCGTTCTTCTGCGCGTTGACGCGATAGACGTAGGCGAAGATTTCCGCGACGATGGCATAGATTTCCACCGGGATTTCGGTGTCCACCTCGACTTTATCAAGGATTTCCATGAGGTCGGCGTCGTGGTGGAGGGGGATATTGTGCTCTTGCGCCAGCGCGATGATGCGCTCGGCGAGGTCTCCGCGGCCCTTGGCGGTGAGCCGGGGCGCTGCGGATTTCTCCCTATCGTATTGAAGCGCTGCGGCCTTGCGTTGCGGCACCGGCGGCTGGTTTGGCATGGGCCTTGCATTCCTTTTCATGACGGTGTGGCCGGGCTTCTCTCTCCCCTTTCAAAACCCGGCCGCGCTGTTAACACGCACTTTAACACACAACGGAAAGGTTGCGCCATGACCATGACCACCCCGGTGAGCACACCAGCGGCAGCATCGGGAGGTGTTGGCGGCGGCAACGGCGTGGTGGTGACGGGGCTGGGCGATTTGTTCTCTATGCTGCTGGGAGAGGGGGCCGGTACGGGCGGGAACACGGGCGGCGGCGATGCGGTGAGTGCGCTGCTGGCACAGCTTTCGCATATGCCCGGAGGCGCCGGTTTGAACGGGGTTCAGGTGCAGGGGCAGGATATTCTGGACAAGCTTTTGCAAGGGCAGGCCGCAGCAGATGGCGGCAATGGCGCGGCGGTGGGCGGCAAGGATGATGCGGCGGACGGCAGTTTGGTGCTGGAAGGGGCTGCCGGCGCGGTGGCGGTGCTGGTGCAACAGGTGGAGGTTTTATACCAGCAGGTTGTGGTGCAGGGAAAATTCTCGCTGAAGACCTTGGACAAGCCGGATGAGCTGGCGAAGGCGCTGACCTACTTAGGCATGCCCGCGGACGAGGCGGCGGGGGTGGCCGAGCGCATCAGCACGATGATGAAGATTCTGGAGCAGCAGCAGAAGGCGGTGGCGGGCGGCAGCGACACCAGCGGCATGATGGCGCTGATGCTGGCCGGGGTGATGATGCAGCAGCCGGGACAGGCCGCTTCGCCTGCGGACGCGGGGCAGCAGGGCGTGAGTCTGGAGATTCAGGTGACGCAGCGGCAGGCTACGGTGAAGGTGATACAGTTGGCGCAGGTGTTTACCCGCGGCAAGGGCATGGACGCCGCCGACGTGGCGCGGCAGATGGCGGGCGTAAAGGCGGCGGGTGCGGACGACGAGGTTTTGGCCGGGACGGTTGATACGCCAAAGGATGATGAGGGCAAGGTTGCGGCACAGGCCGTGCAGAAGCCCGTGGCGGATGACGGCGCGAAGGCCGGGCAGGGGGTTGGCAAGCCCGCGGCGGTGGTGATTCAGGTGAACAATGACGGGCAGGGCGGGGTGAGCATCGCGGTGGCGCCGGTGAAGGCGGCACACGAAGCTAAGGCCGCGAAGGATGACGGCGGCGTGAAGATTGATGCGGCGAAGAGCGAAGTTGCGGCGGCGGCGATGCCTGCCAGCGTGACCCGGGTGGCGCCGGACAAGGTTTTGGACAAACCCACCGGCACGGTGGCCTACAGCTTGCGCGCCGGGCGCAACGGTACCGAGACGCTGCACGCGGTGAAGGCCGCGGTGGAGGCGCCCGCCGCCGACTGGCAGGGCGACGGCAAGGATGGGGGTGCGAGCGGCCTTTTGGCGCAAACGCAAGGTGACGGGAGTTTTGCTGCGGCGATGAATGCCGCGGCCATGAACGGTTCCAATGGTGGGCTGCCGCCCGCGGCGGACGCGGCGCGGGCGTTTGCCGCGCACATGCAGGCCGCGCAACAGGCCAACGCCGCGCAGCAAGTGATGGTGCAGATGCAGCCGCTGCTGCACGACGGCGGCGGCAGCGTGCGCATGACGCTGCACCCGGCTGATTTGGGCAGCGTGCGGGTGGACCTGCACGTGAGCGACGGCCGCGTGCACGGTGTGATTGCGGCCAGCGACCCGGCGGTTGTGGAACAGTTGGCACGCGAGTTGCATGGATTCAGGCAAGGGTTGGCGGATGCCGGCCTGAAACTGGGCGAACAAGGAATCAACCTGATGTTGAGCAACGACTCCAACCAAGGCCAGCCGCAACAGGGGCGGCAGGGCCAGCGCAACGCAAGCCGGAGCATTGGCGGCGTGGCGGCGGTTGGCGAGGGAACGGCGGACATCGCCGCGGCCACTACGGCATGGGTGGCCCCCGAGCGGATGCTGGACGTGAACATTTAAGGTTGCAGGGAGGACAGACATGAGCACCACCAACGGCGTAACCGGCAACACCGGCGCCAACATCACCAACCTGACCGGCCAGAACGCCGCGTTGAGCAAGGTTGACTTCAACACCTTCCTGCAACTGCTGGTGACGCAGCTGAAAAACCAGGACCCGCTGAACCCGCTGGACGGTACCCAGTTTACCGGGCAGATCGCGCAGTTCAGCCAGCTGGAGCAGCAAATCAACAGCAACGGCTATTTGCAGGACATTTTGAAAGAACGCGACTACGGCCAGCAACAGCTTGCCGCAAGCTACATCGGCAAGGGCGTGATGGTGCCGGGCAATACCATCGCCAAGACCGACGCGGGCGCCGAGTTCGGATACAGCCTGGATAAGGCTGCGGCCAACGTGACCATCACCATTTACGACAACGCCACCGGACAGGCGGTGCGCACCGTGACCGGCGACACCGAGGCGGGCGACCATATCGTGACGTGGGACGGCAACGACGACGGCGGCGACCCCGTGGACAACGGCGCCTTTACCGTGAAGGTGAAAGCCACCGACAAGGACGGCAAGGTGGTTGCCAGCACCGTGGACACCTATGGCACCGTGGCGAGCGTGGTGAATCAGGACGGGACATCGAGCCTGTACCTGAACGACGGCCGCACCGCGACGCTGGACCAGGTTTTGATTGTGACGGAATAACAGAGATTAACCCGAGGAACGAAAGGATACGACGATGGGTTTGTTTGGAGCTATGACCGCGAGTGTGAGCGGACTGGGTGCGCAGGGGCAGGCAATCAGCGTGATTTCCGACAACCTGGCCAACACCAATACCATCGGCTATAAGGCCAGCCGCAGCCTGTTCAACCAGATGGTGACCAGCAGCGGAGTGAACGGCACGGCTTACAATGCCGGGGGCGTGGGCGTGACCGTGGACACCGACCAGGCCAGCCAGGGTAGCCTGACCGCGACCAACAGCAGCACCGACCTTGCGATTTCCGGCAACGGCTTCTTCAAGGTGGGCGACAGCAAGGTGAACAACACCGGCACGACATTCTATTACACCCGCGCGGGGAGCTTCATTGAAGACAAGGACGGCTACCTTGTGAACCCGCAGGGTTATTACCTGCAGGGCTGGAAGACCGACACCGACGGCACCATTTTGAATGTGCAGGACCCGGAGCCGATCGAGCTGCAGAGTGTGGGTGTTTCCGCGCAGAAAACCAGTGAACTTTCGGTTGCGGCCAACCTTGACAGCACCGAGGACCTGAGTGCGCAATACGACACCAGCGGCACGTTGAGCAGCAGCCTTTCGAGCATTCTGGCCGACCCGACGCTGGCCGACTATACCACCGACGTGCGCGTGTATGACGCCCAAGGCGCGGCGCGCGACCTGACCGTGGCCTTCAGCAAGCGCGGCGCCAACCAGTGGGATTGGCAGCTTTACACCGACGGCAGCAACGTGCAGGGCGGCACCACCGGGACCAACTCGGCTATCGGCAGCGGTATTTTGCAGTTCAACACCACGGGCTCGCTGGAATATGCCACCGGCACCGACGTGACTGTCACGTGGGCGGGCGGGGTGAGCGCGAGCAGTGTTAAGCTGGACTTCGGTGATTACACCGGCGGCAAGATCGTGACCGCGACCAGCGCGGGGCTTGGGTATGACGATGTGAACCAGTCGTTTGCCGCGGGCCATACGCTGGCGACCATTACCGGCAGCACCACTGACGGCACCCTTGCCGATGGCGACTACTCGCTGAAGCGCATCGATGCCACCCACGTGGGGCTTTATAACGCCGGCGGTACGCTTGTGGAATCGGCCACCGTGGCCACCACCGGCGCGCAGACCATAAACTTTGCCACCAGCGGGTTGACGGTGACGGTGAACGGTTCGTTCGACATGAGCAACAGCACCACCTACACCATCGGCAGCAATACCGTGCCCGGCGCCACCGCCGCCACGTCGAGCGGGGTGCTGGCGAACGGCACCTACACCGTGCGCCAGATTGACGCCACGCACGTGGCCCTGTATGACGCCACCAACACGACGATGGTGGACGACAACGGCGGCACCGGCTACCTGGTGAGTTCCACCGGGCCGGAAACCATCAACTTCACTGCCAGCGGCGTATCCATCACCGTGGACAACACGTTCGACATCAGCGGCGGTTCGGCGGGCGATGCCATCGGTACTTTCGCCCAGACCTCTACCACGACCGGGGTGCTGGACGGCGATACCATCGACACCTTCACCGAGAGCACCACGGCCACCAGCGGTGGTGTGCTGGGGATTGCCGTGGAAGACCAGGGCTTTGCCGCGGGCACCTATACCGTGAAGAAGGAAAGCGCCACCACCATGGGGCTGTACAACAGCTCCGGCACCCAGATTGGTACGGCGAGCATCGGCGCCACCGGCACGCGCGAGGCGTTCTTTACCTCCACCACCGATCCGGCGGTGAAGGTGCGCATGACGGTGAGCGGTGACTTTGACGAGACTGCCGGTGCCGGGGGCACTTACCCTGCCACCGTGGGAACCTTCACGGTGACGCAGGTAGACCCCCTCGACAAGGGGCTGGGCACCGACGGCATCACCCAGCTGGCGGCCAACTACAACACCAGCGGCGTGGTGCAGAACGGGTTCGGCGCCGGGACGCTGGCGAGCATCGCGGTGGACGAGGACGGCTTCGTGAACGGCACCTTCACCAACGGCGAAGTGAAGAAGCTGTATCGCATCGCTCTGGCCGAGTTCCAAAACCCCAGCGGCCTTGAGGCGGTGAGCGGCAGCCTGCTGCGCACCACCGAAAGCAGCGGGCAGGCGTTGCTGAAGGAGCCCAACCAGAGCGGCACCGGGCGCATCAACGGCGGGCAGCTGGAAGGCAGCACAACCGACATCGCGGGCGAGTTCTCGAACATGATTGTGGCGCAGCGCGCGTTCCAGGCGAGCAGCAAGGTGATTACCACGGTCGACCAGATGCTGAACGACCTGCTGCAGCTGAGATAACAACACCATAATTGAGGCGGCGCAGGATTGAGCGCCGCCCGGGGTTACGGTTGGCCGGAGCTCTCTCTCCCTTGTTCCATCCCGGCCAGTGCGTAAAGCGAGGGCGACACAGGTAGTGTCGCCCTTGGTTTTTGGTTAAGATGCCGCCAACAAGGAGTTTTGTTGGATGGCCAAGGCATTACCGAAAAAAAGCGCGGCCGTGCGCATGGAAAGCGACAGCATGGGCGAGGTGGCGGTTCCCGCCGAGGCCTATTGGGGCGCCCAGACGCAACGCAGCAGCGAGAACTTCCGCATCGGCGGGGCGGCACGCTTCAGCTTTACGCCGCGGTTTGTGCGCGCGTTCGCGTTGCTGAAAAAGGCCGCGGCGCTGGCCAATGCCGATTTGAAGCTGCTGGAGCCCAAGCTGGTTAAGGCGATTGTGGCGGCGGCGGATGAAGTGATTGCGGGCAAGCTGGATGGGAACTTTCCGCTGGTGGTCTGGCAGACCGGCAGCGGCACCCAGACCAACATGAACCTGAATGAGGTGATTGCCGGACGCGCCAACGAGATACTGGGCGGCAAGCGCGGCGGCAAGAGCCCGGTGCACCCCAATGACCATGTGAACAAGGGCCAGAGCAGCAACGATACCTTCCCCACCGCGATGCACATTGCCGCGGCGGAGGCGCTGGCCAGGGATCTGCTGCCGGTGCTGGCGGCGGTGCGCAAGGATCTGGAGAAGAAAACCAGGCAGTGGGCGAAAATCGTCAAGACCGGGCGCACCCATTTGCAGGATGCCACGCCTTTGACGCTGGGGCAGGAGTTCAGCGCGTTCGCGGCGCAGATGGCGTTTGCCGAAAAATGCGTGACACAGGCGCTGGACGGGCTGTTGCCGCTGCCGATTGGCGGCACGGCGGTGGGCACGGGGCTGAACACGCATGTGAAATTCCCGGCATTGGTGGCGAAGCATGCGGGCAAGGCCACGGGCCTGAAGTTCGGCAACATGGACAACAAGTTCTTCGGCCTGGCAGCGCATGACCCGCTGGTGCAGGCGAGTGGCGCCTTGAAAACCGCGGCGGTGGCTGCGATGAAGATGGCCAACGACATCCGGCTGTTAGGCAGCGGCCCGCGCTGTGGGTTGAACGAACTGAACCTGCCCGCCAACGAGCCGGGCAGCAGCATCATGCCCGGCAAGGTGAACCCCACCCAGTGCGAGGCGCTTACCATGGTGTGCTGCCAGGTGATCGGCAACGACGTGGCGGTGACCGCCGGCGGGTTGCAGGGGCATTTGCAGTTGAATGTGTTCAAGCCGCTGATTATTCACAATGTGTTGCAGAGCGCGACGCTGTTGAGCGATGCGTTGCAGAGTTTCCTCGACCATTGCCTGCACGGCATGGAGCCGAACAAGGAACAGATGGCCCGGCACCTTGCCAACAGCCTGATGCTGGTGACGGCGCTGAACCCGGTGATCGGCTACGACAAAGCCGCCAAGGTGGCGAAGATGGCGTTGGCCGACAATGTTTCGTTGAAAGAGGCGGCGTTGAAGCTGGGCTTTCTGGATGCCGAGGCGTTTGACGCCGCGGTGCGGCCCGAACAGATGCTGGCGCCCAGCGGCAAGTAAGGAGGACGGATTGTGCTGAAGTTCTTTTCCGCCCTGCTGCTGGCGGTGCTGTTGGCGGTGGTGGCCTACATGGGCTTCTGGTGGGCTTGCCTTTACTACACCACCAGCCAGATGAAGGGCCAGATTGAGCGTGTGTTGAACGCCGATGTGTTTTACGGCACCCCGGTATGGGTGCCCGACCTTGCCCAGGTGAACATGGATTTACCGAGCCTGACCTTGGTCATGAAAAGCGGGCCTATCAAAGAGCTGCATGCCTCGCACGTGCACCTGCTGGCCGGATTTTTGAACCGCGACCGCTGGACGCTGGCGCTGCCCGCGCAGGTGGAGGTGAAGCTGGCCGGGGGCAAGAGCCTGCTGCTGCAGACCTCCGGCGGCAGCGTGAACTGGGTGAAGGACAGCAACCTGCTGAGCCTGAGCGCTGACAGCCTTGCCCTGTTGAATATGCAGGGACAGGAAATATTACGCGTGAGCGACGTGGCGCTGGAGCGCAGCATCGGCCAGAGCGGCGTGGACTTGAACCTTGCCAGCCGTCCTCAATGGCATGGCCAGCCCGCCGTGCTGAGTGGGCGCGTGCAGATGCCCGATGCGGCGTTCGCGGCGATTCTGCCGTTGCTGGGTGGCGATAAGCTGCCTGCGCTGGGGCAGATCATCAACGCCGTGGCGGGCGCGCTGCAGGCGCATGGCGGCGAACTGGTGCTGCAGGACGTTTCCTTTAAAGGCGGCGACGTGAGCTGCGGCGTATTCGGCCATGTGGGCGTGCTGGCCGACGGACGCATGAGCGGCGAGCTGGCGGTGAGCGCCGACAGCCTGCAGCGGCTGGAAGGCTGGCTGAAGCGCAGCGGCGCGATTGTGCCGCGCAGCGTGGACGAAAGCCTTGGCTGGGACCGCTTCATAAACGATGCGAACAGCCGTCTGCCCACTGCCCGCCTGAGCATGATGCAGGCGACGCTATTGCTGAACGGGTATCCGGTAGGGGCGTTGCCGGACGTTGCAACCGTGGTGCGCAACCTGTGGCCTTATTAGGCTCGGCGCTGGCCGGGCGGCACATGCCCAGCCCCAACCACCGCTTGCGCAGAGGCGCGGAGGCGCTGCGCTTCGTGATCATCCACGGTACATGGATGCACGGCGACGACGCGGCGTTGGCACGGTTGTGCGATCCCGCGGCCGAGGTGAGCTGCCATTATTACATTACCCGCGAGGGTGAGATCATCCAGATGGTGGGCGAGGACATGGTGGCCTACCATGCCGGGAAAAGCCGCTGGGTGCTGCCCGGCGGCAGCGAGATCGACGGTCTGAACGGCTGGAGTTTGGGAATCGAGGTGGCCAATGCCGGGCCGTTCAACGTGCCGCCGCAGGCCGGCAACGAGGCCGCCGCCGCGCCCGCCGACTGGGCCCGCGCAGAGCCCTACACCGAGAAGCAATACGTGGCGCTGGTGGAGTTGCTGCGCGATATATTGGTGCGCAACCCGGCGATTATCCCCGCTTGTGTGCTGGGGCACGCCGATGTTTCGCCGAAGCGGAAGAGCGACCCCGGCCCTCATTTTGACTGGGAGCGGCTGGAGATGGCCGGCGTGTGCGCGCGGCCGGTTTGAGGCGGCGGCGCAGTGCGCGGTAGAGTTTCATGGCGTATTTTGACGTGGTGATCCAAGGCGTGATTTTGAGCACCACCGGCGAGAGGATGCTGTAGAGCGGCGTGAACAGCGTGCCCAGCCATGTGGCGCCGAGCCATGCGACAATGCTGGTGAGCCAGCCGGTGAGCACCGCCGCAATGGGCGTGAAAATACCGCCGATGAGCAGGGCTGCAAGGCCGGTGACCGCGGCCATGAGGGCGGTGGCAAACCCGACCACCAGGGCAATGAGCGGCAGGACGAGCGCGGCGAGGATGAACGACACCAGCGCGCCGAGGATGGCGGCGAGCAGGGCGAGCACCGCCGAGAGCAGGCCGGACAGGCCAAACAGGTGATGGCCTGTAAGGTAAAGGGCGATGATGATGAGGAACAGCGCGAGGGCAAGCCATTCCCAACGGTTGCGGATGAAGGCGAGGATGCGGCGAATCATAAAGGGCACTTTATCAAGCTTTGAAAGCCCGTGCAAAAGCAGGTGGCGGAAGGACGGCAAGGTATGGGGCAGGGCGGCAACGCCAAAAAATGGTGGGGGCATGCGGCCCCCACAGTTTGCCCTTCATGTGCACCGGTAAGCCGGGTTTTGTAACCTCCGCTGCATAGGCGGAGGCCGACCACCATTCATCTGAGGCACCGCTTGCGCGGGCCTTCAAGCTGCCAACCCGGGCTGACACGTGGACGCAAGCCGCGCCGCTGGCCGCCCCTATTCGGCATTGCACCCTTCGGCAGGTTGCCGTGCCCGACGCATCGCTGCGGCGGCGGTGGGCTTTTACCCCACCGTTTCACCCGTTCCCGCATGGTTGCCCTGCGGGTGGTTTGTTTTCTGTGGCCCTGTTGGTCTGGCCCTTGGGCGGGGCCAGCCCGGATATTCTCCGGCCGGTGGCTTGTGGGTGCCCGGACTTTCCTCGGCCTTCCTTAAATAAGGGAAGGACGCGGTGGTCTGGTGCAGGAGGGTTATGGGACAGCATGGGGGCTTTGGCAAGCAGCACCATGAAGAGGGGCGGAAATCCCTACGGATTTTTTAAGCGTGGGTGCGTGGCTTTGCGGTTGGTGCGGCTTTATCCCCCAAGTTATCCACAGGCGTAAGGTAAGTTTTTTGCGGGATGTGTCACTTTTTCTATTGCACTGTCCCATAATATCCCATAGGATCCCACTGTCGCCCAAATACAACCATGGGTGATCCAAAAGCTGGTTCTGTAAGGGGTTGGTCGTAATGGGGCGGCCAATACCGGGGGGACCAACAGGCCGGGCGGGCGACACCGGCCAAACAAGGGAGCTAAGCCGGGACGATGACTGTTTTCCTGTCTTCGTACCTCAATGGGGTGGACAAGAAGGGGCGTGTCTCCGTTCCGGCTTCCTTTCGTCATGAGATGGCGGCGCATGCGCGGCAACAGGTTGTTGTCTATGCGGCTCCCGATGCAGGAAGCAATGGAGGATACTTGTATGGATGGGCTTATGATGACTTTGTCAAACTGGCTGAAAAAATTCAGCGACTTCCGGCACTCAGCCCGGTACGCCAGCGCCTGGCGCGGGCCATTCTTGCAGCTGCTCGGCCACTGAACTTCGACGACACCGGGCGCATACTGCTGCCCGAAAACCTGATGAAGATTGCCGGCATTGGCGATAATGCCCTGTTTGCCGGCGAGGGCGAATATTTCACGATCTGGAACCCGGCGCGCTTCGACGAGAAGATGGCGCAGGACAGCGGTACTTTTGCCGACGACCTGGCCGTGCTTGAGGGGGCATGGCAGCAATAGGGCACGGCCCTATGGATTTTTACGAGGGGGTGTTTTATGACGGTGGTGATGACCACGCATGATGCCATGCCGCAAGTGCCCGTGCCGGTGAGTTCCACCGTGCATGTGCCGGTGCTGTTTGATGCGGTGATGGAGGCCTTGAAGCCCATACCGGGGCGGTGTTTCGTGGACGGCACCCTTGGCGGCGGCGGGCATGCGCGGGGCCTTTTGGAGCGCGGCGCGAGCCACGTGCTGGGGCTGGACTGGGACAGCGCCGCGATTGCGCGGTGCGTGAGCCTGGTGGAGGACTTTGGTGAAAAAGTGCGGCTGTACCGCAGCGGTTACGACCGGATTGCGGAGATTCTGGACGGCGATACGGTGGACGGGATTCTGTTGGACCTAGGCTTCAGTTCCGACCAGCTGGATGATGCCGCGCGAGGGCTGAGCTACCATCTTGACGGGCCGCTGGATATGCGGCTGGACAGCCAGGCGGGGCGCACCGCCGCCGATGTTCTGAACGGTGCGCGCGAGGCCGAGCTGGCCGATATTTTTTACTATTACGGTGAAGAGCCGCGTGCGCGGGTTTTGGCGCGGGCGGTGGCGGGTGCACGCAAGGCGGTGCCGTTTACGACCACCGGTGATCTGTTGCGGGTGGTGGAGAGCGTGTATCCGCCCCGGCACGGCTTGAAGCGGGCGCATCCGGCGGCGCGGGTTTTCCAGGCGCTGCGCGTAGCAGTGAACGATGAAATGGCGACGCTGGAACGGGCATTGCCCGCGGCGGCGGAATGCCTGAAGGTGGGTGGGCGGCTGGCGGTGATTACTTTCCAGCCTCTTGAAGAGCGGCTGGTGAAGAAGGCGTTCAGGGATTTATGCGCGGACGAGTTGGATGACGTGGGGCGCGTGGCGGCAAAAGCCAAATTCAAGACGGGCAAGAAAATTGTACCGGATGAGGCCGAGCTGGAAAGGAATCCACGCGCACGCAGCGCGATTTTGCGGGTGCTGGAACGCGTTGCCATCTAACAGGGCGTTGCTATGGCAGGGCCTTGCCCGCTGTGTTAGATGTTGATGCATGAAGAATGGCCTGATGCTTTTGGGTGTGTTGCTGACGGTAGCGGCGTTTGCCGGGATGATGCGTATCAAGACCGATGTGCAGACCATGGACCGCCTGCGGTTGAAGCTGGTGCACGAACGCGCTGAGCTGCGCGAGACCAAGCGTGTGCTGGAAGCCGAATGGGCCTTGCTTTCAAGCCCCGAACGCTTGGAAAAGATGACCGGCGGCAGGGGCTATGTGCGTGCGCGGCCGATTGACGTGATTCCGCTGGTGCCTTACGTGACGCCGACCACGCCCAGTCCCAGCGCGGCGGTTGCGCCAGCGGCGCATGGCACCACTGCCAAGGATCCTATCGGCACGTTGATTGAGCAGCCGGTGTCTTCCGCCGAGGTGCCGCTGTATTGATGTGGCTGTTTATTGCCACACCCCCTTGGAATTGCGGCTTGAAAAGTGGGCGGAAGCGTTGCCTGTCAAGGGGTTTGGCGGCATGATGCACCACGATGGCATGGTTTCGGAAAAAATGGTCGCGTGACGAGGTGCGGGAAACGCATCCGGTCTTTCGCCCCAAGAAGAGCGCTGTACAGCAGCGCCGTGTGAAAGTGCGCGCCACGCGCGGTTTCACCGCCAGCCGCAAGGACATTTACGACCCCAACGCCAATGCCCTGTTCATGCGCGCATGGATAGTGATGCTGATGCTGACGCTGGCCTTTGCCGTGGTGGCGATACGCCTTGCCACGGTGGCGCTGATGCCCCCGGTGGAACCCCGCCCGAGCATACGGGAAATGCCCGCCGAAGCCCTGCGCCGCGGCAATATTTACGACCGCAACGGCGTGCTGCTGGCGACCACACTGAAGGTGTATTCGCTGTACGCCGACCCCAAGCGCATGATCGACAGGGATGAAGTGATACGCAAGTTGCCCACGGTGCTGCCGGGGCTGGACGTGCACCGCCTGAAGCGGTTGCTGAGCGATCCGACGCGGCGCTTCATCTGGATTAAACGCCGCCTGACCCCCGACGAGGCGATTGCGGTGAATGCGCTGGGTTTTCCGGGGCTGGAATTTCGTGAGGAGTTCGTGCGCATCTACCCGCACCGCAGCCTTGCCGGGCACATTTTGGGCGCGGTGGACGTGGACAACAACGGCATCGCCGGGCTTGAATTGGGCATGAACAGCACCCTAAGCAAGGGCAACGACATACACCTTGCGCTGGATATACGGTTGCAGGACATGCTGCAGCGCGAAATTGCCAAGGAAATGGAGAAGAGCGAAAGCCGCGCCGCATGGGGCGTGGTGATGAAGGTGCCGACCCGCGAGATCGTGGCGATGGTGAGCCTGCCGACCTTCGACCCCAACAGCTTCGGCGAGGCCAGCCCGGAGCAGCGCTTCAACCATGCCACACTGGGCAGTTATGAGATGGGCAGTACCTTCAAGCTGTTTACGCTGGCGCAGGCGCTGCACGAGGGCAAGGTGACACCCGATACGCTGATTGATTGCCGCGAGCCGATCCACATCGGGCGCTATACCATCCGCGACTATCATGCGCAGAAGAGCATTCTGACCGCCGAGGAAGTGTTGCGCTACTCCAGCAACATCGGCGCCGCGCACATTGCTGACATGAGCGGGCCGGAGGCGCAGAAGGAATTTTTAGCCAAGCTGGGGCTGCTTTCGCCAGTGGACATCGGCATCCCCGAAATGGGACGGGTGCAGTATCCTTCCAACTGGGGCCGCATCGAGTCGTTCACCATCGCGTTCGGTCACGGCATCAGCGTGACGCCCATCCACCTGATTGACGCGGTGGCGACCCTTTCCGATGGATTGGTGAAGCCGCCGAGCCTGATGCTGGGAGGCGACCCGGCCAATATCCCCGCAAAAAAGGTGCTGGACGACAAGACATTGGCGCAGATCCACGAACTGATGCGCGACGTGGTGATACGCGGCAGCGGCCGGCAGGCCGAGGTGGTGGGTTACGACATCGGCGGCAAGACCGGTACCGCCGAGAAAATCGACCCGCATGGCGGATATTCGAAGACCAAGAACCTGGTGAGTTTTGTGGGCGTGCTGCCGATGGAGAAGCCGCAATACATCGTGCTGGTGATGATGGATGAACCCAAGAAGGGCTATGAAACCGGCGGCAAGAGCGCCGCGCCGGTGGTGGGCGAGTTCTTCCGCGATTTGACGCAACTTGAGGGCATCAAGCCCGATGCCGAGGAAGTGCGCGCCTACAAGGCGATGGTGAAGCGCACGCATACCGACATCACCTCGCGCTGGGCGGAATATGTGCTGAGCAACTGGCGTATCCAGCGCAAAAAGGCTGGTGGCGTGGAGTTGCGCGGGCAGACGGTTGTCAATAACGGATTGAGTGAAGATGATTGATGTGAACGAGGCCCTTGGGTCGATTGGCAAGCGGGCGGTACGCGACGACAGCCGCGCCGTGCGCGAAGGCGACGTGCTGGTGTGGGACAGCCGCATCGGCGGCGACAGTGCTAAGATTATGGCCGATGCGCGCACGCGCGGCGCGACACTGGTGATAAGCGACGCCGAAAGTGCCGATGCGGTGGTGAAGAATGCGGGGGCGGTGCTTTCCGCCTATGCGGCGCTGGCGTGGCCGCGCCAGCCGGAGGTGATGCTGGGCGTGACGGGAACCAGCGGCAAGACCAGCGTGGCGTGGTTCGGCAGGCAGCTTGCAGGCCTTTGCGGTTACACCAGCGCCAGTGTGGGCACCCTTGGAGTTATGCGCAGCGATGATGACATGGATGAGGATTACACCGGTTTCACCAGCCCGACGGCGCTGAAGCTGCACCCGATACTGGACACGCTGGCAGGCGAGGGCGTGAGCCATTGCCTGCTGGAGATAAGCAGCCACGCGCTGGCGCTGAATCGTTGCGACGGCGTGAAGCTGAAGGCGGCGGGGTTGACCAATATCACGCAGGACCATCTTGATTTCCACGGCACACACGAGGCGTATGCGGCGGCGAAGATGCGGCTGTTCAGCGAGGTGTTGCCCGACGATGGCGTGGCGGTTATTAACGTGGGGCGCAGCGAGGCGTGGCCCGCGGCGAGCGTGGCCAAGCAGCGCGGTTTGCCGGTGCTGACCGTGGGCACCCGTAATGCCGAGCTGGTGTGCGAGGTGCGTCAGGCCGATGCGCGCGGGCTGGAAATGGCGTTGAAGTTTGACGCCGTGCCGGATGTGGTGCGGGTGCCGCTGATAGGGGCTTTCCAGGCGGAAAACCTTGCGGTGGCGCTGGGGTTGCTGGTGGCAGGCGGTGTGGCGTGGCAGGATTTGCGAAGCAAGGTGGCGAAGGTGGGCTGCGTGCCGGGGCGCATGGAAGTGGTGCCGGGGCATGCGGGCCAGCCTGCAGTGGTGGTGGATTACGCGCACAAGCCCGATGCGCTGGAACGGGCATTGCAGAGCCTGCGGCCGCTGGTGAAGGACGGCGGCAAGCTGCGCGTGGTATTTGGATGCGGCGGCAACCGCGACGCGTTGAAGCGGCCGATTATGGGCAAGATCGCTTCGGATTTGGCGGACGTGGTGTATGTGACCGACGACAACCCGCGGCGCGAGGATGCGGCGGCGATTCGCAAGCAGGTATTGGATGGGGCCACCGGGCAGGCCGAGGTGCGCGACGCCGGGGGGCGGCGCGAGGCCATCGCTTCCGCGCTGAGCGATGCGGCGGCGGACGACGTGGTGCTGGTGGCCGGAAAGGGGCATGAGAGCGGGCAGATTATAGGCGACGAGGTTCTGCCGTTCGACGACCGCGTGGTGGTGCGGGAGCTTCTGGGCTAATCCTTACAGCAAAGCGCCCCCACCGGTGAAGGTGGGGGCGCTTCTTGTTCATGACCCTTTGTAGAACTGCTGGGCCGTGTCGAAATCGGTGCGCAGTTGCTCCTGCGTGGCAGCGGGATTGAGCTGATGCAGCTGGGCGAGGAAGAAAACTATGGCCGACAGCGGCAGGTTTTGCTGCGTGATGCCGACACGCGAGGGTATCTGCAGCGAGCAGCCTTTGGCATCGGTCATCACGAGCTGGTCGGAGACGAAGAACCCCGCTTTGTTGTCGTTCATGACGAGGGTCACCGTTTCCCACACTTGAGTGCGGCGTGTCAGGATGCGGTTCATGAACTTGCCGGGGTTGCTGAGGCGGATACGCCAGGGCGGGCTGTCGGGCTCGGGCCTGAGTATGATGGCATCGCGCGTGTGCGATTCCGGCGTCAGCAGGGTGGCGTAGGCCATGTCGGTGCCGCGAACGTCGAACGCGACTTTGGAGCACCGGTTGAACAGGGCCTTCATCACGCCGTTCATGGCCGGGTCCGGCAGTTCGTCGGTGATGCCCGGTTGGGCGAAGTCGTCATCGCCGGGGGTGCCGACTGTGCCGGCCCGCACGGAGAAGGGCATCAGCGTTGCCGCGACGGCAAACGCGAGGAACAGTTTTCGCATGGATACCTCCAGGGTTATGCGCGAAACGGCAGGATAGTTAATGAAGTTAGTATACATGTCTACTGTGCGGCGGCAAGCCATATGCCTGCGGGATAGCCTGCTGAGCAAAGAGAAGGCCCCCCTTGCGGGAGGCCGTGTCTTCAGGGAAGGGGAAGCAGGAAGGTATTGCGCCGTTGCTGCGGCGTATCGTAGGCGCTGTACATGCCGTCGAACATCAGGAAGAAATCCACAGCTTCCTGCGGCAGGCTGTCGGGCGTTGTGGCGGCCGGGGGAAGCAGTGTGTAGCATTGGCCGCGCGCCACATAGAACGTGGCGCTTTGCACGGCCACGCCCGCATGGGCCCGGATTTCCGTGAACACCACCCAGTAGGGCTGGATATCCATCAGAGTGAGTTGTTGCTGCGTATCGAGCGGCTTTTCAAACTTGATGGGCCATTGCCAGTGGCTGTCGGACACGATACCCGGCATCTTATAGAGCGTGAGGGTGTCTTTCTTCTTGTTGAAACTACCGGCTTCGGCCTGATAGGCAAAGATGTTCTCGGCATTTTCCATGAGCATCTGGAAATCGGCATTGGTGCCGCAGCCCTCGCGGACGATGGGAACGTCGAGGCTCTCGGCCGCGAGTGCCGTGCCCGGCGCCGCAGACAGTATGAACAGCAGACAAAGCAGTGTCTTTCGCATCGGAACCTCCTTTGCGCGAAACGGACTTAACGGTATTGCTTTCAATTTGCAGTATACATATCTGAGTGGACAGGGGAAGTGGTGATGCGCGAAAACCCTTGGCGGTGCCGATTTATGCGGCGGTGGGGCTGGTGTTATGAGCCAAAACGCGGGATAGTGCGGCATGGTTTACGCGCTTCTGGTTCCGCTGGTGAAATGGATTACGTTCTTCAACGTCTTTCAATATATTACCGTGCGCGCCGGAGGGGCGATGATCACTTCGTTCGTGCTGTGGCTGCTGCTGGGCAGCATGCTGATACGCCACTTGCGCGCATGGCAGAAAGGTGGCGAAACGGTGAAATCCATTTTGCCGCACGCGGGCAAGGCAGGCACCCCAAACATGGGCGGGCTGGGGGTGGTGGCGGCGCTGCTTGTGAGCAGCCTGATATGGTCCAACCTGGCCAATCCATATGTGTGGCTGATGCTGTTTCTGGTGCTGGCGTACGGTGCCATCGGCTTCATGGACGACTATCTAAACCTGACCCGGCGTTGGAAGAAGGGCTTGCCCGGTAAGCTGCGGCTAGTGCTGGGGGCGCTGGTGGCGGTGGTGTTTCTTCTGGGATTTATTTACATAAACGGTACCGCGGTGGCGACCGAGATTTACTTCCCGTTCATCAAACAACTGGTGGTGGGGCTTGGAATTTCCGGCTTCGTGATGTTCGGCGTGATTGTGATGGTGGGCACCGCCAACGCGGTGAATATCACCGACGGGCTTGACGGGCTGGTGAGCATACCCACGGTGATTGTGGCCACGACCATGGCGATCTTGGCTTACATCATGGGCCGCGCCGACTACACCACCTATCTGCACCTGCCGCACATTGGCGGCGCAGGCGAAATTGCCGTGATGTGCGCTGCGCTGGCCGGGTCAATGCTGGGGTTTTTGTGGTACAACGCGCCGCCCGCGCGGGTGTTTTTGGGCGATACCGGCAGCCTGCCGGTAGGCGCCATGCTGGGTGGGGCCGCGGTGGTGATCAAGCAGGAGCTGGCGCTGCTGATTATCGGCGGGCTGTTTGTGATGGAAGTGATGAGCGTAATGTTGCAGGTGACGAGTTTCAAGCTGACCGGGCGTCGGATTTTCCGGATGGCGCCGCTGCACCACCATTTTGAACAACTGGGCTGGCCGGAGAGCACGATCGTGGTGCGCTTCTGGATTATCAGCGTGATACTGGCGTTGATTGGCCTTGCCACCCTGAAGTTGAGGTAGAGCATGAATTTCGGCGTTAAGGATTATGGCTTGAACGGCAAGGCGGCTTATGTGTACGGCCTTGGTTCCAGTGGCATGGGCGTGGCCGAGGCGCTGCGCGAGAGCGGGGCTTCTGTCGCCGTGTGGGACGACAAGCCGATTACCGAAGCGCGCGGGTTCCGTGTGGTGTCTCCGCTGGAAGTGGAATGGGAAAGGGTAGGTGCGCTGGTGAAGAGCCCCGGCATCCCCATGACCGCCAAGCCGGTGCAGGACGCGTTGGTCCATGGCGTACCCGTGGTGGGCGATGTGGATCTGCTGTGGCGCCGCGAAAAGACAAGCGGTGTGGAATTCATCGGCATCACCGGTACCAACGGCAAGAGCACCACCACCGCGCTGGTGGCTCATGTGTTGAAGGAAAATGGCATCAAGGTGGCGATGGGCGGCAATATCGGCGTGGCGGCGATGACTCTGCCTGAGCTTCCGGAAAAGGGCGTGTACGTGCTGGAGCTTTCATCGTACCAGTTGGAAATGATGCAGGAATTGTGCGTGGACGGGGCGGTGTTTCTGAACCTGACGCCCGACCACCTGAGCCGTCATGGCACCATGCAGGTGTATATGGATACCAAGCTGCGCCTTATGAATCTGGCCAAGGACGGCGCGCGCAAGGTGATTGGCATTGACCAACCGGAGATGGCTGAGGTTGCCGCTGAGCGTGATTGCGTGACCGTGGGTCGCGGTACGCAAATGGCGGATTATGTGATTCGTGACGGCAAGGTGTGGAAAGGACGTGAGGCCAAGCTGGAGTTGCCGGAGTTCCCCCACCTGCGCGGGCCTCACAATGCGCAAAACGTGGCGTGTGCCTATGCGTTGCTGGTGCCTCGCTGGGTAAGCCATGAACAATTCGTGGGGGCGGCAAAGAGCTTTATGGGCCTGCCTCACCGATTGGAGCTGGTGGGCACGGTGGACGGTGTGCGCTTTGTGAACGACAGCAAGGCCACCAACGGCGACAGCACGCTGTTTGCGCTGCAGAGCTATGACGACATTTATTGGATTTGCGGCGGTGAACCAAAGACCGATGGTTTGGGTGCCAGCCTGCACAATCTTGCGCCGGTGCGCGCGGCGTTTACTATCGGCGCCGCGGCCGATGCCTTTGCCGACACATTGAAGGGCCGGGGCGTGCCGAGCTTTGCCTGTCATACACTGGATATGGCAGTAAGGGCAGCGTTTGCCGCGGCGCGCAGCGAAGGACGCGAAGGCGCGGTGGTGATGCTTTCTCCCGCTGCGGCGAGCTTCGACCAGTTCAGGAATTTTGAGCACCGCGGCGACGTGTTTGTGAATTTGGTTCATACGCTTGCCAGCGAGGCGCCCGAGAGGAGATTTGAACGATGAGCGTATTCCGCCAAAGCAGGCACCCGCTGGTGCGCTGGTGGTGGGAGATGGATCGCGTGAGTGTGGGCATCATCGTCATCATCATGCTGTGCGGCGCGGTGGCCGTGACCACCGCCAGCGTGGCCGTGGCCAAGACCTACAGCGTAGGCCCATATTACTTTGCGTTGCGTCATTATTTCTTCTTAGTGACGGCATTCATTCTAATGATGGCGATGACCACGCTGAAACCGGTGGGTGTGAAGCGCGTAGGATTGCTGCTGTTTTTGGCGTCGTATATTGGCTTGCTGCTGACGTTTGTGATCGGTGTGGAGGTGAGCGGTGCGCGGCGTTGGATCGACATTGCCGGACAGAGCGTGCAGCCAACCGAGTTCCTTAAGCCCGCGCTGATTATATTGACTGCGATGCTTCTGGCGCATCCGGATAAAAAGAAGCGGCTGCAGGGGTTTTTTATCAGCATTATCATGATGGCGGCGGTGGGTTTACCGGTCATTGCACAGCCTAACTTCGGCATGGGCATGGCCATGGGCGTGGTGTGGTTTATGCAGGTGTTCATGGCCGGGTTGCCGCTGCTGTGGCTGACGCCGCTGGTGGCGGGTGGCCTGTGCGTGATGCTGGGCTCATACATGTTGCTGCCGCACGTGCGCGACCGCATGGAGCGCTTCCTCAACCCGCAAAGCAGCGATACTTACCAGGTGGACCAGGCCAACGAGGCAATTATGATGGGACACCTGTGGGGACGTGGTGCAGGCGAGGGCGTGATTAAACACCAACTTCCGGATGCGCATACAGACTTTATTTTCGCGGTGATTGTTGAAGAATTCGGGATTGTGGTGGGGCTGCTCATCATGGGGCTTTTTCTGACATTAGTACTGCGCGGGTTTAACCGGTTGCTGCACCAGGAAGACCGTTTCACCTTGTTGGCAGGCGGCGGGCTTTTGACGCTGCTAAGCTTGCATGTGTGCGTAAATGTGGGGGTTTCGTTGCATCTTGTACCGACTACCGGGATGACGCTGCCGTTTATCAGCTACGGCGGTTCCTCCACGTTTGCGATGGCGCTGGTGGTGGGTTTCCTGCTTGCGCTTTTGCGGCGGCAGGGGAGGCGTTTTTAGATGAAGACCGTGTTGATTGCCAGCGGTGCCAGCGGGGGACATCTGTTCCCAGCCATTGCGGTGGCGGATGCGTTGCGCGAGAGTGGCGCGTTCGACGTGACCATGGTGCTGGGCGGCAGCAAGTTCAGCAGCGTGGTGGCGGGTGCCGGGCTACCCTACCGGCGGTTGCCCGCTGCAGCGTTTAACGACCGTGGCCCGTTGCGGCTGATGCTGGCGGTGATGAAGTTGCTGGGTGGCGTGGTGACGGCGTTCCGCATGATGTTGCGTGAGCGCCCGGCGCTGGTGTTTGGCACCGGCGGCTATGCCACCGTGGCGCTAATGATTGCCGCCAAGGTGTTGCATGTGCCAACGATGATTCATGAGCAGAACGTGCTACCGGGGCGAGCCAACCGGTTGCTGGCACGGTTTGCTGATGTGGTGCTGCTGACCTTTGAAGAAAGCCGAGCCTGTTTTCCGCCGGTGCGCGGGCGCGTGGTGGTGACCGGCACGCCCGTGCGCAAGCAGATTCTGGCCGCGGTGGAGAACAGGCCGCCGCGCAAGAGCAATGCGTTCACGATTTTTGTGACCGGCGGTAGTCAGGGCGCGCGTATTCTGAACACCGTGGTGCCGGAAATGCTGGGCATGATGGAGATGGCGGAGCGCAAAGAGGTGTATGTGATTCACCAAGCTCGGCCGGATGATGCGGCGCGGGTGCAGGCGGCTTATGAGGCTCTTGGCCTGGCGGGTTTTGAGGTGAGCGCGTTCTTTACCGATATGGCCGCTCAGTATGCCGCGGCGGATGTGCTGATCGGCAGGAGCGGCGTGAGCACTATATTGGAAAGCGCGTTGTTCGGGCTGCCGGCTATTTACGTGCCGCTGAACCTTGCCGACGGTCACCAGAAATACAATGCCGCGGTGGCCGAGCAGGTCGGTGCTGCTGTGGTGGTGGGTCAAGCCTACTTTACACCGGCCAACCTGCTGGTGCATATCATGGCCCTGAAACAGGATAAAGCGCGGTTGGAGGCGATGGGGGCGGCGGCGCGGAAAATGGCCGTGCCGGATGCTACAGAGCGGGTGGTGGCGGTGATACGGGAGAGTGTTGCGTGAAGATTTTTGGTAAGGATGTTAAGGGGTTGAACGCTCATTTTATGGGGGTTGGCGGGATTGGCATGAGCGGTCTGGCCGAGGTTTTGCGCGAGCAGGGAGCGGCAGTGAGCGGCAGCGACAGCGGAACCAAGGCTAATCTGGCGCGTTTGGAAGAGATGGGTATTGGCATTGCGCGGCAACAGGCGGCAACGAATGTGCGCAAGGACATGGATCTGGTGGTGGTGAGCAGCGCCATACGCCCCGATAACCCGGAGCTGGTTGAAGCGAAGGCGTTGGGGCTGAAGATTGTGCACCGCGCCGAGGTGCTGGCCGAGATCATGGCCAATTACCAAAGCGTTGCGGTGAGCGGGACCCACGGCAAGACCAGCACCACCGCGCTGATTTACAGCGTGTTGCGGGCGGCGGGGCTGCCGGTGGGCGTGATTAACGGCGGGATTTTGCAGGAGCTTGGCACCAACGCGGTGCTGCCGCCCAAGGCCGGCGACTGGCTGGTGGTGGAGGCCGACGAGAGCGACGCAAGCTTTTTGAAGCTGAAGCCGCAGGTGGCGGTGATTACCAATATCGAGCCCGAGCACATGGATACCTACGGCAGCGAGGAAAAGCTGGTGCAGGCGTTCATCGACTTTGCCGACAGCGCGCAGGTGGCGGTGCTGTGCGCCGACGATCCCAACGTGATGCTGGTGGAGGCGCGCACCAGCGCCGACGTGATGAGTTACGGCCTTGAGGACGGCGCCGACGTGTATGCCAGCATGTATGCGCCGCAGGGCGGTGGCATGGCGTTTGACGCGAGCATACGCGGCGGGGTGCTGGACGACGTGGTGGTGGCGCTGCCCGGCGCGCATTACGTGTTGAACAGCCTTGCCGCGCTGGCGGTGGCCAGCGTGCTGAAGGCCGACGTGGCCAAGGCCGCCGCCGGACTGGCCACGTTCAAGGGGGTGGGGCGGCGCTTCACCAAGGTGGGCACCTTTAACGGCGCGGACGTGATTGACGATTACGGCCACCACCCCACCGAGATCGCCGCGGTGCTGGACGCGGCGAAGAGCGTGTACGCGGGCAAGGTGGTGGCGGTGATCCAGCCGCACCGCTACACCCGGCTGCGCGATTTGATGGAGGAGTTTGCCGGTTGCGCGAAGGTGGCCGACGCGGCGGTGATTCTGCCGGTGTACAGCGCCGGGGAGGATGCGATTGAAGGCGTGAGCCACACCATGCTGGCGGGCAAGATGGCGGCGCGTGGCCTGCCCGCGCAGGTGCGGGCGGTGGATGGCGAGGAGGACATGGTTGCCGCGCTGGAGGACCTTGGTTTGGGCGCGGGCGACGTGGTTGTGTGCCTGGGCGCGGGCACGATTACCGACTATGCCAAGCATCTTGCGGAGCGTGGTTGATGGCGGGGTGGGGGGTGCCGGACTGGTTTGAGGATTTGCCGCAGGATGCGGCGGATTATGTGCGCGATGTTCCGCTGGCTGATTATACGACGATTAAGGTGGGCGGCAGTGCCGAGGTCTTTGCAGATGTGAAAGGCTGGGATGGGCTGGCCGAGCTGGTGCGCTGGTGCTTTGGGAACAAGGTGCCGCTGACGCTGATCGGCAAGGGCAGCAACATGGTGATTGCCGACGGCGGGGTTGCGGGCGTGGTGGCCCACCTGGGCAAGGGATTTGATGCGGTGCGGGTGGAGGGCGACACGGTTTACGCCGAGGCCGGAGCGGCGTGCGGCACGGCGGCGCGGGCGGCGCGCGAAGCGGAACTTGAAGGGCTGGCATTCTTCGGCGGGATACCCGGCAGCGTGGGTGGCGCGCTTAAGATGAACGCGGGAGCGTATAAAGGCGAAACATTTGCGGATTTGAAAAGATTGTGGATAATTGATTGCATGGGTGAAACGAAAGAGCTGGCACCGGAAGAGGTGCAGCCGCGTTACCGCGGCACCACGCTGCCGGAGGGTGCGGTGTACAAGGCTGGCCTGTGGCGCTTGCGGCGCGGCGACAAGGAGGCGATTCGCGGCCAGATGCAGGCGATCAACCGTGCGCGTTCCTCCACCCAGCCGTTGCATTTGCCGAGCAGCGGCAGCTGGTTCAAGAACGTGATTGTGGACGCGGGCAACGTGGAGGCGTTGCGCGCGGCCGGGCTGGAGGCCGAGGTGGGCGGCGTGGTGAACGCGTGGCGGGTGGTGGATGCGGCCGGATGCCGCGGCTGGCGCGAGAATGGGGCGCAGGTGAGCGAACAGCACTGCAATTTCTTCGTGAACATCGGGTTGAAGGAGGGGCAGCCCGCGACGTGCGCGGATTTGGATGCGTTGAGTTTGCGGGTGGAGGCGGCGGTGCGTGAAAAGCTGGGGATTGGGATGGTGCGGGAGGTGAGGTTTATAGGGACCAGGAACCAGGGACCAGGAACCAGGTAGCCAGGAGCCAGGGGAGCTCAGGAACAAGGATTGAGGGCATGCGCGGAGAGAGGGGATTGGTTTTTTTCGGCGGTGTGACCCTTGCGGGTTGGGGGAAATGGCTGGATGGTGGGAAGCTGGGTGGCCGGGGTGTTTTGCGTGGGGTGAAAAGGATTAGAGAGTTACGGAGGACGGCGTGAAGGTTTATGTGGCCAGCCGCGGCACCGCGGCGCGCGCGGCGATGTGGCGGGATTTGCGCGGACAGGGCATGGCGGTGACGGCTTCATGGATTGAGAATGCCGATGAAAATACCCTTGATTTTACCGTACTGTGGCCGCAGGTGGTGCGCGAAATCCATGATTCCGATGCTTTGCTGATGTATGCCGAGGCCGGGGATTTCCCGTTCCGTGGTGCGCTTGTGGAGGTGGGCGTGGCGCTGGGGGCGGGAATTCCCGTACACGTGGCGTTGGCGGGGGTGGCGCTGGCGGGGCCGAGTTTGCGCCCGCTGGGGGCGTGGGCGCATCATCCGCTGGTGACGCTGCATGAGGATTTGGGTTCCGCGTTGGCGGGTTTAGGGTACGGGCATCTGGCCTGATTCATACAACATATTGTGGTGGTGTGGGGCGGCCACAGGGGGTGGGGCAGAATGCTTGCAGGCCCCGAAAAAGCGGTGTTTCGAGGGGGTGCCGGGGTGGGCTTCGGCCCCGTGTTTTGCTATGGTATGCACACGGTGTGACGCCGGTTCAATCAACCCAAGGAAGGAGCGCGCCCATGGTGCCCAAGAAGCCCGCCGATGTTCCTCCCATGGAGATGATGGGCAGCCTGTTTGGCGGTGTGCGTGTAAGCCAGCAGGAGGAGCTTCCCAAATGGCGCAGGCGTTTGGCCGATACCGAGAGCCGTGTGCTGGGCCTGCCGTGGCGGCGCATGGCGCAGGCGATTGCCGTGCTGGTGGTGGTGGTGGGCGGCTTGACGGGGTGGATCTATCGTCAACCGCTTGATTCCAGCGTGACAGCATTTATAGCCAAGGCCACCGGCGCGGTGGTGGACAAGATTGTGGTGAGCGGCGCGGTTTATACCGGCAAGGACGAGTTGCAGCAGGCCCTGGGTCTTGAGCGCGGCAGCAGTTTGGTGGGGTTTGACGCGGCTTCGGCGCGGGCGCGTTTGGAAGCGCTGCCGTGGGTGCGGCTTGCGAGCGTGGAGAGACAGCTTCCCGATACCGTGAACGTGCAGATTTATGAGTATGTTCCGCTGGCGCGGCTGGTGGACGACGGCAAGATCTGGATCATCAACAAGGACGGCAACCGGATTGTGGCCGACGATGACAACCGCTTCCCCGGCTTGCCGCTGCTGCAGGGCAAGGGCGCGGCGAAGGCCGCCGGTGAGCTGTTTACCGCGCTTTCCGCATGGCCGCAGCTGCAGAGCCAGTTGCGCGAGGCCGACTGGATGGGCGACCGCCGCTGGAACCTTAGATTTGTGAGCGGCGTGGTGGTGGAGCTCCCCGAAGACACCGCCGAACGCGGCGTGGACACCGCGCTGGCCACGCTGGCCCGGCTGGAGGAGGCGCGTCATGTGCTGACGTTAAACGCCGGCGAGGTTGATTTGCGCCTTCCCGACAGGATTGTGCTGCGCCTTCCCGACGACGTGGGCGAGACGCCGGTGACTGACAAGCCCGCGCGGGCAGGATAGAATTGGCAAGGAACGAGAGAGAAGAACCAAACCCATGGTAAAGACACGCAACAGAATTGTGGCCGGGCTGGATATCGGCAGCAGCAAGGTGAGCTGCTTCATCGCCGAGCTGGACGATTTCTACAACCCGCATGTGCTGGGTTACGGCCAGCACGCCAGCACCGGGCTGAAGCGCGGCATCATTGTGGACATGGACAGGACGGAGACGGCCATCCGCGAGGCGGTGCACGCTGCCGAGGACATGGCGGGTGTGGAGATTCAGGGTGTGCTGGTGAGCCTTGGCGGCGTGCACTTGCGCAGCCACATGACCGACGGGCTGGTGGTTTTGAACAAGCAGGACATCACCGACGCAGACATCTTCAAGGTGATTGACGTGGCGCGGGCGCGGCAGATTGACGGCGACCGGCAGATCATCCACGCGCAGGCGACCAAGTATGTGCTGGACAACCAGAGCGACATAAGAGACCCGCGCGGCATGACCGGCAGCCGGTTGGAAGCCGACGTGCACATTATTACCGCCGCGACCAGCGCCATAAGGAATGTGGTGCGCTGCGTGGAGCGGGCGAACCTGGAAGTGCTGGACATTGTGGTGCAGCCGTATGCGAGCGCGATGGCCACCGTGGTGCCCGACGAGCGCGAGCTGGGCGTGGCCATGGTGGACATCGGCGGCGGCACCTGCGACCTGGCGATTTATGCCGAGGGCGCGCTGGTTTACACCGCGGTGATTCCGCTGGGCGGCCAGCATATTACCGCCGATATTGCGCGGGGCTTAAGCACGCCGCTGGCCTCCGCCGAGCGCATCAAGGTGCTGCACGGTTATGCGATGGCGAGCAGCATCACCGTGGACGACGAGATTGAAGTGCCCAGCGTGGGTGAGGAAACCGAGGCCGGCAAGAGCGAGCCGGTGCACATGACCAAGAGCGCGCTGGCGGGCATCATCCAGCCGCGTTGCGAGGAAATGCTGGAGCTGGTGCGCGACAAGATCGAGCAGAGCGGGTTTGAGGCCGCGATCGGCCGCCGCGTGGTGCTGACCGGCGGCGGCAGCCAGTTGAACGGCTTGCGCAGCCTTGCCGAGGTGGTGCTGGACAAGAGCGTGCGCCTGGCCCGCCCGACCGGGGTGCAGGGCTTGACCGACCTTTCCGGCACGCCGCAATTCTCCACCGCTGTGGGCCTGTTGCTTTACGGCGCACGCCAGACCGCCCAGCAGAGCCGGGTGCGCGTGCGCGACAGCAAGATCGCGCAGTGGGCGGGACAGATGGCGAAGCTGTTGCGTTTCGCTTCGTAAGGTTGGGAGCCATAAAAAGAAAAGGCCACCTTAGGGTGGCCTTTTGCAGGTTTGGGCGGCGGTTCGCCGATGATGCGGATGGCCAGCAGTTCCACCGCGGAAAAGGCGGAGAGCAGGATAGCCAGGCTGCCGAGGGGCGAGGGGTTGGCCATGTAGGGCGGCAGGCATACCGTGAGCAGTGCCGCGACCGGGATGCTGACGAGGCGCAGGCGGCGCGTGCCGGGCATGGGAAGCCACGTTTCCGGCCGCATAAGGAAAAGGATGTTGGCCGCGATGACGATGACGCTGGCCAGTTCGAGATTGGAGGGCATGGAAGCTCCTTTGCGGAACGAGGGAAGATGCGGCGGAATTTAAACAAGGGTTTATATCGCTTTGTGAAGGTTGGCAAGGAGGGTGTGGCGGTAAGGGCGCAGGGGGTTGGGGATTGTGGCCGTGCGTGAGGAATTTGGCGGCACGGCCCTTGGCGCGGGGGCATGCTTTCCGTAGAGTGGCAGATACAAGTTTTTGGACGGCCCAATAAAGAAAAGGGGGACAGGATGTCACTCAACATAGCGATGGTGAAAGACACCGTTCATCAACCCCGCATCATGGTGATTGGCGTTGGTGGGGGCGGCGGAAACGCCGTGGAAAACATGATCAAGGCCAACCTTGACGGCGCGACGTTCGCCGCCGCCAACACCGACCTGCAGGCGCTGGAAAACCATGGCGCCGAAGTGAAAATCCAACTGGGCAAAAACCTGACCGAAGGCCTTGGCGCCGGTGCCAACCCCGACGTGGGCGGCAGCGCGGCCGAGGAAAGCTACGAAGAGATTTGCGAAGCGATTCGCGGCAGCCACATGGTGTTCATCACCGCCGGGATGGGCGGCGGCACCGGCACCGGCGCGGCCCCCGTGGTGGCGCGTGCCGCCCGCGAGATGGGCATTCTGACCGTGGCGGTGGTGACCAAGCCCTTCGCCTTTGAAGGCACCCGCCGCATGAAGCAGGCCGAGTTCGGCATTTCCGAGCTGCAGCAGGTGGCCGATACCGTCATCGTGATCCCCAACCAGAACCTGTTCCGCATCGCCACCGAGCGCACAACGCTGCAGGACGCCTTCAAGCTGGCCGACGATGTGCTGTACAAGGGTGTGCGCGGCGTGACCGACCTCATGCTGGTGCCCGGCATCATCAACCTGGACTTCAACGACGTGAAGACCGTGATGAGCGAAATGGGCCAGGCGATGATGGGCACGGGCGAAGCCGAAGGCGAAAGCCGGGCTATTCTGGCCGCCGAGATGGCGATTTCCAGCCCGCTGCTGGACGGCATTTCCATGACCGGCGCGCGCGGCGTTCTCATCAACATCACCGGCGGCGACGACCTGACGCTGTATGAAGTTGACGAGGCCGCCAACCGCATCCGTGAAGAAGTCGACCCCGACGCCAACATCATCTTCGGGACCGCGTACGACCAGGACGTGACCGGCAAGATCCGCGTTTCCGTGGTGGCCACCGGTCTTGGCGAAGCCGCCAAGCGCAAGACCAACATGGTAGACCTGAGCGTGCTGAAGAAGCCCGCCGAAGCGGCTCCGGCCAGCGAGGCCGCGCCCCGGGCCGACGTTAAGGACTTCGGCCAGGCCCTTGCCGCCAAGCAGCGCGAGCGCGAGGAACAGGACGACGAATACGCCAACCTGGAAATCCCCGCCTTTTTGCGCCGCCAGGCCAACTAAGGTACTGTTATCTTACGGAAGGGGCGATTCGCCCCTCTTTTTTATGCGGTTAAGGCTTGAGGGCGGCGCAATTTTCTCTATATAGAAAAATACCTCATTACCGGCAGGGGTGGATGCCGGTTTGGAAAAATCTTGAAATGTTTGCGAGGAAAAT
>Ga0164242_10000395_pt1 | contig 53540 bp, 46 predicted proteins | sample OricomgcompostMG_FD_108783 | JGI IMG/M metagenome (GOLD analysis project Ga0164242, IMG submission 108783) | Miracle-Growth compost microbial communities from Emeryville, California, USA - Original compost - Miracle growth compost (MG) ...
CGGCGACCGACGCCGGCCATGCGACCAGCGCCGACGATGCCGCGCACGCGACCAGCGCCGACAGCGCCGGACACGCGAGCACGGCGGGCTCCGCCGACCACGCGACCAGCGCCGACACCGCCGGCGAGGCGGCCGATGCGGCAGCGCTGGGGGGGGAGCCGGCCTCGTCCTTCGTCCTCAGGAGCGACCTCCGGCGCGTCTTCTACGAAGCACATTGGGAAAGCGAACCGACCGGGCCCCGGACCGTCCTCAGCGTCGGCCCCCTGACGCTGAGCGCCGTCTGCTTCGAGTCCGAGACGGGCGGGGCCCATACTTACCTCGAACTTCGCGCCACGGGTGCGGCGGGCTCGACCCTCGATTATTCGCTTACCGTCGGTGGCAGCGTGAAGGTCGGGAGCGTCCCGCTCGAACCGGCGGCATCGACCGGGATCGAGACGATCTACTCGGAAGACCCCGGATCGACCGACGGCTCGATGACGCTCGTCTACCAGGATCCGGCGCGGACGATCTCGATGCCGCTCGCCTTGTTCGCCGCCGGCGACAGCGACGTCTGCCGCGTCACCGGCAGCGCCGTCGTCGCCGAATCGTAGGCAGGCGGGGCCGCCGCGGTAGCCGCAGGAGGAGGTGGCCGGCAGGGCGCCACGTCCGGGCTGACGGCGATGCCTTCGATTTTTGAATCGGGAGCGGCGCCAGATGAGCGGCGGGTCAGCGCAAGCGTGAACGCGACCTGAGCTGCGCGCTCGGACGGATCGGCGAGCGAGCCGGCAGGAACGCCAGCGCCAGCACGCCGGCGTCGCTCTCCCGCACTTCTTGGGTGTTCTCACTCCTGGATCGCTCCGAGCCGGCACGCACACCGAGCCCGTGGCCGGCCGCCGAGACAGAAGACTGGATGGTCCTTTCCGAGCCCGTGTCCTCGGTCACCTTCAGCCTGGACGAGGTCGGGCGTCCCAGCAGCCGCTTCAGTTCTCCGACGACCTCGTTCACCGGATCCTGTCTACGGACGAGCCGATCCCGGACACGCCTTCGCACGGGAGGTCTCGGAAGACCTTCGAAGATGGCGAGGAGTAGCCGCAGGAGGACGTCCGGATACTCGAGCGTCTTGATCGTGTCCGCCACGATGTAGGACGAGTGGACCTTTTCGGTTGGGGCGACCTCGTGCCTGTAATAGACCAACAGGCACGACTTCCCGCCGCCACCCCGGCCGAACACGATCTGATGCTGGGCGAGGCCGACCCGGTCGAGGTTCCAGGCCACCTCGACATACACCGGCGTGCTGTTGTCCCGTACCCGGAAGCTCTCGGATCAGTCGTTCGAGCTTCTTGAGACGCTCGTCGGACAGTTCGAGCTCTGGCTCAGGCACCATCGGTCCAAACTACCCCAAAAAGACAACGCCGGAAGGTGGTGGAGACCTTCGTACACGAAGCCGTCCTCTAGTGGTGGCGCGATGGCACCCGCCTGCGAGATCTTCGTACCCAACTGGTCGACCTCGCTCCCGGGAACGAGGTGCAGGACACTTGCCTCGGAGGTGTCCGGCTCCGCCTCTGAGTGCGCACAAGCTCTACGGACCGAAGGGAGTAGGCGCGCTCTACGTCCGCGGGGAGCTATGGAGCTACGACAGGCCATGCAGGCCGCGATTGAAGGTGGACGACAGGAGCGGGAACTATGCGGTGGCACCTTGAACGTCCCCTTCAGGAGCTCCGATGCGAAGAGGCGTCGGCAGTCGTGCGGGCAACTGTCGACCTGCGACGGCATGACCGGGGGCGAAAGGACCGCTTGTGTCGACAACGCCAGAACCGAAGCCAAGGAAGTGGAAGACGGAGTGGTCGCCGCCAATCCGGCGACCGAACAACGCGAATCCGAAGTAGATGCCGAAGGCTCGGAAGATGCGCAGACGCGGTTTCGCGGGATGATCCGTTTGTCCAGGGGTGCACGACTGGCGATTGTCGGCCCAACGGCTCTCGACGGACAGGTCGTCCTATCCCCAAGGCTTCTAACTTCCTTCGATGGCCGAGCGCATCCGTGTCGCCGCGCCCTTCGGGAGAAGGCTCGGCTCAGGCCGGATGGAGCGTCAGCGGCCTGCCGGAGGTACGACCGCCGACCGCGATCAGGGCGGTGACCAGGAGCCCGCGCCGCGGCGCCGCCGCGAGGCGGCGCCGTCCCGTGGCGTCCAGCTTGAGAGACACTATGCCCCCACCGGGCGCGAGCGAGAAGCCGCGTCGGGCGAGGACCAGGGTCACGGCGCGGCCGTGGCGGCGCGCCTTGACATCGAGGCTGAGCGTCCCGGCGCAGCGGCCGGCCGACTCCGGGCACGAGAGGTTCAGGGCCACCGCGCCGGAGCGGGCGACGACCGCGTCGTGCAGGGCGAGCCGTGCCACGGGACCGGCCGCCGGCTTGGCGACATGGCCCGCGTGGCCGGTTGTCGGTCGACCCACCTCGCCGGGTGCCGGGACATCGACCAGCCCGGTGGCGGAGGAGCCGCCGCCGGAGGAGCCATCGCCCGGCGCTCCCTCGCCCGAGGATTCCTCGCCCGGTTCGCCCCCCGGGTCGCCGGGTTCGTCGGCCGGCGTGGCGACACCGTGCACGGGGATCGGGTCTGCCTGTCCGGCCTGGCCCGCCGAACCGGCCGTCGGGTTCCCCGGCAGCACCGTTCCCGGCGTGCCGAACGGCGCCGCCCCCGGGGTGCCGTCGACGCCCGCGTCGCCGCCTTCGCCCCCCGCTCCCGCGCTCGCCGCGACGGCGGTGAAGCTCGCCGCGGTCGAGAGCTGGAACGGCACGGTCGAGAAGATCGCACCCCCGGCCGCGTCGCCGCCGTCGCCGCCTGGACCGCCCGGATCGCCCGCCGTGGCGTCGCCGCCGTCGCCGTATAGGCTCGCGCCGCCGTTGCCCCCATCGCCGCCGTTGCCGCCGTGACCCCCGCCCCCTCCGGTCGCCCCGACGGCGTCGAAGGTCACCGGGCCGACGACGACCAGGGTTCCTTCGTTATAGATGGCGCCACCTGCCCCGCCGCCGCCGTTCCCGCCGCCGGAGCCGGTCCCCGCGGGCCCGCCTGCGTCGCCACCGTGCGGGCCACTCAAGGGGACGGTTTCGTTGGGCTGGCTTTCGCCGCCGCCCCCGCCCCCGCCTCCCGCGCCTCCCGCGCCGCCCGCGCCGCCGGCCGCCTGGTCGCCGAGGAAGCTGGTGGCTCCTTCGATCGTCGCCGTGCCGGCGTTGTAGATCGCGCCGCCGAAGCCGCCCGCCCCGTCGTTGCCGGGCCGCCCACCACGAGCCGAGGCGCCGTCGCCGCCGGTGCCGCCGCTGCTCTTGAAGCCCGCGTTGCCGCCGCTCCCGCCGCCGCCGCCCGCGCCGCCGTTGCCGCCGGCCCCGCCCGGGCCGCCCGCGGCGACGTCGCCGGTGAAGGAGCAGGCAACCACGCGCAGGGTCCCTTCGTTGTAGATGGCGCCGCCCTCGCCGGGCGCCCCGGCGGCGCCGGTGCCCGCGTTGCCGGCGGCGAGGCCGTTCGCCCCGTCGCCGCCCGGGCCGCCGGGCGGCGGATCAGCGATGCAGCTGAGGCTGTGGCACGGTGATTCGCCGCCGTTGCCTCCCTTGCCGCCGCCGCCCCCGCGGCCGCCGTTGCCGCCCTTGCCGCCCGCGCCGCCGAGGACCGAGTCACCGGTGAAGGTGACCGATTCGACGACAAGCGTGCCGGCGTTCAGGATCGCGCCGCCGTGGGCCTCGGTGCCGGGGCCGCCGTTGCCGGCGTCGCCCCCGGTCGATCCCTCGAGGCCGTCGGTGCCGGCCGCGCCGGGGGTGCCGTCTTCGCCCGGCTTGCCGTCTTCGCCGCTGTGGCCGGCCGCGCCCTGTTCTCCGGTGGCGCCCCGCAGGGTGCCGTCGCCGATCATGCTGCCGCCGGAGACCGACAGCTTGGCGAGGTCCAACTCGGCCCCGGCCGGGACGACGAAGATCCGCGAGTGCCCGCCGCCGGAGAGGATGACGTGGTGGGCGCCGCCGCTCAGGCTGAGCGTCTCGCCGGCCTTCAGGGCGAACGGCTGCTGGCGCTGTTCGTCGAGCATCGGCGGAGGGCTGGTCTGCTTCGAGGCGGGCACGGCGATCGTCCCGTCGCAGCCGAATTCCCAATTGCCGCCCGCCGCCACCGCTTCCTTCAGCGCCGCGGTCGTGCAGTGCGCGATCGTCTGAGGGCCGTCGGCGCGGGCCGCACGGAGGCCGGCCGGCGCCGCGATCCCCGCGAGGAGCGCAACCGCGACGGCCGCGGCGATCGGGAACCTGCCCTTCATCCCGCCGGCTTCGTCTGATCCAAGCTCACGAGCGCAGCCAAGCAGAAACGCGTGCGCTCACCTTGACCGAGCGTCACCGATTCGTTGACCATCGAAGATCGGCGCTCTAGCGTTGCCTCGATGCAGGCCGACGACGCGACCTGGGAGGCCTACGGCGGGCGGATCTGGCGCACCCGCCAGGTGCCCGAGCACGAGCGGTTCGCCTACTGGCGGGAGGTCGTCTGGCAGGCATTCGTCCCGCTGGCCCCGGTGCGCCTCGGCGGCCGGGCCTTCGAAGGGACGGTCGAGAGCAGGCGTCTCGGCCCCCTCGGCCTTGCCCGGATCACGTCCGGGGCCCAGCGGGTCCTGCGCACCGAGCGACTGATCGCCCACCGCGACGACGGCGCCGCCTACCTGAACCTCCAGGTCGCCGGACATGGAACCGTCAGCCAGGACGGTCGCACCGCCCGGCTGACGCCGGGCGACCTCGCCCTCGTCGACGGCTCGAGGCCGTTCGCGCTCGAGTTCGCCGGGGACTTCCGACAGATCTGCCTGACCGTGCCGCTGGAGGTCCTGACCACCCGGGTCGGCCTTCCCGAGCTCGCCTCTGCGAGGCGCATCGAGGGGAGCACCGGGGCGGGTGCGGTCGTATCGGCGGCGCTAGCCGCGCTGGCCGCCCAGGCCGCCGCGATCGATCGCGGCGCCGCCCGCGGGATGGCCGATCACCTTGCCGGCCTTCTCGCCATCGCCCTCGAGGAGCGCCCGCCGCGGTGCGCCCCGGGCGGCGATCGCCTCCTCGGGGCCGCGATGCGCGAGGCGAGGGGCTCGCTCGCCGATCCGGCTCTGTCCCCCACGTCGGTCGCCTCCCGCGTCGGCGTCTCGAGCGGCCAACTGCACCGCCTCTTTGCCGCGCGCGGACTCACCTTCGGCCGCTGGATCCGCGAGCAACGCCTGCAGCGCTGCCGGCTCGAGCTCGCCGACCCCGCTCACGACCATCGCGGCGTCGCCGAGATCGCCGCCGCCTGGGGCTTCGCCAGCCCCGCCCACTTCAGTCGGGTCTTCCGCCGGGCCTACGGGATGGCGCCCGGCGCCTGGCGGGAGCGTCGCGGCGACGGAGCGGCTCCCGATTCTTGAGCCCACGCACGCCCGTCCAGCCGTCAGAACCGGCCACGCCATAGCGCGGGAGCAGCTCTAGCCGGAGGCACCGCGGCACGGGAGGACGAACTCTGGCGGCGGCGCGCCGCCGCCTCACCTCATCCGGAAGATGCGCACCGAGCCTTCCCACTGCACGTGCTGGTCGCAGGTGTCGCCGGCCGCGTCCGGGGAGCAGTCGAGCGGCGGCCGGTCCGCGCCGGCGAGGTGGATGCCGCTCTTGGTCCAGAGGTCGGGTTCGCGCCTGCCGCCGCGCCGGGGCTTCGGCGTCTTGGTGAGCGCCGCCAGCGGCACCGTCACCCGGGCACTCAGCATCTGTGGCATGTAGAGGGCGCCCGCCGGGCCGAAGAGGGCGAAGCCGAGCTTGCTCTCGCAGCGGGCCGAGCCGTCGGCCGCTTCGATCAGGACCCCCGAGGTCGCCTGCAGATCGAGCTGCAGGGAGCCCTGCCGCACGGTGGCGGGCCTGCCGTCGGCCGGCGGCGGTTCGACCGTGAAGCTGTCGGTGTCGGTGCAGCTCTCGGTGCCTTCCGATTCGGGTTCGCCACCGCATCCCGATTCTTCGACCTGGTAGCTCCAGGCCCAGCTCGACGGCTCGAGGTCGACCAGGTCGAGGGTCGGCGCGGCCTTCCCGCGCAGCAGCAGGAGGTAGAGGGCGTCGAAGGAGAACTTGTCTTCTTCGGTCGTCTTCGAGGCGCAGCCGGTGTCGGAGAGGTGGAAGAGATGCGAGTCGTACCTGCCCTTGTCGAGGCGGAACTCCACGCCGAAGCGCGTCGCGGCGGTCCGGTGACCGTGGGCGCCGGCGGCAGGCGCCGCGATCGACGCCAGGAGGACCACGGCGGCGAGGGCGGGGAGGGCGTGCCGCACGCGGAGACGAGCACGGGCCCGCCGCCCTGTCCCCGCGGTTGCTCTCGCGATCCCGACCATGCCCACCAGCCTCCCCGCGGACGCGCCCGCCGTGGTGCCCGGGAGCGCACACATATGTGACCCCGGCGGACGAGATCGCGCCTATGCTGGGCCGAGGATGACCGGCGCGTACGGATCGCGACGTTCGGGCGGAGGATCGAGGTTCTCCTGGAGCACCGAGGCGGTGCCGAGCGAGGAGCAGTTCGCCTACTGGCGGGAAGTCGTCTGGCAGGCGTTCCTGCCGCTCGCCCCGGAGCGCTCCGGGACCGGGCCCTTCGCGGGCGCCGTGCGCGGCCGCACGCTCGGCCCTCTGACGGTCTCGCGGGTCAGCTCGCAGGCCCAGCGGGTGCGCCGACCGCCGGAGCTGATCGCGCGGGTCGCCGGCGACGCGATCTACCTCAATCTCCAACTGAGCGGCGTGGGGGAGACGGCGCAGGACGGCCGCCGCGTGCGCCAGCGCCCCGGCGACATGGCCGTCGTCGACAGCACGCGACCGTTCGAGTTGGCTTTCGGCGGCACCTTCGAGCAGCTCTCGGTGGGTTTCCCGCTCGAGCTGCTCGGCCCGCGTCTGGCGCTGCCGCGGGCGGCCGCCGCGACGCTGATCGCCGGCGACTCCGGGCTCGGCGCGCTGATCGCGGGGCAACTGCGCCTCCTCGCCCACGCGACGGTCGAGCTCGACGACGAGGCGGGCCGCCTCCTCGCCGAGCAGCTCACCGCGGTGCTCGCCCTGGCCCTGGGACGCGCGGCGACCCCGGTCCGCTCGGCCGGCCGCGCGCTCCTCTTGCAGGCGGCCCTGGACGAGGTCGAGAAGCATCTGGCCGACCCGGCGCTCTCGCCCGGCCGCGTCGCCCGCCAGGTCAACGTCTCGAACCGCTACCTCCAACGGCTCTTCGCCGACCAGGGGACGACCTTCGCCCGCTGGGTCCTCTCCCGCCGCCTCGAATGCGCCCACCGCGACCTCGCCGCCCCGGGCCTCGCCCACCTCACCATCGCCCAGATCGCCGAGCGCCACGGCTTCGCCGCCCGCAGCCACTTCAGCCGCGCCTTCCGCTCCCGCTACGGCATCACCCCCGGCGAGCACCGCCGCCGCGCCGCGGCCCTACGGTGTCGACGGGCCGAAAACTAGACATATAGGCAAGTAGTGCGTATCCGTTTCCGTCAGGTAGGCGCTCTGCGGTGCGCCGATGGCTCGTTCAGACTGGCCGGTCACGATCATGGACTTCCAGGACCGCTTCGCGACCGAGGCCGCCTGCCTCGACGCCACCAGGGTCGTGCCGGAGGCGGTCCCGTCGGTGCGCCAGAGCTCACCGCCATTCGCCTTGTCGAAGGCCTCGAAGTAGGCGTATCCGCCGAGCACCACGTGGTCCTCCGCGTAGGAGGGTTCTTCACCTGGTTCTATGTCGGCGAGCATCCGCGCGGTGGAGCCGTCCGCTATCGACGCCATGGGCTGGGCCCGATCGATTCCGGATTCAGAATTTGAGTCGTCAAACACGGCCCGGAACGTCGTCGTCGGGTACCCATGGCCGACCATCCGATTGGCGTCCGGTTGAGCTATGGGTATGGGGCACGAAATGGGGCACGGGGCCACACGGAGTCCAGCCGATCTCAGCCGAGTCCGATCAGGAGAAATCCGCTTGAAACCGAGCCCCACATAGCCCAGCGGCGTTCCCGAGGCGGTCTACGAAACCGAAGATCATTGGTTCGAATCCAACCCGGCGCACTGACCCTTGCGGTGGTCGAAACGTGTGGCCCATCGGAGGGTGGTGGGGCACGAAATGGGGCACAAAGTCCCACATAGCCCAGCCGATCTCGGCCAAGCCGATTTCGGGAAATCCGCCCGAAAACTAGCGCCACATAGCTCGGCATAGCCCACGGCTCGGGCTCATAACCCGAAGGTCGCAGGTTCGAATCCTGCCCCCGCTATGTCACGAAGCCCGCTTTTCAAGCGGGCTTCGTCGTTTCCGGGCGCAGACAACAGGCATCAAGAGCACCCGTGGGGCACGGTATGGGGCACGAACGGATCTGGGAACGCCCCCGCCGAAGCCTTGAGATCGGCCATCCGGCTCTGCACGTTCGCGTCGACACAGATCGTCGATCCGCGACGCGGGCAGTCCGGCCTCGCGTCGGCCGGATCGTCAGAAGGGACTCGTTCTCGATGCTGCTTCAAAGGTTGGCGACGGTGCGAGAGGGAGATCAATGGGCCTGCTAGTTCGACCCGGCCTTCACGGATCGGTGGTCTCGCCTGCCGTTGCGTCTGTGGTCTCGCCTGTGGTTGTCCCGGCCGTCGCCGCCGGTCGGCGGGACGCCGCTTCCGGACTGCCTTTGCCGCCTCAGCGCCTCGCTGACATCAATCGCCGGGGTGTCGTGACCGCCCGCGGGCTGTCCGACTGCGTCGCGCAGCCCGCGGGCGGTCCCACGACTCCCCCGGCCTCGCCGTCGCTCTGCCGTGCTTCGCGTCTGCGGCGTCCGCCGGCTCCCGCTCGTCGTGGACTCGCGGCGCGGTCGGTCGCCGGATCGGCGTCGGCGGACCCTTCGCCCTCCCGTCGGTGCCGGGCGGGCGAAGGGTCCGCTGCGTCGGTTCGACGCGCGGACCGGACCACGCGGCGGCTGGCGACGACGACGACGCGACCCCAATCGGGAGTCGCTGGTCTTCGCCGTCTACCAAGATGACGTCGAGAGGGTGTGCGCGAAGGCGCCTACGCTGATCGCCGAACACCGGCCGGTCGAGGCGTTGCGGATCTGGTTCGAGACTCTCTGTGAGGCGATCCGGACCAAGCACGGCCTCGGCGACGCCCTGCGCTCGCCCGAGGCCGAGAAGGCCATCTCCGAGAGCTACGCGCCGGTGCTCGCGGCGATCACCGAACTGCTGGCAGCGGGGGAAGAGGCGGGGGAACTGAAGAGCGGCCTCGACCCGTCCGACGTTCTCCTCCTGATGAGCTTCCTCTGGCGGACGGCCGACGACGAGGCCGGCCGCGCGCAGGCGGCCCGCACCCTGGACCTGGTCCTGGCCGGTCTGCGCCAGGGTCCGCGCGAGTTGCGTGGAGCGCGGAAGGGAGCGCGAAGGCCAACGTAGCCCGGCATTGCCCCGCGTTTGCGTGGTCTTTGGTCCACGCAGCAGGCCGTCCGGTAAGGAAAGGACACAGGGCCGCCGAAAAGGGGCGTATGAACTCGCGCTCGAGATGGATCCTGCTGGCCCTGGTTGCCCTGTCGGCCTTTGCCGCCGTCGCTCCTGCCGCCGATGCGGCTCCCGGGAAACCGTCGGTCGCCGGCTCGCGCCTCTATCTCCAGCGGGTGGACGGTGGATCGCTCCGTCACGTCGAAGGCGGCTTCGAGCTCGAACTCACCAGCGTCTCGCCGCGCCTGTCCACCTTCACCGATCGACTGCGCCACGGGGCCGGAACCGAGCGTATCGGCACCTTCGTCAGCCGCTGGGCCAAAGCGGGCTTCGCCGCTGATCCGCCGGAGGCAGCGCTGGTCCTCGACCACGCACCGAGCTCCCGCGACGTCGCGATGCTCACCCTCAGCCACCCTCGCTACGACCGCCGCGCCCACACCCTCAGCTTCCTCGTGCAGCCGCTGCGCGAAAAGGCGACCGACCTCCTCGCCGCCTTCGCCGAACGGGGCGACCCGGTCCGTGCAGGCGACTTCGGATCGGCCTCCCTCTACGTCGCCAACGGCGCCGCACAGCTCGCCCAGGACCTGGTGAAGATCAACGTCAAGGGCGCCACTCCCGGCCAGCCGTTCAAGCTTCTGGTCGGCGGCGGTCGCTTCGCGCTCACCCAGTCGGGCCGCGGCTACGGCCCGCTGCAGCTCTACACCGAACAACCCAGCCTCCCGCTGACCAACCTCGCCGCCACCCCCGGATCGATCCTCATGGAAACGGCCCCCGGAGGCCCCGCCCTCAACTTCGCCCTGAACGCGACCATCGAATTCGAAGGCACCAGCAGCCCGACCCTGACCCTCGAAGGCGGCGTCGGCGCAACGATCACCGCAACCTGGCCGACCTCCACCGGCCCTCAGACTCAGATCGTGCTCCCGTACAACCCGTTCGTGCTCACGGGAATACTCACCTGACCGTCGCGGGGACGGACCCGGAGCGAGACCGACGACGGGAGTGTGTCCACGGGTGCTATTCTGTCGCACATGGAGATCGGCGTTCGTGAGCTGCGCAACCAGACGGCCGATGTCATCGAGCGCGTGCGTAGCGGTGAGTCGGTGACGCTGACCGTCAATCGTCGGCCGGTTGCCGACATCGTCCCGCACTCGCGGCGCCCTCAGGCTATGCCCGCCGCCGAGGTCTTGGCGATCCGCGAGAGCCACGGCGCCGACCCGGCGCTCTTCGCCACCCTGGACGAGCTGGCCGGCGCGACCATCGACGAGCTTTGGGCTCCCGAGGACTAGCCGACACGTCGGTCTTCGTCGCCGCCGAGACCGGTCGCCCACTCGGAACGCTGGCCGACGAGCTTTCAGTGGCGACCGTCACGCTGACCGAGCTCGAGCTCGGCGTGCTGGCCGCCGAGCCCTCCGATCGTGCCCGGCGCCTGCGCACCCTCGGTGCCGTGCGCGCCGGGGTCGCCGCCCTGCCACTCGACGAGCAGGTGGCCTCGCAACTGGCCGAGCTGCTCGCCGATCTACGCGCGGGCGGTCGCAGGCCGAAGCTCTTCGCCACGATCATCGCCGCCACCGCCCTCCGCCACGATCTGCCGGTCTACACCCAGGACGGCGACTTCGACGCGATCGCCGCCGCCCACGACGGTCTCCGCGTCGAGCGGGCCTGACCTTCCCCCGGTGGGCGACCGGTCTATTTCCGCCCCGGCGAGGATCCCCTGGAGCGGATTTCGAGGCCGATCCGAGCGTGGAGCTCGTCGCGCGTCGAAAGCGCCGATCACTCTGGTTGGCCCGATCGCGCGCAGCACCGTGACGATCGATCAACTCGCCACGGCCGCCGACGATCCGGCCCCCGAGGCGACCCTCGCCCACGCCTGCTCGGAAGCTGCGGCTGCCATCGACCTAAGCGTGATCCGGCTCGGCAACCTACAGGCGGCCTCGCGCAATAACCTCGCCGCAGCGACGGTTCTCTTGCTGGCGTGGATCGCGACCGTCCTCTGAGGCGAAGCGCCGACGTGGGGCACGAAATGGGGCACGAAGTCCCACGTAGCCCAGCCGATCTCAGCCAAGCTCGATTCAGCGGAAACCGCTTGAAACCTAGCCCCGCATAGCCCGGCATAGCGGTCAGCGGCTGCGCATCCACCCGGCGTCCACGCGGTCGGTCTCAGGGCTTGGCGACTTTCGCCCCACCCCAGAGGGAGCCGGGGTTGGCTCGGCGCGGGTAGCGCTCGAGCATCAGGTCGTAGAGCTCCAGGGCGGTGGAGGCGGAGGCCTCGGCGTCGTTGAAGGCGCGGAGGTAGGCGGCCGTCTCGTCGAGGATGGCCGGGTCGTCGGGGGCGTCCGGCTTCTTGTGGCCGGCGATGACGGCGGCCGGGTCGAAGGTCTTCAGCATCTCGTTCGCCTGGGCCCAGTGCTCCCGGGACTCGGTCGTGGTTTCGGCGGTGAAGGGATGGATGTCGTTGTAGGCGACGTCGCCGGCGACCATCAGGCGCAGGTCGGGCACCCAGAGGCTGGTCGAGTGGGCGGTGTCGGTGTGGCCCGTGTCGACCACCTCGAGGCGATGGCCCTCGAGCTCGAAGTGATCGTCGTCGAGCGGGTCGGGGAAGTGGATCGGCGGGATCTGGCCGGGGAAGAGGACTTCCCAGAAGCCCTCGAGCCAGGCGGGCTCGGCGTTGATGTGGCTGTCGGCGGCCGTCTCCGCCGTCCCGATCGCGCGGGCGTCCGGGAAGGCGTCGAGGAGCTGGCCGATGCCGAAGAGGTGGTCACCGTGCCCGTGCGTGACGTAGATGGTGCGGAGGTTGCGATCGAACGACCTCACCCACTCGACCAGCTCCGCGTTCTGCTCGACCGAGGTGAAGGTGTCGACGAGGACGGCGTCGCGCTCGCCCAGGATCAAGGTGGACGAGTTCGCCACCCAGAGCAGGTCCGCCGGACCGTGGGGGAGGTCGCGCGTGACCCCCGGCCTGGTCGCCGTCAGGACCTCATAGCTCAACCCCGGTGCTGCCACGTCACCTGCGGTCACGATTTCCTCCCCTTCAGGATTTTCTGGGCGCCTTCGGTGCTGACGGTGTCGCGGAGGACGTCCGCCAGGCTGGTCTGCTCGAGCTCCCGGCGCACCGCCGCGTCGACCCGGCCGTAGACCTGGGTCAGCACCGGGCGGATCCCCTGGGCGATCGGGCAGTTGGGGCTCGGCTCGTTGCGGTGCAACGCGAAAAGGTCCTCCGCCCCGAGCGCGTCGTCGATGTCGGCGAGCGAGATCCGCTCCGGAGCACGGGCGAGCCGCCAACCCGAGCCCGCCCCTCGTTTCGACACGACGAGGTCGGCGTTGCCGAGCTGGGCCATCAGCCTGCGGATCACGACCGGGTTGGTCCGGACGCTTTTCGCGATCTGGTCCGAGGTCGACGAGGCGGCCCCTTCGTACTCGTTCCCGGCCATCCAGGTCAGGGCGTGGGTGGCGATCGTCAGTCGGCTGTTGGCGCTCATTCGAAAAATTGTAACCAACTTGGTTGCTGTGGCCGGCGAATTAATGTAATAGTTCCGGTTACAGAAATTGAGAACACCCCGGGGAGGCCGGAATCTCGCTCCTCAGCAGGAGCCGGCGATCGGGGGTCGACACGACACGTGGGGAGATGGGACGCCGATGAAGAACGCATCGCAGCGAAGGAAGCGCCGCACGACCGGCCGGGCATGTCGTTTCGCCGGGGCCGTCGGCCTGATCGTCCTCGGGATCGCGGCGACGGGCGGGCGGGCGCCGGCAGCGTCCATCGCGGCTGGACCGGGGACCACCGAGACCTTCTCCTACGTCGGCAAGGAACCTCAGAAGGCGGTGGTGCCGGCGGGGGTCGACGCGATCGAGCTCCGGGTCCTGGGCGGCGACGGCGGCACGGCCTTCGGCGTGCCGAGCGGCGACGGGTACCCGCTCGGCGCCGGCGCGCAGGTGAAGGGGCGGCTGGCCGTCTCACCGGGCCAGGTACTGACGGTGTACGTCGGTGGCTATGGCGGCGCCGGCGCCCGCGGGGGTAGTGAACCCGGCGGCCCGGGCGGCTGGGGCGGGACCGGCGCCGGCGGGAGCGGGGGCACCAGCGGCACGCGCTCGGGCGGTGGCGGAGGCGGGTCGAGCATGGTGACGCTGGACGGCCGCCGGATGGTCGTCGCCGGTGGCGGCGGCGGCGCGGGCGGCGGCGGGTTCATCGATCCCGCCGACAAGGGCGGGCCGGGGGGTGGCACCGGGCCTGGTGCCGACGCCGGCTCCGACGGCAAGGGACCGGGCGCGGGCAAGGGCGGTGGCGGCGCCGACAACGGCGACTCCTCGAACGGAGGGAACGGTGGCGGCGGGAAGAACCTGGGTGGCGGCGGCGGCGGTGGCGGCTCCGGGGTCGTCGGCGGCAGCGGCGGCACCGGGAGCACCTCGGGCGGCGGCGGTGGTGGAGGCGGGGGCGGGGGCAGCTCGTTCGTCGCCCCCGCGGTGGAGCTCGCGACGATCGGCAGATCCGCCGGGGCCGGGTTCAACGGCGAGGTCAGCATCACCTGGGAGAAGCTCGTGCCACCCCGATGCGCCGAGCAGACCGTCGGGGTGCCGAACGGGAGCTCCGGGGTGAGCGTGACGCTCGACTGCGCGGGCGGGGCTCGGCCGGGTGGCTACAAGGTCACGGCCGGCCCGACCCACGGTCGACTGGAGAAGGTCGACCTCACCAAGGGCACCTTCACCTACGTGCCCGCCGCCGGCTTCGCCGGCACCGACTCGATGAGCTTCGTGGCGACCGCCGCGGGCCAGGAATCGGCGACGACGACGGTGACCTTCGCGGTCCCACCCCGGTGCATCGACGAGGGCTATCGGGTGGGAGCGGGCGGGCCGGGCGTCCCGGTCAGGCTCCGCTGCGCCGAGTCCAACGATCCGGGGACGTTCCGGCTCGTCTCCCTGCCGGATCATGGGTTTCTCGACGAACGGGACCTCGACGAGGGGACGTTCAGATACGTGCCGGCGCCGGGTTACACGGGTGCCGACACGGTCAGGTTCGAGAACGTCGTCCGCGGCCACGCTTCGCAGCCGGCGACCGTCACCTTCAACCTCGTCAGCCGCCCGTACCCGTCGATGGACCTGCGGGCGAGCGCGGCCGAGGTGCCGGTGGGCAAGAGTCCGACCCTCACCCTGACCATGCCCCGCGATGCCACCGGCGCGGTCGGCTTCTACGACTTCGATCAGCCCGGTCACGACAAGGGCATCGGCGTGGCGCCCCTTGTCGACGGGGTGGCCAGGCTCACGGTGCCGACCAAGGACCTGCAGGTCGGGGTGCACCACATCCAGGCGTCGTCGGGGGAGGACAACCTCTACGTCCCCAACGACTCCAACGTCGTCACCGTCACCGTCCGCGAGTCGTCGCTCTCGCGGACGCGCTACCCGCGGTTCCTCCGCTCGCGCGTTCCCTGGCTCCTGCGCGTACCCGTCGACCTCGACCGAAAGGACCCGTCGTGACTACCAAGCCCCAAAGGCCGCTATCCCTCGGCCGCTCCGTCACGGGGGGTGGAACCGCCGTCCGGCTGCTCCTCCTCACCGCGATCGTGCTGATCGCCATGGGCTCCATGGCCGCGAGGGCCGGGGCGTTCGTCTACTGGAGCTATGAGAACAGCGCCAGGATCGAGCGCGCCTGGCCCGACGGCTCCCACGTCCAGTCGAATTTCATCGGGGGCGCGTCGGCGCGCGGGATCGTCACCGATGTGGAACACGTCTATTGGGTCGACCGCGTGACGAGGGTCGTCGGCCGGGCGAACCTCGACGGCGGCGAAGTCGACGCCCAGCTGATCGGCACCGGCGGCGAACCGTCCGGAGTCGCGATCGCCGGCGGGCACATCTATTGGAGCAGCCCCGCGTCCAGGTCGATCGGCCGCGCCAACCTCGACGGCAGCGACCCCGAACAGAACTTCATCAGCGGTCTCTACGACCCGCTCGGCATCGCCATCGCCAGCGGGCACATCTATTGGGTTGATCTGGCCGTCAATACCATCGGCCGCGCCAACCTCGACGGCAGTGAAGTGAATGACGGGTTCATCTCCGGCGCCGACGATCCGCTCGCCATCGCCGCCGACAGCGGACACGTCTACTGGAGCAACTCCGGGTCTCAGACGATCGGCCGCGCCAACCTCGACGGCAGTGAAGTCGACGAGAGCTTCGTCGCCACCGGCCGCGAACCGGCCGGTGTCGCCGTCGACTCGCGGCACCTCTATTGGACGACCTTCGGCGAAGGGAGCAGCGGGCGGATCGCTCGCGCGAACCTCGACGGCAGCGAAGTCGATCCGGACTTCATCACCGTCGACAACTCGTTGCACGACCTTTGGGGGCTCTACGTGGATTCGGGGACCCCGGCCGCTCCGACCCTCTCCGCCCGGGCCTCGGGCCCGATCACCCTGGGCGGCGCGGTCAGCGATACCGCCACCCTCGCCGGCGGCCGTCAGGCCACCGGAAGCATCACCTTCAGGCTCTACGGACCTGAAGATCCGACCTGCTCGGCCGCCCCCGCCTATACCTCCGCCGCCGTCCCGGTCTCGGGCGACGGCGACTACGGATCCCCCGCCTTCACCCCGACCGCCGCGGGCACCTACCGCTGGACCGCCACCTACTCCGGCGACGACGAAAACGAAGCGGTGCCCGGGTCCTGCGACGGCGCCGAAGCGGCGGTGCTCGTCGGCAAGGCGACCCCGACCCTAGGGACCACGCCCTCCGCCGGCACCGTCGGCGACCCGCTCCGCGACGAGGCGACCGTCGACGGCCGGGTCGGGCCGCGGGCCGGGGCCACGGTCGAGTTCAGGCTCTACGGACCCGGCGACCCGACCTGCGCCGGCGCCGCGGTCTTCACCTCGACGGTCGCCTACCCGGTGGCCGGCGGCGCGGTCTCCTCGGCGGCCTTCATGGCGCCCCACGCGGGCACCTACCGCTGGACCGCCGTCTACTCCGGTGACGCCGACAACGAGGGCGCCGGCTCGTCGTGTGCCGAGGCCTCGACCGTGGCCCCGGCCACCCCGACCCTAACCACCGCGGCCTCGGCACCGGTCTCGCTCGGCAGCCATATCTCCGCCACCCTGGCGGGCGGCCACTCGCCGACCGGCACCGTGACCTTCAGGCTCTACGGCCCCGGCGACGCCGATTGCTCCGCCGTCCCCGCCTGGACCAGCCCCGTGGTGTCGGTCTCGGGCGACGGTACCTATCCCTCGCCCGAGTTCACCCCGACCGCCCCCGGCACCTACCGCTGGATGGTCGGCTACTCCGGCGACGGTGACAACGAGGCCGTGGCCGGCGTCTGCAACGGCGCCGATGCGTCGGTGCTGGTCGCCAAGGCGAGCAGCGCGATCTCCCTGGTGGCGACCCCCAGCCCGGCTCGGCGAGGTGCTCCGGTGGTCCTGACCGCGAAGGTCACCGGCGTCGACCCGACCGGGACGGTGACCTTCGCCGACGGCTCCACCGTCCTCGGGACCGCGAGCCTGGGTATCGACGGCACGGCGTCGATCACGACGACCGGCCTCGCCGTCGGGGTCGCTCGACTGGCAGCCACCTACGGGGGCGACGAAGACAATCTGCCGAGCGACTCCGCGCTCTTCGAAGAGACGATCTTCGAGAACCCCTCCGGCCCGGAACCAGGCTCACCGGTCGTGGACCCGCCGGCCGCCGATCCTCCCGTCGCCGATCCGCCGGTCGATTCCATCCCGGTCAAGGCCCTCCCGCCGCGGGTGAGGCTCTCCTACGACCCGAACCACCCCCACATCCCCGACCCGGTGGGTGGACCGCGCTGGACCTTCCATTTCGCGGATCGGGTGCCCGGGACGACCTTCTACTGTCGCCTCGACAAGGCGCCGTGGAAGCCCTGTCGCTCGCCGCTGGTCTATCGGCACCTCGCGCCCGGCCGCCACGCCTTCGCGCTCAGGTCCGTCGACCGTGCCCAGGGCATCAAGTCCGCGGTGCGGAAGGTGAAGTTCACGGTCGGCGGGCGCGTCAGGTAGCGGGCCCCGTGGCATAGATTGCGGGGGGACCAGGGCGTACTCTCGTCCGGGCCGCTGGTTGTAACGGGATGGTGGAGAGAGGAGCATGGGTCGAATGTCACCTGCGGCGCAGAGGCGTGTGTCGAAGGCGGTGGTGGGCCTCGATTCCGAGGTCCGGCAGGCCTCCTTTCGGGATGCGATCGAGGCATTCGGCGATGTCGCGCTGGCCCTCGGCGAGAACGCCGACCGCGATCAGCTCCTCCACCTGTGCGCCCGCAAGATGTGCGAGCTGGTCGGCGTCCAGCGCGCCAGCCTCTACCTCCGCGAGGAGCGAGGCGACCTCTTCCGTGGGCAGGTCGGACATCCGATCTCGGCCGGCGACCGCCTGATCAAGCGGCTGGTCGGCGGGGTCGCCGCGGACCGCTTCACGCAGGAGATCGTGAGGACGCGCAAGCCCGTCGTCATCCGCGACGCGCTGAGGGACGGCCGCGCGGTCCGTTCGACCATGCAGGCCTGGAACGTCCGCTCGATGATGGGCGTGCCGATGCTCCTCCGCGACGAGGTGATCGGGCTGGTCTTCCTCGATTCGGAGGACCACGTCCACCACTTCGACTCGCTCGACGAAGAAGTCGCCTGCGCCTTTGCCGGGCTCGCCGCGGTGGCGATCTCCCAGAACCAGCTGCTGTCCGACCTGCGTGCCAGTCGCGATGCCGTCGCGCACAGGAACCAGGCGCTCCGGCGGGCGGCGGCCGTGGACGACCGCCTCACCGCTCTCGTGGTCAGTGGAGGCAGCCTGCGTGAGATCGCCGAGACGGCCACCGACCTCACGGGCAAGGCCTGCGCGATCTTCGACCCGAGCATGCGTCGCCTCACCTCGGCGCCCGCCGACAGGGAGGCCCCGGCGCTCGAGGGGCTCGCCGACGACTCCGAGCTGGCGGCGGCGCTTGCCCGGATCGAGCCTTCGAGCCCCACGGTGGTGGGGCCGTTCCCGAGGCTCGGCATCCAGCACCGGTTGCTGCTCACGCGGGTGACCGCGAGCGACGTCGCGTGGGGTGTCTTCGCGCTGGTGGAGAGCGCCGGCCGGTTCAGCGACTACGACGTCGCGATCAGCCGCCGCGTCGCCGGGATCATCGCCCTCGAGATGAGTGCCGAGCGGCGGGCTGCCGCGGCGGAGCTGAACGCCCGTTCCTCGCTGGCCGCGCAACTGGTGTACGGATCGCGCGACCCCGCCGGTCTCGCGCGCCGGGCGGATTACCTGGGCGTCGACCTGGCGGCCCCGCATGCGCTCTGCCTGATCGCCGCCCGGGGTACGAACCAGCGCGAGGTCCCTGACGCCGAGTTGATCGCGCAGGCGCTTCGCGATACGGCGCCGTCGCTCTCGGTGCTCTCGACCGGGACGGCGGAGGGCATCGTCACGATCGTGGCGCTCCCGCCCGCGCCGTCGAACCTCGCCGCGATGGCGCGCGTCAAGCAGCTGATGGAGGCCCTTCGCATCAGGTGCGACCCCGAGGGGAGGCTCGCGGTCGGGATCTCTACCACCTGCCGAGGGCCCGACGACTACGCCCGCGCGTACGGGCAGGCCCGCCAGGTCCTCTCCTGCGTCGATGCCTACTGTCCACCCGGCTCCTCGCCGGTGCTGAGCGCCGACGATCTAGGCGCCGGCCGAGTTCTTCTGTCCGGATCGAGGCCCGAGGAGATGCGCCGTTTCGCCGATGAGATGCTCGGCCCGCTGCTCGACGAGCGGGCGCCGGCGGAGCTGGTCGAGACGCTCGTCTGCTTCTTCGAGTGCGGCCGCAACGTGCGCCGCTCCGCGGTCCGCCTCGACCTGCACGAGAACACGATCCGCTATCGCCTGGCGAAGATCCAGGAGCTCACCGGCCTCGACGTCGCCACCGACGCGGACGTCCAGCTGGGCACCCAGGTTGCCCTCCTCGTCCTCCGCCTCCAGGGGCGCCTCTCCCCGCCGCTGTAGAAAGCTCCAACGCTCCGAGGTGGCGATGCCGGAACCGGGGGGCGACCTTCGGGGAGGATGCGGATGTGAAGGACTCGACCGGCCCGCGCATCGACCTGACCGGCCACGTCGCCCTGGTCACGGGTGGCAACGACGGGATCGGGATGGGGATCGCGGACGCCCTCGCCGGTGCCGGCGCGGACGTCTGCATCGTCGGTCGGCGCCAGGAGCGGAACGATGCCGCCGCGAGCACCCTGCGCCGCCATGGTGGGCGCGTCCTGCCGGTGACCTGCGACGTCTCCGACCCCGAAGAGGTCGAGGCGGCGGTGGTGGCGGCCGCATCGGAGCTCGGCGGGCTCGACTCCTGCTTTGCCGCCGCGGGGGTGATGAGCAAGGGGGACCCCTTCCTCCGGATCTCCCCGGCCGACGTTCGCGAGGTCCTCGCCACCAACCTCGAGGGGGCGTTCGCCACCTTCCAGTCGGCGGCCCGGCAGATGATCGCGACCGGCCGGGGCGGAAGCCTGGTCGGGGTCGCCTCGGTCGCCGCCCAGTTCGGTCAGCCGCGGGGCCAGCACTACGCCGCCTCCAAGGCCGGGCTGCTCGCCGTGGTACGCGGGTGCGCCGTCGAGCTCGCCCGTCACCGGATCCGGGTGAACGCGATCCTCCCCGGCTGGACCCAGACCGCGATGACGGACGGGTTCCTCGACAGCGAGCCGTTCAGGGCGCGGGTCCTTCCCCGCATCCCGGTCGGTCGGTGGGGCACCCCCTCCGACTTCGCCGGCGTCGCCCTCTACCTCGCCGGCCCGCTGAGCGAGTACCACACCGGTGACACGCTGACGATCGACGGTGGGTACAGCGTCTTCTAGGGCCGTTGGAGATGTCGACATCGAGAGCGTGCTCGATCGGCCTCCGACCTGACGGGCGAGCCTAGGTTGCGGGGATGAGCGAACCCGCGCAGTACGAGACGATCCGGCTTGAACCTCCCGCCGAGGGAAGCGCGGTCATCTACCTCGACCGTCCCGACCGGCTGAACGCGCTCAACTCCCGCATGGTGGAGGAGCTCTGCGACGCACTCGATCGCACCGACGCCGACGACGAGGTCGGGGCCGTGATCTTGACCGGCGCGGGCCGGGCATTCTGCGCGGGCGCCGACCTCGGCGAGGGCGAGACCGCCTTCGACCATGGATCGGAGCCGTTCTCGATGCGGAGGCACGCCGACGGCGGCGGCGTGGTGGCGCGGCGCATGCTCGACAGCACCAAGCCCTTGATCGCGGCGATCAACGGGCCGGCGGTGGGGATCGGGGCGACGATGACCTTGCCGGCGGACATCAGGATGGCGGCGGCGGACGCGCGGATCGGCTTCGTCTTCGCCCGCCGCGGCCTGGTCCCGGAGGCCTCCTCGAGCTACCTGCTACCCCGCATGGTCGGCATCTCCCGGGCTGCCGAGTGGATCTACACCGGGCGCATCTTCGATGCCGAGGAGGCCGAGCGCGCCGGCCTTGTGCGGAGCCTCCACGACGGCGAGGAGTTGCTCGACGCGGCTCGCACGTTGGCGGCCGAGATCGCGTCCGAGTCGTCTCGCGTCGCGGTCGCGCTCGCCCGGCGCATGCTTTGGCAGATGCTCACCGGCGATCCCGTGCAGGCCCACGAACTCGACTCCGAGGCCCTCCATTTCATGGGGTCCTCGGCCGACGTGCGCGAGGGGGTGACGGCCTTCCTCGAGAAGCGCGCCGCACGCTTTCCGATGCGCGTCTCGACCGACATGCCCGGGTTCTTCCACCGTTGGGGTGAGGAACGCGGCGTCTTTGGGGAAGTCGACAGCGGATCGGCGCCCCGCTCTCGGCGCTCTTCCTGAGAAGGACCTAGCTTGGCGTCCCATGACTGATCTCGCAGTGGTAGACGCCGTCCGCACCCCGATCGGCAAGCGCAACGGCGCCTTGTCGGGCATACACCCCGCCGAGCTCCTGGGCAGAGCGCAGCGGGCGCTGATCGAGCGCACCGGGATCGATCCCGAGGAGGTCGGCCAAGTGGTGGGTGGATGCGTCACGCAGGTCGGTGAGCAGAGCTACAACATCACCCGCACCGCCTGGCTCGGCGCCGGACTCCCGGTGGGGGTGGCGGCGACGACGGTGGACGCGCAGTGCGGCTCCTCCCAGCAGGCCACCGCGATGGCGGCCGGTCTCGTCGCCGCGGGGGCGGTCGACGTGGCGATCGGCTGCGGGGTCGAGTCGATGAGCCGCGTGCCGCTCGGTTCGAGCCAGGCGGCCGGGTTCGGCGAGCCGATGACGAGCTCGTTCCGGGACCGCTTCGAGGTCACGACGCAGTTCGAAGGCGCCGAGCGGATCGCCGAACGGTGGGGGATCGGCCGGCGCGATGCCGACGAGTACGGCCTGCTGTCGCAGGAGCGCGCGGGCAGGGCATCAGCGGCGGGCAGCTTCGAGGGTCAGATCGCCGCCGTCGAGGCGCCCCTCTCCGGAGGCGGCGGGAGCGCGACAGTCACGCGTGACGAGGGAATCCGCGAGACCACGCTCGACGCGCTCGCGAACCTGAACGCCGTCGTCGGCGAGGGCGGCGTCCACACCGCGGGGACCGCCTCGCAGATCTCCGACGGCGCCTCCGCCGTCCTCGTCACCACCACGGGGCGCGCCTCGCAGCTGGGCCTTCGCCCGCGGGCCCGCATCGTCGACATGTGCCTGGTCGGCTCGGACCCCGTCCTCAAGCTGACCGGCCCGATCGAGGCGACCCGGACCCTGCTCGCCCGCAACGACTTCGAGCTCTCCGACATCGACCACTTCGAGGTCAACGAGGCGTTCGCCTCGGTCGTCCTGGCGTGGCAGCGCGAGCTGGGCACCGACATGGAGAAGACCAACCCCGACGGTGGGGCGATCGCCCTCGGGCATCCTTTGGGCGGCACCGGGGGCGTCCTGATCGCCAAGGCGCTGCACAGCTTGGAGCGCGACGACCTGAATCTCGCGCTGGTCACGATGTGCTGCGGTGGCGGCCTCGGCACCGGCCTCGTGCTGGAGCGGATCTGATGCGGATCGAGGGTGCGGGAGCGCTGGTCGCCGGGGGCGCCTCCGGCCTCGGCCGCGCCACGGCCGAGGCGCTCGCGGCGCGGGGCGCCGAGGTCACCGTCCTCGATCTTCCTGGCACCGAGGAGAGGGTGGCCGGGACCGGCCTGCGCTTCGCCGGCGCCGACGTGACCGACCCCGAGGGGGTTGCCGCCGCGCTCGCCGCCGTCGAGGGCGAGCTGCGGATCTGCGTCAACTGCGCGGGGATCGGACCGGTCGGGAAAATCGTGGGGCGTGACGGGCCGCTCGATCTCGAGCGCTTCCGCACCGTGGTCGAGGTCAACCTGGTCGGGACCTTCAACGTCGCCCGCCTGGCGGCGGCGCGTATGGCGGCGACCACGCCGGTCGAAGGCGAGCGCGGCCTGATCGTCAATACGGCCTCGATTGCCGCCTTCGACGGCCAGATCGGGCAGGTCTCCTATTCGGCCTCGAAGGGCGGGATCGCGGCGATGACCCTGCCCATCGCCCGCGACCTCTCCGGCGCGCTCATCCGCTGCGTGGCCATCGCCCCCGGCATCTTCGACACGCCGTTGCTCGGCACGCTCTCCGAGCCGGTGCGCACCTCGCTCGGTGCCTCCGTGCCGCACCCGGCGCGCCTCGGCGACCCCGCCGAGTTCGCCGCCCTGGTCGCCCACATCGCGGAGAACCCGATGCTGAACGGCGAGACGATCCGGCTCGACGGGGCGCTGCGGATGGCGCCGCGGTAAAGCGCCGTCGGCGCTCAGCCGACCTGCAACCGCTCGAGGGCGAGGCGCGCCAGCAGCAGCATCTGCTCGGCCAGCTTTTGCCTTTCGCCCCCGTCCACGTCCGCGCTTGGGTCGACCGCCCGGGCGAGTATCCCGGCGGCGATGCAGGCGAGCTTCCAGCTGCCGAAGGCGACGTAGTAGTCGATCTCGGCGAGGTCTGCGCCGCTCCACTCGGAGTAGCGGGCGACCAGATGGTCACGGGTGGGGAAGCCGGGCGCCAGGGTCGGCGTCCCGGTCAGCATGAAGCCGGTGTCCTCGCCCGGCTCGACCCAGGAGAGGAGCAGGAGCCCCAGGTCGGCGAGCGGGTCCCCGAGCGTGCAGAGCTCCCAGTCCAGGACCGCCGCGACCGTGGCGTCGGTGGCCAGGACCACGTTGTCTATCCGGAAGTCGCCATGCACGATCGCAACCCGCCGCTGGACCGGAACCCGCTCGCTGAGGAGTCGGTGTGCCTCCCGTATCTCCGGCAGGTCTCCGACGTTGCTCGCCTTGTATTGGCGGTGCCAGCGACGTAGCTGACGGGCGATGTAGTCGTCGCGCCTGGAGAGGTCGCCGAGGCCGACGGAGTCAGGATCGAGGCGGTGCAGATCGCAGAGCGACTCGATCAGCGAGTCGGCGACGGCGACGCGGTCGTCGGGGGCGAAGGCCGCCGCTGCCGCGGCCTCGTCCCGCAAGATCGCTCCCTCGGCGAATCCCATGACGTAGAACGGCGCTCCGTTCACCTCGGCCTCGGTGCAGATCGCCAGAGCGTCGGGGACCGGGACCCCCGTCGGGCCGAGGGCGCGAAGGATGCGGTGCTCACGGCGCACGTCGTGGGCCGACTCCAGGACCTCGCCGAGCGGCGGCCGCCGGAGCACCATCTTCCGCCCCGACCCGTCCCGCACCTCGAAGGTCATGTTGGACCTGCCGCCGACGATGCGCCTGAAGGCGAAGGGCCCGCGACACCCCGGTATCTCGCGCTCGAGCCAGGCCGATACGCGCTTCACGTCGATCCCCGGCCGGTCGTTCGATGGCGGCTCCACCCGACGACCCTAGGGCGTCGTCGAGAGCCCTGAGGAGGAGGTCCCGCGGCGGGCTGGAGGTTTTTCCAAAAGCGCCCGGCGGCTCGACCTTCTCTCCAATCAGTATGCAGTAGCGGAAGAAATATCGAGCTGTACAGCGCCATATCTCCTTAATTACTTGACTACGCAGAGACTTTCTGCATACAGTTTCGCCTACATGTGCGGCGCTGGCGCCGTGCATCGGGATGGCTCCTCACGCTCGCGGGAGGAGATTCGGGACGAGGGAGGTAGAGCGATGTGCGTACAGAGATCCGGCCGACCGTCGGTGCAGGAGGAACGGGCGTGAAGCGATCCGCGCCGTCCTCGGAAGACGGTCGTTCCTCGACTGCCTCCGGTGGTGAGGGGGCCGCGATCCAGCCGATCTGGGAGCCCTCGCCTTCCGCGATCTCCGAGGCGAAGATCACCGAGTTCAGGGGCTGGCTCGAGGGCCGGGGGGAGTCGATCGGCGATTCCTACGAAGACCTCTGGCGGTGGTCGGTCTCCGATCTTGACCGCTTCTGGCGCGCGATCTGGGACTTCTTCGAGGTGCGTGCCGACGGCGATCCCGCCGTCGGCCTCGCCGACGCGACGATGCCCGGCACCGTCTGGTTCCCGGGCGTGCGGCTGAACTACGCGGAGAACCTCTTCGCCGGGAAGGCGGACTCTGACCTGGCGATCCTGCACGCCTCGGAGTCGAGGCCGATGGCCGAGATCCGCTGGGGAGCGCTGAAGTCCGCCGTCGCGTCCTTCGCCGCCGCCCTACGCGGTCTCGGCGTGGAACGAGGAGATCGCGTGGTCGGCTACCTGCCGAACATCCCCGAGGCGATCGTCGCTCTCCTCGGCTGTGCCTCGATCGGGGCGATCTGGTCGAGTGCGTCACCGGACTTCGGCGCGGGCAGCGTGATCGATCGCTTCGCCCAGATCGACCCGACCGTGCTCGTCGCCGTCGACGGCTACCGGTACGGGGGCAAGGACTTCGATCGGATGGGCGTCGTCGAAGAGATCCGGGACGCGATCCCGAACCTACGCGCGACGGTGCTCCTTCCCTACCTCGACGCCGACCGTGAGGTGCCCGAGTTCGCCGTGGGCTGGGAGGACCTCCTCAGCGCCAACGCCGGGGCGGAGCTGTCCTTCGAGCGCGTCCCGTTCGATCACCCTCTCTGGATCCTCTATTCCTCGGGGACCACCGGCCTGCCCAAGGCGATAGTCCAGGGACACGGCGGGATCCTCCTCGAGCACCTCAAGGCGATGAACTTCCACGTCGATCCGCGGCCGGGCGACCGCCTCTTCTGGTTCACGACGACGGGCTGGATGGTGTGGAACTTCATGGTCTCAGGGCTGCTCACGAAGGCGGCGATCGTGGTCTACGACGGATCGCCGGCCTACCCGGACCTCGGTGTTCTGTGGGATCTCGTCGCGCGCGCCGGGGTCACCATGTTCGGCACGTCGGCGGCCTTCATCGCGGGCTGCATCAAAGCGGGCATCCGGCCGCGGGCCGACCGTGACCTGTCCGCGCTTCGCGCGGTCGGATCGACCGGCTCGGCGCTGGCGCCGGAGAGCTTCGACTGGGTGTACCGGGAGGTCGGGTCCGACATCTGGCTCTACTCGGCCTCCGGCGGCACGGACCTCTGCACCGCGTTCGTGGGCGGAGTGCCGACGCTACCCGTGTACCGCGGCGAGATCCAGGCCCGGGTGCTGGGCGGCGCCGTCGAGGCATGGGACGACGACGGGAACGCCCTGATCGGCAAGGTGGGCGAGCTGGTCGTCACCGAGCCGATGCCGTCGATGCCGCTCTTCTTCTGGGGCGACGAGGACGGTGAGCGCTACCGGGAAAGCTACTTCGAGATGTACCCCGGCAACTGGCGTCACGGCGATTGGCTCGAAATCACCGAGCGGGGCACCGCGATCATCTACGGGCGCTCCGACTCGACCATCAACCGTGGCGGCATCCGCATCGGCACCGCGGAAATCTACCGGGCCGTCCTCGGTCATCCGGAGGCGGTCGACGCGCTGGTCGTCGACCTTCCCGACGAGGAGACGGACGGGCGGATCGTCCTTTTCGTCGTCCTCGAGGGTAGTGGCGACGAGGTCGACGATCGAGTCCAGGACGAGCTCAAAGTCGCGATTCGCGAGCGCTGCTCGCCGCGGCACGTGCCCGACGAGGTGGTGGCGATCGCCGAGGTTCCGCGGACCCTGACGGGGAAGCCGGTGGAGGTCCCGGTCAAGCGCATCCTGATGGGAGCCGACCCGACCGTCGCGGTCAGCCGGGACTCGCTCGCCAACCCCGGCTCGATCGACTTTTTCGTCGCGCTCGCCGAGCGGCGCCGTGTCTCCGCCGACCCCGCAGGACCTGGGATCGGTTCGTGATGGCGCTCCGCGCACGGGTGGGCACGTCCGACGGCGGTCGCGCCGGTTCACCACGAAACCAGATCTCGCATCGGGACTAAGGAGCCATCTTGGAAGGGAATGACGTTTACGTTTTCGAGGCTGTGCGTTCGCCGCGTGGGAAGGGGAAGAGCAACGGCTCGCTGCACACGGTGAAGCCGGTCGACCTGGTCGCGGGCCTGATGCAGGCCGTACTCGATCGCAACCCCGCGCTCGACCCGGAGCGGGTGGACGACGTCGTCTTGGGCTGCGTCTCGCCGATCAACGATCAAGGCGCCGACATCGCGCGGTCCGCGGCATTGAAGGCGGGCCTCCCCGAGCGGGTTCCGGGCATGCAGCTGAATCGGTTCTGCGCGTCGGGTCTGGAGGCGGTGAACGTCGCCGCGCAGAAGGTCGGTTCGGGCTGGGAGGACCTGGTGTTGGCAGGTGGCGTGGAGTCGATGTCCCGCGTCCCGATGGGCTCCGACGGCGGCGCCTGGATGAACGATCCCGAGACCAACCTGGCGACCGGGTTCGTGCCCCAGGGGATCGGCGCGGACCTGATCGCGACGATCGAGGACTTCTCCCGCGAGGACGTCGACGCCTATGCGGTCCGCTCCCAGCAGCGTGCGGCCGCCGCCGAGGCCGAGGGGCTCTTCGCGCGCTCGGTCGTCCCGGTCGTCGACGGCAGCGGGCAGGTCGTCCTCGAGCATGAGGAGTTCATCCGGCCCGGTACGACCCTGGAGACGCTCGGCGGCCTCAAGCCGTCGTTCGCCAAGCTTGGCGCCGCCGGCGGGTTCGACGCCGTCGCGCTGCAGAAGTACCACTGGATCGAGCAGATCGAGCACGTCCACACGGCGGGCAACTCGTCCGGGATCGTCGACGGCGCCTCGCTTCTCCTGCTCGGGAACCAGCGCACGGGGGCCGAGCTGGGCCTCGAGCCGCGGGCCCGCATCCTCGCCACCGCGGTCACCGGTTCCGAGCCGACGATCATGCTGACCGGGCCGGCCCCGGCGAGCCGAAAGGCGCTCGCCAGGGCGGGGATCGAGGCCGGCGACCTTGACCTCATCGAGATCAACGAGGCGTTCGCCTCGGTCGTCCTGCGCTTCGTGCGCGATCTCGACGTCGACCTCGAGAAGGTCAACGTCAACGGTGGCGCGATCGCCATGGGACACCCACTGGGTGCGACCGGGGGAATGATCCTCGGCACCCTGATCGACGAGCTGGAACGCCGGGAGGAGCGGTTCGGCCTCGCCTCCCTCTGCGTCGGCGGTGGGATGGGCATCGCCACCGTGGTCGAACGCATCTGATCCCCGGGACGAGACAGGAGAGCCATGACTGAGAACACCATGATCCGCTGGGAGCAAGACGGTGACGGCGTAGTCGTCCTCACCTTCGACGATCCAGCCCAGGCCGCGAACACGATGAACTCGCGCTACCGCGAGTCGTTCGCGTCGGTCCTCGATCGGCTCGAAGCCGAGACGGAGTCCGTCGCGGGCGTCGTGCTGGCCTCGGCGAAGCCGACCTTCCTCGCCGGCGGGGACCTCGGCGAGCTCCACGGGCTCGGCCCGGGGGACGCCGCCAAGGCCCTCGCGATGACGGCGGGGACCAAGGCCCAGCTGCGTCGCCTGGAGACGTTCGGCCGACCGGTGGCCGCCGCGATCAACGGTGCGGCCCTCGGCGGCGGGCTCGAGTTGTGCCTCGCCGCCCATCACCGTGTCGCGCTGCGCGGGCCGCGGGTCCAGGTCGGCTTCCCGGAGGTCACCCTGGGACTCTGCCCCGGTGCCGGCGGGATCGCGCGAAGCGTGCGCCTCCTCGGCATCCAGAGCGCCTTGACGGAGCTGCTTCTCGCCGGTCAGAGGCTGAGGCCGGACGAGGCGCTGGAGCTGGGCATCATCGACGCGAACGTCGACGCGCCGGGGGACCTGATCCCTGCGGCCAAGGCCTGGGTGCTCGCCAACCCCGACGCGCGCCAACCATGGGACCGCGAGGGGTACGCGATCCCCGGCGGCACTCCCTCGGACCCCACGCTCGCCGAGATGCTGCCGATGTTCGCCGCGAACCTGAGCAAGCAGCTGAAGGGTGCGCCCTATCCCGCGCCCAAGGCGATCCTCAGCGCGGCCGTCGAGGGTGCGCAGGTCGACTTCGAAGGCGCCCAGCTGATCGAAGGGCGCTACTTCGCGCAGCTTGCCACGGGTCAGACGGCGAAGAACATGACCCAGGCTTTCTTCTTCGACCTGCAACGGGTGAACGGTGAGGAATCCCCGGCGCTGGACGCCAACGTGGGGCTGCCGACCAAGGCCGTCGTGATCGGAGCCGGGATGATGGGGGCGGCGATCGCCTTCGTCTGCGCGGAATCGGGCCTCGAGGTGGTCCTCCTCGACCGGGAGAAGGACGTCGCCGAGCGCGGCAAGGAGTACTCGGAGCGATTGCTCGAGAAGGCGATCGGACGCGGTCGCAAGACCGCGGCGGAGGCGGCGGAGGTCCTCGGACGGATCACGCCCGAGGCCGAGTTCTCGAGCGCCGCCGGTGCCGACCTGGTCATCGAGGCGGTGTTCGAGGACCCCGGCCTCAAGTCCGAGCTGCTGGGTCGGATCGAGGAGCACGTGGCCCCGGCGTCCCTGCTGGGGACCAACACCTCGAGCCTGCCGATCACCGACCTGGCGGAGTCGGTCTCACGACCCGAGGACTTCGTCGGCCTCCACTTCTTCAGCCCGGTCGACAAGATGCCGCTGCTCGAGATCGTCAGAGGGGAGCGGACGTCGGACCTCACGGTCGCCCGCGCCCGCTCCGTCGCCCGACTCCTGCGCAAGACCCCGATCGTCGTCAACGACAGCCGCGGGTTCTTCACCAGCAGGGTGATCGGCACCTTCATCGACGAGGGCATCTCGATGCTGACGGAAGGCATCCCGGCAGCGTCGATCGAGCAGGCGAGCCGGCAGGCGGGCTACCCGGCGCCGGTGCTGCAACTGGCCGACGAGTTGAACCTCGGTCTGATCCGCCGGATTCGCCGGGAGGCGGTCGTCGCCGCCGAGGCCGCGGGCGAATCCTGGGACCCTCATCCCGCCGAAACCGTGATCGCGCGGATGCTGGACGAGTTCGGGCGCGAGGGCAAGCTTTCGGGCGCGGGCTTCTACGACTACTCGGAAGGCCGGCGTCAGAAGCTCTGGGACGGCCTGGGTGCCGCCTTCGGGACCGCCGAGACGCCGCCGTCGCTGGGTGACCTGAAGGAGAGAATGCTCTTCGTCGAGAGCCTGGAGGCGATCAAGTGCCTGGAAGAGGGCGTGATCGGCTCGGTGGCGGAGGCGAACGTGGGGTCGATCCTCGGCATCGGTTTCCCCGGCTGGACCGGAGGCGTCCTGCAGTACGTCAACGGCTACGAGGGGCAGGGCCCGGAGCGGTTCGTCGGCCGGCTGGCGGAGCTCGAGGAGGCCTACGGTCAGAGGTTTGCGGCACCGCCGCTCCTGATCGACCAAGTCGCCTCCGGGAGGCTCTTCATGGACGAGGGACGGACCGCCGCGGCGGCCTAGGTGCACGACGATGGATCGGTCTTCCTTCGCGTCCCACCATAAGGACTTCCGCGAGTCCGTCCGGCGCTTCATCGATGAGGAGATGGTGCCCAACCACTCGGCCTGGGAGGGAGACGGGATCGTGCCGCGCGAGCTCTTCGCCAAGGCGGGGGAGAAGGGGATGCTCGCCTTCGAGGTGCCGCCGGAGCTCGGCGGCATGGGGCTGGACGACTTCCGCTTCAACCAGATCGTCGGCGAGGAGATCTCCTATGCCGGCGTGACCGGCAGCGGCCTCGGGTTCGTCCTGCAGAACGACGTCTGTGTGCCGTACTTCCTCGCTTACGCCGGCGAGGGCCGGCGGCAGGAATGGCTGCCCAGGATCGTCAGCGGCGAGGCCATCACCGCCATCGCGATGACCGAGCCGGGGACCGGCTCCGATCTGGCCGGGATGCAGACGAGGGCGATCCGGGATGGCGACCAGTACGTCGTCACGGGGGCGAAGACGTTCATCACCAACGGGGTCAACGCGGACCTTGTCATCGTCGCGGCGAAGACCGACCCGCACGCCCGGCACGGGGGCATCTCGCTGCTCGTCGTGGAACGCGGTACGGACGGCTTCCAGCGCGGTCGCAACCTCGACAAGGTCGGGATCCACGCGCAGGACACCGCCGAGCTCTTCTTCGACGACGTCGTGGTTCCCGCCGACAACCTCCTCGGCGAGGAGGGACGTGGGTTCGAGTACCTGGTCGAGAACCTGCCGCGCGAGCGGCTCAGCATCGCGGTCGCGGCCGTCTCGGCGGCCCAGGCGGCATTCGACTGGACGGTCGAGTACGTCGGTGAGCGGAAGGCCTTCGGCCAGACGATCGGAGCCTTCCAGGGAAACCGCCTCAGCTTGGCGGAGCTGAAGACCGAGATCGAGATCGGGACGGTGTTCGTCGATCGCTGCGTCGCGGAGCTGAACGCCGGGACGCTGAGCGCCGAGGACGCGGCGATGGCGAAGTGGTGGACGACCGAGATGCAGGGCCGGGTCGTCGATCGATGTCTGCAGCTGCACGGAGGCTACGGCTACATGCAGGAGTACCGGATCGCGCGGGCCTGGGTCGACGCGCGGGTCACGCGCATCTACGGGGGGACGTCCGAGATCATGAAAGAGATCATCGGTCGCTCGGTGGTCGGGAGATAGAACGCCCGGTGGTCCGGGTCAGGAAACACATGGAGGAGGAAACATGAGTGTTGAGCAAGAGAACCTGGAGATCTTCAAGAAGCTGGAGTCGGTGTGGCCGAATCCTGGCTGGGAGGAGGAATTCCGGCGCACGCACGCACCTGACGTCGTCGTCAACCAGCCTGGTCGCATCGAGCCGATGACGGACCTCGAGGAGCACATCGCCGACGTCGACGCGTTCGGGAAGACCTTTCCTGACATCGTCATCGAGCTGCCCCATCGGGTCATCTTCGCCTCGGGAGACTCGACCTGCTCGATCACGAACTTCCACGGCACGATGACCGGGCCGATGACCCTGCCCGACGGGACCGAGATCCCGCCCACCGGCAAGCGGTTCGAGGCCCAGCTCTGCACCGTCGCGATCTGGCGTGACCATATGATCGTCGAGGAGAACCTGTTCTTCGACCTGGCGGGAATCCTGCAGCAACTCGGCATCGCGGGATAGGGGGAGCGTGTCTGGGGGAAGTCGCGATCCCCAGTGCCTTCGTCACCGGTGCGAGGACCGTGTACGCTGGTTATTGCATGCAGTTGCGGAGGCAGAGTTGAGATATGGACGATGAGGGAAAGACCCAGCGCGGGGACGGCACGGCTCGTGCGTACCGAGAGTTGCGCTCGGCGATCCTCTCGGGCGAGCTCGCTCCGGGGAGCGTTTTCTCCCAGGTGCAGATCGCCGCGGACATCGGCGTCAGTCGGACGCCGCTGCGGGAGGCGATCCGCCTTCTGCAGACCGAGGGGCTGGTCGAATCCGAGGCACGGCGCCAGGTGCGGGTCACCGGCCTCGACCTCGGCGATCTCGACGTCCTCTACGCGATGCGGATCCTGCTCGAGCCCCTGGGGGTCTTCGAAACCGTCCCGAAGTTGACCGACCAGGACCTGGAGGAGATCGAGCAGGCGCAGAAGGATATCGCTGAAGGCCTTGAAAAGCGGGCTTTCGGGGGGTCCGTCGACGCGCACCGCCGCTTCCACTTCGGCCTCTTCCGCTACGCCGGCGATCGTCTGCGAAGGCTGCTCGCCGACCTGTGGGACCACGCCGAGCGCTACCGGGGCCTCTACATGTCCGACCCCGAGGACCAGCTGGCGCTCGCGATGCTGGCGGCGCGGGAGCATCGCGAGATATTCGACAGCGCCGCCCAGAGGGATGCCGAGGCCTGCAGCGAGCTGATCGCCCGGCACCTCTCGCGCACCGCCCTGACGGTCTTCGCCAAGCAAGACCAGCGCCACCACTCCGGCTCCGTCCGGCACGCGCTGGAGATGACCGGCGAGAAGCAAGGGGAGATCGAGGCGCCGTAGGCAGGCGCCAATTTGGCGGTTGCGCTACCGCATCTGTATGCAGTAGCGTGAGCACATGAAGCTGGTTCAGTCCCAGCCGACCGGAGGAGCGAAGCGGTGAGCGCAGAGACCACCGCACCCGTCCGGACCGGGCTGGTCGGGTTCGGCGAAGCAGGCGAGGTCTTCCATGCCCCGCTCATCGACGCCACCGACGGGCTGGAGCTGAGCGTCGTGATGACCGGCGACGCGGATCGTGCCGGCCGGGTGGCGCGCGACTATCCGCGCGCCAGGGTCGTCCCCTCGATGGACGCCGCCTGGGACGAGATCGATCTGCTCGTGGTGGCCAGCCCGAGCGCCACCCATGGCGAGTGGGCGGCGGAGGCGACCCGACGCGGTGTCGCCGCGGTCATCGACAAGCCCCTGGCGATGACGACCCGCGAGGCGGAGAAGGCCCTCGTGCCGGACGCGCGACTGACCGTGTTCCAGAACCGTAGGTGGGACGCCGACTTCCTTACTCTTCGCGCGCTCATCGCCGAAGAGGCCCTCGGTCGGATCTTCCGGCTCGAGTCGCGAGCGGAGCTGTTTGCGCCGGAGATCGGCGCGGGATGGCGGGAGGCCTCGGAGGGTGGTGGGATCCTGATCGACTTCGGTGCGCATCTGGTCGACCAGGCGATGCTCCTGTTCGGTCCCCCTCTCACCGTTTATGCCGAGCTCGGGCGCCGAAGGCCAGGAGCGAAGGTCGAGGACGAGGTGTTTCTCTCCCTGGGCCATGCGTACGATGTTGTCACCCGCATCACGATGAGCCTGGCCGCGCCGGCGGTCGGCCACCGGTTCCAGCTGAATGGGACGGGTGGGGTCTTCACGGTGGACGGCACCGACCCGCAGCGCGATCAGCTCGCCGATGGGGTGCGGCCCGGGGCCGACCGGTACGGGATCGGTGAGGACGGGACCATCGTGACGGCGGAGGGCCACCGGGCGCAGCCGCTCTCGCGAGGCTCCTATGACGATTTCTACGCCGGCGTCGTCGCCTGGCTGCGTGACGGCTCGACGCCGCCGGTCGATCCGCGGAGCTCCGTGGCGGTCCTGGGCGTTCTCGACGCCGCGCGTCAGAGCGCCGCCGAAGGACAGGTCGTCGCCCTGGCCGGCGACGGACCCGGATCGGGATGACGACCAGCGTCGCACCCGATGGGTGGCGCGGGCGCCGGGGTGCGCCCGGAGGGTCGCGAAGGAACGCATCTCCTCAGTCCGAACCGTGGCTGGTTTGACCAACAGTATGCAGTTTATGAATAGATGAGCCATCTATTGTGAAATTTTTCGCCTGACTCCTTGACATCGCCCTAAGACCTGCATACAGTTAGCGCAGCAGTCGGAGGGATTGGGTTGCCTCCGGCCGCGAGTTGAAATCCGCACTGGAGGAGAGGGAATGAGGCCCGTTTTGCGCGTTTCCCGTGGGGGATGGTCGAAGGCGGCGATGGTCGTCTTGGGCTGCGTCGCCCTGATCGTCGGCGTGGCTGCATGCGGCAGTAGCAGCTCCGGTTCCGGCGCCACCGCCGCGTCCGGAGGAGGCTCCGGCAACTTGAAGGGCAACGGCGGTGAAATCGTCTACTTCGTCATCGCGACCCAAGGGGTCCCGTACTTCATTCCGGAGAAAGAAGCGATGGAAGAAGAGGCGGCGAAGCTCGACTACAAGATGAAGTTCGTGGTCAACAACGTCGACCCCACGCAGCTCCAGGAACAGATCCAGCAGGCTGTGGCGAGCGGCGAAAAACCCGCCGCCTACATGCTCTTGTCACTTGACCCGAAGGCCGCGGTCAACGAGGCGCGAGAGTTGTCACAGGTCGCGCCCACCTTCGAGATCAATCAGTCGGTCGAACCCGAAGCCTACGAATACCTGAAGGCCTACATAGGTCCCAACGACGTGCTCATCGGCAAGACCGCGGGTGAAAGCCTGCTCAAGAAGCGCGAAGAACTGAAAGCGGAAGGGTACAAATTCAAATCGCCTAACGGTGGGCTACTGGTGATCTCGGAGCTGGCCGGAACGGCAACGTCCGCGGATCGCTACCAGGGCATCACGGAAGCCAACGAAAAAGGCTCACCCCCGCTTGAAATTCTCCACAACGAACCCTGTTGCTCCGACACTCAGGGTGTGTATGAAATCGCTTCGCAGCTGATCCCCAAGTACGAGTCGAAGATGGACTTCATGTACGTCCAGAACAACAGCTCGGTGGCCGGCGCCGCCAAGGCGCTGAAGCAGAACGGCCTGACCCCCGGCAAAGACGTCTGGATCGTGAGCGGCAACTGCGGTGGACCACTGTCGGTCATGAAGAACGAAGAAGTGGAGTCGACCGGAGAGCAGCTCGCCTACGTCGAAGGGGTCGCCGCGGTCGAAACCGTCGCCCGATATCTGGCGACCGGCGAAGTGGAAAAAGGCGAATCGATAATCAAATACTCGAAACAGCCACCGACACCGACGGTCTCACCACCTAAACAGATGAACATCCTCGAAAACCCGCCGATCTCGGGAGGCGCGGTAGCGAACCAAGTCGTCTACGGCCGCACCGTCGCCGAAAGCTGCCCCCTGGAATAGGCAGCCGTCACCGGAGTTCGAGAAGCACCTCCACCCACCACCCCAACACACCCCAGGAAAGATGAGCAGAGCACCTCGCCTACGCGTCAGTCACGTGAGCAAACGCTATGGAGCCGTTCAGGCGCTGGCAAACGCGAACGTGGAGATCGCCCCGGGCGAGGTGCTCTCTCTTCTGGGGGCCAACGGTGCGGGTAAGAGCACGCTGGTCAAGATCCTGGCCGGACTGGTCAAGCTGGACAGCGGGACGATCGAATTGGACGGGGAGCAGGTCAGCTTCTCCGGGAGCGATGCCGCCCAGGCACAGGGCATAAGCGTCGTCAACCAGGAGTTCAGTCTCGTGCCGTCGATGTCGATCGCGGAGAACCTCGCGATCGGCCAGGTCAGCTACGGACGGATCTGGGGCCCGCGGAAGCTGCGCGCGCGGGCCAGGGAGGCGTTGGAGGCGGTGGGTCTGGTCGATCTCGACCCCGACACGATCGTCGAGCAACTCGGGGTGGCCGAGCGACAGCTGGTCGAGGTCGCCCGCGTGGTCGCCCGAGATTCCCGCCTGGTCATCTTCGACGAGCCGACGGCCGCCCTCGCGGCGGGCGAGATCGCTCGGGTGCAGGACATCGTGCGTCGGGTGGTCGACCGGGGCTGCAGTGTCATCTACGTGACGCACCGCCTCTCCGAGGTGTTCCAGATATCCGACTCGATCCAGGTGGTGCGGAACGGCGAGACCCTCGACCCGGTGAAGGTGGCCGACGTGGATGTCCAGAGGATCATCACGATGATGCTCGGCCGGGACCTGGGCCAGATGTATCCGCCGAAGGGTTCGAGGACGGATCAGGAGGTCGTGGTCCGGATCGACGAGCTGCGGGCGCCAGGCCTCGAGAGTCCGGTGACCCTGGACGTCCACGCCGGGGAAATCCTCGGCCTGACCGGGCAGATCGGGAGCGGGGCGAGCACCGTGGTCAGGGCGCTGGCCGGAACGGCACCGTGGACCGAAGGAACGGTGGCCCTGCGGGGGGAGCCGCTCCCGCTGAACGGCCGCAAGCCGGGCATCGAGAAGGGGGTGGCCTACTGCTCCGCCGACCGGAAGCGCGACGGGATCTTTGCCGAACTGCCGGTGATCGACAACCTCTCCTCGGCCTGGCTTCGCATGGTGTCTTCGATGGGGATGGTCTCGGGAGCCGCCGAGCACGAGCGCGCGGAGGCTGCCGCGCGCGGATTCGCGATCGACCCGAAGCGACTCGGGTCGCTCGTCGGCACGCTGAGCGGCGGCAACCAGCAGAAGGTGGCCCTCGGCAAGTGGCTGGGTATCGAGCCGATCGTCTTCCTGGCGGACGAGCCGACCCGCGGCGTCGACGTCGGCGCGCGGGCGGAGATCTACGGGCGACTGCGCGAGATGGCCGACCGCGGTGCCGCGGTGATCATCTCTTCCTCCGACAGCGGTGAGGTGCTCGGCCTATGCGATGTCGTCGCAACCTTCTACGACGGCTCGATGAGTCGGGTCAAGCCGGTCGCGGAATGGACCGAGCACGAGGTGCTCCGGGACGTGATGCACCGCGACGAGTCGAGCGACGCCGACCTCGAACGACAGCTACAGAGGAGCTCTTGATGGCCGAAATGGGGTCCAGCGGAAGCGTGGCGTCGGTACCGGTGGAAGGGACGAACGGGCCTGGACAGCTGCGGCAGGTGCTGACGGGCACGGCGATCCCGGCGCTGCTCGGGATCATCGCCCTCCTGGTCATCGTCGGTGGGATCACGACGAGCAGCTTCCTCACCTCGACCAACCTCGAGACGGTCCTGCGAAACGCGTCGATCGTCGGGATCGCGGCGGTGAGCGTCTCGCTGGTGACGATCTCGGGGAACTTCATCTCCCTGAGCGTCCAGCAATCGGCGATGCTCGCGGCGATCCTCCTGGCCACCTTGATGCACCACGGCTGGAACGCCGGGGCCGCGGTGTTGGCCTGCCTGGTGGCGCTGACGATAGTCAGCGTCGCCCAAGGCGCGATCGTCGCCGCGGGCCTGAACCCGGTCGTCGCGACCCTTGCCATCGGCACGATCATCTTCGGCGGCGTGACCTACTTCACCAATGGCGCCACGGTGACCTTCGATGCATCCAGCCTGTCGTGGATGAGCAGCGAAATCGCGGGGATCCCGGTCCAGGTCATCTTCTTCCTCGCCTTCACCGCGATCGTCACCTTCCTGACCAGGCGATCGGTGGTCGGCCGCGAGTTGAAGCTCAGTGGATCGAACCCCGAGACGGCCAGGCTGTCCGGGATCAGCACCCGAAAGAGCACCATCTGGGCGTTCTTCGTGGTCGGCATCGCCCTCACCCTGGCCGGGGTGCTGGGTGCTTCGATGTTCGGTCAGGCCGACACCCTGACCTTCGAAACCATGTCGATCGACGCGGCCACCGCGGTCATCGTGGGAGGTGTCGCCATCCAGGGTGGCCTCGGCTCGCCGGTGCAGGCCGCGCTGGGGGCCATCTTCATCTCGCTGATCGGCAACATCCTCGTCCTCCATGGCGCGACTCGCGGGGTGACGCAGATCGTCACCGGCTGCCTCGTCATCGCGGCGATCCTGATCATGCATCTCTCGACCGGGCGCCGCCGCTGATGCGCAAACGTGTGTTGACCCCCTTCCGGCAGTACCGTGTCCAGGTGGTGGTCCTGGCGCTGACCTGGCTGATCTTCGCGCTGACCACCCCGCTGTTCCAAGGCTCTGACGGCGTGTACTCGGTGCTCCTGGCCTTCCCCGCTCTCGGTCTCATCGCGTTGGGGATATCGATCACGATGATGGCCGGTGAGCTCGATCTGTCGGTGACGGCGGTCGCGGTCGTGGCGGGCGTGCTCGCCGTGAAGACGTCCAGCGCGGGACTCGTGCCCGCGATCCTCCTGGCCACGGCGGCAGGGACGCTCTTCGGTTGCCTGCAGGGTTGGTTCGTCGCCCGGTTCAGGATCAATTCGCTGATCGTCACGGTGGGCACGCTGGTGATGATGAACGGGCTCGGGTTCGTGTTGTGCCACGGCGCGCCACTGAACGTGAGTGAGCTTTCGGTCACCGACCCGCTGCTCGAAAGGTGGGGCAGCTTCCTCGCGCCCGACATCGTCGTCGCCTTGGTCGTCTTCGTGATCGTCGGGGTCTTCCTCGCCCGCACGAGGTACGGCCGCGAGCTCCATGCGATCGGCGGCGCCCGGAACGAGGCGGTCACCGCGGGGGTGCCGCTGCGGAGGACGGTGATGATCGCGTTCGCGATGTCGGCGGGTCTCGCTTCCCTCGCGGGCGCGCTCTCCGCGCTCAAAGCCGGCAGCATCGCGCCGGAAGCGTACGAATCGCTGCTCCTCAAATCGATCACCGCCGCGTTGGTGGGCGGGATCAGCCTCTCCGGAGGGCGTGGCACCGCGCTGAACGTCGGTCTCGGGGTCGCGATCCTCTCGCTGCTCTCCGCGGGCCTGAGCTCCAACGCGGCGTCCGACGCGACGATCCAGCTGATCACCGGGGTCGTGCTCCTGATCGTCGTGGTGCTCGAGTTCGCCACCGCCCTGGCGGCGCGCCGGGTGCCCGGGGGGCCGTTGGCGAAAAGCAGACTTCGACGCCTGGTGGGGCCGGCGTCCCCGTAATCAATCGATGTCCGATCCGCTCCCCTGCGGTCGGACGGAGGAAGGAATCCGAAAGGCATGAACAAGACGACCCAGGCACCGCCGGGAACGCTGTCCCTCAAGTCGCTGCACCACGTCGCCCTGTCCGTCGCGGACATGGACAGGTCGATCGAGTGGTACGAGCGCGTGCTCGATGCCAACGTCCGCCTCTCCTACCAGATGCCCGATCATCCGGTCCGCATCGCCTTCCTGGAGCTGGGCGGTGACATCGAACTCGAGCTGATCGAGTTCGAGGGCTCGCAGGCCTACCCGACCGGGTCCATGCCCGACGAGGTCGTGAGGACCCAGGGTTACGCCCACATCGCCTTCGCCGTCGACGACGTGGTGGCGACGACCGAGTTGCTGCGCCGGCGCGGCGCGGGGGTCGCCTGGGAGCCCCGTGACTGGGCCGAATCCTCGCTGCGGACCGCCAATCTGCTCGATCCCGACGGCAACATCGTCGAGCTGGTCGAGCCGCTGGAGGCGGGATGAGCGTCGGCGAGCCAAGGCAGGACGCCCTCTCGGGACTCGATTTCGGCGGTCGTGTCGCCCTGGTCACCGGGGGCGCCGGCGGCATCGGTCGGGCGACCGCCGAGCTGCTTTCGCGGTGTGGGGCGGTCGTCTACGTCGCCGACATCGGCCCTGCGGCGGTCGATGTGGATGGCGGGCCCGGGAACTGGGCCGCGAGTCTCACTCTGGACGTCACCTCGCCGGACTCCTGGCAGGCGGCGATCGACGCGGTCGAGGCCGGACACTCCCGACTGGACGTCCTGGTGAACAGCGCCGGTGTCAGCCGGATGGGCCCGATCGTCGATGTGTCCCCCGAGGGCTACGAGTCGATCGTCGCGGTGAACCAGGTGGGGACGTTCCTGGGAATGCGCGCGGCGGCCCCGCTGATGAGCAGGGACGGCGGTGGGGCGATCGTGAACCTCGCATCGATCAACGCGCTCCGCGGGTATCGCGAAAGCGCCGCCTACGCATCCTCCAAGGCCGCCGTGCTGGCGATGACGAAGACCGCGGCGAACGAGTTCTCCCCGCTCGGTATCCGGGTCAACGCGGTCGAGCCGGGGATCATCGACACGCCCATGCAAGGCAGCAACAGCGCCGAGGCGAACGCCTACATCGAACGGATCCTCGCCCTGCCGGGCCGGATGGGGACGGCCACCGAGGTGGCGCAGGTCATCTGCTTCCTCGCCTCGGACATGGCGAGCTACGTGACCGGGACCGAGTTGCTCATAGACGGTGGAATAACGCTTGGAGGCGCATCATGAACAATCGACATCCACAGGTGACGCAGACGGCGTTCTGCACCCCTGACCTGCCGGGGACGATCCGGCGCTTCATCGAGGTGTTCCACTTCGCCGACGCCGGCGGAGACGTGCTGTGGGGGGAGTGGCTCGCCAGGATGCAGGACGTCGGCGACGAAGTGGCCTGCTCGATCTGGTGGCTCTGCTCCCGCCAGTCGTTCTTCCAGCTCGAGTTCTTTCACCACACGCTGCCGCCGTCGAAGCCCTGGGCGATCAACCGACCGGCCTCCGCGCTCGGCTGGACGCGGATCGGGATCAGCGTCCCCGATTTCGACGCCACCCTCGCTCGCCTCGCCGGATTCGGCATCGAGACCTGCACCGAGCCGCGCACGATCGGCGGCGGGCGACGGGTCTGCTTCCGTGACCCGGACATCGGGGTCTTCGTCGAGATCCTCGAGGAAGGTACGGCGGTCCCCGCGCAGGAGCGGTTCTTCGACGTCGCGCCGACCATCGTCTACTCGACCTTGTCGGTGAGCGACCTGGCGGAGGCGAGGCGCTTCTTCGGCGAGGTCATGGACCTTCCGGAGCTCGACGCGGACCTCCTCCACGACGAGACCATGGAGGCGCTGTGGGAACTCGACGGCGCGAGGCGGAAGATGGCCGTCTTCGACGGCGGAGGGGTGAGCATCGAGCTGGTCGAGTACGAGGATCCGAAGCCCGAGCCGCGCGGCGAGGAGACCACGGTGATCGACCAAGGGTTCAGCCACGTAGCGTTCGGCTTCCGCGAGCGCGCCGACCTGGATCTGTTGGTCGGCCGACTGGAGGCGGACGGCCGCGGCTTCACCTTGCCGATGGGCGACCCGCCCGCGGGCACCTACCTGTTCGGTCCCGACGGCATCCCCATGGAGATCCTCTCGATCCCGGCGGAGCGGGACGGCGACGCGGGCTTCGTCCCTCGCGAGGTGAAGTTGCGGCCGCCGTCCTGGTAGGGCCCAGGTTGGGATGGGGAACGACGCCGAGGCCCTCGGCCCGCGGGCTCGGCGACTTTGCAGCGGGTCACATTCGGGATTTCGAACGATGAAGGGGATAACGGTGGAGCAATACATACAGTCGTCGGTCGCGTCGATCTTGGCGCGCTCATGAAGCTCGCTCGATTCGAATACGGCGACCAGGTCGCACTTGGTGCCGTGGTGGGGGATCGCGTCGTCGACCTACGTGACTGCCTGGGGGCGGACGCGGCGGATGCGGTCGACTATCTCACCGCCGAGCCGGCGGCCAGGCGCGCCGCCGAGGAGCTCGCGGGGTCGGCGGAGTCGGGTCACCGCCTGGACGAGGTGCGCCTGCTCGCGCCCGTGCGCAGGCCGCCGAAGTTCTTGGCGATCGGCCTGAACTACGCCGACCATATCGCCGAGTCGGGCCAGGAGGTCCCGAAATCGCCGTTGGTCTTCAACAAGCAGACGAGCTGTGTGACCGGGCCGGTGGCGGACATCGAGTTGCCGGTGGCCTCGAACCAGCTCGACTACGAGGGTGAGCTTGGCGTCGTGATCGGCAGGAGGGGGCGGCACGTCCCGCGGGACCGGGCCAAGGAGGTGATCGGCGGCTACCTCGTCATCGATGACGTCAGCGTCCGCGATTGGCAGCTGGCGCAGCCGACCTGGACGATGGGGAAGTCATGGGACACCCATGGCCCGATCGGCCCATGGCTGACCACGCCCGACGAGATCGACGACGCGGGTGACCTGGACCTGAGAACGTGGGTCAACGGCGAGTTGCGCCAGAGCTCCAACACCAAGAACCTGGTGTTCGGCCCTGAGCTGCTGGTCGAGCACCTGAGCACGGTGTTCACGCTCGAACCCGGCGACATCATCGCCACCGGCACGCCGGGTGGAGTCGGCTTCGGGATGTCGCCACCCCGGCCGCTCGTCCCCGGCGACGTGGTGAAGGTCGAGATCCAAGGCCTCGGCGCGATCGAGAACACGGTGGTCGGGGAGGGCGACGACTCCCCCCGAATCGGCTAACTCAAGGAGGAACGCAGATGCATATCGGTCACGTGGCATTGCAGGTCCCGGATGTCGATCAGTACGTCACCTTCGCCCAGCAGGCCTTCGGGCTGCGGGTGACGGAGCGAAGTGACTCCGAGGCCCTGCTTTCGGCAGGTCCCAAGCACCACGAGCTGCAGGTTCTCGCCGGCGAGGCGCCCGGCTTCGACCACGTCGGGCTCGAGCTCCCCTCGGAGGCCGCGCTGGCGGACCTGCGAGGCGCGGTCGAAGAGGCGGGGATACGGGTCGAGGAGGGGTCCGAGCAGGCCGGCATCGACGCGTCGATCCGTTTCGTCGGCCCGGGGGGGATATCCTACGAGGCCTACACGGGCATGGTCCGCGAGCCGCTCAGCTTCGACGGCTTCGCCCGACCTCTCGTCCGTCGGCTCGGCCACCTCACCTTCCTCTCCGTCGACCACCTGGCGATCGAGGAGTTCTGGGGATCGGTCCTGGGCATGCGCCTCTCCGACCGGCTCGGGCCGGTGACCTGGATGCGCTGCGACGCCGATCACCACGGCCTCGCGGTCGGCCCTCACCCGGAGGCCACCGTCCTCCATCACCATGCCTGGGAAACGCAGGACTTCTCCAGCATGGGGCGCTACTGCGACCACCTGAGCGAGCTGGACATGCGGCTGCTGTGGGGGCCGGTGCGCCATGGACCGGGGTTCAACCTCGCCACCTACCTCCCCGAACCGACCGGTGCCACGGTCGAGGTCTATTCCGACCTGCTCCGCATCCTCGACGACGACTCCTACGTCCCGGTCGACTGGGACGGGAACGAGCACGCGCTGAACCTCTGGGGTCCGCCGGCGCCGGAGGAGTTCCTCGCGGTGGGCGTACCCGTCCTCGGGGCCACCTATGTCGGCTGACCGGGCTCATCCTGGCCTCTCCCCACTAGGGGAGAGGTTCGCGCACGTGGCCGTGTCGGTCAGCGATCTCGACGTGAGTGTCGGCTGGTACGAGGACGTGCTCGGGGCGGCGGTCACCCGGCGCTACGAGATCGCCGGGCACGACGCCTCGGTCGCGGTCATGTCCCTGCCCGGCCTCTCGCTGGAGCTCCTCCGGATCGCGGGCGCGACGCCGCGGCCGACCGGACCCTCGCCGAAGGAGATCGCGAGCCTGTACGGGTTCGCCCACATCGCCTTCATGGTCGACGACTGCGACGCCGCCGTCGCCGCGGCCAGGGAACGGGGAGTCGAGGTCCTCTGGGAGGCGGAGACCTCGCCGGAATCAGGGTTTCGCGCCGCCCACGTGGCCGACCCCGACGGCAACGACATCGAGTTCGTGGCGCCGCTGCCGGTCGCCGATCGGGCGCTGACGGTCGAGGAGGCACGATGACCGCGCAGGCCGAGCCCTCGAGGCGTGAGCGATTCGGGCGCCGGCTGCGGGTGGCGATGGTCGGTGGCGGCCTCGACTCCGTCATCGGCGGCCCCCATCGGACCGCGCAGCGCCTGGCCGGACTCGAGTTGGTGGCGGGCGCGTTCTCGATCGACCGCGACGTCTCCAAGGCCACCGGGAGACACGAGTTGATCGCCGCGGACCGTGCCTACGACAACTTCGAGGAGATGCTCGCCGGCGAGGTGGGGCGTTCGGATCGCCCTGACCTGGTGGTCGTCGCGACCCCGCCGTCGTCCCATGCCGGGCTCGCCCGCGCGGCGCTCGACGCCGGCTTCGACGTGCTCTGCGAAAAGCCCCTCACCGCGACCGTCGCGGAAGGCCGGGAGGTGGCGGAAGCCGTCGCCGGGTCGGGCCGCATCTTCGCGACCGGGTACTACTTCAGCGGCTATCCGATCATCCGCCACGCGCGTGAGATCGTGCGCTCGGGGGAGCTTGGCGAGGTGCGCATGGTCGAGGCGGTCTACGCGCCGGGGGCGCCTCCGGTCGAGTTGGACCAACCGCGTGAGCAACGCCACTGGCGCTGGCGCGAAGACGACATGGGGGCGGCCGGCATCCTCGGTGAGGTCGGCACCCACGCCCAGCAGATGCTCGAGTCCGTCACCGGTCGACGGGTATCCGCGGTGTCGGCGCAGCTCGGCCGGATCGAGGCGCGCCGGGAGGTGTACGACAACGCCTACCTGACGATCCGACTGGGGGACGCCGTGGGCCGGATCTGGGACTCGTACGCCGGCCTCGGCAACGAGCACGGCTTCTCCTTCCAGATTTACGGGAGCGAGGCGTCGATCCGCTGGGAACAGGAGCATCCGGAGCATCTCGATCTGCGCACGTGGGATGGAGGCAGGCGACGCCTGAGTCGAGGCGCCTCCTATCTCTCCGAGGGCGCGCAGCGGTCGAGCGTCCTCCCGCTCGGGCACCCGGAGGGATGGCTGTTCGCGGTCGCCAACGTCTACCGGGAGCTGGGCGAGGCGATCTTGGCGAGGGAACTGGACGAAGGGCCGGAGGCGATCGAGCGGGCGATGAGTTTCGTGCCCGGCATCGAGGATGGCCTCGCCGGGAACCGGTTGATCGAGGCCGCGGTGCGTTCGAACGACGACGACGGATCTTGGGTGAAGGTCTGAATCGCGCTCGTCACGGTGACGAGCGCCTGAAGCAGCGGGAGATCCTTTGAAGCTCGCGATCTACAACGCCTCTTTCACGTACCGGGGCGGGCCCGAGGACATCGCGCCGACCCTCCTCGCCACCGCCGAGGCGGCCGAGGAAGGTGGTGCCGACCAGTTCACCCTGATGGACCACTGGTTCCAGATCCCGCCGGTCGGCGTCCACACCGAACCGATGCTCGAGGGCTACACCGCCCTCGGCTACCTCGCCGCCCGTACCGAGCGGATGGGTCTTGGCCTGCTGGTCAGCGGCGTCACCTACCGCCATCCGGGTCTCCTGGCGAAGACGGTGACGACGCTCGACGTCCTCTCCGGCGGCCGCGCCCAGTTCGGCATCGGCGCCGGCTGGTTCGAGCAGGAGCACGAGGCCCTCGGCGTCCCCTACCCGCCCGTCGCCGAGCGCTTCGAGCGCCTCGAGGAGGCGATCCAGATCTGCTTCCAGATGTGGAGCGACGAGGACGGCCCCTACGAGGGCAAGCACTACAAGCTCGGTGAAACGCTGAACTCGCCGCCGGCGATCCAGCGGCCGCGCCCTCCCCTGATGATCGGCGGCTCCGGCGAGAAGAAGACGCTGCGCCTGGTCGCCCGCTATGCCGACGGCTGCAACTTCGTCTGCCGCGATCCCGCGGTCGTCGCCCACAAGCTCGAGGTGCTGAAGGGTCACTGCGAGGCCGAGGGTCGCGATTACGAGGCGATCGAGAAGACGATCGCCTTCACCGGTGACCCACTCCGAGACGTCGACGGCTTTCTCTCGCTGATGGAGGAGATGTCGGCGCTCGGAATCAAGAAGGTCTGGGCCCCCAACAAAGTGGATGACCCCCCCGCCTGGACGGCCGAGCTATGCGCGCGGACGGTGTCAAGACTGGCCGAGTTCGGCTAGGCGACTGATTCCAGGGGGTGGAAAGGGACGGGAAAGGGACGCTGGCCATCTCGACCACGACCCTGGCAGGCTGTGGTCGTGGTCGAGATGGCCGGGGGTGCGGGGAGAGGGTCACGGCTTCGTGACGAGCGCCGGGAGAGGCGCGCGTTCCTCCACGAAGTGCGCGCATGACGTGACGAAGAGTCCGGGAACGTCACACATCCTCATGCCCCGTGGAAGCGTGGTCGACCTTAGTTACCCATAGGTTCACGTAGGTCGACCGCACTCGGCAGGGTGTTGAAGAACCGTCAGGGAAGAGCGGAGATCGTGCCGTCCCTGTGACGTTCCCGGCGCAAGCGTGCCGGACCCTTGACCTTCCTGGCGGAACCCTCGCGTCCCGGGCGTCTCGTGGCGGCCACAGCCTGCCACGGGCCGCCACGAGACGCCCGGGACGCACCTCGGACGGGTGCCCCCGCCACGAAGCACGGGCGGGGCGACGGCCGCCGGCCAGCCCGGGCGCCGTGGAATCGCCATCCAGCGGAGTGCGCCTCTCAGGCGGGGAGGATGTCGGCCAGGGCTTCTTGGGTGCGCCGCCGTTGCGTGTCCAGGGCCTTGAGGAGCCCTGGGCGATCCTTCTCCTCGACGCAACGGATGATCACCTCGTGCTCGTCGGAGGAGATCAGGCGGCTGGAAGGTGAGTTGAGATACACCGCGCGATAGGGTTCGGTCGAGTCCCAGAGCAGCCGGATCAGCTTGACCGCGTGTCGATGGTCGGGGCCTTCGAAGAGCAGAAAGTGGAAGCGCCTGTTCGCTTCGAGCTCGCCCATCACGTCTCCCGACCGGGCACTGGCGCCGCAGGCACGTGCGGCCTCCTTGAGTTTCGCGATCTCGGCCTTGCCCAGGGTGGATAGAGCGTCCGCCGCGACCTCGTTCTCGATCATCGTGCGCAGCCTGTATATCTCGTCGAGTTCGGCGAGCCGTAGCTCGCGGACGAAATATCCCCTGCGCGGAACGTAGGTGAGCTGACCCTCCTGCTCGAGGATCCCGAGTGCCTCGCGGACCGGCGCGATGCTCACTCCCAGTTCCTCCGCCAGCGCCTCCTGTCGCACCCGGTCGCCCGGCCGCAGCGTGCCCGCGAGGATCGCCCGGCGCAGGCCGTCGAGCGCGTGCTGCGCCGTCGTCGGGGGAGCTGACGCAAGCGTCTGGTTCATCGGAAGGCCTGGATGCCGGTAAGGGCTCCCCCGACGACCAGCGAGTGAATGTCAGCGGTGCCCTCGTAGGTGACGACCGACTCGAGATTGACCATGTGTCGGATGACAGGGTACTCGAGCGTGATGCCGTTGCCGCCGAGCACCTGGCGCGCGCTGCGGGCGACGGCCAAGGCGTCGTTGACGTTGTTCAACTTCCCCATGCTCAGGTGCTCGGAGCGGAGCAGCGATTCGTCTTTCAGGCGGCCGATGTTGTACGCGAGCAAGGTCGATCGGTTCACCTCCACCGCCATCTGCGCAAGCTTCTGCTGCTGGATCTGGAACGCGCCGATCGGGCGATCGAACTGTTCCCGCTCCTTGCTGTAGGTCAGGGCGCTTTCAAGGCAGGCCCGCGCCGCACCCGTCGCGCCCCAGATGATCCCGTAGCGGGCGTTGTTCAGGCACGTGAGCGGCCCGCGGAGGGAGGAGGTGTCCGGTAGCGCGGCCGCGGCCGGAAGGCGGGTGTCATCGAAGAGCAGTTCCGAGGTGACGGAGGCGCGAAGGCTCAGCTTCTTGTGGATGTCCTGCGTCGTGAAGCCGGGCGTGTCCCGGGGCACCAGAAACCCGCGGACGCCTTCGTCGGTCCGCGCCCAGACGACCGCGACGTCGGCGACGGAGCCATTGGTTATCCACATCTTCTGGCCGTGGAGGATCCAGTCCGGGCCGTCCTTGCGTGCCCAGGTTCGCATCGAGCCGGGGTCCGACCCGGTGTCGGGCTCGGTGAGCCCGAAGCAGCCGATCGCCTCGCCTGAGGCCAGGCGCGGAAGCCATTCGGCTTTCTGCTCGTCAGATCCCCAGAACGAGATCGCCGACATGGCCAGTGAGCTCTGCACGGACATGAAGCTGCGCACGCCGCTGTCGCCGGCCTCGAGCTCCATGCAGACGAGGCCGTAGGCGACCGCGGAAGCGGGGGTCTCGTCCGCGCCCGCGAGGTGCATCCCGAACACGCCGAGCTTTCCGAGTTCACGGCCCAGGTCCCGTACCGGCAGCGTGCCGGCCTCGAACCAGTCGGCGACATCCGGGAGGACCCGGTCCTGCACGAAAGCGCGGACGGCATCGCGGATATCGCGCTCCTCGTCCGTGAGCAGGCGGTTGACGTTTTGGAAGTCCGCCGGCCGGACGTCAGGGAGCGCAGCCGTTTCCTCGACCATGTAATCCTCCTAGAAATTCGAATTTCTGAAACTCTATCCGTCCGAGGTCGACCCGTGTCGGCACGGCAGGGCCCGGCGCGGCCTGACGAGGCCGACTGGCAGAAGTCATCATTGTGCGGACCGACGGGCCGCGTTACGTTGGCGCGGTCCCAGATGCTGAACGTCGACGCAAGCTTTCCGACTCGAGTGCGCGTCCGCGAGGTCGGGCCGCGCGACGGGTTTCAGAACGAGCCGGAGTCGATCGCGACCGCGGACAAGGTGCGGCTGATCGAGATGCTCGGCGCGGCGGGGTTCGAGCGGCTCGAAATCACCAGCTTCGTGCGGCCCGACGTGATTCCCCAACTCGGCGACGGGGCGGCGGTGCTGGCCGCGATCGAGCTGCCCGACCGGGTCTCCCGCTCGGTCATCGTGCCGACCCCCAAAGGCCTCGACCTGGCGCTCGACAGCGGGCTGCGGATCGATCAGATCACCGTCTTCCTGTCGGCCTCCGAGAGCCACAACCGCGCCAACGTGAACCGCTCGGTCGAGGAGTCGTTGGTCGGCCTCGAGCAGATGCTGCCGCGGATCCGGGAGGCGGGCCGGCGGGCCGGGGCGGCGATCTCGACCTCGTTCGGCTGCCCCTACGAGGGTGCGGTCGACCGGGACCGGGTGCGCGAGCTGAGCCTGCGGCTGGCCGCGGCGGGCGCCGAGGAGCTCGTCTACGGCGACACCACGGGGATGGCCAACCCGCTGCAGGTGCGCGAGTTCTTCCCCTACCTGCGCGAGGCGCTCGGCCCCGAGGTCGAGCTGACCGCCCACTTCCACAACACCCGCGGCCAGGGCCTCGCCAACGTGATCGGCGCGCTCGCCGCCGGGGTGGAGTCCTTCGAGTCGAGCTTCGGCGAGCTCGGCGGCTGCCCGGTGCCGCCCGGGGCGACCGGCAACATCGCCACCGAGGACCTGGTCTCGATGCTGCACGAGATGGGGATCGAGACCGGCATCGACCTGGCCGCCCTGCTCGCCGCCGCGCGCGAGGTGCGCGAGGTGCTCGGCCGTGGGCTGACCTCGCACACCCTGATCGCGGGGCCGATCGACTGGGGCCAGGGGGGCTGATGTTCGGCTCGGTGATGGTCGCCAACCGCGGCGAGATCGCGGTGCGGGTGATCGCGACGCTGCGGCGGCTCGGGATCCGCTCGATCGCCGTCTACTCGGACGCCGACGCCGACGCGCCGCACGTGCGCGGCGCCGACGTCGCCGCCCGGCTCGGGCCGGCGCCCGCGGCCGAGTCCTACCTCTCGGTCGAGCGGGTGCTGGCGGCCGCGGCGGAGACCGGGGCGGAGGCGATCCACCCCGGCTACGGCTTCCTCTCCGAGGACGCCGAGTTCGCCGCCGCCTGCGCCGCGGCGGGCGTCGTCTTCATCGGCCCGCCGCCGCGGGCGACCCGCCTGCTCGGCGACAAGGTCGCGGCCAAGCTGCTCGCCGAGGAGTCCGCGGTGCCGGTCCTGCCGGGCCTGCAGCGGCCGGGCCTCACCGACGAGGAGATCGTCGCCTTCGCGAGCGAGCGTCCCGAGCGGCTGCCGCTGATGATCAAGGCGGCGGCCGGCGGCGGCGGCCGCGGGATGCGCATAGTCCGCGAGCTCGAGGCGCTCCCGCAGGCGCTGGCGGCGGCGCGGCGCGAGGCCCGCGCGGGCTTCGGCGACGACTCGCTGCTGGTCGAGCGCTACGTCGAGCGCGCCCGCCACGTCGAGGTCCAGATCCTCGCCGACGCGCACGGCAACGTCGTCCACCTCGGCGAGCGCGAGTGCAGCCTGCAGCGGCGCCACCAGAAGGTGGTCGAGGAGAGCCCGTCGCCGGTGCTGACGCCGGCGATCCGCGAGCCCCTCTGCGCCGCCGCCGTGAAGCTCGCCGCCGCGGCCGGCTACGTCGGCGCCGGCACCGCCGAGTTCCTCGTCTCCGCCGACGATCCCTCGGAATGGTTCTTCCTCGAGGTCAACGCGCGGCTCCAGGTCGAGCACCCGGTGACCGAGCTGGTGACCGGCCTCGACCTGGTCGAACAGCAGCTGCTGGTCGCCGCCGGGGCGCCGCTCGCCTTCGGCCAGGACGACGTGCGGATCGAGGGCCACGCGATCGAGGTCCGGGTCTGCGCCGAGGACCCGGCGACCGACTTCCTGCCCGCCACCGGTGAGCTGGTCGGCTATCGGGAGCCGCGCGGCGCCGGCGTCCGCGTCGACAGCGGCGTCCGCGCGGGCAGCGTGGTCGGTGCCGACTACGACTCGCTGCTGCTGAAGGTGATCGGCTTCGGCGCCGATCGCGAGCAGGCGATCGAGCGGCTCGACCACGCCCTCGGCGACCTGCGCCTGCTCGGCCTGCCGACCAACGCCGGCTTCCTCCGCCGGCTGGTCAGGCTCGACGCGGTCCGCGCCGGGGCGATGGACACCGGGCTGATCGAGCGCGGCGAGGTCGCGGCGCTGCCGGGCCCCGGTGAGCTGCGCGAGGCGCTGGTCGCCGCCGCCGCGGCCGAGAGCCTGGCGCTGCGGGCGGGCGACGACGACGATCCGTGGCGGACGCTGGTCGGCTTCCGTCTCGACGGCCCGGCGCCGCTCGCGGTCGAGCTGGCGCCGCGCGGTGCCGACCCGCTCCCGGTCGAGGTCGCCGGCGCGCCGGCGGAGGCGGTGGTGACGGTCGGCGCGCGCGACGAGGAGGAGTCGCCGGAGCGCTTCGCGGTCGCCGCTCGGCCCCTCGACGACGGCCGCGTCTCGGTCGCCCAGGACGGCCGCATCCGGGTCTGGGACCTGGCCGATTCGGCGGGCGAGCGCTGGCTCGCCGCCGGTCCCGACGCCTTCGCCGTGCGCCTGGTCGAGCCGGTGGTCGAGGGCGCCGCGGGGGCCGCGGGCGGCTCGCTGGAGGCGCCGATGCCGGGAACCGTGCTGGAGTTACGGGTGGCGGCCGGCGAGAGCGTCGAGGAAGGGCAGGTCCTGCTGGTGATGGAGTCGATGAAGATGGAGATGACGCTGACCGCGCCCGTCGCGGCGACGGTCGCCGAGGTGCTGGTCGCGGTCGGCGACGGGGTCCGCCAGGGGCAGGCGCTGGTCGACCTGGAGGTCGCCTCGTGAGCGTCGTCCTGCGCAGCCAGGCGGACCCGGCGAGCGCCGAGTTCGCCGCCAACGCCGCCGCCCATGCCGAGCTGGCCACCGACCTGCGGGCGCAGTGGGCGCGGGTCCGCGCCGGCGGCGGCGAGAAGGCGGCGGCCCGCCACCTCTCGCGCGGCAAGCTGCTGCCGCGGGACCGGGTCGAGAAGCTGCTCGACCGCGGCTCGCCCTTCCTCGAGCTCTCCCAGCTCGCCGCCCACGGGATGTACGAGGACCAGGCGCCGGGCGCGGGGATCATCACCGGCATCGGCCAGGTCCACGGCCGCGACGTGATGGTCGTCTGCAACGACGCCACGGTGAAGGGCGGCTCCTACTATCCGATGACCGCGCGCAAGCACACCCGCGCCCAGGAGATCGCGCTGCAGAACCGCCTCCCCTGCGTCTACCTGGTCGATTCCGGCGGCGGCTACCTGCCGCTCCAGGACGAGCTCTTCCCCGACGTGCGCGGCTTCGGCCAGAGCTTCTACAACCAGGCCAACCTCTCCGCCGAGGGGATCCCGCAGATCGCCGCCGTGCTCGGCTCCTGCACCGCCGGCGGCGCCTACGTGCCGGCGATGTGCGACGAGAGCGTGATCGTCCGCGAACAGGGCACGATCTTCCTCGGCGGCCCGCCGCTGGTGAAGGCGGCGACCGGGGAAGAGGTGAGCGCCGAGGAGCTCGGCGGCGGCGAGCTGCACACGAAGGTCTCCGGCGTCGCCGACCACCTCGCCGCCGACGACCGCGAGGCGCTGGCGATCGTCCGCTCCATCGTCGCGACGCTGCCGGAGCGACCGCCGCGACCGTGGCCGCGCGAGCCGGTCGAGCCGCCCGCGGTCGACCCCGAGACCCTGACCGGTGCCGTCCCGGCCGACATCCGCACCCCGTACGACCCGCGCGAGATCATCGCCCGCGTCGTCGACGGCAGCCGCTTCCACGAGTTCAAGGCCGGCTACGGGACGACCCTCGTCTGCGGCTTCGCCCATCTGCACGGCCACCCGGTCGGGATCCTCGCCAACCAGGGCGTGATCTTCTCCGAGAGCGCGCTGAAGGGCGCCCACTTCATCGAGACTTGCGACCAGCGCGGCATCCCGCTCGTCTTCCTGCAGAACATCACCGGCTTCATGGTCGGCCGTGACGCCGAGGCGGGGGGCATCGCCAAGGACGGTGCCAAGATGATCGCCGCCGTCTCGGTCGCCCGGGTGCCGAAGCTGACCGTGATCGTCGGCGGTTCCTTCGGCGCCGGCAACTACGGCATGTGCGGGCGTCCCTACTTCCCCCGCTTCCTCTGGATGTGGCCGAACGCGCGGATCAGCGTGATGGGCGGCGAGCAGGCGGCCACCGTGTTGACGATGGTCGGTCGTGAGACCGACCCGGAGCGGATCGAGGCCAACAAGGCGGCGATCCGCGAGCAGTACGAGACCCAGGGCCATCCCTATTACGCCAGCGCCCGGCTCTGGGATGACGGTGTGATAGATCCGCGCAGCACCCGTGACGTCCTCGGGCTGGCGCTCTCGGTCTGTGCCAACGCGCCGCTCGGCGAGCGGCGCAAGCCGATCTTCCGAATGTAAGGAGCCAACAGAAAGATGAGTTACGCAACGATCGAACGCCGCGGCGACCACGTCGCCGTCGTCCTGATGGATCGCGAGGAAAGGCTGAACGCGCTCGGGGTCGAGCTGGTCGACGACGTCGTCGCGGCGCTGCGCGAGGTCGAGGCCGACCCGGGCGTGCGGGCGGCGGTGCTCTCCGGGGCGGGCCGCGCCTTCTCCTCCGGCGGCGACCTCGCCGACGTCGGCGAGCGGGTGGTGGAGGGCGATCCGGAGTCGCGGCTGGCGGTGATGGGCGCCCTCCACAACCTGATCACCGGGCTCCGCGACAGTCGCCTGCCGATCGTCGCCGCGGTGACCGGGCCCGCCTACGGCGCGGGCTTCTCCACCGCGCTCGCCTGCGGCCTCGTCGTCGCCTCCGCCGACGCCCGCTTCTGCCAGGTCTTCGTCCGCCGCAACCTGGTCCCCGACCTGGGCAGCGCCTGGCTCCTGCCGCGGGCGGTCGGCATCCACGCGGCGAAGGAGCTGATGCTGCTCGGCGAGGAGATCGACGCCCGGCGGGCGCAGCAGCTGGGCGTGGTCAACCGGCTGGTCGAGACGCCCGCGGAGGCGCTCGAGGAGGCCGTCGCACTGGCCGAGAAGCTGGCCAAGACGCAGCCGGCGACGATGACGATGGCGAAGGACCTGATCAACCGCGGCCAGGGGACCACGCTCGAGGACTCGCTGCGGATCGAGGCCTACGGGCAGGCGATCGCGCTCGGCACCGAGGAGACGCTCGGGGCGATGCGGGCCTTCCTCGAGAAGGCCACCCGGTGAGCGACCCCGACAAGGTCCTCTACGAGGTCGCGGGCGGGGTTGCGACCGTGACCCTGAACGACCCCGGGAAGCGCAACATGCTCTCCGGCGCGATGCTCACCGGGCTCGTCGCGGCGATGGAGAGGGCCCGCGACTCCGAGGAGGTGAAGGCGGTCGTCCTCACCGGCGCCGGCGAGAAGGTCTTCTGCGCGGGCGCCGACCTCGGCGGCTTC
>Ga0164242_10000396_pt1 | contig 53512 bp, 34 predicted proteins | sample OricomgcompostMG_FD_108783 | JGI IMG/M metagenome (GOLD analysis project Ga0164242, IMG submission 108783) | Miracle-Growth compost microbial communities from Emeryville, California, USA - Original compost - Miracle growth compost (MG) ...
AAACTGGCCGATTTTTTGTTATTAATTTTCATATTGTTAATATATTTTCATTCGCGGAGTAAAAACAAATCGGTAAAAGTTGCATTTTTGAGCATTGCTGCTGCGTTTATTCAGCTAACCGCTTACGGATTAGGATTTATGCAGGATTTCTGGAAGCGTGTTATATTAAAAAGACAATAATATATGTATCACCCCTTTTCTATTGCCGACACCATAAAAGCTGCGTGGGATATTATAAAAAAGAATTTTGTTACTATTATTATGTATTCCGCTATCGCGGTAATAGCGCTTGTTTTTATACAGTTAGTTAACTTCATATTCACTTCCACTTCCGATCTTACTTTACAAGTTGTGCTGTTTGTATTGCTGCTTATTATGCAGGGCTATACAACGCTTGGTTTATATAAACTTATTTTTACCCTGATAGACAGCGAGTTCTATGAGTTTGAATTTTCTCAGATAGTACCCAAGTTGCGTATGGTTTTCAGTTATATCACGCTAAGTCTGGTATTCGCGGTTATTGTTACTACTTACAATATGTTTGTAATTGATATCTGGCTGAAAGACTTTCCGATGGTACAACGCGGAGCCAATATATTAGGGGCCTTAATTTTAATGTACCTGGCCTTACGCTGCATGTTTTGTATCTGCTTTATTGTGGACGATGATTCGGGCCCGTTTGAATCGTTGCAGCAAAGCTTTGAGCTTACCAAAGGCAACCTAACCAAAATCATTCTGATTTTATTGATCAGCATTGGTTTAATTGCGGTTGGTTTCATAGCTTTGTTTGTGGGCATTATCCTTACTTATCCTTTGGTAAATATTATACTGGTGGTTACCTATCGTAAACTGATCTACAGCCACCAGGATGTAGATGATGATATTGCCGAAACCAACTGACAGACTATGGGGTTAAAAGCCGTTTTGAGCAAGGTATTCGCGGGGATGATAAACAGGCAATTAAATCACCTCCGTAAAAACGCCGTCCAGCTTCAGCATAAAACCTTCCTGAACCTTATTAACCAGGCCCAAAATACCGCTTTTGGCCGCGATCATGGGTTTGATCAGATCCGCACGTACGACGATTTTAAACGCCAGGTACCCATACGCGATTACGAGGACCTGCGCCCTTATATAGACCGCGTTGTTAAAGGCGAGCCGGATATAATGTGGCCCGGCAAACCAGCTTATCTGGCTAAAACATCAGGCACCACATCGGGGGTAAAGTATATCCCTATCTCAAAGGAGAGTATGCCCGAGCATATTAAAGCTGCCCGTAACGCGCTGCTCAACTACATTCACGAAACCGGTAAGGCCGATTTTTTAGACGGCAAGCTCATATTTTTGCAAGGCAGCCCGATACTAACCGAAAAGGCGGGCATTTCCACCGGCAGGCTATCGGGCATTGTGGCGCATCACGTACCGGGGTATTTGCAAAAAAACCGTTTACCCAGCTATGAAACCAATTGTATTGAAGACTGGGAGCAAAAGGTAGATGCCATTGTAGAAGAAACTTTAAACCAGGATATGCGCCTGATCTCGGGTATCCCCCCCTGGTGTCAGATGTACTTCGACCGGCTTTCAGTTAAAACAGGTGGTAAAAAGATCAAGGATATCTTTCCCAATTTTAAGCTGTTTGTATATGGGGGTGTTAACTACGAGCCTTACCGCGCGCGCATTGAAGAAAGCATTGGTTTTGCCATCGACTCTATAGAAACTTACCCGGCATCCGAAGGTTTCATCGCTTTTCAGGATTCGCAAAAGGATAAGAGCTTGCTGTTATTAGCCGATGCCGGTATGTTTTATGAGTTTATCCCGTCCGAAGAATTTTTCAACGAACATCCCTCCCGTTTAAGCTTAGCGGAAGTGGAACTGAATAAAAATTACGCGCTGATATTGAACACTAATGCCGGATTGTGGGGTTATAGCCTGGGCGACACCATTAAGTTTGTTTCAAAAAATCCTTACCGAATTTTAGTTACCGGCCGTATAAAGCACTACATTTCGGCCTTTGGCGAGCATGTGATTGGCGAGGAAGTGGAACAGGCTTTAATGAGCATCGCGAAGCAGGAAGGTGTTGATGTTGTGGAATTTACCGTAGCTCCGCAGGTAAACCCACCGCAAGGCGAACTGCCTTACCATGAATGGCTGATAGAGTTTGGTAAGGAGCCCACGGATATTAAAGCCTTTGCCCAAAAAGTGGATAAGGCCCTTCAACAAAAAAATATTTACTATTTTGATCTGATTAAGGGTAACATTTTACAGCCTTTGATCATCAAAAGCCTGAAAAAGGATACCTTTATTAATTATATGCGCGCGCAGGGTAAACTGGGCGGGCAAAACAAGGTGCCAAGGTTATCTAATGACAGGAAAATAGCGGATGAACTGAGCCCCTCCGACGCCTTAAAAGGACTGAAATGAAAACAGAATGTCATTTCGAACGGAGAGAGAACTATTTTCTTGACCGAAGGGGAAAAAATCTTTTCAGGTAATAAGTGTCACGTAATGCGTAATTAAATTGAATAATACCGTTAAAAATATAGCCGTACTTGGCTCAACAGGCAGCATAGGGACACAAACATTGGAAGTGATTGGCGAAAACCCGTCTTTATTCCGCGCGTATGTGTTAACCGCCCAAACCAACGCCGATCTGCTTATCGCGCAGGCGCTGAAATTTAACCCGGCCTATGTGGTTATTTGCGATGAGCAAAAATATCCGCTGGTTAAACAGGCATTAGCTCATACCGCTGTGAAGGTATTGGGCGGCCAGCAAGCCATTATTGATGTGGTTACTGATAACGCCATCCACACGGTACTTACGGCCATGATGGGTTTTGCAGGTTTAGAGCCTACTATAGCGGCCATTAAAGCCGGTAAGGATATTGCCCTGGCTAATAAGGAAACGCTGGTTGTAGCCGGCGAACTGATAACAGCCCTGGCTAAAAAACATCATATAAAAATACTGCCGGTTGATTCGGAGCATTCGGCCATTTTCCAATGCCTGGCCGGCGAAGAACATAACCCGATTGAAAAGATCATTCTTACCGCGTCGGGCGGGCCCTTTCGTGGTAAAACGGGTGAATTTTTGGCCGGTGTTACCCGCGAAGCCGCATTGAAACATCCTAACTGGGTAATGGGCGCTAAAATCACTATTGATTCGGCCTCGTTAATGAATAAGGGGTTAGAGGTAATTGAAGCCAAATGGTTATTTGGATTAGAGGCTAACCAGGTGGAAGTTATCGTTCATCCGCAATCCATCATACACTCCATGGTGCAGTTTACTGATGGCTCAATTAAAGCGCAAATGGGATTGCCCGATATGAAGCTGCCTATCCAATACGCGCTTGCTTACCCTAATCGCCTGGGCAATCAATTTAAGCGTTTCAGCTTTACCGATTACCCTAACCTTACATTTGAAAAACCGGATATAGAAAACTTCCGTAACCTGGCTATAGCCTACCATGCCTTAAACCGGGGCGGTAATATGCCCTGTATTATAAATGCTGCCAACGAAATAGCCGTGGCCGGATTTTTAAATAATGAGCTTGGGTTTTTAGCCATGAGCGACGTTATTGAACAGTGTATGTCGGATATTCATTTCAAGCAAAATCCATCGCTGGATGATTATTTGAATACTGACAAAGAAACTCGCATATTAGCACAAAATTTAATAAAACAAATGCCGTTAAAAGCATTAACAATTTGATTATATTATATAGATAATGGGTATAGTGATTATGGTTGGCCAGTTAATACTCGGCCTTTCAATTTTAGTGATCCTGCACGAGATGGGGCATTTTTTAGCGGCCAGGGCGTTTGGGATAAAAGTGGAGAAGTTTTATTTATTTTTTGATGCCTGGAATTTCAGTCTGTTTAAATTTAACTATAAAGGTGTGGAATACGGTATTGGCTGGCTGCCTTTAGGCGGCTATGTTAAAATAGCCGGAATGATTGATGAATCAATGGATACCGAGCAACTGGCCGGGCCGCCGCAACCCTGGGAGTTCCGCTCAAAACCGGCCTGGCAGCGCCTGATAGTTATGCTGGGCGGTATTATTGTAAACGTGCTGCTGGGGATCTTTATATTCTGGATGATCACGCTTAAATATGGCGAAACTTTTGTACCAAACAATAATGTTAAATATGGTATTGTACCTGGTATTATAGGTAAAGAAATAGGACTGAAAGCAGGCGACAGGATAACAGCCGTTAATGGTAAACCAATTGTTCGCTTTGATGAGCTGACCAATCCTAAAGTATTGCTTGGTAATGTGCAGCTTACCGTAGTAAGGAACGGCCAGGAAGTAAGGGTGCCTGTTCCGGGAAATATCCTGAATGATGTATCTGATTACGGTATTGCTGAATTTGTAGTGCCGCGCACCAAATTTTCTGTTGATTCTGTATTAAAGGGGAGCAATGCCCAGGTAGCCGGCATAGCCCCTGGCGATAGCATTTTAGCCATAAATAATACCCCTATACAATTTGCAGATGAACTGCACACAGAACTGGTTAAATACAAAAATCAAAAGGTAAACCTGCAAATCAAACGCAACAATGAAGCAATGCTGATAGTTGCTACAGTTAATAAAGATGGTAAATTTGGCATTTTCCTAAAATCGGACGAACCGGTTACCGAAACTGAAAAATATGGTTTTGCCAGCGCCTTACCTATAGGCGCTTCTAAAGCCTGGGGCATGTTTGCTGATAATGCCAAAGGTTTAAGCAAAGTATTTAAAGGAGAGTTGAAATTTAACAAAGCCGTATCCGGCCCGGTAGCCATGGCCAGCTTATTTGGCACCCATATTGATTGGTATCGGTTCTGGAGCCTGGTGGGCTTACTATCCATGGCTTTAGCTTTGATGAACCTGCTGCCTATACCTGCACTTGACGGAGGCCATTCCGTATTCCTGATCATTGAAATGATAAAGGGAAAACCACTAAGCGATAAATTTCTGGAACGTGCCCAACTGGTTGGCTTTGTTATATTAATTACCTTAATAGTATTTACATTTGGCAACGATATTATGAGGCACATCATTAAAAAGTAACCTCAGAAGCTGGTCTACGTCATTGCGAGCGCGACGTGGCAATTAGCCCCCTCTAAATCTCCCCCAAAGGGGGGGACTTTCTTCTTAAGTCCCTCTCCCTCGGAGCTACTGCGTGGACACATCTTTATCGTTTTACCACCTGCTCCTTTTAGGAGCAAAAGCTTGGTAGCATTTAACAAAAAACAGAGATTGCGCTCCCGTAGGTGCGCTACTTAACAGGTTTTACAGTCGCTTATTTTAAGGGCAGTTAAACCATGTCCGAATGGCAATGTACCTAAGAAGCTGTTTAAATGTGTTTTTTTAGCTATTATTTTAAACATTAAAACCATCGCGTCATTGTGAGCGTAGCGTAACAACCGACCGGAGGGAGCTCATTAATGCCATTGAAAAACAATCTGATATTAATAATCCCCGATTAGCAGAGCCGCTATTCAAACCGGGGATTATTAATGTTGTGTTTGTTTCAAAGGCATTAATGAGCTCCCTCCGGTCGGTTGTCCACGTCGCTCCGCGCCCAGCAATGACGTTCTTTTTATTTTTATAAAACGTTTAAAAGCGGAACAACGTGATGGTTATTTGTTATCTCTTTTATCCTTTAGCCGCCTCATTCAAAAACACGAACTGATTATCAAACATATCCAGTTTTATTTTCGCTTCCTTATCTACTTTACCTGCTAATATCTGTTTAGATAATTCATTTAATATTCTTTTCTGAATTACCCGTTTCAATGGCCTGGCGCCAAACTGCGGATCATAGCCTAATTGAGCCAGCCAATCCAACGCTTCGTCAGATGCTTCAATGGCAATGCCCATATCGGCAAGGGTTTGCTGCACATGCTTAAACTGAAGCTTCACAATATCGCTGATCTCATCCCGGCTTAAAGGCGTAAACATAATGATCTCATCAATCCGGTTCAAAAACTCGGGCCTGATGGTGCCGCGTAATACCTCAAACAACTGATTTTTGGTTTTAGCAATCACTTCCTCTTTATCCTGCTCATCAAAATTCTGGAAGTTTTCCTGAATAATGTTTGAGCCGATATTTGAGGTCATGATAATGATGGTATTCTTGAAATTAACTACCCGGCCCTTATTATCTGTTAAACGGCCATCGTCAAGTACCTGCAATAGGATATTAAATACATCCGGGTGCGCCTTTTCAATTTCATCCAGCAACACTACGCTGTAAGGCTTACGGCGCACCGCCTCGGTTAACTGTCCGCCTTCGTCATACCCCACATATCCCGGCGGGGCGCCTATCAATCTTGATACGGCATGACGCTCCTGGTATTCAGACATATCTATGCGCACCAGGGCGCCTTCATCATTAAATAAAAATTCGGCAAGCGCTTTTGCCAGCTCGGTTTTACCAACACCGGTTGTCCCCAGGAAAATAAACGAGCCTATCGGTTTCCTTTTATCCTGCAAACCCGCGCGACTGCGGCGTATGGCATCGCTAATGGCTTCAATGGCTTCCTCCTGCCCTGCTACGCGCTTATGCAGCTCATCTTCCAGGTTCAATAGTTTTTCGCGTTCGCTTTGTATCATTTTGGAAACCGGGATACCTGTCCAACGTGATACTACTCCGGCTATATCCTCGGCGGTCACCTCTTCCTTTAGCATCCGGCTATCTTGCTGGTTCTCCAGCAGCGCGGCTTTTAAATCATCCACCTCCTGTTGCACCTCACGCACACGGCCGTAGCGTATTTCGGCTACTTTTCCATAGTCGCCGGCGCGCTCGGCCTGTTCGGCTTCCAGTTTGTAATTTTCAATCTGTTCAATTTTGCCGTTAATGCCATCTACCAAATCTTTTTCGCTTTGCCATTTAGCCCGCAGCGAATCGCGCTCGGCTGAAAGGTTGGCAATTTCCTTGCTTAGCTCATCAACACGGTTATTATCTTTTTCGCGCTTAATAGCTTCCCGCTCAATCTCCAGCTGCATAATACGGCGATCCAGTTCGTCAACCACCTCGGGTACCGAATCCATTTCCATGCGAAGTTTGGAAGCGGCCTCATCCATCAGGTCAATAGCCTTATCGGGCAAAAACCTATCGGATATGTAACGCTGCGACATTTCAACCGCGGCTATAATGGCTTCATCCTTAATGTGCACCTTATGGTGGGTTTCATAACGTTCCTTCAGTCCGCGTAAAATCGAAATGGCGTCGGCCGCGTCAGGTTCATCAACCAGCACCATCTGGAAACGGCGTTCCAGCGCTTTATCTTTTTCCAGGTATTTTTGATATTCATTCAATGTTGTGGCGCCAATGGCACGTAATTCACCACGGGCCAGTGCTGGTTTTAAAATATTAGCGGCATCCATAGCCCCTTCGCCCCCACCGGCGCCTACAAGGGTATGGATCTCGTCAATAAACAGAATGATATCGCCATCGGCCTGGGTAACTTCTTTAATAACAGCTTTCAAGCGTTCCTCAAACTCGCCTTTATATTTAGCACCGGCTATCAGCGCGCCCATATCCAGCGAATAAACGGTTTTTGATTTCAGGTTCTCGGGCACATCGCCTTTTATAATCCGGAAAGCTATCCCTTCGGCAATGGCGGTTTTACCTACGCCCGGCTCGCCTACCAGTATGGGGTTATTCTTGGTGCGGCGGGAAAGGATCTGTATCACACGCCGAATCTCATCGTCGCGGCCAATTACCGGATCCAGTTTGCCCGATTCGGCATATTCATTTAAATTACGGGCGTATTTATTCAGCGCGTTATAAGTTGCCTCGGCATTCTGGTCGGTTACCTTACTGTCGCCGCGCAGGCCTGTAATAGCTTTTTTCAGGTCCTTTTCGGTCACGCCAAAATCTTTCAGCGCGGCGCCGGCTTTGTCGTTTACGGCTAATATGCCCAGCAGGATATGCTCAACCGAAACAAACTCATCCTTAAACTCCTTTAAATAAGCTTGTGCTTTTTGCAGGGCGCTATTAGCATTTGCCGACAAGTAAGCATTGCTGCCGCTAACTTTCGGGAATGAAGCGATCTGCTGATCGAGCAGCTCGTTTAAACGATTAATATTTACATTGAGTTTTTTTAACAGGTAGCTAACTACATTTTCATCAACCAATAACAAGCCCTTAAGCAGGTGCGTATTTTCAATGGCCTGCTGTTGGTTGCCGGTTGTTATCTCAGAGGCTTTTTGAACAGCCTCCTGTGCTTTTATGGTAAAATTGTTGAAATTCATAGTATGATATACTATTCAAAATGCCGGCCAATGTGTTTTGACTGAAAAAAAGTCAGCAAGAAACAAAATCAGCAGACAATTTGACAATCCCCAATAAATTTGACTATAAGTACCTTTCAAAAAAACACGTTCCTATTTCAAAATGTTTTAATAATTAATCCCGATTTGCTTATTACAATAGGCAACCTGTGCAATTACAATTAATCTGTACTCTTACTGTTCGGCTCATTTTTTTTATTCATTTTTTTATATTTTTGAACCCGACCAGTTAGTACGCGCTTGATTTGAACATCTATTTTTTTAAAAATATTCCCGCGAACCATTATTCCGCGTTTCGCAAAAGCTACACGCTTCAAAACCTAAAGGCCATACAGGTAGCTTGTGTTATTTTTTTTATTCTGAATGTTGTTTTAAGACTATTTTATTCCCTTACTCCCGATAGTTTAAGCAAAGCCTCCAATTTTCCTGAGTTTAATTATAGCAACTGGGCCTATTTATTCCTTACACCGGTTTTTTACTTTACCGGCGCGCGCTTGCTAACTATATATACTAAAAGAAAAAAGACAATGGGAATCATGACGGTGTTTGTGATACTTTTTTCCGTGTATTTATTATTCAGCGGGATCCTTTCCAGCTTTATTGCCATGTATAACCCGCGCGAAAACCTGACCTTATACCTGGTTGCGCTGATAACGGTAAGCGTAATGTGCGTGTTTGATTATGAAGATACTATAATGCTTACCATAGTTACCGAACTATTGTTTACCATTATCCTGTTTTGCTGCGAGGCCGACCCTACCGAGGTAATTTATAATCAGTTAACATCTATCGTACTGTTAACCGGTTTTTATTTCATATCGCGTTACGCTTATTCCTATAAGGCCAGCCATTTTATGCAGCTAACCGAGATCAGGCTTAAAAATATTCAGATTGAAAAGGCAAGTGATTTTAAAAATGACGTATTAGGCATTGTAGCTCATGACTTACGTAACCCCATTGCCGCCATTGAATCTGTTGCCATGATTATGGAGATGGATGAAGTGGATGTGGAAACGCAGGATAACCTGGATATGATCAGAACCTCGTGCTCAAAGGCATTTTCTATAGTAAACGATTTGCTGGAAGTTGCTAAAAACGAAAGTGACCGCGACTTTGAAACTACGCTGACCAACGTTTATGATATATTGAACGCTAATGTTTCGGGTTGGAAAAATATGGGAACGGCCCAAAACGATATTGTTTTAACCGCCCACGATAAAAAACTACAGGCCTACATTAATGCCGATAAGTTTAACAGGGTAATGGATAACCTGATCAGCAACGCGCTGAAGTTTTCAAAGGAAAATGACAAACTTGATATAACCCTTGAAAAAGCAAACAATTTGGCCTTAATACAGGTACGCGATTATGGGCTGGGGATACCGAAGGATATGCTGCCCCACATTTTTGAACGTTTTACCAAAGCCGGAAGAAGCGGGTTAAAAGGTGAAACATCTACCGGCTTAGGATTAAGTATAGCCCGCCAGATTATTGAAAAACATGGCGGCAAAATTGAAGTAACCAGCGAAGAAGGCAAAGGATCAACCTTTAGTATACGCTTACCGTTGGTTGTTGTTTAACCGGCTTTATTCGCCCATAAATAATTAACTGTATAACCGAACATTTCCTTCAAACTTGTATTCCACCAGTTAATTGCTTCTAAATTAGGTATTAGTTGCCCTGGCGTAAATTTAACGTCGGCCCCGGCAAAGTTACAGGCATACGGAACAACATCAACGTTAGCTTTTTTAAATATCATTAACGCGCGCCTCATATGAAACGCCGAGGTAATAAGCAGGTATGGCGGCTTCAGTCCGCTTTGCTTTAACAGTGCAGCCGAAAATTGCGCATTTTCTAACGTATTGCGCGATTTACCTTCTATCAGCATTACACTATCCGCAAATTTAAACTGTTTAAGCTGTCCCCTGGCCCACTCTCCCTCCGAGTATCCCCGCGGGTTTAAATTTCCATTTCCCCCGCTAATTAATATATGCGATGTTATTCCGTTGATTTGTAACCGCATGGCTTGTATAAAACGATCGGCGGCAAAACTGAAATGCCCTTCTTTACCATAGCTTTGTGAAGAAAATCCCCCCAAAACTATAGAGCAGCTATAATGTGCACTATCCGGCAAATTGGGGCGCGGCCATTCCCAGGCTTTAGCTAAACAGTTACATAAATACTCATTTGAGAATATGAGCAGCAATACTACCGCGGCAACAGATGCCCGTTTTTTGAGTTTACGCCGTTTGGTAAATACCGCGATCAGCAATAATATAATGATCCAGTAAATGGGCATAATAGCAAACAGTAAAACTTTTGAAAGTATAAAGTACATCGTGATAATTGGCTGAGGGAACCAGGATATTAAATTAATAAGGCAATAATGAATATATATTAATGCCCGTGGTTACCGCGTTTAACCGCTCTTAATAAATGGCGGTGCCGTTTTGCGTCATAATAATCGCTCGTAACTAATATAGCATGTATTACACCCGGAATCCAGAAACACAAGGTTAATAAAATATTCAGAATAAAAGCGCCTATACGGCCTGTTGTTAATACGCCTACCGGCGGTAAAACAATACAAAGAAAATAACGCATCCGTATCCCGTTTTAGTTAGGCTAATATACAAATAGCCTTACACATATTTTATATATTGCCTTATCATACGATCAACCATGTCAAACATCAATCTCATAATTGAAGAACGGCCACGTAATATTGGCAACTTTATGGTAGGCCGGCTGCTTCCTTTTCAAGGGAAAAGGATGGTAGGTCCATTTATTTTTATTGACCATATTGGGCCCACCGCGTTAGCAGCCGGGCAAAATATGGACGTTCCGCCACACCCGCATATTGGTTTATCTACCCTTACTTACCTTTTTGAAGGCAGTATAATACATAAAGACAGCCTGGGTACTTCCATAGAAATTAAGCCCGGCCAGGTAAACTGGATGACAGCGGGCAAAGGAATTGTCCATTCTGAAAGGACACCCGCCGCGCTGCGGAATTCAGAAAAACGCCTGCACGGCTTGCAAATATGGGTAGCGCTGCCAAAGGAACTGGAACAAATGGACCCTGTTTTTTTCCACGCGCAGGAAGACGAATTACCCGCTTGGGAAACCGATGGCATAACTTATACATTAATAGCCGGAAAAATATCAGACAAACAATCGCCGGTGCCCGTTTATAGTCCGCTTTATTTTTTGGAATTGAAAAGTAAAACCCGACAGACTATAAAACCCGGAGCATTGCTATATGGTGAAAGCGGGCTGTACATACTGGAAGGCAGCATTGAAAGTGAAGGTACTACGTTTGAGCCAAAGGAACTACTGATTGCTAAAGACAGTAATCTATGCGAATTTACGATGAACGAAAACACTACCATCTATTTTTTTGGCGGCGAACCCTTCCCTGAAGAACGCCTTATTTACTGGAACTTTGTCGCTACAGATCATCAACTGATTGATGAAGCTAAACAACACTGGCAGGATCAGCAATTTGAACCGGTGCCCGGTGAAACGGACTTTGTCCCACTGCCACCCGAAAATATTCAATTTAAACCGCACGGTAAAGTTTAAACAAAAACATCCCCCGGATTTATGGTACGGGGGATGTAATATTTTCCAATACGTGATTTATCCGTAGTTTGAATGAGTTTATTTCTTAACCGGTAATTTAGCTTGTAACTGTACTACAGTAACCGAATACGGATCAAATGTCCGGGTAAAGCTTTTAGCCAAGCCGCTGATTTTTGAGGTTACCGGCACAATATTTTTAGGTTGATCAATACTATTGGTATCCTCGGGTTTATTGCCTTTTAACACAACAATTGTCCCGCTACTGTTTACGGTACCTGCACCTTTTAAATTAATATTAACAGCTTGCGGCGTACCCGTAGTATTTACTACTTTTAAATAAATCATTCCTGTTTTAGTATTCCTGGTAGCTACGTAGAACATAGCCGCAATTGGTTTAGGCAGGGTACCTGCTGTACTATCGCGACGGGTAGCAGCCCGTGTCTGCATCGGGATATTCTCTCCGGCTACAGGCACCACTTTGTTACCAATATAAGTACTGAACATTTTTTGCGCGTAATACGACGGCGAACCAAAACTGGTAATGGCATCATATCCTATCAAGTCCGACGGCCATTGCATACCAACAGGCGCGGTAGCTGTTTGCGGGTTCACATTCACAAAAAGCGGCGCGTAGCACGATTTCAGTACAATGTCCGAATTGCGTTCCATACCGGTCATCCAGGCAGCATCGCCCAGCGCGGCATTCATGTTGGTGGTTGGGCGGCCTTCGCGTGTGGCCCACTCGCCTACAAATATCTTGGGGCTTTTGGCACGATCGTATTTATCGTAATGCGCGGCATCCTCTTCCATTTGCCAGGCGGTACGATAATAATGCTCATCAACCATTTCGGGTTTACGGGTGGTAACATGCCCGTTCCGGTTTTCATCAATGGTCGAAATACAATGCAGCTGCGGATATTTAGCTTTAATGGCATCATAAAATTGGGTAAAGCGGCCATCATAGCTGCCTGAATGGTCAAACCAATCTTCGTTGCCAACTTCAACATAATTCAGTTTAAATGGCTGCGGATGCCCATCTTCAGCACGTTTTTTACCCCAGTAAGTATTTACACTGCCGGTAACATATTCAATCTCATCCAAAGCATCCTGCACTAATGGTTTTAACAATGGCCCTGCCGGGATATAATCTCTTTTAAGAGAGTAGCCTGCATAAACAGCCAGTAGCGGCTCAATCTTCAGATCTTCGCACCATTCCAAAAACTCCAGCAAACCCATTCCGTCTGACGCCCGGTAGCGCCAGCAGCCAGGATGCCCCGGGCGCTGTTCCAGCGGGCCCAAAGTTTCTTTCCATGGGAAACGGCTCGAAAAATAGTCGCCCTCCAAAAAGTTACCACCGGGGAAACGCAGGAAAGATGGTTTCATTTCGGCCATTAGCTGCATAATATCAATCCGGTTGCCATTGGGGCGATTGTTATATGTTGGCGGGAACAGGGAAACCAGGTTAAACCAATAGCTGCCCGTTTTACCTGCCGATATTACAAAACGGGCTTTTGTGGTAGGCTGTACCCCGCTTGATGTGGTTAATTGTACCTGGTATTTATGCCAGCTGCCTTTTACTAAATTTATCTGCCCGGTAGCATATTTTGTAACGCCATCATTGCTTTCAATACTCACGGTTAAAGGGCCGTCTGTCCCGTCGGAACCTTTTGCATAAAATGATGCCCTATAGGTAGTTTGGGGTTTAACCGGTATGCCCCAATAACCCTCGTTGGCTACGCCTACCCTTCCCGAGGCGTTATCAACCGTTAATTTTAAGCTTACCGTAAGGGCATCGTTAATTACCTGCCGCTCATCCAGCACTATGCTGCCTTTACCTCCGCCCTCAGTTACTGCCGACCAGCCCTCGGCGGCTTGCGGGTTATCTTTAAAAATACGGTTCCTGATAAGTTCGGCATATAAGCCGCCATCGTAGGAGTGATTAATTTCTTCGGTCATCAGGCCATATAACTGCGGGCTTACTGTAACCCCGGGCCTGGTCATATCCAGCGTTAATTTCACTGATTGTGCTGATAAATTGTTGGCCATAAAAAAACACGACAATGCAGCAAGAGTAAAGGTTTTCTTCATATTGGTTTGGTGTTTGGGTTCAATTGGTTAATTGTCTTTTTGACAATTGATGGCTTACGAATGTAAATAAAAAATATTACGCCGCCAATTGCGCGAACTTTTTGGCAAGGACAAAGAGCCTAAACATTAATCCATACCAATACGTCAGTTTTAGCATTGTAACATGAAAATTAAATGAATTCAAGCAAACATTTCAATATGCAGTTTGTCTTTTAGGTACACACATTAATACATTTTGAGATTATATAAAGAAAACGATAGTGTAATATACACGGATAATGAAGGTAACAGGATAGATACCTTTGTTATATTTGATACTGACCGTCAAACCGGTTTAACACATATCAACCACCTTAACCTAAAAGTTCACGAATCTGACCTGGCGTTGCATTCACGTTCGGCTAATGGTTATGCTATCCCCATGAGCGATCCGGTTAGTTTTGAACTTTTCCGGCAGCTGAAGCAGAAATACGTGACGCTTGATAACAAGGAGCAGAAAGAAATTACATTGTATCCTACCCAAAGTATGAAGCTGTTGCCCAAAGCTTCGTAATATAATTAATAATAAAATGTTTGGATGACCGGAAACATTCCGTTTACCAAACATTTTATTATCAATATCCGTTAAACTGCTTTCGTATAGAACGGAGAGAAAACCTGTTCATAACATCCAGTTTATTCGAGTTTTAATTTATTGTAATTATTGTTTTTTAATGTTAAAATTGTGATTATTGATTAATTAAATAACCAATGGTAAACTCATTAATTATTAAGCATACATAAACGAGTATCAATGCAAATTTTAGACCTATTTAAAAGAGAAATTTCCGTTGGCAACGTTGGCCAAAACATTGGCTTTTACGTAGTTTTGGCTGTTTTATTATTCATTACTTACTTTCAATTTAAGGAAGCTAACCGCCAAAAGAGGTTAAGTGAAAGCTATCCGGAAGGTTTTGAAGAAGGTAATTGGCAGGCTTAATACTTTAACCATCAATAAGCATTCGCGAATTTACTTCAAAAGTTCCTTTATCTTTTCATAAAGCTCTTCCGGATAAAAAGGTTTTGGAATAAATTCATCCATCCCCAAAGCAAGGCACCGTTCCTTTTCTCCGTCCGTAGCATGAGCCGTCATGGCTATTATAGGTATATCCTTTTTATCATCCTGGCGCGCACGTATTACTTTGGTTGCTTCATATCCGTCCATTTCGGGCATCTGCAAATCCATTAATACCATATCATACTTATTATTGCCCACCTTAAATACAGCTATTTTGCCGTTTTCCGCAATATCAGTTTCAAATCCTTTTTTTTGTAAAACTTTAACTACCAGCATCCGGTTCATGGGGTTATCATCCACCACCAAAATTTTAGGTTCTATATTGTTATTTGGCAAAATTATTCCGTTAACCTTAGGTTTTTCCATTACTACCGGTACTGGCGAGCCCGATTTTATGCCGGTTACCTTCAAAAATTTCAGTCTGAAATGAAATTCAGATCCGCGGCCAAGTGTACTGTTAACATAAATTTTTCCGCCTTGTAATTCCACCAACTGTTTAACTATGCTTAAGCCCAGGCCCGTACCTCCAAACTTACGTTCAGAATTACTTGCTACCTGTTCAAAGCTTTCAAATATTTTCTCCTGCTGCTCTTCAGGTATGCCAATACCAGTATCCTTCACGGTAAATTCAATATCAACGCTTTGCTGCTGATCATCAATAATATATGCTGAAATGCTTACTTCGCCCCGCTCGGTAAACTTTATAGCGTTTGAAAGCAAGTTGGACAAAATCTGGTTTAAACGCCTGGTATCTCCTAAAACAAGCCCGGGTATTTTCTCATCAATATGGCTACTTAAATTGATGTTTTTGGCAATTGCTTTTGGCCGTATATCCGCTATCAATACATCCAACATATCCCGTAGCTTAAACGGCAGGGTTTCCAGCTTTATCTTGCCCGATTCCATTTTAGAGTAATCGATAATATCATTTAATATTGTCAGTAACTCATCACCTGCGTTAATCAGTAGCTGGATATATTCTTTTTGCTCTGTTTCTACTACACTATCTTCCAGCAAATGCGCGAAGCCAAGAATGGCATTCATAGGTGTACGTATCTCGTGGCTCATATTCATCAGGAAAAACTGTTTTACTTTTTCCGATGCTTCCGCCCGTTCCTTCGCTTTGTTCAGGTTCTCCTCCTTCTCCAATATTTCGCTGCGGTTCTTTTCCAGGGTGCCGGTCATTTGGTTAAAAGCGGTGGCCAGCGTACCAATTTCATCGCGCGAGTAAACTTTTACCCGGTTATTTAACAACCCCTGGCTAATGAGTGCAGCTCCGTCAATAATAGCCTTCAGGCCTTTCTCAATACTCCTGCTTACTGATATGGTAATGATAATACTGGTAGTACCAATAGTGAGGGATAAGGTAAGCAGCATCCGGAGTACCAGTTTTTCCAGCCAGCGGGCGCCATCTCCTAACGTGAACGAAAAATTATCCTCCAGTGTAGTAAGCTGCTGGTTAAGCGAAGTAATTTCTATTAATGTCTTGTTAATATCCTGTTGCGGCCTGCCGGCGAGTATTTTTTGATGAAGGCTTTCGCAAATATCCGTTAAATGATTAATTACAGGTTCCGCGTTCACCCAGTAAGTAAAGGCTTTTTTAAGGTAATAAACGTTATGAAAGCGCAGCACCAGCTTTATCATTCCATCAATATCATCGGGGTGATTACGGCCCTCCAAAAAGCCCTGGCGGGCAGCCGCTAAGTCGGGGGTGGGTTTCAGCAACGCCATACGCGCCCTTTTATCGCCCAGGGGAACCTTTAAAAAATTCTGATATGCACGATAATCTTCCTCATTGTGTGAGTAGGCATACAGATTAAGCGCAAGCACAGCGTCCTTTTCGGCCTTTGACCAAAGCCCCTCGCCATTAACGAAGGAACGGACTGATGAAAGCGTAGTAACCGCGAACCAGAGTGTACATAACTCTACTGTTACCAGCAGAGCCATAATGCCTACGGTAAAATGCAATTTCCTGGATATGGAAATATCATTTAGCTTCTTTCTGAAAAAAGAAAAAACCATTTAGTGATCCGGTAGTGTTCGGTTACCTGCCTTGTTAAAATGTCATGTTACTATTTATTGGTATAATAAACCGATCACATTTAATGTTTTAACAGAAACATATTGTCATTCCTGTTTGCTATAATATTCGGGTTTAATGGCTATTTTAAATAATTCATCGCGATGTTTTTCCAGGAATTTTTTCCACCAAAAACAATATTCGCGCGGGTAAACCACCCTATCGGCATAGTCTTTTTTAGATAGGTTTTCCATAGCCAGCAACTTATACATTACTTTTCTGGAATGATCTACAACCGAATGTGATCTTTTACTATAGCCGTAAATTTCGTTAATGTCCCTGTTGGTTTTTCCCAGTAAAATTTGTTCAAACAATTCAATATGCAGGCTGGAAAACCTTTTGGTTTTTAATAAGGGGCGGTGGCTAACCGTATTTAATTCGGATATATCATTCATAACTTAATAATTGGTTTTACTTTAAACCGGTTCCTTTTATTTTCAAAACCGGTACTTAAATATTATTGAACAAAGGCAAGCCCACTCTTTTAATGGGCTTGCCTTTACTATTTTTTAAACCTGTTAGTATTAAGCACGCTATTCAGATAAAAACAGGCATTGATAAAAATTAGTAATACTATAACTCCCTGGATTATCATACCGAGCAGCTAAACGATCATTCAGTTTTTAATACTGTAAACTCCGTGCGCCTGTTAAGCTGCCTCCCATCCGGATTATCCGTACCGTCGGGGTTTGAGTTTGGTGCTATTGGTTTGGTTTTTCCATAGCCTTTGGCAAAAATCCTGTCGGTACTTATCCCGTTTGAAACAATGTAATCCACGCACGATTGCGCCCGCATTTGCGACAGGTTATTGTTATAAGCATCGCTGCCTATGGAGTCCGTGTGCGACGCCAGTTCAATCTTTATCTTCGGATTGTCTTTTAATATAGTCGCCAAACTGTTCAATACGGTTTTTGATTCGGGGCGCAAATCGGCGCTATTGAAATCATACAGGATATTTTTTATTACGATGGGCTTATTAACCTCAAAGGCCTGTAAGCACAGATCGGGACTGTAAAGTGTATCGTTCTTCAGTTTATTGCCGGGTTGCGGAACGGGAACTACCTTGGTAAAGTATCCCGTTTTTTCCAGCATCAGGTTATAAGGGCGATTAGTATTAACAGCAAAGGTGTATTTAGCATCCTTACCTACCGTTACCTCCTTCAATGTTTCTTTTGTAAGCGAATCAATAAAGGTCACCTTTACGCCCGGCAGGGGTTTGTGGGTATCGCAATCAATTACCATACCGCTCAGGATAAAGCGTTTATCATAAGCCTGAAATACCTCCAGGCAGCAATCAGACTGTCGATCGGAACTGATATAGAACTTATTGGGGTTGGATGCATCTAAAGAATAATACAAGTCATCCTTAGCCGAATTGATCGGGTAGCCCATATTTTTCGGTTTCCCCCAATAACCTAAATTTCCGGCGCTTGTAAACAGATCAAAACCACCTAAGCCGGTCATACCTTTTGAACTGTAAACCAGGCGCTTGTTCAACTCGTCGTAATACGGCGCCTGTTCATCAAGCGGGGTATTAATGGTGCTGCCCAGGTTAACGGAATTGACCGCGTTGCCTTCGGCATCCAGATCACTCACCCAAATATCATCTCCACCCTGGCCTCCGGGTTTGTCAGATACAAAATACAAATGTTTACCATCGGCGGTTACAAATGGCTGTATGGCGTTAAAGCCTTCCAGGTTCACATTGGAGCTTAGCTTAACCAACGGCCCCCATTCGTTATTTTTAAAATCGCTGCGATAAATGGCATGCTCGGTTTTACTGCCAACCTTAAACCAGCGGGTAACAAACAACTTTGAACCAGTTGGATCGAGCGCGGGTGTACCATACTCTACATCGCCTTTATCATTACTGTTTTTAAAGTTGATAGCTACAGGTTTAGCTGCGTTTGAAGCATAACTATAAACCTTGTTCAGGTGCTTATTATTGTTTTTAACAAGCCTTGAAGAGGTAAACATAAAGTTATTATCCTTTTGAATGAGCGCGTAGTTTGAACCGTCCGAGTTCCATTCGCCTTTCATTTTACCTACATCAACCAGTATGGGGTATTGATATTGATCCTGCGCGAAATGGCAGTTGGCCAGTTCTTTATTTGCCATTTCAATATTCTTACTGTCGCCGTGATAGTTTTTTACAAACTGGCTTAATTGCTGAATAGCCTCATCAAAATGCTGATTTGCTCTTAAACATACACCATACCACAAGCGGGCTAAAGGGTATTCGGCTTCAGCATTCGCGTTAATGATCTTATAATACCAGCCTTCCGCTTCCAGGTAATTCTCGTACCCACGGTAGGAGTCTGCCAGTTGGTAAGCAATATAGTTTACTTCGGCAGGCTTAGGTTCAGCCACTTTTTTAACGCTGGCTTCCTGAAATGGTATGCGGATACCCTTCGGGGTTAAATTCATACGCTCGGCTGCTTTTTTATAATAATAGGCGGCTTCGTAGTAATTTTTGTTTTTAAAGGATTTATCTGCAGTAGCTTTAAAATCTTCGGTATACTGCGCGAAGGCGCAATTACAAAAAAGCGAGAGTAGAACTGTGTATAGTATGGTTTTCATAAATATTTCCTTTTATAATCGCGGACAAATAGGTTCAGGTTCTGAAATATGCTTGTGGAATACATAGCTCACTGATAGCTCGATGCCCCCCTGCCCCGCGGTTGCCTGCGTGAACGATGAAGTATTAAAATCATAGCTAACCCCAATTACTGTATTATTGAAGTGATATCCCACATCGGCAATGGCGGCATCATTAACCCGGTACATGGCGCCCAGTATTAGTCCGCTGGTATTTTGAAACTTCATTTCGGTATAAGCGCCTATGCCTTTAACCTCGGCTTCCAATTGCCTGATATATAAAATATTGGGAGTGATATCAAAATCATCAGTCACCTTAACCCGGGCCCCGCCATGAACGATGTACCTCATTGGCAGCTTACCATCGGTTGTGGCTGCAAAAGGATCTTTGGGGCGTGACAAATGCGCTACACTAAACCCTCCAAAAAAGTTAACATTCGTCAGCGGATCACCGTTGTAATAGAACACGCCGGCATTGGCATCAAAAACCGTAGTGTTATTGCTCGAAAAATTTTCAAGGCTGCCCATGCCTGGGTTATATCCCGAAATCGGATCATACTGGCTGCCAAATTGCAGCTTGTTCATATCAAAACTGCGATTGATAAGACCAGCCTGTACACCAAAGCTTACTTTTTGGTTAGCATCATCAGACACAGGGATTGAATAACCGAACGATCCGTAGGCTGAAAAGTAATTAAAACCCGCGTCGCCGGCGGCCTGATTGAGGATGGTTAATCCCACCGCTACTTTTTCGGTTGGGCGAAAATCAACCGATGCGGCCCCGGTTTCGTAACCGTTCCCCACCGATGCCCACTGACTTTTAAAATTTCCGCTTACACGCAAATCACCGTTCATTACACCTGTAAGGGCCGGGTTTAGCCATAAAGGGTAAGCATAGTATTGCGAAAAATGAGGGTCAACCTGTGCTTGCAACCTGCCCGCTACTCCAACCAGGAGCAGCAGGGCAATCATCGTTATTTTGTTTTTCATCGTAGTAGTGTAATTGAACCTTTCATTTTAACTGCCTGGCCATCGTTCATGGTCGCTTCAAGTATATATACATATACTCCTACAGGCTCACGGGATCCTTTATAAGTGCCATCCCAGCCACTGCTTTGTGATAATGACCGGAATATCATTTCGCCGTACTGGTCATACACTGTAAATGTGAGCGACTTGATATTGGTACCATATACATACAGCACGTCATTGTTGCCATCGCCATTAGGCGTAAAGGCGTTCGGTACAAATATTCCATCGCCAAGCGGATTGGTTGTTTTACCGGTAACCGCGTCGGAGTTAACTCCTAATTGACACGCGGAGCCACCAAGCGCCCGTACAATAATGGTAACGCTTTGATTAACCCCCAAGCCATCAACGGTATGGGTAAGCCCGGTTGCGCCCGAACTTGGCGTAGTGAAGGTCAACCCGTTATCCAAACTGATCTCATAGCCTACCGCGCCGGCAACAGCATCCCATTGGAACGTAACACTTGAAACGGTTGCCGAAGCCACACGTACAACAGGCGCGCTTAACGCCTGTCTTACTGTTATAGCCACCGGTGTGCGTGTTAATGAAGGGCAACCGCCGGCAGTGTATACAGCTTCGGCATAATAGGTGGTATTATCATTCAGCACAGGTGTAGTGAAACTATTTCCGGTTGCTAAAGCAGTGCCGCCGCTGGCAGCCGCGTACCAGCTGATAGTTACACCCGGATCGTTGCTGGCAGCGCTTATGGTGGTAGCGTTACCGGCGCAAATATCCGTGCCTTGTGTGTCTGCCTGTGGTGCAGCCGGTGCCGGCGACAACGTTACATCTACCGGTGTACGGGTAGACGATGAGCAACCGGTGGCATTAACAGCTTCTGCATAATAGGTAACATTGGCTGTTATTTGCGGTGTGGTAAAGTCTGCACCAGTACTTAAAGGAGCGCCGCCTGTAGCGTCGGTATACCAGTTATAAGTAAATCCTGTTTGCGGATTAACTACGCTTAGTATCACTTGTGAATTGGCGCACCCGGCTACATTACTATTTACAACAAGGGGTGCCGATGGTAACGGATTAATGGTTACCTGCACACTTGCCAGTGATGAACTATTGCATGAACCGTTCGACGCTTCTACATAATAAGTCGCGTTAGCAGTAACAGGGTCAGTTGTATAAGTTGGCCCCACATGCAGCAAGGTGGTTTTAGTGGCCGTATCATACCAGTTATAAGTAAGGTTTTGTAATGGCGACGCTACTGCTAAGTTGGCCGGCGCACCTGAGCATACCGCAACTGTCGCGGCCGCAGGTACCGGAGTAGCCGGCGGTGTAACCACCGTAATGGTAATAGCTGTGCGTGTTGCCGAAGCACAGCCTGTGCCGGCAACAGCCTCAACATAATAAACAGTAGTTGTATTTAAAGGCCCTGTAGCAAAGGTATTGCCCACAGCTATCGGGGTACCTCCTGTCTGTGCGGTATACCAGTTAAATATAACTCCGGCTGTTGTGCTGGTGGCGGTCAGTGTAACAGAGTTACCCGCGCAAATAGTTGGCGTTGAGGTACCGCCCTGCGCGGTAACAACTGGCGTAACCGGTAACGGATTAATATTAATATCAACACGGGTGCGCGATAACGATGTACAACCTATATTATTAACCGCTTCGGCATAATAAGTGATGTTTGTGGTAAGCGCCGTTGTGGTAAATGTGCTTCCTGATGTTACCAGGTTACCGCCTGCGGCTGCATCGTACCAGTTATAAATATAATCGGGTTGCGGGTTGGCAATGGTAAGCGTTACCTGCGAGCCTGCGCAATCCTGTACTACAGCACCATTGGCCACTATTGGCGCTGGCGGAGGCGGCAATATAGTTGCCTTAACCGAAGTTACATTTGTGCTGGTACACCCGCTTACGTTTACCGCTAATACATAGAACATTGTATTAACTGTAATTGGGCCGGTTATGAAAGTAGTACCCTCAAATAACTTGGTTGTTTGTGCCGGTGAATCAAACCACTGGTATTTAACATTTGCCTGCGGCGATGCGATTACAAATGTGGCCGATCCACCTGCGCATACCTGGACATTATTTGATACCACAGCCGGATCATTTGGCAGCGCGTTAACCGTTACGGTTACCGGCGTGCGGGCCGATGGATTACAGTTACCGGCGGTAGATGCTTCTACATAATATGTAGTATTAGCGGTTAATGCAGGTGTGTTGAATTGTGTACCGGCATACAACAAGGTTCCGTTTGTAGCTGCATCGTACCAGCGGTAGGTTTGGTCGGCCTGCGGGTTAACTATGCTTAAGCTTGTCGCGCTGCCTACGCAAACACTCAGGCCATTTGCTGACGCCTGTACTGTCGGCGGCGCCGGTATCGGCAATACGGTAATAGTTGTTTGTGTACGGCCATTGCTCACGCAACCATTGGCATTATCAGCTTCAACAAAGTAGGATACATTGGCTGTTAGGTTATTAACTGTAAGTGTTGTACCGGCAAATACCTGGTTACCCCCTACCGCGGCATCAAACCATTTGTATTGTAGGCCATTAATTGGGTTAACTATACTAATGCTGGTACTTCCGCCGTAACATACTTCAGTTTGCGTAGCGCTTAACGACGGCGCGGCAAGTTGCCCGTCTGTGTTAACATTTACAGCGGTGCGGCCGCCATTATTTACACAACCGCCAACTGTGCTGGTAGCCTGTACATAAAATATGGTGTTTTGTGTAATAGGGTCGGTAGTGTAGGTTATACCCGAATGTTTTAATGTCCCGCCAACAGCAGCGTCGTACCAATCATAAGTAACATTGGCTTCAGGGGTTAAAACCTGTAATTGAGCAGGGCTGCCCGCGCATACTGTTACATTTGCTGAGACTACGCCTGGTTTAGCCGGACGAGGATTGACCGTAATCGTCGCTTGCTTACGCGATGGACTTGTACAGGTGCCGTTAGTTACCTCGGCAAAATAATTAATATTTACTACCGGGGTTACCTGGAAGGTAGGGCCTGTAAATACCATGTTACCTCCTACCGCTGCATCGTACCAGTTAACGGTAGCGCCATTGGCATTAGTAACCGCCAGGATCACGTTATCGCCGGTGCAAACATTAAAGGTATCATTTGCTAATACCGGTGGCAGCGGCGATGGCGTAACATTGGCCGTTGCAGCCGCGCGGTTAGGGTTAGGGCATGAACCGCCACGCGAGCTTTCTGCATAAAAAGTGGTGGTTGCTGTTAATGGAACAGAAGTAAATGTAGCGCCATTACCTACTACGTTGCCACCTACCGGGGCATCGTACCAGGTATAGGTTACACCTGCCCTTGCATTTTTAACTGTAAACGTAGCGGTAGTACCAGAGCATATGTTAGCTGTGTTTGCAGTAAGCGCGGGAGCCTCAACCTGTTTGCTGGCGTAATAAATATCCAGGTTATTTAATAATCCTGCCAAGCCACCGTTCAGGGTGATCTGTATCCTGTCGAAGGTAGCGCCAGGGGCAAATTTTATCAGCACGGTTTGCCCGCCTGTTAATAAAGTAACCTTGATCAAAGCGCTGTTCAGGCTAACCTGGTCTGCATTAGCCGTCGCGGAGCCATTGTATGATCGTATCTGAATATTTCCTAAAACACTGGCAGTTAGTAATCCGTCCGGAGTATGTAATTTCACAGTAACGGTATCGCCTATAGTACCTGTATTGTTGAAAATAAGCGTTTGCTGATAAGCACCACCTAATAAAGTTACCGGGGTATTTATACGGCTGAAATTAGTGGTATCAACATCTACCGGGTTACTTTCGCCGGTTATATTACATAGTACACATACACCAACAGGACCATGAGCTTCGCTTGATGCAAAATCGCAAGTGGTAGAGAATACCGGCGTTACTGTGATAGTAACCGGTGTGCGGGTAGCACTGGTACAACCTGTAGCCAGCGCGCTTTCCACATAATAAGTAGTATTTGATGTTAGTATTGGGGTAGTAAACGTATCACCCACAAATATCGGGGTACCACCTGTAGCCGCTGTATACCAGTTAAAAGTAGCCCCGGCAGTGGCCGAAGTAGCTTTAAGTACAGCGGTTTGTCCGGATGTGATCTGCGCCCCTGTTGGCGTAACAGTTACCGTAGGGGCATCAGGTGCAGGGTTAACTGTTACATCAACCTTAACACGGTTAGCGCTGATACAGGTACCAGCCGAAGCTTCAACATAATAAGATGTGCTTGCGGTTAAAGCGGGCGTAGTAAACTGCGCGCCGGTAAATACCGGGGTACCGCCCGCGGCTGCTGTATACCAGTTAAAGGTAACCCCCGGCTGCGTTGAGGTAGCCGTTAAAACAGCGCCCGAATTAGAGCAGGTTTGTACCGGGTTTTGCGCTACGACAGCATCGTTAATTACATTATTTACGTTAGCTGTTACAGGTGTGCGGGTACTATTACTGCACTGCCCGTTGCTGGCATCAACATAATAGGTAGCATTAGCGGTAAGCGGACCGGTAGTGAAAGTATCGCCTGTAAATACCGGGGTGCCGCCTGTAGCCGCCGTGTACCAGTTATGCGTTACACCTGTAACCGGAGTAGCGGCAAATACCGCCGGCTGGCCAGAGCATACGGTAACTGTAGAAACAGGCACCGCCGGGGCAGCCGGTATTGGCGTTATGGTGATGGTAGCCGGTGTACGTACCGCTTGAGCGCAACCGTCGCCGGTTCTGCTGGCCTCGGCGTAATAAGTAGTTGTAGCATTTATTACCGGGGTGGTAAATACATTACCTGTGGCTATCGGCGACCCACCCGCTGCGGTAGTATACCATTTTACGGTTACATAGCTTGGCACGGTAGCTGTTAAAGTAGCTTGCGAACCTTCGCAAGTGGCTACATTAGCCGTCGCGATGACAGGCGCGGCCACTTCCTGAGCGGCATCATATATATTTAAAGCATTTAAAACACTGGCCACAGAATTCAAACGAATTTCCACACGATCAAAATCGGCGGTGGCCTTAAATGCTATGCGGAACCTGCTGGTGCCGTTCAGTAACGAAATATTAAGTAAGGACCCGTTAACTGTTGTGCGGTCGTTGTTAAAAGTTGTACCATTATAAGTAGCCATGCTAATGCCCGAAAGCAAAGTAACATCAGCTAACGACCCGGGGGTGCCCAGTTCAACCACAACGCTGTCTCCCGCATGTCCGATGCTGGCAAAACGCAGCGTTTGCTGCGCATAACCGTTCAACAAACCTACAGGCACATTTAATTGCGTAAAAGTATTGCGGTCGTTATCAACAGAGCCACCCGGGTTATTGATGCCGCAAAGCAAGCATATACCGCCAACAGAGTTAACCTGGTCAATAGCGGCATCGCAAGGAGTAGCGCTGGTACCACCGGTATTTACATTGATAGTAGCCGTAGCACGTGTTGCCGATACCGCGCCCGAAGCCGGCAGGTAAGCTTCGGCATAGTAAATATTAGTAGCGCTGAATTGCGGCGCCGTAGTAAAGGTAGGCCCGGTAAATACAGGTGTACCTCCGGCCGGAGTGGTGTACCACCTGAAAACAGCTCCCGGCGTTGTTGACGACGCGGTGAAGCTGGTGGTTTCGCCGGCGTTGATGGTTTGCACCGGCGGGTTAACAGCAATATCGGGCGTTACCACCGGCAATACGTTAACAGTAACCAATGTCCGGTCTGCAGATATACAGCTGCCTAACGATGCTTCGGCGTAGAAAGGCGTATTAGCTGTTAATGGCGCGGTGGTAAATGTATTACCTGTAGCCACCAGGTTACCACCTGCTGGCGCATCGTACCATTTTACTGTAGCGCCATTGGCTGCTGTGGCAGTAAGCGTAGCAGTTTGGCCGCTATATATGGTTACATCATTAAATGCTGCAACCGGTTTTGCAGGCACATCATTAACAGTAACGTTTACCGGGTGGAAAATACCGTCGGTACATCCGTCGCGGGTATATTCTACGTAATAAGTTGTGTTCGCTGTTAAAGGGTCGGTTGTATAAGCATTACCTGTAGTAAGTACCGTACCGCCTGTGGGCGAAGCGTACCAGGTTAGCGTACCGTTAGTAGGCGACGTTATATTGATAGTTGCAGCGCTCCCCTTACAAACCTCGGGACTTACCGGACTAAATACCGGCGCCGGGAATACCTGCTGGGCGTAAAAGATTTGCAATGACGACAGCGCACTTAACGCGCCGGCGGTAAGACGCACGGTAACACGATCATAAGGAACGGTTGCCGGTATAATCACGTTTGACCGGTTGGTACCGCTTAATAATCTTAATTTGATCAGGCTGTTATCCAGCGTATAGGATGCTGTTTGGGTTACACCATTAAACAGTGTTACTTGTATGTTGCTTAATAAAGCCGCGCTCAATAAAGCTACAGGCGTTTGCAATCCTAATTTAATACTGTCGCCCGGCAAACCAGGGTGTTGAAACACCAGTTGCTGTTCAACATACGCCCCTAATACACCCGCTAAAACATTAAAGGAGGATGCAGTGGTGGTATCGGCATCGATAGCCAACTCGGGAGTTGAAACACCGCAACCAATACAAACGCCGTTTACATTATTGGTTTGCGCGGCGGCAAACGCGCAAGGCGCAACAGTAAGCGACACCTTAATGTTGATAGCCTTGCGATTTAACGATGTACAACCTGTACTGTTAACGGCATTTACATAATAAGTAGTATTAGCCGAAAGTATAGGCGTAGTGTAAGTGGCACCTGTAAATACCGGCGATGTTGAGATTGCCGATGTGTACCAATTATAAGTAATACCGGTTTGAGCATTGGTTACCGTAATAGTAGCCGTTTGCCCCGCGCTAATAGTTGTAGCACCGGCGGCCAAAGTTGGGTCGGCCGGTTTGGGTTGTACGGTAACAGTACCCTGGGTACGGGCGCTGCTGCTGCAACCATTATTATTTACTGCTTCTACATAATAATTGGTATTGGCATGCAGCGCAGGTGTGGTAAAATTAGCGCCTGTGTATAAAATTGTGCCGCCTGTAGCCGCCGAATACCAGTTATAAGTAGTATTTGCAGCAGGTGATGCTACGGATAATACCGCCACATCGCCATCGCAAATTGTGGCGCTTGGCGAGGTTAAGCCTGGCGCGATTGGCAACGGACTGATAGTAGCCGTTACCTGCGTGCGGGCCGGGCTGATACAGGTACCACCCGATAAAGCTTCGGCATAATAACTGGTATCGCCCGAAAGCACGGGAGAAGTAAAGGTATTACCGGTACCTAATAAAGTACCGCCTGTAGCTGCCGAATACCAGTTAACCGTTACACCCGGTATGCTTTGGGCGACAAAAGTAGCTGTCTGGCCCTCGCATACGGTAATATTATTGTTGGTTACAACCGGCGCGGCAGGTATGGCATTTGTGGTTATTACTACCGCGGTACGTTCAGACGCATCGGTACAGCCGGTACGCACAGCTTCCACATAATAAGTAGTGTTTGCCGTAAGTGCCGGCGTAGTGTAAGTACCTGTGGCGCTTGCTAACGGAGTACCGCCTGTCGGCTGATCGTACCAGTTAAATACCGTATTAACTACCGTGTTGGCAATAAGCGTGGCCGAACTGCCCGAACACACTTGTACATTATTAGTAACAACATTATTAAATTTAATAACCGGACGCGGAATTACCCTTTGGGCCTCGTACAGGTTCATTGTCGAAAGCACGCTGGCAACTCCGCCCAACCTGATCTGTGCCCGGTCAAACACTGCCGTCGGCGCGTAGGTGATGGTTACTTTTTGATTGGCCCCATCCAAATCAAGCAGCTTTAAACTGATAAGGGATGAATTAAAAGATTGTGTATCGTTATTACTTACATTTCCGTTAAAAGTAGATATGGATATATTAGATAAAACAGTTGCTGTAAGGAATGATGGCGGTAAGGATAAGGTTACCCGGACAGAATCGCCCGGAACCGAAGGATTTTGAAAAATGATGGTTTGTTCAGCATAAGCGCCCAGTAAACCAACACCTGCGTTAAGCGTTGAGGCTGTATTTATATTACCATCTATCGCGTTTTGTGGATTTTGTACCCCACCCTCGTTTAAACCAAGCCCCAGCAAGGCCGATGATACACCATGCAATTCATCAATAGCGGTATTACAAGGAGCCGGGCCGGGTGTGTTATAAAAAGCATCGTATATATATATGCTGCTGGCCGCAGCTAACAGGCCGCCATCAAGGGTAACCCGTATACGATCATACTTTTGAGTAGGCGTTATACTTATCTCCTGCTGGTCATTACTACTCAGTACACTCAATAAGCTGGTTCCCGATACAGAAGGCCCTGCAGCCGTACCGCCATTATAGGCTTGTAATTTAACGCCGCCTAACAGCGCCGCGTCTATTAAATTATTGCCTGTGCCCAATTTAACAGTAACAGGAGTGTTGGCTGGCACTTTATTTGCAGCCGGGAATATCAGTTCCTGATAGGCCTGACCGCCAAGTAAACCGACAGCTACATTTAAAACAGAAAAGCTTTGCAAGTTTCCATCTGCTGCATTGGCAGCATTGGTTACGCCGCAACCTAAACAAACGCCCGAAGTGCCTTTGGCCTGGGTAGTAGCATAATTACGTTGAGCGTAGGATTGATTGAAAATTAACAAAAACAGGATTGGTGCAATGAGATACCTGTTCACGAAAGTAGAAATTTTCATATAGTGTGTTTTTATAGATGAGATCAATGTATTGCGCATCTAAATTACACACAGGGGCATCAAGGCATTTTATTCACTTACAAACAGTTTGTTCATCTTGTTCATGTAAAATTTTTTTATGTTACCAGTTATTATTTTTTGTACCTACGTTAGTTGTTTATGGCATACTGGTTGATTTTTATTTAATCAATTACCAAAGTGTTAACTGCAAACCCAATATATCATGAAAATCTAACTAAACTATTATCTAAACACCTATATATACACCGCTATGCCGTATTTCCAACCGTATTATTTTGAAAATCTTAAAAAACAAATCCTCAAGATATCCGGATTCACCAATCTTATACCGGCCAACTGCAAAACAATATCTTTACTTATTGAAGAAAAAACCAAACAAAAATTAAGTGAAACTACCCTAAAACGCATTTTCGGTTTTGCTTTATCCAAATTCCGGCCATCATTATTTACATTGGATGTAATGTGCAAATATTGCGGTTACCGAGGCTGGATTGATTTCTGCGAAAACCAGGAGGAAGTAGCCATCAGGTCTTCCGATGCGGGGATCAACAAAAACAACCTGAGTTATAATGCGGGCAAAATAACCCAGTTTACCTTACAAGCTTTAAAAAACAAATCGGGCATCCCCTACTATCAAACCATAAAAAGGAAATTTATGGATGACCATTTTGATATTTTTTTAAATGGTCAATATAATGCTACCATTTTCGCCGCCCCTTCAGGTTACGGCAAAACAATAGCCTTAACACATTGGATTGAAGAAATGCTGGCCCTTAATACGGCGGAGCAAAATGATGATATCATCCTTTTTTTTAGTTTAAATGCGCTAATGAATGTTTTTTTCAGCGGTCGCGATCTGAATGAATGGATATTAGCGCTGCTGGGCTATTCGCCCGATCAGGATATAACCTTGTTACTGAAATCGAAACAAAAAGATAAAAGCCGGTTTTTCCTGATAATTGACGGACTGGACGATCATACCTTTAAAAATGACCAGTTTCAATTATTACTTAACCAGGTGCTTGATATTTTTTCGTTATACCAACAGCATTCCTGGTTTAAACTGGTGCTTACCATGCGTACGGCTACCCTTATTAATTACAGCCATTTACTCAATTACGATCAGCCGAACTGGTTCAAGGGTTTTGTAACGCACGAAGACGAGGTTACCAATGTACCCATGTTCAATATCAGCGAGATTAAAAGACTGTGCGTTAAAATTAACCCCAATACCACACATGTGGTGGATGCCGACGTAGTTAAGAAAATAAATTACCCGTTATACTTCCAGTTTTATTATAAAAGCCATAAGGACGATTTTTCATTACGCAAGATAGATCAGTTCTTTCTATACGAACTGATTGCCACCTTTATTCTTAATAAAATATACCTGGGGCCAAATTCAGTTGAAAAGATATTGCTTATTAATGCTCTTTGGGAGAAGATGGATCTAAAATATCAAACTTATAGCATTAAAAAGCTGGCTGTCGACGCTTCCATTAAACAATACAAACAGGCTTACCAGGAACTATTGAGCATTGGCTATCTGAAAGAAGTAAACACCAGCACCAGTTTAAACTATGAAACCTTTATATATTTTGGCAATAACGACTTTTTAACCTACACTATTGCTAAAAAATTGCTCGATGGCAACGATCTTATATTTAACACTCATTTAATTGAATCGTTAAATACACTGTTTCAAAACAATCCTATAAAACTCACCGTACTTAAATGGTATATTATTTACGCGTTAAAAAGCGGACAGTCCGTTAATTTTGAGCTGTTGCACAAAGCGCATCTAAATCCGAACGAAAAATCGGCCATTATTATCTTTTTGGGCGATCTGTTTAAAAAAGAATTCAGTGCTTCCCGAAATTCAGAATCCATATTTAACCATTTCAGGTCTGATTACAATGTTGGTCTTTCCAATTACTTTTTAGGTTTGGAATTCATCAACCCGGAATATAAAAAAACGCTTAATACCCTGCTCAATTACGGATTATGCAATAAGGAAAAAATATTAATGCATTGTAGCCTGGCTATCATTTCCATTATGGAGCTGGATGTTAATCAACTGGAAGAACAATTATCGCAATTGAAAAAATTCCAGGCCGATGATTACCAGGAATTTACCATCAATCCGCTCCTTTGCCTGGAAACCATCTATTACTACCTTAAATATGGCATAGTTAAGCAGGAGGCATTTATTGATCTGACGAAATTTTATTTTAATTACTCAAATACAACGGCCGTACATAGCAATAAACAATCGCATGATGTGTTATACCTTCTGGGCGTTTATACTTTAACCATTTGCAAAAAACCAAATAAAATACTTAAACTGATCAATGCTATTAACCGGACATATCAGCGCGGCAACGAATTTCAGTACGGCTATCATTTTCTTTTGAAGATAACCACCACAGAATCAACCCTTGCTTTAAATAAAACGGATGAAGCAATGGCGCTTTACAACGAACTTTCAGATGATTATAATGAGCATAAAAAGGATTATACGCCATTTATGCGGGCTTCTTTTTACCTGTTAAGGCTTAAGGTAAACTTTATGAAAGATCATGATAACGATGTTTTTGATCAGATACAACTACTGTTGCACCTATCCGAACAATACGGTTATAAATTAATCAAGCTGAACTGCCTTATCTTTGTGCTGGAGAACCAAAGCACCTTACGCATTAATACCGACTTTTATAAACTTATTTATTACGATTTTATCAAGATCATTCGCGAAAGCGGCTTCAGAGGAGAGAGCTTTGTTGACACCAACGCTATAATGGTTGATTTGAGCTGAATACCCTTCGCTAACATTAAAGCCCGACCAGATAACCGGCCGGGCTTTGTTATTTATTGATTTTGGAAAAGGCGTATTGTTAAAACTTGTAACAACGCAAACCGTTACTTTGATCGGCACTGCTATTGCCATCAATGTAAAACCCTACAGACAATTCGTGACTGCCATAATTGTAGTTACCTAAACTGTTTAATGACTGGTCATAGGAGTACCCTATCCGGATACTGGGGGTGGCAAAAAATTCGGCGATAACGCCAAAAGCATCTTGCTTGGGCAAATCATTCTGCAGGTTATTTTTAGGGTATAGTTTAATTGATGAACGGTAAAACGCCCCCAGATTAACCCGCTCATTTAACAGCACAAAGCCATCGATATCTAAAGTAGTGGGCCCTTTTAAATCGTCCTTAATTAAAAAAACGGGTTTAATGCGCACATCCTCATTAACCGGGATAAGCGTACCCGCGGTTAAATAAAAATGCGGCTGTGGTACAGGTACCAGCAAATTATGCTCGGTATCGTTATTAATAAAACGGGCCAATATATTTGTGGCCGACAGGCCTGCAAAATAACTGGAATTGGCATAATAAATTCCAAAGTTAGCATCGGGAATTATCCTGTTTTGCGATATCACGGGGATAACCTGATCGCCGGGTTGTATGGCGTTAAGCTTTGAACCATCTATGCCCAGCTGCATCATTCCGGCGGCCAAACCAAAGGCCAGGCGCGATGTTTCGTCCTGTCCTACCCTTATGCGGTAAGCATAGCTTAAGTAACCGGCGAGTGTACTTTGAGCGCCAATCTGGTCGCTGGCCAGTGTTACGCCAAGGCCCACGCTCCCGTCCTTAAAAGAATTATCGGCCGCTATGGCAAAACTTTTAGGCGCCCCCGTTACCCCTACCCATTGCGAACGGAAATACGATTGTACATACATATCCTCTTTGTAACCCGCATAAGCCGGGTTAATATAAAGCCCGTTAAAAATGTACTGGCTAAACTGGGTATCCTGCTGCGCCCTGGCATGGATGGCCGTTAGGATGATCGCGATCAGTAAAACACCTTTTTTCATCATACCACTTCAATTAAAGTTTACTGCGAAGCAAGGTGAGGTACCCTTTATACACATTCCATTTACCTGTACCGGTTTGTACCCTTAGCAAATAAAAGTAAGTACCCTCATTAAGCCCCTGTCCGTTCCATTCGTTTTTATATCCTTTTTTATCATATACGGTTGCGCCCCAGCGGTTCATTACCGTTAGCTGGTTGGCATTATAATTTTCCAGTCCGGGTATTACAAAACTGTCATTCACCCCATCGCCGTTAGGCGTAAATACATTAGGGATATTGATATCGGCAAAAGACACCATATTGCTCGATGTATTGTTACCCAGGTTAGGATCGGTTGGTTGAGATGTTACGGTAGCCGTATTATTAATATCGCCCCCTTTTAAAGCTTTTACCGTGAACGTGAGCGACGCCATTTGCCCTATTTCCAGCTGATCCATTTGCCAGGTGATGTTTCGGTTAAAATCGGTATAGCTGGCTGTTCCCATGGCTGGCGGCGTCAAGTCCTGAAACTTTACCTGCGCGGGTAAATTGTCCTGAACATTCACACCAGTAGCTGTATTAGGGCCATTGTTTTTAATCATGATGGTATATTTATAAGGGTCGTCCATATTACCTGATGCTACTACCGATGTAAGGTTTACCATCATATCTGCCAATGGTGTATCATCTGCCGGCTGAACCACTATATCAACAGGGTCAGACAATGCCGATGTGCAACTGGCGGAGTTACTGCTCATTACCTGGTAACGGCCTGCTGTGGAAACAACCAGGCTATTCTGCGTAGCGCCGCTAATAACACTGCCGTTTTTAAGCCACTGAAAAGCCACTCCATTAACCGACTCGGCATGTAATGTAGCCGAGTGCCCCTGGATAATGGTTACCGTTTGCCCGCCCATGCCTAACGGGGCGCCATTAGCGCGCCCCGTTAAAGCAAGCAGGAACAGTACCATAAAAGCAGTTATACTAACCTTTAGGTTAAGCATTTATTTTATTGTTGCTACGTTAATAGCCATTATGGCGTAACAGAAATAACCGGCTTGTTAGGCAATGCAATTACATCGAAGTTAACCGGTGACGATTCTACTTCGGTACAAGCGTGTGCCGCGTAATTGATTTTTACCGTGTAAGCAACATTTGCAGCAGCAGCGGCAATATCAGCAGCAGTTAATGAATAAGTAATGCTGGTTGCGCCAGGAATTAAAGTGCCGCCTTTGTACCATTGGTAAGTGTAATCGGTATTGGCAAATGTTTCGGTTACGGTTTGTGCTTTTCCTGGTACCGCGGTTAATGTGCCGGCTGCTGGTAATACAGTGGCGCAAATGGAGTTGCTTCCGTAAGTAGAAGTGATAGAAGCGGTAATGCCCGGTAAAATATATATCGTAATCGGATCTGACGGAGCAGACTCGCAACCGTTACTATTTACCGATGATGATACATAGGTATAGTAACCCGGCAAGGTTGGCACATCGGTTAAATCCTCGGTGTTTTGGCCGGTTATTGTAGTGGCCGTACCTGTAGTACCTTGCCCATCATACCGTTTCCAGATATAACTTGCCGCAGCGGCATCATGCGCTGCACCTATCTTAACTGTCGAACCTAAACAGTAAAGGTTACCTGTGCCCGATACAGTTTGGGCCTTTAATGCGGTAAATGCAAACATGCCTACCAGCATGAGCAGTAATTGTAGTTTTGTAGATTTCTTTTTCATTTTTTTTGGGTCTAAGATTTTTATACTTCGTTTTTGTTATTTATGGAGTTAAACTAATTACAGGTGATGTGGGCGTGGCGTCAACATCAACACTAAATGGCTGCTGGCTGCTGATACATCCGTTGGTATTTTTTACGGTGAGCACACCGTTATAAGTAGCTGCGGCAGCGGCGGCGGGTACACCAACAGTAATATCGCCGGCAGGCAGCGCAGCATCGGTTACATCGGTAAAGTGCTGGTTATGAGCCGCGGCATCCCAGGCTATGCTATAAGTACTGGCCGAGTTAGTTGTGGTGTACGATACCGTTGTAGAGGTAGCGCCCGTGCAAACCTTAGGATGGCTTGTGGTAACAATTGTTGGCAAGGGGTTTACCTTTAATATTGCCGGGCTGCGGGTAGTGGTTTCGGTACAGCCATTCCGGGTGGCCTGTACGTAAAACTGATGATCGCCGGCGGTAAGCGTAGCAGGCGGCGTATAATTGGGGTTATTCGGGTCCGATTGTAATAAATTTCCCCCTATAGCGGCATCGTACCAACTATACGTGGTACACGATTGCGCGTTGGTTACGGTATAAGTTGATGTATTGCCTTCGCAAACTGTTTGTGTTGATGAGGTGGTGCCGTTAATAACCGGGTTGGGAACCGACCGCCGGACATCATATATTTTTAGTCCCTGGATAAGGCCTAAAGTGGCCAAACCGCCCACGCTTACTTCTATCCTGTCAAATGCGCCATAACCGGCCGGCGGCACAAAATCCAGCTCGTATTTTTCAGAAGCATCCGGAAAAAGGGTCAGCCTTAAATTGCTCGAACTACCCCCTATAGGGGTACCTACCGGTGTGTTGCCATTGTATAGCTGAATAGTAAATCCATCCAAAACCCCCACATCCAGTAAACCTGATCCGGAGTTTTGCACAATCATTTTAATGGTATCGCCCGGCTGCGAGGGATTGCTGAATACTGTAGTATGGTATACCTTGCTTAGCGTGTTGGCTACGGCATCAATTTCAGCGTAGCTGTTTAAATCGTTGTCTATGGCGTTTAGTGGATTGGCCACGGTACCCAGTGCTGTAGCAACACTACCCAACGCCGTACTGGCTTTGGCACCCGAAAAAGCATCGACCGCGGTATTACAACCGGATGTTGAACCGGCAGAACCGGGTTGCATAATATAAGCGTCGTATAACTTTAGGCTTTGCCCAATGGCAACGCCTTGTAATCGTATCCATACGCCATTAAAATTTGCTGTGGGTGTTATGGTGATCTCGGCGTCGCCTGCACCGCTTATTAAGCCCAGCAGATCGGTATTGGTAGTAGCGGCCCCGGCAGCTGTAGCCTGCCAGGTAAATAGTGTGCCTAAATTATTGCGCAGATTAGTAAAAGGCTGGATCTCGACCCCGTTTAATAATGAGATTAAACCAGCCGGGATGGAAAGTTTAACAGTAACAGGTGTGCCAGCGGGGATAGGATTAGCCGGATTATCCGGGTTGGTAAATTTCAGATATTCAGTAGTGGTTATCGCGTTGCCCACCCCTACCAGCCTGTTTAGCGTGGCGTAAGTGGCCGGATTGCTATCGGCGGCATTGGCGGCATTGTCAACCGAAACCAATAAAATTCCCGGATCTGGATTGGTTTCCTGACCCGATGCGTATACGCGGGTGCCTGGTACCACGCACTGTGCAATAGCCGCAGTTTTAAGCATCACCAATGCTATAACCGCGGTTATACAGCGTAAACTAAAGCTTATGTGTTTAATCAGGGGCACTTTTGTGATAATAGCCGGTAAAAACACATTTCGTACAGGTTAACCATTACTGCTGCCGATAGCGTTTATACTCACAAATTTATCGCACAGGCATTCCAAAACATCCGTTCATTATATTCAATTTAAACCGGTTAAAATTCTTTCTTCCTTGTAATTAAAAAGTATAAATATTTGTTTATCAGTAATTTATATTAAAATAAGCTTATTCATTATATTCACAGCCATGCCAGTATCAAACATTAACCCTTAGGCAATTAACTAATCCTTGCTTAATAGCAATTTATCCGTCCCGTTACAGGTTATTTCCGGAGAAGATTTTAGTGGAAGTCGCTTTCAACAAAGCTGTTTAAGGTAGCCAGGTTAGCTACTGCATCGCCGATGGTATTATTAAAATAGGCATAAACCGTTTTTCCGTCGGCTAACCAATTTTTTATATACCCGGCATACTCCTGTAGAAAATCATCAGGATAACCGCCGCTATATTTGCCGCCAGGGCCATGAAAACGCGCATATATAAAATCGACTTCGGTTGCCATCATAGGTGTGGCCGATGCGGGCATATCATGGATCACCATACCCATCTGATATTGGTCAAGCAGATAATAGGTTTTATCCTGGTACCAGGAAACGTGCCGGAATTCGACCGCGGTTTGCCAGCTATTATCCGGATCGGTTTGCCTGATACATTGCAGTAAGTTAGTAAACTGTGGCAGGTTGTCTGCCCTGAAAGATGGCGGAAACTGAACCAGCAGACTACCCTTTTTGCCGCCGGCATTATTAATAACATTCATAAAATGCGCGACAGCTTGCGGATCAAATATCCCCCCTTTGTTATGTGTAATATCCCGCCATAACTTAAAGGTGAATTTGAAATTATCAGGCACATCGTCCAACCATCTCTTCACGGTTGCCCCCATCGGCACTTTATAAAAGGAACTGTTAACCTCGATACTGTTAAACAAGGATGCATAGTAGCATAAGCGCGACCGTTCGCGGAATTCAGGCGGGAAAGCCTGCTTGTTGGGTACCGGCAACACCAAGCCACTGGTTCCGGAGTAAAATAAACGCGATGGCACCATACCCCCTGAAAACATATAGGGCGTTTGGTAGTTTGATGAAGGATAAAAATTATTAGCCTGCTACTAAAATATTTGTGACCCTTCGCTCCGCTCAGGGTCTGATGTTTACAGATTATCCGAGAAACATAACGCCGGATGCCTCACCCGATAACTATCGGGGCAGGATGACATCCTAAGTCAACAATTTCCAGATTACACATCCGCAACCTTAAACGGCTTAATATCCACCTTTTCCCAAACGCCATGAATAATATAAGGCTCGTTTTGTTTCCAATCCTCCAGCGCCCTGTCATCTTCAAATTGCATCAGCATCACCGAACCTATCATTTTACCTTCATCGTTCAAAATAGCGCCGCCTTTAATAAACCGATCTTGTGTTTTAAGTTCACGGGCTTTATCAAAATGAAGCGGCCTGGCGGCCATGCGCCGCTCCAGGGCATTGGCATCGGTAAAATCATAGGCGGTTATTACGTATTGGGTCATCGTTTTCGGATTTGATTGTTAAGCAAATTAAGCTATTCGTTGTATTTTTTTAAAACAATAATTAGTTAATTAAGTGTATTTTTTACAATATTTGTTTTTTACACCAAGTACAAATAATTCATGAACCAAAAGCTACACCAGGAGTTCGAAAAACAATATCAAAAACCGGCAACACAAGCCTATTTTTCGCCGGGGAGGGTAAACCTTATTGGCGAGCATATAGATTATAACGGCGGCCTGGTAATGCCCTGTGCCATTACCTTTGGCACCTATTTGCTCATCGCGCCAAACAATGAAGGCGTATTTCGTTTTAAAAGCCTTAATTTTAACGAGGAGCTTACTATTCCCCTGCAAAACAGTTACCAAAAGGACGGCAGCGGCTGGTATAATTATCCGCTGGGCGTTATACACCGTTTTATACAGGATGGGCATCAGATACAGGGCCTGGATATGCTTTTTTACGGAGATATTCCTATCGGTTCCGGCCTGTCATCGTCCGCGTCTATTGAGGTGGTTACCGCTTTCGCGCTTAACCATACTTTTAATTCCGGATACACTAAGCTTGACCTGGTTAAACTCTCAAAAGCGGTCGAAAACATATTTATCGGTGTAAATTGCGGCATTATGGATCAGTTCGCGGTAGCCTTCGGCGAAGAGAATAAAGCCCTGATGCTGAACTGCGAAACACTGGACTATACAGCGGTTGACAGTAACCTGGGAGACTACGTGTTAGCTATCATCAATACCAACAAACCACGCAAGCTGGCCGAATCAAAATATAACGAACGGGTACAGGAATGTGCTACAGCCCTTGCCGCTTTACAAAAAGAACTGAATATTAAAACACTTTGTGAAATTGATACCGCTACTTTTAACCAGCATAAACATCTGATAACGGATAAAACTATTCTTGATCGTGCCAAACATGTTGTTGAAGAAAATGATCGCGTTAAACTGGCCGCCGTTGCCTTATCACAAAATAATTTGAAAGAATTTGGCCGGCTAATGTACGCGTCGCACGATTCATTGCGCGAATTATATGAAGTAAGCGGTAAAGAGCTGGATACTATTGTAGCTTACAGCAAAACCAATCCCAACATTGCCGGCGCCCGCATGACAGGGGCTGGATTTGGCGGCTGCGCCATAGCCCTGGTTAAAAATGACGCCTTCGACGATTTTAGTAAAGAACTAACCGATTATTATACAGAAGAAATTGGCTATGCACCGTCCGTTTACAGTTCATTAATTGGTGATGGTGTTGGATTATTAAAGTCGGTAGCCGCTGTTTAACCTATTATGCGTAAACTAAAGCTGGACGAACTTAACCGGGCGACAATAACCGAATTTAAGGCTGCGCGAAAGTTACCTGTAGCCGTGGTATTGGATAATGTACGCAGCATGCACAACGTAGGCTCCCTGTTTCGCACATCCGATGGTTTCGCGGTTGAGCAGTTACTATTATGCGGCATTACCGGTCAGCCGCCGCACCGGGAAATTGAGAAAACAGCACTTGGCGCTACCGCTTCAATTGACTGGAGCTATTACCCTGCCACCGTGCAGGCAGTTGAGCAGTTACGCGCGGAGGGTTACCGGATTATAGCTATTGAACAGGCCGAGAACAGCACTATGCTTAATACCTTCATCCCCGATCCTACTCAAAGGTATGCCCTGATATTTGGCAACGAGGTAAATGGCGTTGAGGATGCAGTGATGGCTTTAGCCGATGCCTGTATCGAGATCCCGCAGTTTGGTACTAAGCATTCTTTTAATATCGTAGTATCGGCAGGTATTGTTTTGTGGGATTTTTTTGTGAAATTAACGACAAAATAATTCGTAATGAATGCGCTTGTAAAAAAATTACAAATTAAACCTGGCACTAACTGGCTGATATACAATGCGCCTGAAAATTACCTGCAATTAATTGAACCATTGCCTGATGGGGTAAATTTATCATATTCCCCACAAGGAAATTTCAATGGTGTCCAGCTTTTCGCCAGGGATAAAGCCGGTTTATTGCAGGGAATGGATCTGATCAAACCCTTGCTAAAAAACGATACGATTTTGTGGATAAGTTACCCAAAAAAAAGCTCGGCCATAGCCAGCGATCTGAATATGATGAGCGATTGGGCCGAAATGACCCGTTATCAGCTACAGCCGGTCGCCTCAGCAGCCATTGATGAAACCTGGTCGTCTATCCGTTTTAAGCCACAACACGAAACAAAAGCCTCAGTTGTAAGCAATGATAGTGTTAAAAACAGTGAATTCGCGCAATACGTTGATGTAGTTAATAAACGCGTCACCCTCCCCGATGATATTGCCGCTCTCCTGCAGCAAAACCCGTTAGCCATGAGTAATTACCAATCCCTGGCCTACTCCCACAAAAAGGAGTACGTACTATGGATTCTCACTGCCAGGCAGGCAAAAACCCGTGAAACAAGATTAGCTAAGATGATTGAGATGCTGACTAAGGGGAAGAAGAACCCGTCGGAGAAGTAATCTGCATTAAGTAAAGTAAAACCACTATGTCATTGCGGAGCGACGTGGCAATCTCTTAGCTTAATAAGCCAACTACGAGATTGCCACACCTCCTTCGTCGGCTCGCAATAACATATATAAAAAGAAGCCTCCTTTGCTTATCGCAAAGGAGGCTTCTTATGTTAATTTTACAAGTCATCATTCAATGACCAATGACCATTAACCAAAAATTTCGAACGCGTTAACGGCGTCCTTGCTTTCCAGGTTGGTATGGCCCATCAGGAATTCGTCTACCTTACGGGCGCATTCGCGGCCTTCGGAGATAGCCCAAACTACCAATGATTGTCCGCGGCGCATGTCGCCGGCAGTAAATACCTTGCTTACGTTGGTGCGGTAAACGCCTTCGGTAGCCTTTACGTTCTTGCGTCCGTCCAGCTCAACGCCTAAAGTTTCCAACATGCCGTTATATTGCGGATTAACAAAGCCCATGGCCAAAAATACGGCCTGGCAAGGTAGCTCTCTTTCAGAACCTTCTACTTCATTAAATTTAACCGGGCGGCCCATTACGTCCTGCTCCCAGCTCACATCAGTTACCCTTAAGGCACGCAGGTTACCTTTTTCGTCTCCTAAAAACTCTTTGGTATTAACACCCCAAAATCTTTCAACACCTTCCTCGTGCGAGCTGGTTACTTTCAGCAGCATGGGGTAAGTTGGCCATGGCATGTGCTGTGTACGCTGCGCAGGTGGCTGAAACATTACCTCAAACTGTTTGATAGATTTAGCCTGCTGACGGTTTGATGTACCTACGCAATCAGACCCGGTATCGCCGCCGCCAATTACTACTACATCTTTACCTGTCGCCAGGATATCCTCAGCATCAAATGAAATATTTTTAACCCGCTTGTTCTGCTGCTTCAAAAAGTCCATCGCGAAGTAAATCCCTTTCAAATCGCGGCCCGGTATAGGCAGGTCTCTTGGAATGGTAGAACCGCCGGCTAAAATCACCGCGTCGTTATTACGTACCAGTTCCTCGGCGTTAACGTTCTTACCTACTTCTGAATTGCATTTAAAGATAATGCCATCTTCTTCCATCAACTTAACGCGACGTTCAACTACCCATTTTTCCAGTTTAAAATCAGGAATGCCATAACGCAGCAAGCCACCCGGATGGTCATCGCGTTCGTAAACCGTCACGATGTGCCCGGCCTTATTTAACTGTGCGGCAACGGCCAAACCAGCGGGGCCCGAGCCTACAACAGCCACATTTTTACCGGTTTTTAAAACCGGCGCGGTTGGCTTAACCAGGTTTTTAGACCAGGCAATTTCAATAATATGCTTCTCAATCTCCTCAATAGCTACCGGTGGTTTGTTGATACCTAATACACAGGCTGACTCGCATGGCGCGGGGCAAATACGACCGGTAAATTCCGGGAAGTTATTGGTTGATGATAATATCTGGTAAGCTTCCTCCCAACTTTTGCGGTAAACCGCGTCGTTAAACTCGGGGATAACATTACCCAGCGGGCAGCCGTTATGGCAAAACGGAATACCGCAATCCATACAACGTGCCGATTGATGATTTAATTCTTCGTCTGTGTACAGGCCCACAAACTCATTATAGTTACTTACACGTTCTGCCACAGGCGTTTTTGCTGGCAGTTCACGATCAAATTCCTGAAATCCGGTTACTTTTCCCATATTATTAATTAGTTGCCTGATATTGATTTTTAAGTAAAACCTTTTTGTACTCTTTAGGGAATACTTTTACAAACTTAGTTAATGCTACCTGCCAGGTATTCAGCAGATTTTGTGCTACTTTGCTGCCTGTTATTTGTACATGCTTACGCAACAGGGTGATAATCTGTTCTTCATCCTGTGGTGAAAGCGGATCCAGGTCCACCATCTCCGGGTTACAATTTTCAACAAAAGTACCATCGGCATCATAAACCCATGCTATACCGCCGCTCATACCGGCAGCAAAATTGCGGCCTGTTTTTCCGAGTATCAGCGCGCGGCCACCGGTCATGTATTCGCAGCAATGATCGCCTACCCCTTCTACTACAGCGGTAGCGCCCGAGTTACGTACGGCAAAGCGCTCGCCTGCCATACCACGGATGAATACCTCACCGTCTGTAGCACCATAAAGGGCCACGTTACCGATGATCATATTTTCCTCGGGTGCGAATTTAGCTACAGCCGCCGGATAGATAGCCAGCTGCGCGCCCGATAAGCCTTTACCTACATAGTCATTAGCTTCGCCTTCCAGCTCAAAGGATAAGCCTTTGGTGGTAAACGCGCCAAAGCTTTGCCCGGCCGATCCTTTGAATTTATAGTTGATGGTATTGGCAGGTAAACCGGCTGAACCATACTTTTTCGAGATCTCGTTTGAAAGCAAAGTACCAATAGTACGGTCAGTATTCTTAACATCGAATGTCGCGAACACGGGTGCTTTATCATCCAATGCCGGTTTAGCTGTTTCCAGCAATTTCCAGTCGATGATCTCGTCCATACCATGATCCTGTTTTTCGCTGTTATAAAGCGTAACACCACGTTGGTTGGTTACCGGGTGTAATATGCCCGACAGATCCATCTTCCTTGCTTTCCAGCTCTTGATATTATCTTTTACTTTCAGGAACTGTACACGGCCCACCATATCATTAATGGTACGGAAGCCCAGATCGGCCATAATTTCCCTTAACTCTTCGGCCATAAACTGGAACAGGTTAACCACATGCTCCGGCTTGCCGGTAAACAGCTTGCGCAATTCAGGGTCCTGGGTGGCAACACCAACCGGGCAGGTATTCAGATGGCATTTGCGCATCATGATACAGCCACCGGCCACTAAGGCGGCAGTTGCCACACCCCATTCCTCGGCACCCATTAAGGCTGCTATGGCCAGGTCGCGGCCGGTTTTCAATTGTCCGTCGGCCTGCAGCACTACCCTGCTGCGCAGTTTGTTGCGTACCAGTGTCTGGTGTGCTTCGGCTAAGCCTAATTCCCACGGCAAACCCGCGTGTTTGATAGAGCTTATCGGCGAAGCGCCTGTACCACCATCATAACCGGCAATTAATATTACGTCGGCATGTGCTTTAGCTACACCGGCGGCAATGGTGCCTACGCCTGCTTTTGATACCAGTTTAACGTTGATACGGGCGGCGCGGTTAGCATTCTTTAAATCGAATATCAGCTGGGCCAGATCTTCGATAGAATAAATATCGTGGTGCGGCGGCGGCGAGATCAAACCTACGCCCGGCGTAGAGTGGCGCACACGTGCAATCCAATCATCCACCTTGTGGCCGGGTAACTGGCCACCTTCGCCAGGTTTAGCGCCCTGCGCCATTTTTATCTGCAGTTCGTCGGCATTAGTCAGGTAATTTGAAGTTACCCCAAACCTGGCCGATGCTACTTGTTTGATAGCCGAACGCATGGAATCGCCGTTAGGCAATAATTCATAACGTAATTCATCCTCGCCGCCCTCGCCGGTATTGCTTTTCCCGCCAATGCGGTTCATGGCAATAGCCAGGGTGCTGTGCGCCTCGTGCGAGATTGACCCGAAAGACATAGCGCCTGTGGCAAAGCGTTTCATGATCTCTGAAGCTGGTTCTACCTCGCTAAGCGGAACCGTTTCGCGATGATGGGCGAAATCAAATAACCCGCGGATGGTATAATGTTTCTCGCTTTGCTCGTTCACCAGTTTAGCATACTCTTTATAAACCGAGTAATTATTGGTGCGCGTAGCGTGTTGGATCAGGTGAACGGTTTGGGGGTTAAACAAGTGAGCCTCGCCTCTGCGTTTCCACTGGTAGATACCACCTTCCGGCAATAATTTAGTTTCTTCTTTAGCGCCAGGGGCAAAACCAGCCTGGTGCTTGGTCATTACCTCGCGGGCAATTTCATCCAAACCTAAACCCTGTATACGGGTAACCGAGCCGGTAAAGTATTTATCAACTACCGCTTTGTTTAAGCCTAATATTTCAAACACCTGCGAGCCGTGGTACGATTGCAATGTAGAGATCCCCATTTTAGAGAAGATCTTCAACAAGCCATCATTCACCGCTTTAACATAGTTTTTAAGCAGTATTTTGGTATCCAGGTTGGTTTCCAGGCTGCCGTCGTTCTTAACTGTTTCAATGGTTGACTGAGCCAGGTAAGGGTTGATAGCGCTTGCGCCGAATGCCAGCAAACAAGCGAAATGGTGTACTTCCCAAATGTCGCCGGCCTCTACAACCAGGCCTACCGCGCCGCGGCATCCTTTACGGATAAGGTGATGGTGAACCGCTGATACTGCCAGCAATGACGGGATTGGCGCATGTTCAGAATCAATGGCCCGATCGGAAAGGATCAATACCTCAAAACCGTCCTCAACAGCATCTTCGGCGTAACGGCAAAGCCTGTTCAGCGCTTTTTCCATGCTGCCTGGCTGGCCATCGGCTTTGAAATAAGTTTGCAATGTTTTAGCATGGAACATGCCGGTATCAATGCTTCTCAGTTTTTCAAGCTGATGGTTTTTCAGGATCGGATGTTTCAGCATTACGCAATGGCAGTGCATTTTATCCTCATCCAGTAAATTGCCGTTATTACCTATAAAGGCATTCAGGCTCATAACCAGGCGCTCACGTATCGGATCGATAGGCGGGTTGGTTACCTGGGCAAAAAACTGTTTAAAGTAGCTTGATAAATGCTGAGGTTTATCAGACAGGATAGCCAAAGGCACGTCAGTACCCATTGAACCTATCGGCTCCTTGCCATCAAGCGCCATTGGTTTAATAATGGTGTCAATGTCCTCGCGGGAGTAGCCAAATACCTGCTGATACCTGAATACAGAATCGGGAGTTAAGCTGGCAAATGCCAAACGCGGTTCGCTTAACTCGCCTAAGTTTATTTTATAATTTTCTAACCATCGGCCGTAAGGCTGTTGGGAAGCTATCTTTTGTTTAATCTCTTCATCCTTAATGATCTTACCTTGTTCGGTATCGATCAACAGCATTTTACCCGGTTGTAAACGGCCTTTCTGGATAACGGTAGACTCGTCAATAGTTAATACCCCGGCTTCGGAAGCCGCTATTACACGGCCATCATTAGTTACCACGTAACGTAATGGGCGCAGGCCATTCCTGTCAAGCAAAGCGCCTACCAGTTTACCATCGGTAAAGCAAATAGCGGCAGGGCCATCCCAGGGCTCCATTAATGTAGCATGGTATTCATAAAATGCTTTCTTGATGGGGTCCATCTGCTCGTTACCATCCCATGCTTCAGGGATCAGCATCATCATTACGTGCGGTAATGAACGGCCGGTATGCAATAATATCTCGATGATATTGTCCAGGCAAGCGGAGTCAGACTGGCCATTATCTATCACCGGCAACAGCATCTCCATTTCCTCGTTGGTGAAATAGGTAGATACGTATGATTTTAAGCCGGAATAAAACCAGTTTAAGTTACCGGTTAATGTATTGATCTCGCCGTTATGCGCGATTAAGCGAAACGGCTGAGCCAGTTTCCATGAAGGGAAAGTATTGGTTGAGAAACGGGAATGGATCAGGGCGAAACCCGATGCCACACGCGGATCAGAAAGATCAGCATAATAATGACGCAGCTGGTAAGTAGTCAGCTGGCCTTTATAGATAATGGTTTTACAGGAAAGCGAAGTAAAATAAAAATGATCGCCTACGTTATTAACCGTTTCATTAACAATTTTGGTAATATATCTTCTTAATACATACAGCTTGCGCTCAAAATCATCGGTGTTGGTGATGTGATGAGGACGTAATATATATATCTGTTCAACATCCGGTTCGGCCTGGCGGGCGGTTTCGCCAATTACCGATGAGTCTACCTGTATTTTACGGTAACCCATTACAGGCAAGCCCAGTTTTTCAGTAGCGGTGGCAATTACCTTACGGCAGGCTTTTTTAACGGCAGAATCTTTAGGGAAAAATATCATCCCCACGCCGTATTCACCCGGCTCGGGCAGACTGATTTCCAGGTTAGAACATTCTTCCAGTAAAAACTCATGTGGAAGCTGTATCAATATACCCGCGCCATCGCCCGAATCCGGATCGCATCCGCAAGCACCGCGGTGCTCCATGTTTTCGAGTATAGTCAGCGCGTCATTAACTATTTGGTTCGATTTATGACCATTAATATTAGTAATAAATCCTGTTCCACAGGAGTCGTGTTCAAATTCGGGCCTGTATAGGCCTTGCTGGTTATATTCAGTTTGGTCCATCGTACTATCGTTTACAAAGAGGTGTAATCACGAAATTAGCAAAGTTCAGTTAAATTATGAAAAAATTAACGATTTTTAATTATATCTAAAAAACGCAATGGCAAAACTAATAAAATTTAGGTTTTTATCAATATTGCGATTGAATATTTAAAAATATGACAAAACACAAGTATTTATTAACGTATAAGGTACACTATTATGAGCTGCTAAACACCGCTATTTGTGTACAGATTGGCAATAAATGATGCTTTTTCGCAAAAAAATTATCAGCCGCCAGACACGACCGTTTGACTAATATAACAATTTTTTATTATAAATATTACTATATCACCATCTTATTCCCGATAGGCATCACTAAATAGCGGTTTTTAAGAATGTGCTATCTTTGCGGTAAATTACGATAAAGATGCCAGGGAAAAATAAAGCTGTTTTTTTAGATAGAGATGGGGTGTTGAATAAGGAGATGGGCGATTATGTTTGCAAAGTAGAGGATTTTCACATACTGGAACATAATTTTGAACCGCTTAAAAAACTACAGGACAAAGGCTACCTGCTAATGGTGGCCACCAACCAGGGTGGCCTGGCCAAAGGCTGGTACACCGAGGACGAGCTGGGCAAAATGCACCAGTTATTGAAAGATGCCTATCATCAGCATGGAGTGGAACTGCTCGATTTTTTCTATTGCCCGCACCACCCCGATTTTACCGGCGATTGCGATTGCCGCAAGCCCAAACCGGGCCTTTTGCTACAAGGTATTGCCAAATATGACATTGACCCTTCGCGCTCCTATTTTATCGGCGACCGCGAACGGGATGTGGCAGCGGGCGAAGCTGCGGGCTTGACCGGAATACTGATCGATAGTGATCAGCCGATAAGCGATGTGCTGGATTTGATAGATTAAGCCCCCCGGCCCCTAAAGGGGGAGTAACTATCTATACGACTACTATGAATAGAAAAAATAAAATCAACTCCAATAACAACTCCCCCTTTAGGGGGCTGGGGGGGTATTTAGATTGCCTGATAGCCGCCCTGATCGGCTTCTATATTATACACCTGTTTGCCAACTACAGCGGCATCGGCATTTCGCCCGATTCTATTATGTATGCCAGTACGGCGCAGAATATTCACGACCATTTTTCGCTGATCACTTTTAACGGAACACCGCTGGTATTCTTCCCCGTTTTTTATCCTTTCTTTTTAAACATCTGCATTTTTATCTCGGGCGGTGTTGATCCGGTTACGGCCGGGCCCATTATTAATGGATTGCTGTTTGGCACGGTAATATTTTTAAGCGGCTGGCTCACTACCAAATTCAAAGCCCCCTCCCTGGTATATAAATGGCTGATACTGGCGGCAGTGATATTAAGTCCGGCTATGCTGCAAATTTACACCTACCTGTGGTCCGAAACTTTGTTTATACTGGAAACACTGATCTTTATTATCGCCTATTATAAATACCTGCAAACCCATAGCACCAAAGCCTTAATTGCGGTGGCTATTGTAACTGCCATTAGCTGCATTACCCGTTACGCGGGGGTTACCTTAATTGGCACAGGTGGCTTACTCATGCTGATTGATAACGTACTTAAACCCAAACAAAAGTTTATTCACTTAATCATTTTCGGGGCCATAGCTTCGTCCCTGCTGGCAGGTAATTTAATATTGAACACGGTATCAACCGGGTTGAGCACCGGGACCCGCGAGCCGTCTATTACCCCTTTTAGTAAGAATTTATATTTTTTTGGCACAACCATACTGGACTGGGCCGGTTTACCCGATAAGTTCGACGTTATTGCCGTAGCCTTCGGCGCGGCTGTATTTTCAGGACTGATTGGCTTATTAGCATGGAAAGCACTGAGCAAGCGTTTAAATAGCTACGAGCATGTTATTATCGCCTTCGCTTTGGTTTATGGCTTGTTCATCGTGTTGTCGGCTACCTTTTCCCGGTTCGAACAAATTAATAGCCGGCTCATATCGCCATTGTTTATCCCGCTATTATTAGCGTTCACCTTTTGGGTGCCTAACTTAATTAAACATATCAGGTTCAACAAAAAATGGCTGCTGGCTACCCCTTTCATTGTCGCCATGCTGGCATTTGAGTATACCATAGCCAAAGTTGACTGGGAGCGTTATGATGGCCAATACGAATACGGAATCCCCGGTTATACCGACGATGACTGGAACAAATCGGACTTTGTAATTTTCCTGAAAACCCATCCGCATGTTTTCAAAAGCGGGTACCCCATTTATTCGGATGCTAACGAAGCCGTATACATCTTCACCCGCCTGCATTCCGAATTGCTGCCTCACCGTTTTTTTACTAAGGACGTAACAAAATTTTACCAGCAAAAACGTTTTTATCTCATCTGGTTCAACAATGTAGAAACAGCGGAACTGGTAACACTGAAAGAAATACAGGCTCATAAAAAGCTAACACGCCTGTATAACTTTAAAGACGGCGCGATTTACGTTTGCGATGGAGACTGATTAATTTGAATTACTGATTATTCATTCTTTCTGCTTTGCATTATAGTGCAGTTTGATTAGAGAAAGACTAATTGAACGATTGGGTTCCGCTTTAAACGAGAAAAATCTTATACACATGGGAGGACACGTATATAAGATTTTTTTTAATGATCTATTTGAGGCAAGGTAATTAAACCGTTTTTAGCTCCTTATTTCTTCTGAATATGGACATCAGGAAACCGATAACCATAATAATGGTTCCCGACCAGAAGAAATTGATATAAGGAAAATCAATAGCCCGCATTACGATGTATGACTTTTGGCTTTCAGGCTGTTGGTACACGGTGATCTCTACTTTATTCTTCTCCGGAATAATTTTAGAGAAACGCAGTTTCAATCCGATATCATCAACCTTGCGTGCAAAATCAAAACCATTGCCGCCTTTAATCATATACACAGGCTCGGCTTTATAAGTTTTACCATGCGAGGTGACCTCGATATTAGCCCCTACTGCTACATCATTGCCGCTTACGGGGATATTTTGAACATGCACTTCCCTGTTTAACGATTTCACGATCATGTACCCTTCCCGGAAACGGATGGTATCGCCTACGCTTACTTCATGTACTACAGGCGGATCGTAATTGCTGTCATCGTTTTCCTCGCCCTCGTGCCCTGCCGATTGTTCCTGTAACTCGTCGTCGTATTTTATCGGCGTCATGGTTACGTGGGTATACAGGTCATGGAAAAGGTAATGCCGGGTGTCCGGTGTTGACACCAGGCCCAGTTTGCGATTAGCCTGCGCGTTGGGTTTCAGTATAAATTGTTCTTTTACCTTTCCGTTCGCATCCAGTTTTTGATACTGAACTTTGAAATAATGATTGGGCAGGGAGATAGAATCGCCGATGTAAGTCACCATATAAGGGCCCATTTTCAACGGTTCATTCTTATAAAGCATAATATTTTCGCGCGGATCATTCGCCTTGGCAAATTCCGCGCTGTAGCTGTCGCCGGTTGTATTTTCAGAAACTACCTTGCTGGTACCCGCCGAAATTAGCGCCCCGATAAGTAATAAACCAAAACCGATGTGCGCCACTGCAGATCCGGCCAGCTTGAACTTGCCTTTTAGCGCGTCGGCCAATACTTTAGCGTTTGATATTACCGCGTAAACGCCGCCAAGCATTACCAGCATAAATACAAAATGCAATTTGTAAATACCTGTTACATAAACAATCAGCGCGCTGATCAAAAGCGCGAAAACAAGGTACACCACGGCCGTTATAAAAAAGCGGGTGCTTTCTGTCTTTTTATATTTCAAAAATTGGGTAAAACCCATAAACAGGGTTACCACAACGGCAAAGGCGCCCTGGAAAATATTGTATAACGTTACTTTATCATTAGGCGGCGCTACATGGGTGCCAAATATGGCGTTCCATACCGGGATGGAAGTAACCACCACTAATTGCAAACAGGAAAGCGCCAGGAATACTGAACCTACAAACATCCAGAATTCGCGCGAATAGGTTTCCTCTTCCTTTTTACTGATAGGCAGCTCTTTCCAGCGGACCACTATAAGCACTATCGCCAGCACCAGGAAAATAGCTACATCCGCTACCAGGTGCCAAAACATCCCCAGATCGGTAAAAGCGTGAACGGAGGTTTCGCCTAAAATGCCACTTCGGGTAAGGAATGAAGCATAAAGCACCAATATAAAACTGATGAGCGTTAGGAACAACGCCGTAAAATAAGAATGCCCTGTATTTTTATAAACAATAAGCACGTGTACGGCGCCTATTAATGTGAGCCAGGGAATAACGGAAGCATTTTCCACCGGGTCCCATGCCCAGAAACCACCAAAGTTTAATGACTCATAGGCCCAGAACGAACCCATTATAATACCGGTACCTAATACCATTACCGCGAACAGCGCATACGAAATAGCAGGCTGAACCCATTCCTTATAATGTTTTTGCCATAAACCGGCAATAGCATAAGCAAAAGGGACAACCATTGAAGCAAAACCCAGGAACAAGGTTGGCGGGTGTATCACCATCCAGTAATTTTGAAGCAGCGGATTGAGCCCGTTGCCATCCTTAACAAAGCTCATATAATCCGGGCGGCTAAAAATGGGGCCTTCAATAACTTCGCGCAGCAAAATAAACGGCGAACTGCCTATACGGGTGCCAAATAATTCTACGCCAAGCAGCATGGATGAAAGCAGTACCTGTGAAAGGGAAATAACGGTCATTACCGGCTTTTCCCATGATTTGGCCCGCCATATCAGGACATTCCCTAATACCGCCTGCCAAAAGCCCCACAGCCAAAAACTGCCTTCCTGCCCTTCCCAGTAGCTGGAAATAATATAATATACCGGCAGCTTGCGCGATGAATGCGCCCAGGCATAATGATATTCAAAAAGATGGTTGTAAATAATATAGAACAGGCAGGAGCCAATGCCTATTACCGAAATCGTATTCAGGTAAAAGCCAATACGGCCCCATATTAACCAGGATTTGTCCAGCTTATCGGGGTTGGTAGCGGCAAAATAGTAACTGATAGTTGATAATAACGCGGCGCCGAAAGCCAGTACGATAAAGAACTGACCTAAATGTCCCGGCAAAAGGTGTTCACCCGTGTAAGCTATATCCATTAATTTTTATATGCTGGCCCGCTTTTCGCTGACCTCTGTAACTTCTAATTTATCCTGTGTATATTTTGAAGGGCACTTCATCAGTATTTTTGACGCGTGAAACTCATTGCCGATCATTCTGCCGGTTAACACCACTTGTTCCGAACGTTCAAAATCCTGCGGTTTGGTACCTGTAAAAACCACTTTGCATTCCTTCCCTTTATTATCCTTCATGTAAAAGGAAAAATAGTTGGCATCCTTGGTGGCATCGTAATACAAGGCCTTATCTTTATTTAAATGCCCAACAACCTGCAACTGGCTGCCGCTTTGCTGTGCCTCGGTAAATGAACCGTATGTACTTGAAGTTGAATAGGTACTGATAATTACCGCAATAGCGATAGCAATAACTACCAACCCAAAAATCGCGCTTTTCTTCATGTTGTACTTTCGCTTTATTAAAAAGTTTACAAAAATACAAAACGTTACGCTAATAATGTTTATTACAAGGCTTATATATTATTTAGAATTATTATTAATAAGAAACCGGGATGCCGGACAATCTTATTCTGAGAGATTATAAAATACACTAAAAGAATAGCTTATCACTTTCACTTTTAATACCTTTGTGCTCATTTGCACGTATGAATATCACCTACAACACCACCCTGATCCCCGAAACACAGCAAATTATTGAAGTTTATGAAAGCGCGGGATTAATACGCCCTACTAACGATTTTGACCGGATCAGGAAAATGTATGAACATTCCAATTTGATTGTTTCCGCCTGGGAGGGCAAACAGCTGATAGGCGTGGCCCGTTCCATGGCCGATTTTTGTTATGTATGTTACCTGGCCGATCTGGCCGTACGGGATGAATATAAAGGCAAAGGTATTGGCCGGCAATTGATCAACCTGACCAGGGAAATTATTGGCGAACAAAGCACGTTGATATTACTGTCGGCCCCAGGCGCCATGACCTATTATCCGCATATCGGCATGCAAACTATTGATAATGGTTTCATTATTAAGCGCGCAAAATAGCGTTTAATAACGTGCTGGAATTTATTAAGGTTTTGAGTGAAGCCGTGAGAAGCTCCTAAATTTGTTTTTTTAATATTATTATAAACCATTAAACCATCGCGTCATTGAGCAGAGCGTGGACAACCGACCGGAGGGAGCTCATTTAATGCCACTTGAAAAACAATCTGATATTAATAATCCCCGAAGCCTCGCCCTAAACGGCGAAGCCCTCATGAATACCTTTGAAAACGATTAAAACATGAATAATCCCTCTCCCCGAGGGCTACTGTGTGGACACATCCTTCAAGAATTATGTCATTTCCTTTAGATTAGCAACAACAAATAACAAGGTTATTATTATTGTTGTTGAAGCTTTCTTTTTGCTTCTTTTTCTTTGTTAATA
>Ga0164242_10000397_pt1 | contig 53509 bp, 50 predicted proteins | sample OricomgcompostMG_FD_108783 | JGI IMG/M metagenome (GOLD analysis project Ga0164242, IMG submission 108783) | Miracle-Growth compost microbial communities from Emeryville, California, USA - Original compost - Miracle growth compost (MG) ...
CGAGCATCTTGGTGACCGGCTGGCCGCCGATGACGCCAATGAGCAAACCTACGACGGCACCGAGTACTGCTAGCGTCAATGACTCTACCATGAACTCTCCGATGATGCGGACGTTCGAACCGCCGATAGCTTTCACGACGCCGATCTCTTTTTTGCGCTCGCGGACGATCATAACCATGACAAGCAGGATGATGATCGCTCCGGCGACGACTGCTCCGACGAGACTGAATGAGCTGACGGTCTTGACGCTGTTCAACGGTTTGACAGTGGCATCCGCCTGATCCTGGGCGCTTGTAACATCCGCGCTGCTACCCAAAGTACTCTTGATGGCCGTGGTAACACTCGCAAGATTATCAAGTGAGTCGACCGTGGCGGTAGCGCTGGTAACCGCTCCGCTCTGACCGCTTAAACGCTGTAAAGCCGGCAGCGAGACCACGACGGTGCCGCGTGCTGATTGGTTGCTGGTACTGAATATACCGGCGACGGTAAGCGTAGCGTTGTAGGCGGTAAAGGTCGAACCGACCGATAGGTTATTTTTGCTCGCCATGGCACCGCTGATAAGCGCATCATTCGTGTCGCCGGTGCCGCTAATAGCCTTGCCGCTGGTGAGTGTGATGCTGCTACCATCTATGCTGAGTGGCTGGTTGGTGCCCAAGAACGAAACCGGTAGGCTGAAAGTCGCGGTACTATCGGTACTGCTGCTGCCGCCCATGAAGAAACGCGGACCATTCGTATTCAACGTTACCGGTGAGCTCAGGCTGGTAGTAGTCTCCGACGACGTATCGCTATCACCGCCAAACCGGCCGAAGCTTGAGCTTGACGAGCCCGTCGTAGACTGCCGATCGGTCAGCGTCTCCGCTACGTCACTGACATGAGCAAGTGCGCTGACTTTAGCTAGCTGACTGCTACTCAGGGCATTATTAGCCTGCGAACCTGGTGTAAATCCGGCCGGTGCGATGGTAATGGTGTTGCCTATGGAGCTTTTGACGCTTTTGATTTTATTCTCGACCGCCTTCTGGGCCACCAACATGGTGAGAGCCAGGCCGATACTGAGGCCTAGTATGACTACGATTGATGCGGTGCGCACGCCATTGCGGAAGGCGTTGCGGATACCTCTGCTTATTGGATTCACGGGCAGTTTCCTTGTGTTTACGTTATGGCGGGATTATAAAGTGTACAAGCTGGAATGCCGCTGAATGTTCCGATTTTTCGAATGAGCGCGCTATACTGCTAGATACATACGACCGACTGACATACCAGATATGGCTAAACAAAAACCATCTACCAAAAAACCACTGCTCTGGCGGCTCGCGCTCACAGCGACCTTACTTGCTGCGGCTGTATATGTATTGATAGCCAACTGGCGCACTGTGCGCTCCGGCTTGCAGGCGGCTAGGCATGCTGAGGTGGGCTGGCTTGGGCTGTCTGTGCTGTGTATGATGGCGACTTGCGCCATCGCCGCCGCTATCTATGGTCTCCTAGCCTTGCATCGCTTGCGGTGGCGTCAGACATTGTTGATTGAGGTTGCAGCGACGTTCGTCAACCGGCTATTGCCATCAGGTGTCGGTGGCCTCGGCTTGCATGGTCTGTACCTGTACCGTCGTGGCCATACTGCCGCTGAAGCCACCGTGGTGGTGTCGGTGAACAATCTGCTGGGTATTACCGCTCATCTGGCGCTTCTAGTTGTGGTCGTAGCCGTACGACCGGGCGTACTGACGCGGCTACATGCTGGTGGTGTGCATGTAGCGTCCTGGCAACCGGTGGCCATTATCGCTGCGGTTGTCGCAGGAATGTGCCTGGTGGCACCGGTGCGGCGACGTCTCCTTACTTTCGTGAGCCGCCTACTCGCTGGCCTACGTCGCATCCGTCCGATCCGCCTGCTGGCGGCAGCGGTACTGGCCATGCTGCTGACCGCTACGTACACCGCCATATTGGTCGCTGCTGAGCGATCAGTTGGTATTACATTAGGGTTGCTGCCGACGTTCGTCGTGTTCTCGATCGGTATGTTGGTGGCGAATGTGACGCCTACACCCGGCGGTCTAGTGGGTGCTGAAGCAGGCCTCTTCGCCGGCTTGACCGGTTATGGCGTAGCGGCAACGGAGGCGACCGCTGCGGTACTGATCTTCCGTCTGGCCAGTTACTGGCTGCCGCTCATACCGGGCGTCTTCGCGCTGCTGTTTGCTCGCCGCCGCAAGCTGGTGTGATGGAATTCACGGCCGCCCTATGCGCTCCGTCACATACATTGCTTGCTTAAGTCTGCATAGTATGGAGTATCAAGCGGTGGGAGCTTGGCTAAACAAGGAGAAAAGCGATGTATCCTTTCGGTGAATTTCGAAACCGAAAACAAAAACATCCAAACACACCTACCTCGGTTGAGTATTTGATACTTAGCTCTGAGCCGACGGAGACAGACGGCCGTACGAGTGCCGTGCATCCGCGTTTTACCTATGCCAACCGGTACCTCGTCAAGCGTCAGGTGATGCGCAATCTGCGCCGTCTAAAGCGCAGCCAGCCCCAGTAAGTTGTTTCGCGCCCTTATATACGGTAAAATCTATCTGTTATTAGGGCGTCGCCAAGTGGTAAGGCACCAGGTTTTGGTCCTGGCATTCGGGGGTTCGAATCCCTCCGCCCTAGCCAAAGAAAAAGCGTGCATTTGCCAGCGGCAGATGGGCGCTTTTTCTTTACCAGGCGAGGAGAGATTCGAACGACCGAGTCCAGTGGACTCGGGCCGCCCGAAGCCCGAAGGGTGGCCTTGGCAAATCTGTTTTCGATTTGCCGGTCAGGTCGAATCCCTCCGCCCTAGCTACCTATCAATACGAAAAAGTCCTTCCGCGTCTTCAGTGCTAAGAGATGTGTAACGGTGGATCGCAGCCCTACTTTACTATCTCGAAATACGACCACGAGACGCTAAGTGTGTATCGGACTGAGGTAATACGCTACTCCACCTGAGCTGCCGTCTTGTGTGATAGTGTTCGCTTTCATCTGGCCATTACCGGTTGTCGGATCGATAGTTGCTGAGTCGCCGTATACAAACGTCGGATGGGCACCTCCGCTGACAACGATCTCAACATGCCCCCCGGCATAGTTGAAATATGCCACGTCACCCGCGCGAGGAGTATAACTACCGTCTGCTGTATGTTTAGTAAAACCCATATACTGGATGTTGTCCGCTGTATTCTCGTCCCATCCTGCGTATCCGCCACTGGTAAAGGGATAGCCCGCAACTTTATATACGTAGCTTACAAAATCCGCACACCATGCTTCGTCCGGTGTGCCTGCTGTATATGTCGTGAGAAGTTTCTCATGGTCTGAATTGTCTGCCTGCCAGGTGGTCCATGCTTTAACTGCTTGGCAGGCGATTGTCGTCTCTTCATTGCCACCGCACACCGGTTCTGTACTGCCTGATTCAGTGCTCCACGTTTCTGTAGTACTCTGCAAATCATCACAGCTAGTAAGTGTAAGTTGATGGCCTATCCCGCTTGCTGCGCTGAGGCATTTCTGAGTGGCTGGATTGAAGTAGCCTGTCTTATCACGCAGCCAAACTTGTGATGGACTGGTGCCACAACCGGTGAGCGTTATCAGTCGGTTGCTGGTTGTCGTAAGACATTTTGTTCCTTGCCGGATAGTCGTGGCGGTCGTTGTCCAAGCTTGAGCAGCGCTGCCATTACAATCCCATAATTGCACGACAACAGCCTGGTTGGTCGTGGTATCATGGCGCAGGTCCATGCAGCCGCCCGATACGCCTGAACGAATCTCGTAGATGCTATGTGCATCATGCTTGATAGTGACATAGCCATGTATCGCCAAACCGCCTAGCATCAGTACAAGTAGTAATAAAACAGTTCTAATTATACGTACCATAGCGTTATATCGGCGTGGTTGTTAGGTTCACCTGTGGCAGTAATATAACGGCAAAGGGCGCTTGTAATTTCCTGCCCCCGTCTTTCCGAACAGGCATACCTACCACACCGGACGAGCAGCAATTTAAGTGCTCGAGGTCCCCGTATCGGTGGAATCTGTAGATGTATCATTACCTGACGGAGAGGTGTTGCTAGGACCCATACTAGGATTAACCATGATAGTGGTGGCGGTAGTGCTTGAACTACTGCTCGTGTGTACGATTACCGTATCACCTACCGATATATCGCTTGCGGTTACGTCACTACCATCATCGGTAATAGTCGTAGAGCTGGTAATAGTGTATGTCTTCGACGCCGTGCTGTCTGAAGAACTGGAACTGCCCGGTCCCGCGAACTGCTGGACGCTGATGGTAATGCTGGTATCGGTAATAGCTGTAACAGTGCCGAAGCCACCCATACCTCTCCTGCTACCGGGCGCTCCACCGCCAAACGATTGGTCGTTACTACTGCCGAAAGCACTACCGAGTTGCGCCGTTTTACTCGCAGTGCTTTTGCTCTTCTGGTATTCCATTCCGCCAATGAAGCCGAGGCCGATAAGTAGAATGCCTACTACTGCTACGATACCCACGGTGCTCTTCTTAGGCAGGCCTCGTGTAATCGGAACCGGATAGCGACGATCCGTCATCGATTCGTCGCTATACTGATGAGTTGGTTGTGATTCATATTGCATACATCACACTATAGAAACCGGCACTGCAGATTAGTTGTATTTTAGTGTTTAATAACTTGGATTTAGTCTATACCCTGAATATCCAACATGGACTCGCTAGATATATGAACCGGCTGCAGCTGCCTATAAATGCCTGCAAAGACTTCTTCAGGAGCCTATTTATGTACTTGCATTCTGTGTGCAGGGTTTTTTACACTTTCATTATATTTGAAAGAAGGATTCTTATGGTTGCTCCACGACACCCCCGAGTTGAGACTGCGCTGAGCCGAGACGATGTAGCTCCCGGTGTGGCATATGTAACGTACTTACCACAGCGTGGAGTGGTTGAGCGCGGCGTATTCCTGGCTAGTCCTGATTATGACGAAGGTGACAATCGCTGGTCAGCGCTTGCTAAAGTGTATAAAGCTGCACACGAGCTTGTAGAGCGTACCGTATGGCTCTATGATGCTGGCATTACGCCCGGTGCCGACGGAGAAAGCTGGGCGGAGGCCGTTACGGTCGCCGACTCGGAGTAAGCGTGTTAGTTACAGTCGGCGCTCGCAAACGACCTCGGGAAATGAGATACTGGATGCCAGAAAGGAGGGTGATGGTATGAGATATGTTGCTCCTGAAAGTGGCTTTTTGCCCGCTGACCTGGATGAAACCGATAGTAGCATTGACGAGATCATGGAGACGGTCGTGCAGGATACGCGCGAGTTTTACGAGTTGCCTGAGCCGATGCAACAACTGCTACTGCAAGCCGTCCGAAAAGCCGCCGTGCTTGGCCTGGAAGAAGGAGCCGAAAGTGCAGTACTTGATGCCGAGGAGGAAGAAGCGCTGCTTGATATCGTTATCGAAGAAACCGGCCTTTCAATAGACTCCCCTTACGTCACATTTCACGATGTGCGCCGCACAGCCACGAAAGCCATTGCACTCACACTCGGAGCGGTGGAAGGCGGCATCGTACGCCATATTGACGAGATATGAGTCAACTCGGAGGATATAGGCATGATATGCGATGATGACTTGGTCGGCCAAGATGAGGTATAGCGTAAATAATTTTTATGGAACAGCATGAATACCACCCTTGGCGTAATCGTTATATCGCGGTCACGGACGGCCTATTGGCCGTTATGGCCCTGACAGCTTTGTTATTGCCTCAGGCCCTAACAGAGGACATGCAAATAGGATCGGTCACACCGGAAACGGGCATGAATTCCCCGCAGCCGAGTCATACGCTGGAACCGCCGCAAGCTGGCTGTATGGCACCGCCTAAGTAACGGCTCGGATGAGTATCAGACAAAACCCAGATTCTCACAGAAACTTGCTATAGTAAGTACAACGTAAAACAAGGATTCCTGCATACCGTATGGCCACCACTGCCCATCCTACCCACTCTGCACAACATCACGCGAGTAAGTTCACTAGTCGCCAGCGTACTATCGCGCTCGTCATCGTGGCGTTCGCCTTCGTGATGGATCTGCTCGACAATACCATTGTCAACATCGCCATCCCTTCCATCCAAGCGAACCTGGGTGCTAGCTACTCGGTCATCCAGTGGCTCATCGCCGGTTATGCCATGGCCTTCGCCATCTTACTGATCACCGGTGGCCGCACGGGCGACGTGTTCGGGTACAAAAAGCTGTTTATGATCGGTGTGGGCGGGTTTACGGTAGCGTCCCTGCTGAGCGGTTGCGCCTGGAATTCCGGTGTGCTGATCGGTGCCCGATTACTCCAGGGCGCCATGGCAGCGCTGATGGTTCCGCAGGTGATGAGCCTGATGCAGATCATGTACAAGCCGCACGAACGCGGTGGGATCATGGGGATATTCGGTGCGCTGGCCGGCGTGGCCGCTTCGCTCGGACCGGTCATCGGCGGTGTTTTGATCCACTTCAATATCGCCGGGCTCGATTGGCGGCCGATTTTCCTCATCAACGTACCTGTCGGTATTTTCGCTTTGGTCGCAGCTGCTCGCTACCTGCCCGACGGTAAGTCGCCACATCCGCTCAAACTCGATGTCATCGGTACGCTGCTGGTCATGCTTGCCATGTTCCTCGTGGTCTTCCCGCTTATCCAGGGTCGGGATCTTGGCTGGCCCACCTGGACATTCGTGATGATGGCAGCCGCGGTGCCGGTACTGGCCGTATTCGCCTGGTGGCAGACCATCAAAGATAAGCGGGACGGTTCGGCCCTCGTCGTGCCGGCGCTGCTCAAAACCCGTACTTTCTTGACCGGTCTAGCTGTCAACATCATTTTCGAAGGTGCCATGATCGGTTTCTTCCTGCCCTTCACCTTGATCCTCCAGGTCGGACTGGGTTATAGCGTTATCAAGGCGGCGGTGACTGGTATTCCGACCGCCATCGGTATCTCGGTGGCCATGGCGACCTTCGCCCAGAAAATCATTCCGAAGCTCGGCCGTTACACCATGACGCTCGGCACGGTCGTGATGGGTCTGGGTCTCGGGCTGCTGTACTGGTTCATTCACCACAGCCAGCTGCAGACCTCCCCGTGGGAGTTCATTCCTGGGCTGTTGATCGTGGGTGTCGGTATGGCGCTGATCATGTCGCCTATGTTCTCGGTGGTCTTGACCGACATCGATCCGAAACATGCCGGTAGTGCTTCCGGCGTGCTGAATGCCGTACAGCAGCTCGGTGGCGCACTCGGTACTGCTTTGATCGGCGTCGTGTTCTTCGGACACCTTACCACCCATGCGCCAGCCAGTTTCACGTCGGTCGAGCCACAGATCCGTAGTTCGCTTAGTGCGGCCCATATGTCGCCCTCCGCTACGGATCAGATCGTTGCCTCCGCCAAAACATGTTTCGTAGACCGTTCGCAGGAAAAGGATACGAGCGCCACGCCGGCGAGCTGCAAACAGCTGATGCCAGGCAATACGCTTCCCAACGAACAGGCCGCGCAATTGAAGGCCGTCATCACGCAGGGCGCGAGAGCCGCTAACGCTCATAACTTCACCGATTCGTTCCGGGTGGCTGTCATATTCGAAATCGCCATCCTGGCGCTTGTCTTCAGTCTCAGCTTCTTGTTGCCCCGGCGCATCAGTCCGGAAGCCATGCACGAAGGCATGTAGTCTTACGGCAGCGCTGACCGCCCATTCTGCTATTGGTTGCAATCTTGACAGTACCTATTTACTATGTAATACAAACAGTTTTAGGGAAGCGGACAGCCATGGCGCATGATCCATCCGGTGGTGAATTAGAAGTCTATCGTCCCACTGCTCTGCCCGAGCAGTATGAGGTGGTGCGTCCCCGGCCCTTACTCCCTACTGAGTACGAAGTGGTACGACCCTTGAGTCAACTACCTACACAATTAGTTGAGGTAGATGCGACGCAATCTCTGCCAGTGGAGCAATCTTCCCGTTTGCCTCACCGGTTCCACCCGTTACTTATCGGGGGTCTTGCTACGCTTGTCGCCGTGGGGGCATGGCAGATAGCAGAACGTACAGAGAGCCATGATCATCCTACCGCCGCACCTCAGCCAACGCCCGTTTCCCTTCATCATATCGCCAAGAAACATACGGCACCTCAGCACGTGCCGACCTCCTTGCCGAGTCCCACGGTACGCGTGTCTTCAAGCCCCTCTGCGATGCCTACGGTTACACCGACGCCTCCGGCCACAGAGACTACGCTCCTTCCTTCGGCCAGCGTAGCACCGAGTACCGCGCCCAGCGCCACTGCTCCTCCAGCTCCACCGGTTGCCCCGCCGCCGGCTGCTACCGCCATGCGGGTCGCCACGTTCAATATCGAGGGCGCCAGCCATACCGGTTCGTGGCAGTCACGGGCAAAAAAGTCAGCCCATATGGTGCTGTCACGTCATGTCGATGTCATCGGATTCCAGGAAATGCAGACGCCCCAGCGTGATTATTTCAAACATCACTTGCACGGCTACGATAATTACCCGACCGGCCAAAGCGATGCCGGTCACCGCATAGAGAACTCAATCTTTTGGAATACGTCCGAATACCAGCTGATAGGCAGTGGGATTCAAAAGGCACCTCGGTTGGAATACTTCTGCGGGCAGGACCTGGACGCACCGTGGGTCGAGTTACAGGACAAGCAGACCGGCCAGAAATTCTTCGTGTTGAATACGCATGATCCGGCCTATGCACCCGGACCGAATAACTGCAGCACGGCGGGAGGCACCGGAAGCCCGGCATACGGCCGGTACATCGACGCCAAACGACATGTCGCATTCATGCGCAGCCTGCCGAAAAACGTACCGGTAGTCTACACCGGCGACTTCAATGGCGGTTATACCAAAGAACCGAATGGCAATGCGACAGCGTACCAGGACAAGAACAAGTACCTCGGGTATTGCGTCATGGTAGGCAGCGGCGTGGTACGTGATGCATATGATGTCTATAAGAACCGTTCCTACCAATGTCCCAACCCGAAACCGGCTGCAGACGTGACATACGGCGGCGGCGATGGCATCGACCATGTCTACCTCACGCCAGGTATACAGGTGGACGGGTGGGTACGGACCGCGGTCGGCGAACACCGGGACGGCTCCGATCATCCCATGCAAGCCTTCGATATCAGTATACCGGCAAGCTTCAGATAGCTCGGTTTCAGGTGCGCTCCGTCCGATAACGGTTGCCCCATTGCCCTCTTTTGTCGTATATTACGTAGTAAGTAATGGCGAAAGCAAGCAAAAAAACACCGCACGCGGCGGATTATATCGAGCCGCTGAATATGGATGGGCTGAATGGCCGTGTGTTGCACATGCCAGCACCGAAAAATCATGCGGACCGCGAGATCCTGTTGATATACGGACACCATTCAAGCTTGGAACGTTGGTGGGGGCTGGCCCAGAACCTTAACCGCTACGGTGCTGTCACCATGCCCGATCTGCCAGGTTTTGGTGGCATGGAACCATTGTATAAAGTCGGCAAAAAGCCGGATCTCGACAATATGGCCGATTACCTGGCGGCATTCGTCAAATGGCGTTACAAGCGCCGCAAAGTCATTATCATCGGCTTGTCGTATGGATTCTTGGTGACCACGCGCATGCTGCAACGTTATCCTGAATTGACGAAGCGGGTGGAGTTCCTGGTCAGCGCCGTCGGTTTCGCTCACTACACCGATTTCATTTTCAAAAAGTCGACGATGCGCTGGTGCCGCCTGGGGTCTAAGATCGTATCGCTGCCCCCTATGCCGTTCGTATTCCGATACGCGGCTTTGAATCCATGGGTGCTGCGCAAAGCTTATGCGAAAACATATAACGCCAAACAGAAGTTCGAAGGCGCCGACGAAGAGACGCATAAGCGACTCATGGACGCGGAAATCATACTCTGGCACGCTAACGATGTGCGTACCCACATGTTCACCACCTACGAAATGTTGACGGTCGACAACTGCAAAGAACGGATCGACTTACCTATCTGGCACGTGGCTGCCGCTCATGATCAATATTTCGATTTGCATATCGTGGAGCAGCATTTGCGGGTCATCTTCAGCGATGTGCATGTGGCTATCAACAAATCGATGCAGCACGCTCCAAGCGTCATCGCCGATGCCATGGAAGCCTCCATCATGATACCGCCGCAGGTTCGTCGGGCGCTTACTACGAAGCGGTCATGACCTCTCGTAAGTCCGGAGTGTTATAATAGACGCAATGAAGATCGGACTGGTCCTGCCCTACAACATTACGAAAGGCGGTGGCGTTAAAGAACACGTGTTCGCCCAGCAGGCCGAACTCGTCCGGCGCGGCCACGATGTGACTATCATCACACCGCAACCACGCGAGCCGTACGTACCGGACGGGCGCAAGGTCATCTTCCTCGGCACTGCCGCGGAATTCAAATCGCCCAGCACCACGGCACAGCTGAGCGCCAGCGTATTGACCGACGAGATCGATGCCGCGCTGGAGCGTGAGAAGTTCGATATCCTGCACTTCCATGAGCCATGGGTACCGGTACTGAGCCGCCAGATCCTGAGCCGCAGCACCACGGTGAACGTAGCGACCTTCCACGCCAAACTGCCCGAGACGATCCTGAGCCGTACCATGGCGCGGGTCATCACTCCCTATACCAAACCACTGCTTAAATATATCGATGCGTTCACGGCTGTTTCCGATGCGGCGGCCGACTATCTACTGACGCTGGCTGACGTACCGGTCGAAATCATCCCGAATGGTATCGACCTGAAGCATTTCCGTCGAGGCGCACACGCAGCACGGGACACCGATCGACCCAAGACAATTCTCTATATCGGCCGGCTTGAACAGCGCAAAGGCGTGAAATATCTGTTGCGTGCCTTCGCCCAGCTGCAGGCCCGTGAGCCGGATGTCCGGCTGCAGATCGCCGGAGATGGCCCGAACCGCCAGAAATTGGAGGACGAAGCTGCTGAGCTTGGGCTGCAGCATGTGGAATTCTTAGGGTACATCGACGAGACGACTAAACGGGATCTGTTGCATAGTGCTGACCTGTTCTGCTCGGCGGCCATTTACGGTGAGAGCTTCGGCATCGTACTGTTGGAAGCGATGGCCAGCGGCTTGGTAACCGTGGCGGGTGATAACCCGGGTTACGCAAGCGTCATGCAAGGTTTCGGACGCATATCGTTGGTCACGCCCAAAGATGCCGGTCAATTCGCCCATCGGTTGCAACTGCTTTTGCTCGACGAAGACCTACGGACCTTATGGCGCAAATGGGCGAAAGACTACGTGCAACAATTCGATTATGCCAAAGTGGTCGACCGCTACGAAGCGGTGTACGAATCGGTCCGACAAACGGCCAATAAGGCGTAGCGCTTCATGAAGATCGGTCTGGTGCTCGACACGTCACTCGATCCGCCTGATGGCGTACAGCAATACGTGATCGGAGTCGGCGAATGGCTGCGCGCCCAGGGCCACGATGTTCACTACATAGTCGGCGAAACGGTACGCACCGACCTGCCGAACATCCATAGTCTGGCGCGCAACTTCAAGGTCCGATTCAATGGCAATCGCACCACCGTACCACTGCCGACTTCCCGGCGCAAACTGCGGGCTTTCCTGACCGAACAGCAGTTCGATGTACTACATGTGCAGACACCACACAATCCGTTCTTGGCGCAGCGTATTATCATGGCGGCAGATCCGCATACGGCGATTATTGCAACATTCCATGTCTTGCCCGAGGGCAAGCTGCCCGTCGTAGGTACGTATGCACTCGGTCTCTGGCTGCACCCATCGCTTAAGCGGATCGATCGTATGTTGAGCGTGTCAGCAGCAGCTGCCGCGTTCGAAAAGCGGACGTTCCGCGTCGAGAGCACTGTCCTGCCCAATGTTTTTGATTATCAGCTATTCCATGCGGCCCGGCCGCTCGCCAAGTATGACGACAGCGTGCCTACCATCCTTTTCTTGGGGCGTCTGGTCCCCCGTAAAGGCTGCCGCTACCTGCTCGAAGCGATTGCCAAGCTGGATCGGGCGGCATTGCCGGAATTCCGGGTGGTGATATGCGGCAAAGGGCCTTTGCTTCCCGACTTGGAACGCTTCGTTACGGAACACAAGCTGGAAGATGTGGTTGAGTTCGCCGGCTTCGTCAGCGAAGCCGACAAACCGAGCTACTATGCTTCGGCTGATATCGCCGTATTCCCGAGCACCGGTGGCGAGAGCTTCGGCATCGTACTCATAGAAGCCATGGCGGCAGCCCGTGGACCGGTGCTGGGCGGCGATAATCCGGGGTATGCAACCGTCCTTGAACCGTTCCCTACGCAGCTGTTCGATCCACGACAGCCGACTGTCCTGGCGGACCATCTGAAGCACTACCTTACTGACGCAAGCATACGGAAAACGCTGGCGGATCAACAGCAAGAGTACGTGCGGCAGTTCGACGTCGAAGCGGTCGGCCAGCAGCTGCTTGCGATATACGACGACGCTCTCCAAGCGCGACGCATCTCATAACATGCATCGCTGATATATCGTCGGCGGCTGACGTCTCATGCGCCTACTCGCTTTTCGCTCCGCTTCCTTGGTATACTATTGCTTATGGCACGTTTATCACCTCTTAACACCCCTGAAATCGAGTTCACTGTTTCTAATCGCACCATCCTGCGGGTTATCGTCGCAGCTATTTTAGCCATCATTTTCTTTGCGGCTGTTAAACGCAGTACGCATACCCTAACCCTTATCGGTGTAGCAGTCTTCCTTAGTCTGGCGCTCAACGGCCCCGTACACTGGCTGGCTGACCATCTGCCGGGCCGAGTTCGTGGCAATCGTGGTTTCGCCACCGGCTTTTCCATCGTGGTCGTATTAATACTGCTCGGTGCATTCCTATCTGTTATCGTGCCGCCGCTGGTCAAACAGACCACCAGTTTTGTCAAAGACTCGCCGAGTCTAGTCGAGCAAGTACGCGGCCAGAATTCCAGCCTCGGTAAGTTCGTACGTCAGCACCACTTGGAAAAACAGGTGAATAAGCTTTCAAAGCAGCTATCCAACCGGGTAGATAACCTCGGTGGTACGGCAGTAACCACTGTGACGCATATCGGAAGTAGCCTGTTTGCGACGCTGACCGTCATTGTACTGACGGTGATGATGTTGGCCGAGGGACCACGCTGGCGCCGCATATTCGAGCAGCTGGTACCCTCGCGTCATGCCGCCCGCACCCAGCGTCTGGCCCACGATATGCACCGTGTGATCCGCGGCTATGTGAACGGTCAGGTGACGCTGGCGGCCCTGGCTTCTCTGCTGATTGTCCCAATGCTGTTCATACTGCACATCAGTAATCCCCTGGCACTGATGGTCGTCGTGTTTGTCTGTGGGTTGATCCCTATGGTCGGCCACACTATCGGCGCTATTATCGTCACTGCGGTTGCGCTCTTCCATTCGCTGACGGCGGCTATCATCATCCTGGCCTATTACATCTTGTATCAACAGATCGAGAACTATGTCGTGCAGCCGCGCATCCAGGCGAACGCTACCAATATGTCTGCGCTACTCGTCTTCATGTCGGTCATCGTGGGTGCGAATTTTGGGGGCCTGCTCGGTGCACTGGTGGCCATACCGATCGCTGGCTGCATACGGGTGCTCGTGCTTGATTATCTCGAAAGCCGTGACTTGCTCAGTCCTACCGTGGTCGATAAAGAACTCCGCGAAAAGAAAGCCTAAAGCCGGTACCAGACTGCGCCGCTGGGAGTATCGCGTACACCGATACCCTGCTCGGCCAGCTGATCGCGCAGTTGGTCCGATTTTGCCCAGTCTTTACCAGCGCGTGCCTGTTCCCGTTCAGCGATGATCTGCTTGTGTACTTCAGAAATATCCGGTCCCAACAAGTCAATGCCTAAAAGATCGTGCAGGCTGTCGAGGAAGCGCTTGAAGTTGTCGATGGCAGTGTGGTAAATGCCCGCTTGTTCGGCCAGGTTGAAGGCGGCATCGATCTTGGCTAAGGCGTCTGGAGTGTCGAGATCGGCCTCAAGGGAATCGAGGATCTCATCGGTAAAATCGGTATGAAAGTCGACTTGGGTGCCGGTACTGACAGGCTGCCAGTACAGGTCGGCCGCGGCTTGCCAATTTCGAAGACGGTTCTGGGCGGCTTCCAAGATTTCCCACGTAAAGTTACCTTCGGTGCGGTAGTGTTTGCTGAGCACCAGCAGCTTGAAAGCGTCCAGGCTGAAGCCTTTGTCTTTGATGTCTTGCAGCGTAAAGATATTGCCGAGCGATTTGCTCATCTTTTCGCCATTCACTTTCATGTGGTTGGCGTGTACCCAGAAGTCACTGAATCGCTTGCCTGTGACGGCTTCGGTCTGTGCGATCTCGTTGGTGTGATGCACTGGAATATGATCTATGCCGCCGGTATGGATGTCGATCTGGTCGCCCAAGAGCTCGCGCGCCATGACCGAGCATTCCAAGTGCCAACCGGGAAACCCCTTACCTGCTATGCCGCATGGGTTGTCCCATTCCATATCGCGTTTCTGGTCCTTCGGGCTGAACTTCCAAACTGCGAAATCGGTCGGGTTCTTCTTGCCGGTGTCTTCGACCCGCGCTCCAAAACGTAAGCCTTCGATGTCGAGCCGGGCCAGCTGGCCGTAGGCCGGAAACTTGCTGGTGTCGTAGTAGATGCCATCATCGATGACGTAGGTGTAGCCTTTGGCCGCCAGCTCTTCGACGAATTGCTTCTGCTGCTCGATATACTCGGTCGCGCGCGGCATGTGATCGGGCCGGATGAGTCCCAGTTGGTTGTAGGCTTCGTCGTCTGCTATGGCGATGTATTTGGCGGCTACTTCCCAGGCGGTCAGCCCCTCTTTGAGGGCGCCTTTCAGCATCTTGTCTTCGCCGGCGTCTTCATCGCTGGTCAGGTGTCCGACATCAGTTATGTTCTGTACACGGGTCACATCGTAACCGCTGGCGCGCAGTGTACGCACCAGGACGTCCCAGTAAATATACGCCACCCAGTTGCCGATATGCGGCTGTGAGTACACCGTAAGTCCGCAGGTATAGACCGTGACCTTGGGTGGGTTGAGTGGTTGGAGGTCATCGGCAGTCCGGGTGAGCGTGTTATAGAGTTTCATGGCATTATTCCTGTGTGAGATTGTTGAGAAGCTGTGTCGCGAACTCCAGACATTCGCTCTTCACTTCATTGAACGGCCGTCCTCCATCTATTTTGAAGCCGCTAGCGTACTCATGGCCGCCGCCGCCCATATGTTCGGCAAGCTTGCCTGCGACCGGGGAGCCATTGTTGGCGCGGATGGCCGCGGTGATATGTCCGTCATCATACGTTTTGAACACGAGCGATAAGCGTGCACCTTTCACCTGCAACATATCGAACTGTACCAGCGGCGCTGGGTTGTAGAGCGGACTATATTCATTGATTTCTTCCTGAGGTATGGTGACTAAGGCGATACGGCCGTCGGAGGCGAACTCAGTACGAGCCAGTAATGTTCCTTTATAACGATAGATTACTTCGGGCATCTTACCGTATTCCCGACGGAGCTCTTCAAGTTTCGCGCGGTTAGCCCCTGCCTCTTGCAGTTCAGCCATCGCCCGATAAGTGCTTGGTTGCGTCAGGTCATTCATGAGTCCCTGGGTGTCACCTAAGATGGAGGTCATCAGGTTCTCGGCAGCATCCTTACTGATTGCCCAGTCATTGTGGCGCGCCAAGGTAAAGATGACTTCCCCGGCAGAAGAAGCGGCCGGATCGACGATGCTGGCAGTGGCGAAATCAAGTGGCCGCTCCACGGTGGCGTGGTGATCAAGCACGACTGCCGGTTTGCTCTTGAGCCAACCCCACTGCCCGGCTTTCTCAATCTGGTCGAACAGCGTATAGGTGCTGGCATCGACGATGATGCTCACATCAAAACTGCTGGGTAATTCAGGAAGCACCCGGTCCCAGCCCGAAAGGTACCGCAAGTAAGTCGGGATATCGACGCCGCAGTACAGGTACACGTCTTTGCCTAGGTCGCCCAGGATGTGTTCAAGCGCCAACGCGCTGCCTAGGGAATCGGCGTCCGGGTTATCGGCCTGGATGACGAGAATTTTCTGAGCATCATCCACCAGCCGTTTTATCTGTTCTTCCATTACCAGGTATTTTACCAGCTTTTCGCCTCTCCGTGCGGGATTATGACAGTGTATACTTGGGGCTATGGGACATGCCTCTTGGGAAGAGCTTCAGCGGCAGCAGGCGATTGCCGCCACTGAAGTCCCGATCGGTTCGCTGAGACGAGGTGCTGATCCCGCTACGGTGCACGAAGTCGTCGGTCACTGCATCATAGAAGCGACGGATGAAACCGGCATATTGTATCGTGCGAGACAGATGCACGGCGTAATCATCGCTACTCCCCTCGCCAATTGGTCCGATGTAGCCACAAACAACCCAGAGACGCCGACTGACGAATGGGATCTGCGATGCCGTTTGGCCGGACTCAAACTCCCGACCGGTTCAGTATGGGAACATACGAAGACCAAAGGGACGTATAAGATATTAGGGCGCTGCGTATTAGATATCGGTGATGCGTACGAAACCGGCGTGCTGTATCATTCCCTTGCGCATACCAATGTTACCTTCACCCGTTCGCTTGTGGATTGGCTTAGTCTGGTACGGCTTGATACGGGCGAGCAGGTTCCGCGTTTTCAAGAGTTAGGCTAGAGCGTCTGCCTTCCCTCAAGAGCTCTACTGAGCGTAATTTGGTCGGCATATTCCAGGTCGACGCCTATGGGCAAGCCACGGGCCAAGCGGGTCACACGGACGGTACGATCGCCGATCTGTTGCTGAATGTATAATGAAGTGGATTCGCCTTCTACACTGGCATTGGTCGCCAGTATCACTTCTTCTACGTCGTCGTCATCGATGCGCTGAATCAGCTCACGGATGTGGAGCTGTTCCGGTGTGATACCGTCGATGGGGCTGACCAATCCGCCCAGTACATGGTAAGTACCATGGAAGCCATTGGTCTTTTCCAGTGCGACGATATCGAGTGGTTCAGCTACTACGGCCACGAGTTTCTTATCGCGGCGTGGGTCGCTGTACAGTGGTGAAACGTCCTGGTCGCTGCTGATCAAGGCGAACGTCTTCGGACAGTACTTGATGCCGGCGTGCAGGCCGGTCAGGGTTGTTGCCAGCTGCTCGGCCTTAGCCGGTTCTCGGCGCACCAGATAGTACGCGTACCGTTCGGCCGTGCGCGGTCCGACCCCAGGTAAATTACCCAGGGCTTCAATCAGGCTGGTCAATGCCGGGGGCAGCAGTTCGGCCATGAAATGCTAGAGGCCGAGATCGCCCAAAGCGCCCATCATCGGCTGCATCTTTTCGGCAGCGATCTTCTGACTCTGCTGAATAGCGTCCTTGACAGCGTCTTCCACCCAGCGCTCCAGTTGCTCGATATCATCAAGATCAACCGACTTCGGGTCGATGTGGATCTTCTTGATCTTCTGTTCGCCGGTAATCTCGACGCGTACGGCACCGTCGCCCTGCTCTACGGTTATCACCTGCTTCTGCAGTTCTTTCTGGATTTTCTTGACACGCATCAGCATCTTGGCTTGGTCGAAACGACTCATGTAACTTTCCTCCTTGGTTTACTAAATTATACCAGATACTCGGCACAAGTGTGTGCTCAGGGGGCTATGGTTGCTGCCGACGGAAAGGTCTGGAAAACCCTTTAGGGTTGTCCAGATGACTATGACATGCGGCGTGCGTAACCGAGCGGTGCGAAGCAGCGAGGCAGCCGCCCATTGCGGCCGTAGCCATTACCCTTTATGGCGGAACGCCTGGCGGGTGGCCGGAGCATGTGGCCATGCCACATAGTAGGCCCGTACCTGGTAGAGGGCCGAAAAGAATAGCATGACGCACACTACTACTACGCCGGTAAACCGGGCGATAGGGTTGCGGGGGAAGACCGTGGTCCAGCGTTTGAGCAACTGGTCGATTCCCCGTGAGATAAAGAGGTAAAGCAAAGGTACGAGACAAGCGTAGCCGACTGTGCCGCCGAGGCTTATGAGAACTATTGCTAGTAAGGTCGTCCCGACTAAGAAGACGCTTCGGGCGGTGCGGTGCCGGCCAAGATAGTAGTAGGCGCCGAAGGCTCCCAGCACCAGTTCTACGGCGTTAAGTAAGGGTACATGGCTGAGCCACATCACCGGGCTGCCATTGCTATGGATACCGATAGCTAAAATCGTATCAAGCAACCTGCTCACGATATGGCTCAGTGAGTGTACATCGTGGGGTAGGCCTGCGGCGTCCAGCGCGACATGCCAGTTACGGACGGAAGCATATACCAAGGGCGATACTACGACGAGGAACGTGACGATCCATCCGAAAAGATGGCGCACCGGCGTATATCGCAGCTGCCGCCGTAGTCCCCCTTGCATAACAGCCAGGCCGAACAGCTCGATCCATAGCATGCCCGGAATGTACCAGAGCAGCGCCATAAGGGCTGCCATCAGGTAGCCGAACCCGTACCGCCGGTCGTGTTGCAGACGTTGGGCGTAGAGGAAGGCAGCTATCAGTACCAATACGGCCATCTGTAGTATCTGACCATTGCCCAGCCGGGCGTCGTGGAGCAGACCTGCCGAGGTTGCGAACAAGATGGTCGCGAGGAACGATACCCGGTATTCATGTTGGATCCGGGCGATGGCGTAGAACAGTAAGGCGGCGCCCAGGCCGAAGACGGCTGAGACGATGCGGGTAGCCAGGATACCATGGTGCCATACCGCGGTCAGCAGCCACACCAGTGCGCTGAACGGCGCATTGATGGGGTTATGGAAAATATGGTGCCAGTCGCCAGCGGTCCGGTAAGCGTGCAGTTCGGTCGAGCTATAGCCAGGCAGCAGGCTGCCAAGCCGGTGGAAGTACAGCAGATACGTGATGAGCGCCAGGCTGAGCACCAGTACGCTGTTGCGCCATATACGAAAGAAAAATGTTTGGAACCTGTCCATAAGCGTTACCAGCCAGTATACACCATTCTACGGGCGCTTAACCTTCGAATGGATTGGAATGGGCGGTATCGATGGAACGGATACGCTGCTTTTCGCGGTCGAAGTACAACTCTACACCACCGACTGGACCGTTACGGTGTTTCTTAATAAGTACGTCCATGATGTTCTTACGCTCCGACTCGGGATTATAGTAATCCTCGCGGTACAAGAATGCTACGACGTCAGCGTCCTGCTCGATGGAGCCTGATTCACGCAGGTCGGAGAGCTGCGGGATCTGCGGGCTGCGGTTCTCTACCGAGCGGCTCAGCTGACTTAGGGCGATCAGTGGTACGTCGAGTTCGCGGGCGACCATCTTGAGCCCTCGCGAAATCTCCGAGATTTCCTGCACGCGGTTGCCGTCGGAGGCGAACCGTCCACCACCGCTCATCAGCTGCAGGTAGTCGACGATGATCAGGCCGAGCTTCTGGTTGTGTGCTTCGCGGCGGGCCTTGGTGCGCAGGTCGCTGACGGTGATACCCGGAGTGTCGTCGATGTACACCTTGGCCTCGGACAAGGTACCCATGGCCTCGCCCAATTTTTCAAAGTCGGCGTCACTCAGGTTGCCCGTACGCAGGGCCATGGCGTCTACGCCGGATTCCATGGCCAACAGACGGTCCACCAGCTGCTCCTTGCTCATCTCAAGACTGAAGATAAGTACCGGTTCTTTGGCGACGGTAGCTACCTTGTGTGCCAGGTTCAAGACGAATGCAGTCTTACCCATGGATGGGCGCGCTGCCAAGATGAAAAGGTCGCTGCGCTGTAGACCGGCGAGGATGTTATCGAGGTCGCGGTAGCCAGTGGTAATACCGCGCAGCTTGGCCTTGTCCTGATGGAGGCTGTCGAGGCGCTCAAAACTTTCGGTCAGGATGTCTTCCAGGCTGACGACCGTCTGCTTGACATGCTGTTGACTGACTTCAAACAGCCGGCTCTCGGCCTCCTCGATGAGCTCCTTCAGCGATTTACTCTCATCCTGGCCCAAAGCGACCATATCGGTGCTGGCCGCGATCAGTCGGCGGCGCAGTGCTTTCTGGGCGACAATCTCGGCATACTGCTCAACGTGGGCGGCGGTCGGTACGTAGTTGGTGAGCTCGGTCAGATAGGACGGTCCGCCGATCATATCCAGGAAGCCGGTACCCTTCAGTTGGTCGGCCAGAGTCAGGACGTCTATCTGAGCACGTTTTTCGTACAATGCGAGCAATGCCTCATAGATACGGGCGTGGCGTGGGTCGAAAAAGTCATCGATAGAAATCGCATCGGCTATCTTGACGATCGCATCCGTGTCGATCAGGATGGCGCCAAGCAAAGAGGCTTCAGCATCGGTGTTCTGGGGTGGTGCCTGTGTATGAGCCATCGTGTTCATGATTCTATCAGTTCTGCGCCACCAAAAATATTGCTTATGGCTGCCACATCTGGTTTGGAGGCTGAATCGGACGGTGCGGCAACCGTGCAGACGATTTCGATCGGTGCGCCATGCAATCGCTCCGCCACGTCGGCGAATATCTTACGGTTCTTGGCCTCGTTGAGCCGTTTCTGGTGGAAGGCGAATTTGAACGCCAGCGTCAGCTTGCGCCCATCGAACGTCGGCTCCGCCATGCGGGCGATGCCGTACAGCGTGTTGTACTGCTTCTTGATCTCGTTGAGTGTCGCTTGCCACAGTTCGGTGACGTCGGTCAGCGATTCGGCAGGTGCGGCTGCTTCATCCGGTTGATCGCCCGGAGCGGGAATGGGTTCTACCGGCGGTTCTGGTTCGGGCGTAGGTTCCGGCGCCGGAATTTCCGGCTCGGCCGGTTGTGGTTGATCGGGTTCAGGGATGGTCTTGGCGGCTGGGGCGGATGGCGCAGAGCTAGTTACTTTCGCGGCGGCAGGATGAGGCTGTGATGTAGCGGCGGGGGCTGCGGGCAAAGCGGCCTGCAGCAGTACGAGTTCGAGCAACTGCTTGGGATTACGGGCGGCCGGTACGTCGAGCAGCTTGCGCAACAATTCCAGGCTCGCAGCCGGGTCAGTATGCTGGCCGCCCAATACGGCAGCACGCAAGGCGGTACCGAGCTGGGTAGCTACCATGGCTGGTTCGTACCCCTGGGCGGCCAATTCGCTTAAGCCGGTCACGATGCCGGCGGTATCGCCCTGCTCCGTAGCGGTAAGCAGCCGGGTGATGTATTCGGTCGGAGCCAGGCCGAGGATACGTTCAACATCCCCCCTGGTAATATGCTCAGATACGGAACTTGCCTGATCGAGCAGGCTGATACTGTCGCGGAAGCTGCCCTCACCATGCTGCGCTATAAGTTCCAGCGCATCATCATCAATTTTCAGCTTCTCGCTTCCCGCGATAGTCTTCAGGTGGGCGACGACCTGTTTGAGCGGTACCGGTCGTAAACTATAGCGCTGCGTACGGCTGACGATGGTCTCGGGCAGCTTGTGTGCTTCGGTGGTCGCCAAGATGAATACGACGTGCTCCGGTGGCTCCTCGAGTGTCTTGAGTAGCGCATTGAAGGCTTCTTTGGTGAGCATGTGGACCTCATCGATGATATAGACCTTGTATTTGGCAGCTGAGGGGGCCGTATTCACGCGGTCGCGCAGGTCACGGATCTCGTCGATCCGGCGGTTGCTGGCCGCGTCGATCTCGATGATATCCAGATGTGCCTCATCGGTATATGGCAGCTGGTTGATCTCATGTGCAAGGATACGGGCGATGGATGTCTTGCCGACGCCGCGTGGTCCACTCAAGAGATAGGCGTGACTCATACGGCCCTGCTTCAGCGCGTTCTTAAGCGTGGTCGTGACATGTTCCTGGCCGACGATCTCGTCCAGGCTTTTCGACCGGTATTTCCGGTAGAGTGCTTGCCCCATAGTTCCTTATATTATACGCGGAAAGTCACGACTCGTCTGCTGTAGAAATGTCATACGTACCTGACTGCGAAGGCCAGCTACTCGCCCAGCATATATCGGTCTGGGGCTCTGGGTCTACCGTAGTCAGTGCCAGGGCTACCGTACGAAAAGCCCCTCTGTGTAGAGGGGGCTTTTGGACTAATTACACCTTTGGGCTAGAGTGCGGCTTCAAGTGCGGCCCACTCGGCCTGGGAATCGTCCTCGGGGACGTTCACGCTCACCTGGTCACCTGGCTTCGCTTTGAAGTAGGTTACGCTGGCGAGCAGGACACGGAAGTCGCGGCTACCGACAGAAACAAAGTAGTGGCCGCCTTCGAGTTTCAGGGTGCCGACTACCTGTTTGCGAGGAATGGGGCCGATCTGCTTGTACAGGAAGGCGCCGTCATCGGCGATGGTGAGCTTCAGGATGTCGCCTTGGACGAGCTTGGATTTGCTGGCGTAGTTGGCGGGTACCGGATAGGTCTTACCGTCTGAGCCGACCATGTTCTGGCCATCGAAGACACCTTCGATAACCTTGCCGAGTACGTCGTCGGTAACTTTGGCCTGCACCTTCTCATCGTCGCCGACCAGGCTGATCAGCAGCTCATTGGCTGCGGCCAGGTTGGTCTCGGCCTCTTGAATAAGTGCCCGAAGCCGTTTGACTTGTTTTTCTGGTACATCTGCCATCTTTATATCTCTTTTTCTCTCACACCACCGTATATTTTCTATACTGCTGCCTTAACCGTACCATACACCACAAAACAAGTCAAAGGTATGACCACTTTCTGGGGAAAGCTGTGGATAACTGAGTGTGCTACCTGTCCCAATGCTTATTCATAGTTCCGCGACGACCGGCACCTTTTATGTGCCGTATATGAAAATACCCCCGTGCAATACGGGGGTATTTTCAGGTGTACGAAAGGTACTAGGCCAGTTCGACCGTAGCGCCAGCTTCTTCCAAAGCTTTCTTGGCGTTCTCAGCGTCTTCCTTGGCAGCCTTTTCAAGGACAACCTTCGGAGCGCCATCGACGATAGCCTTAGCTTCGCCCAGGCCGAGACCGGTTAGTTCCTTAACAGCCTTGATGACTGCTACCTTCTGAGCACCGGCATCCTTCAGGATAACGTCGTATTCGCTCTTGCCTTCATCGGCAGCACCGGCGTCACCGCCAGCGGCAGGGCCAGCAACAGCAACGGCTGCAGCAGCCGGCTCGATGCCGTATTCGTCCTTCAGGACGTTCTTAAGTTCGTTTACTTCGAGGACGGTCAGCTTGGTCAGCTCTTCCGCCAGTTTCTTTACGTCAGCCATGTGGTTGATCTCCTTTAATTAAGTTCTTTAAGCCGTAGCTTTTGCTTCTACACCGTCAAGCAGGGCGTGCAAGTTGCCAGAAAGGGCGTTGGTAACGTCGTTGACCGGAGACAGCAACGTTGCGACCACCTGGGCAACCAGCTCGTTCTTGCTGGGCAGGTTCGCGAGCGCCTTGACATCTTCGCTCCCGATAAATTTGCCTTCGCCGGTAAGGGCACCTACGAACTCCAAAGTGGGGTTCGTCTTGGCAAATTGGCTCAAGATCTGAGCCGGTGCGACTTCGTCGTCAGCGTTGAACGCGTACAGAAGCATACCTTGCAGTTCGCTCACGTCAGCATCTTTCAGTGTGTCGTTCGTCTGGACGGCCTTGATGACCAAGCGGTTCTTGACCACTTTCACCTTCGTGCCGTTCGCCTTCGCCTCACGGCGCAGGGTCTGCAGGGCTTTCACAGTGGTGCCTTGGTATTTGGCGACCACGGTCATCTTAGAAGACTTCAGCAGCTCGGAAACTTCCGCGACTACGTCGTTCTTCTGAGTTTTATTTAGTGCCATAGGTATAACTTCCTATCATTTATGTATATTCGGCTGCCTATCGACCTTCGGCTAGCCCTTGTTACAAAGAAAGACTCCTGGGGTTACCAAGAGTCTTTACTGAGAGTGTGCTCAAAAACAAAAGTTATTTCGCAACCTCGGTAGCATACTTAAAGTGTTTCCACTCGCTACTGTCTTTGGTAACGGATATATTCTATCAAAAAACCGCCGATAAGGCAATCCGCCTATTCGCCGAAATATGGCTGGACGGCCTGATCCCAACTTTGAGTGTCTGCAACACCTCTCGGTGCCTCATAGAGCGCTAGATGACCGAGCTGGCGCTGCTCCTCCTGCTGAGCTGCCTCTGCTTGCGTAGGACGGGTTTCTGACTTTTCCATGGTGATGACTCCTTGTGTATTCGTGGATGATGGTTCTATTGTACCGCGCTTTGGCGATGATGTGATCTGGGCGATGTAATGCGTGGGCAGGCCGTTGACGATGGGCAACTTTTTAGGCGGGACGTAGCTTTCAGGCATAGGAGGCCTCCGGCTGAATTGCGACTGCAAACACTGCTTCTTTGTCGGCGGTGTTTGCGATCTCGAGATGACCGTATATCTGGTTTATTCGTTCAATCTCGTAAACGTCGGCAAGTATACGGGCAGCAATGCCGTGCCGGAAGATTTTCTCTGCGATGTCATCAGCCTGCGCTTGTTGCACCTCAGGGTGGCCGGCCAAATTGTCAACTTCTGCAAGGTTACCGCTCAGTATGAGGAACTCAGCAAGTTCCATAGAGTCCGGTGCAACATATGGTACCGGCTCGGCAGCGGTGACTTGGTAAGCTTCGGTCATTTATTTACCCGCGTAAAGGCTGCGTCCACCGCAGCGTGGCCTGCTTCCCAGCGGGCGCGATCCGCGACTTCTACCTGCTTCGCCTGACGTACGTCCGCTGCAGAGATTTCAAAACCATCCCATTTGTCTAGCTCAGCCAGGCTAGCCCGGGTGGTTAAGGGGGCGGGTTCGGTAGGATTATCGGGTTGTCCCCAGTTGTTGGGGTAAAAACTTTCCATGTCACTGTTCCTTATATAAAGATAATTAAAAAAGGCTTCGGTTGAAGCCTTTTTGGTCTCTGGGGCTGTGCGGTGAGCTTATCGCTCGGTGGCTTCAACCATGGTGAAGCACAGCCCTTGTAGGCCGAGGACAATAATAAGCTGCTTCACGAAGTTTGCCATAATTAGGTTCTATGCTACGCCGGTGGTTCGGTGCTGTCAAGCTTACGGCTGGCGAGGAGCGCTCACGAGGAGGGAGGGCTAGTTGCCCTTTTTCTCTGTTGTTCCACCGTCAAGTTGAGCGAGTTTGTACTGCGTATATTTTTCGGCAGCCAGACGCGCCAGCTCGGGGTCCTCCCCTTGATTTACGAAGCGCATGGCTTCGGCCAGGATCGGATGGACTTCTGCTACTTTTTCGTACATCTGCTGGACGAGCTTACGATATGCGGAGTGTCCTTGCGGGCTGGTACGTAGTTCAAACATCTGGAACGCTTCGCGGGCATTAAGTGTGAGTTTCCAGCGCAACTTGTGGTCCTGTAATACGGCGTACTGAGCAATAAGCGGACCTTGAGCTGCCTGGAGGGCGCTGTACAGTGCAAGGCTAAGGTCAAATGCTTGTTCGAACTGTTCGGCAACTCCAACCTGCTCTACTAGTTTTGGCACGTCGTACCCCAGGCGCGGACTGAGTGTTTGCCAGGTCAAGTCATCGACAATGCGGTGGCGCTGCAGAGCTTTGAACACGCCGTAATCGCTTACCAGGTCAAAGCTATAATGGATTTTCTCAAGTGCACGGCCTGGGCGTTGTCGGCGATTCAGTCGTTCGCCCATATAGGCGGTAAAGACATCGAGCTTCTTGGTGTACGGCCATGTGTTAACTTCCTGCTGAAGCGCTTCAAGCGATAGGTCGCTGTGCTCATAGAGCATATCGGCAACGATATCGAGTTCATTGGACGTGCTAAAGCTGGTTAGTGTCACTGGTTCGGTCTGAGCAGAGTGGTTGGGTGGCAGAAGGTTTTGGGCGAGTTTCTGCAGCGTGGCGTGTGTGTTGGCGCGATATGCTATCGTGGCGCCTCCGCGGTCAGGTTTATCGGCGCGTTCAAAGAACACTTTGGAACCGGTTTTACGCAATTCTGTAAGCAGTTGTTGGCCTACGGTGCGGGCTTCGGGCAACTCATCCGCCAGCAAACGCATCACCGTGTTCTCAAGCGCTTGGGCACTGGCATAGATACCCACCGTACCGGTGTAGGCCACGGGCAACAACCCTCGTACGGCATCGCACGCCTGCGCTTTAGTTGCCATTTTCCAGGCGCCGTCGCGTTCCTTTTCGGGGGTGGTGGAAGACCTGCGTACATAGTCAGTCATGTTATTTACTACTTGTGAATACAGATCAAAAATCTGGTTCATGGTTTTGATATATTGACTGCGTATTTTCCCTTTGAGCTCAGGTGGGATGAAGTATTTATAGTGCCCGTTGGCGTCTTTTTCGTCAAAATAAATGTAACGCGTTGATTGTTCGAGGTAAGCGGCCAGACGCCCCCACTCCAGTTTTTTTACGACCAAGTTGCTTGCACCTTCGACTACTACATGCTGACCGACTAACTGCTGCACGGAGTCATCGCCGTACGCAGTAATGACACGCTGTAAGAGCTGTGCATCCTTGTCGGCTTTGCCGATAAATTCGTCCAGAAGGGTGACGCGCATGTCATCGCCACGGCGGCTTAGGCGGGCCATGGCAGCTGCCACGGTAATCGGTGAGACCGCTTCGGTAAAGCTATACACATTTGCTTCGGTGTTTGTGACATATTTGGCAAGCTCTGCTTTGCCAGCATCAGTGATGCTTGCGGAGGCATTACCATGCTTTTCGATCCATGGCTCAGCGGTAGCCGCACCAGAGGGTGTGATATCTGTTTTTGCAGATGAGGATTCGGTGCCAGAAACAGGTGGTATGATGGGTGGTTCGGTGGGTGCGGTCTTGGCCGGTGGATTGGCGGCCAGTACTTCAGCGACAGATTGGGGACCGCTGGGTGCGGTACCTTTTTCACGCGTTGCAAGGCACGCCGAAACGTGCGACCAAACCTCTTTGAAGACCGTATCTATATCCTCGTTGGCGTAGACTACGGGCAGGTTCCGCTGTTTGGCTTCCCACAGATACCCTGCACGCACGCGCTCTAAGAACGCTTCATCCAGATTGTCGAAACGCTCTCCCCCGTACCGGTGTTTCACCCGTTCGCGTAGCGTAGTTGCTGGCGCGTCAAGTATCAGCATGAGGTCGGGCTGCATATCTCCCACCGCGAAAGTGATGATGTCATTGATGGCTCGGTAGTCCGGTACGTCACCACGACCGTAATATTGGATTGCCAGCGTTGTCAGGTAACTCCGATCGACCAGGCACGTCACTCCATTCTCGACCATTTCCCGAATGACTTCGAGGGATTGCGACCGGGCGGCGTTGTACAAGAGAACCTCGGTACGGGTACTCATGGGGAAACGAGGGTCTTGTGTAAGCCGACGGATAGATCGAGCGGTAAGATCGTTCTGACTGTCCGGTTCACGCATGATCTTCACTGGTAACTGTGCCGCATGAAGATGCTGTGACAGCAACTGCACCATGGTCGTCTTACCGACACCCTCAGCGCCTTCGATAACGATGTATTTGCCCCTACTCATAACTCATTCCTTCTACTTTGACCGGCAGACTGCGTTGATCGCGCCAAGCCTGCGGTAGCATGAGGCTGGGTGACCAGGTCTTGATGAGGGTCTCGAGGTCAGTCCCAGTCTGGTATTTACCGCTGAAGCCGCTATCGCGCCCCGACCCATAGTTGCCTTCCACCTCGCCGGTTTCGTGGAAAACAATCTGGGCGATACGCTCACCCACGGGCAGAACGACCGTTTCACGTTGGTTCAGGTTATAGATCTCAAGAGTCAGCCGGTTGATGTAACCTGGGTCGATCCAGCCCGCATCAAAACAGACCGCCACGCCGTTGCGGCCCCAACTAGAGCGGCTTTTGACCTCGCAGGCGCCCGGCGGCACGATGCCGAAGAACTCGTGGGTGTGCGCCAAGATGCGCTCGCCCGGTTTCAATGCGATGACCGGATGATCGTCCGGGATGCCAACAATAGGTTTGAAGCCGTTCAGCTCACAGAACTCTTTGTGCGGCATAGCCTTGTACGGACCATCGAAGTAGCGTTCGACATCTTCGCGGTCGAATGGATTGTAGATGGTCCGCTCGTTGGCAGGCTCAATGCGGTAGTAGTAATAACCAAGTGTCACGTCCAAGGACGCGTGGCTGACATGCTTGTCGTTGAAGGGATGGCACACGATGTGCCCTTGATCTATAGCCTGCCGAATCTGTGTATTACTGAATACGCTCATGACGCCCGTTGTTACCTCTCCATTAAGCGCCCAGCCCGCTTGTTAGCTTCCATTGTACGGTTACGCTTTACGCTAGCGCAATATATTCGGCAAATTTTACAACTAAAAAGACGCCCTATGGCAGGACGTCTTTTTATCAAGGAACCGGACTACTATTCGTTAGTAGAAACGGTGATGCTCGGGCCCATGGTAGTCGTGACGTGGACCGCCTTGATGTAGGCACCCTTCACGCTAGCCGGCTTGGCAGCCCGGATGCTGCTCATGACAGCCTGGGCGTTCTCGAGGAGACGGCTGCCGCCGAAGCTGACCTTACCGACACTCAGGTGCACGATACCGGTGCTGTCGACGCGGTATTCCACGCGACCGGCCTTGGCTTCGGCTACTGCCTTCGCGATGTCGGTGGTTACCGTACCGCTCTTAGGGTTCGGCATGAGGCCGCGCGGACCAAGCAGGCGGGCGTACTTGCCGAGCTTAGCCATGTTGGCCGGAGTGCTGATAAGGATATCGAAATCAATCGTACCCTTTTCGAGCTGCTTGGTGATGTCGTCGACACCGCTCAGGTCTGCGCCATCGATCTTGTCATCGGCGAAGACGGCGATGCGTACAGCCTTACCGGTACCCTGGGGAAGAACCAGGTTAGCGCGGATGTTCTGGTCAGCCTGGCGTGGGTCGACACCCAGATTGACGTGCAGTTCGACACTGGCGTCGAATTTCACGCTAGAAGTCTTGGTGGCGAGTTCCAGCGCTTCGGCGAGGCTGTATACCTTGCCTTTTTCGACCGCTTCGGCTGCTTTGCGGTAACCTTTGCCGCGGCGCTCTAAGCGTGAGCGGGTCGGTTTGACCGGCTGCTTGGGCTTCTCGGCGACTTCAGCGTCAGCTTCAGCGCGAGCGGCTTTGCGCTCTTCTTTCTCGACCTTGGCTTCGGCCTCGGCAACGGCTTTCGCGCTGCGCTTGCCGGCCTTGGCGGTGCTCTTCGTGCTGGTCTCGTCCTTAGCTTCGACGACTTCCGCGACTTCGGCGTTTACGATCTGTTCTTCGGCTTCTGCCGGAACTTCGGTGGTTTTCTTGGCTGCTGCCATATGATTACTCCTTTGTGGTGCGAACGGCCGTTTAAACGGCCTCCCACAAGTTTTACGTTGATTACTGTTCGACTTCGACGCCCATGCTGCGGGCGGTGCCGGCGACCATCTTCATGACGGCTTCGACATCATCGGTGTTCATGTCGTGGGCTTTTTCTTCGGCGATCTTGCGCAGGTCGGCCTGGCTCAGTTTCTTGGAAACCTTTTCACTGTTCGGGCGGCCACTGCCCTTCTGGATGCCGAGGGCGGCACGGATGCGGTCGTCGGTCGGTTCAGCCACGACACGGAAGTCCATGGTGCGGTCGTCGTAGATAGTGATGTGGGCGGTGACGGTCTTGCCCATCATGTCCTTGGTAGCGTCGTTGAACGGGTTGATGAAATCCATCATGTTCACGCCGTACTGACCGAGCGTTGAACCAACCGGCGGAGCCGCGCTGGCCTGACCGGCCTTGATCTTCATTTTAAGGTTTGCTTTAACAACCTTAGCCATTTGATAGTTCCTTTCTTAACGAGGGTTCGTTCTGTTTGAAGCTGAACTACTTGCTCTCCTACATGTAAAACGTAGTGCGTAACAGGGAGATTTTAACAAAATCTACTCTGTTTGTCCAGCTTCAATAGCTAGCTGATAATACTGATTGGCAGCTTGCTCCTTACTCTTCATAGCATGTGACATATTTCCTGCAATGACGAAAAGACCTACAGCGCCTGCAGCTAAACCATATGTCGAGTGCATATCACCGTGGAGCAACTCACCTGTGCCTGCACCTAAACAATAACCACCAAGCGCAAGCATACCGATGGAGATTCTATGAAAACGAGCAACAGCTCTGTTGGCAGCATAATACTCCTCAAAGTAATAATCTGAGCCGACGGCTTCTTGCCCCGGTTTCATGGCTAGACCCGCTTGACTTGGAGGCTGTCGAGCTCGACCGGCGTTTCGCGGCCGAACATGTTCACGAGGACCTTCAGCTTGCCCTTTTGGGCGTCGATTTCGTTGATTGAGCCATCGAAGCCCTTGAACGGACCGTCGGTGATGTTCACCACTTCGCCGATGCTGTAGTCGATCTTGTGCTTCGGCTGCTCCAGGCCCATGCGCTTCTGGATCTTTTCGATTTCGTCGGGGTCGACCGGAGTCGGTTCGGTACCGCTGCCGACGAAGCCGGTAACACTTGGCGTGTTACGGACAATGTACCAGGCATCTTCGCTCATCTTCATCTGTACCAGGACGTAACCTTGGAAAATGCGCTTTTCGACGACGCGGCGCTTGCCGTTCTTGATTTCGATCTGCTTTTCCTTGGGCACGAGTGCCTGGAAAATCTTGTCTTTCATGTCGAGCGAGTCAGCGCGCTGACGGATACTTTCGGCAACTTTTTCTTCGTAACCGCTGTAGGTGTGGATTGCGTACCACTGTTTGGATGTGTCGTAGCGTTTGGTGGCCATGAATTAAAACTCCTTATTTCACTAGTAATTGCTTGAATAGCTTGTCGAGACCGAAGTCGACGACGGCGATGAGTGCGCCGAAGATGACCGAAAAGATGATGACGGCCGTGGTCAACCGGCGGCCTTCACGGCGCGTCGGCCAGGTGACCTGCTTGAGCTCCTGCCAGCTGCTGCGTACGAAGCTAAAGCCGAGGATGCGGCCGATGAACCGGATGGCGCGCAGCCGGAAGAACCAGCGGAAAGCGTGGCCTATCTGCTTCAGCGGCGGCCGGTGGGAAATCCAGGCTAGGCCCTTACCGATCATGCGGAGCGGCCAGACGAAGCCACGGAAGAACGCCCGCAGCAAGCTTTCGTCTGCTTCTTGTTTTTTCTCGGCTGTCTTGAGCTGTCGTGCCACCGGTAGTCCTCTTCTGGGTTTCGCTTTAATTAAAAAAGCCTACGATTTCGCAGGCGTCAACATGTCAAGCATACCGTAAGGACCACCGACCGTCAAGGCTGGCATGCTATAGTAAGTAGCAATATGATAGTCCTAACCCTGCTGTGGGTGGTATTAGCAGTCTGCGAAGGTGTTACGTATGTCCGCCTGCCAGTACGCCGCAGCATGGTCCGTAACGTATGGCTAGGAGTATTGCTGCTGCTGGTTCTCGCCTCCACCGCCCTCCGGCTTTGGACGAGCTGGCATGCCTGGGCCATCTTCTGTCTGCTGGCGTTGTATCGCAGCGTGAACCTGGTGCGGTTTTGGAAGGCTCGGCTGCAGGTGGATCAGCTCCGTTCCGTCACGCTACGCGCCTACATATGGCTTATTACATTGCAGGCTGTGGTACTGGCCGTGGGGTCGGTCGTAAACCACTGGCATCTCGGTTACCGCTTGCTGGCCGCGACGGTGGTACTGCAGCTGCTGGTAGCCGTACTGCTGCTACGCTCCACGCTCCATACGTGGCGGCATACCGAACCGTTCACATCGACGAAGCCATTGACCGATCGGGAGCTTCCCACGCTGTCCGTACTCATACCGGCCCGTAATGAAACGGATGAGCTACAAGAGTGTCTGGACCGGTTGGTCGCCAGTACCTACCCTAAGCTCGAAATCATCGTGTTCGATGACAATTCAGCCAACCGGCGTACGCCGGACATCATCCGGGGATTTGCGCAGGACGGTGTGCGCTTCGTCCGAGGTAGCGCGCCGGACGAGACCAACTGGCTAGCCAAGAACCAAGCCTATGCCGGACTCCGCCATGAAGCCAGCGGTGAGTTGCTATTGTTCTGCGGCGTGGATGCGCAGTTCGACACCGACAGTCTGCGCCGGTTGGTGGAAGTACTGTTGGAACGGCAGAAGGATATGCTGAGCGTACTGCCGCTGAAGAGCGCCCGGATTCCGGCTCGACTGTCATTGCTGCAGCCGATGCGCTACTACTGGGAAATTTGTCTCCCTCGCCGGTTCTTTAAACGGCCGCCGGTCTTATCTACCTGTTGGTTGATACGTGCTAGTGCACTTGACCAGGCGGGCGGCTTCGAGGCGGTACAGCGTTCCATGACACCTGAGGCATATTTCGCTCGGCACGCCGTCGTGACCGATGCGTACAGTTTTATCCGTAGTAATGACCGGTTGGGTATCTATAGCATCAAGCCGGTCGACGACCAGTACGATACCTCGGTGCGCATGCGTTATCCGCAGCTGCACCGGCGCCTCGAGCTGGTGGCTTTGACGACTTTGGCTGAACTGGCCTTCCTGCTTGGGCCGATAGCTGGCCTTTGCCTGCTTGGCTTCCTCGACCAAGCCATGGCCTACGCGGCGATGTGGGGAGTGGCCGTGGCATGCTTGCTGGTGACGTACTACCTGGTGGCTGTCGCTACCAAACTGAATAATCCGTTCTTGGCTTGGCTGCTCATGCCTATCGCTTTCCTGGGTGATATCGTCGTGCAACACGTGTCGCTGTATAAGTATGAATTCTCGCATGTGGACTGGAAGGGCCGTGACGCGGCCGTGCCGGTCATGCGTATAGTGCCCACGCGGCCCATAACGAAAGGATGATATATGGCTCAAGAAACGGCATTCACACATCAGTACCATGTGGCAGCTGAGGCGCCCCAGCGTGCCTTGCGGTCATGGCGTCTGGGGGCACTGGCGGGCCTGCCATTAACCGGTGTGGCGACGGCCGTAGCCGCCGCTCAGCAGCGTCGTCATCCTGGTACGTTCCGTGCCGAGGTCGCTTCCGAAGTCGCGAATGGTTGTGCTGTGGCCGTCGCTCTCTTGCTGGGCCGGGCCGTGACGCAGTTGGCACACGGTGAGATCGCCGAACATTCCGTACGGCACATGGTCAGCGATCACTTCGTAGCACTGGAGACACAATTCAGTCAAAGTGCGGCTCCGGCCGATGTGCAATTACGCCGTAACTTCGAAGATTTCGCGTGGCTGGCTAGGTTCGGACAGCGTCCTGAAGGTTCGGAATAAAGATAGTAAAAACCGACCCATGGTTGAGCTCGCTATCTACATGGATGTCGGCATGCAGCAGACGCGCCAGCTTCATCGTAACGTATAAGCCGAGCCCCGTACCGCTGTTCTGCCGGGTCCGGTAATCTTCGCTGCGGAAGAACTTATCGAACACTTTTTCCTGGTCGCTCCGGGCGATTCCGATACCGGTGTCGCTGACCGTAAAGGTGACGCCTTTGGCAGTGGAGCGTGCGCCGATAGTCACACTGCCAGCTTCGGTGTACTTGATGGCGTTGGTAACGAAATTCTGCAGGATTTCACGGACGTAGAGTTCGCTGGAATGGAGCACCTCGAGGTGCGGATCCAGATCGGTTTTGACCTTTAAGCCTTTGGCGGCCGCATCCTTGCCGTAGCTTTCAGCCAGTTCTTCGACCAGCTGGTGCGGATTGATGGCATTCACGTCTATCTGCAACACACCCCGTTCCGCACGGCTCAGTGTGGACAGGTCATTCACCAGTCCGCTGAGGAAAATAACCTGTTCATGGGCGACCTTCAGTGCTTCACGTATCTGTCCGATATCGCCGGTTTTCTCGGCGATGAACTGGGCATTGCTGATGTTGCCTTCCGTGATGGCGATCGGTGTACGCAGCTCGTGACTGACGACGCTGATGAACTCGTCGCGTTCTTCCTCTAGGGACTTCTCGCGCGTGATATCACGCAGCAGCAGGACGAAGCCGCGGTCGCCGGTCTCGCCGTAGCCCAGATGGACCGGAGCGATGGAAAGATACAGGTTGGCAGTGCTGCCATCGGCGTAATGCAACAGATAATCGCGGTTGCTGGTAGGAATGGTGGTATGTTCGACCAAATCATGGATGTCGACCGGCTGGCCGTTGCTGTCGTAAAGCGCCATCATGCGCCTTAAGGGTTTGCCGGTCATAGAGCCGTTCTTGTCGAGGATGCTCAAGGCGGCACCGTTATATACGACGATTTTCGTCTGGTCGTCCACCGCGATCACGCCGTCGGCCATACTGCTGATAAGGCTGGTAAGACGTTCGTGGTCCAGGGCGGCCTGATTCGGATCGGTGTGCTGCCGGGGAACAGCTTTCGGTTTGGCGGGGGCGGAATCCATACCCTCCATTATGCCACAAGCGGGATGGTTTTACTGCCAAGCGCCGATGACCGGCTGATGGCTGCGGAGTTCTTTGGCGAGTGCCCGCGCCCGCGGTTCCATGGCGGTCAATGTGCGCCAGAAGGCGGGGCCGTGGTTCATCTCGACCGTATGGGCAAGCTCATGCAGCAGCACGTAGTCGATAAACTCCCACGGCAGCTCCATCAGAAACAGATTAAGCGTGATGGCGCGCGCCTGGTCGCAGCTGCCCCATCTGCGCTTCAGCTGCTTTATGTTGGTAGCCGTGAAGGATTTGCCATGTTTTGCCGCCAGGCTGGCCAGCCGTGGCGGCAAGAGCGTGGTGGCTTCGCGCTTGAGGGCACGGAGCACGGCTTTGTTGGCGCGCTCCTGTACGGTTGGATCGGCGGTAACCTCGCCATGCTGCAGTCGCACTATTATTTCCGTGCCGGTTACCCGGCTGGCGATCGATTGGCCGTTTGCCGCAAATTCGAAGCGGAGGGTATGCAATTTGCCGATACGTTGGCCGCTCACAAGCAGCGGCTGGGTGTGCCGGGAAAGCTCTGTCTGTATCCAGGCGATGTTGTTGCGGGCAAAGGTTTCACCCGCATCGTATGACGTCCAGCGCGGCATGCTGACACGCACGCCGCGAGACGTGACACTGAGACGTAGCGATCGGCTTTGGGTACGTTTTATGAGCGTTACCGGTCCGACTCCGGTGAGCTCGATGACTTTCATTGCCATGGCGGTTTGCCTCGCTAACGGATGATAATGTTGCGCCGCGACATGTCGACACGTCCGGCGGCTGGGTTCGGTACCAGGTTGACCAGTCCCGGTTTGCCGATCTGACCGGCCCCTGGGTCAAGGCTGATGAGACCGCGGTCGAGCAGGTGGCGCAGGATGGCGCTCTTCTGAGTCTTGAATACGTGTTTGCCGCTGATCACCAGGTAGTGTTCGTTTGACTGCGGGTTCTGCATACCACCGGCCAGCGTCGTAAAGCTGCCGCGGTCGAGCACCTGGGCATACTTGTCGTCGACACGCCGACGGTCACGGCGGGAGGCACGGGCAAAGGCGCTTTCGGCATCGATCTGCAGCCATACCAACACGGTCTCTGCACCGGCTTTGCTCGCCAGGTTCCGCAAGGCGCGGCGCTGAGACAGGCGCAGGGCGTTCGTGTCGTAGACGACGCTGACACCGGCATTTAAGAACTCGCCGGTCATGTAGGTCATCAGGCTGGTAACGATGTGATTTTCTTCGGTGTTGTGGCTGGGAGTTTCGAACAGCTCGCCGCGTATGCGGTCGTCGTGTACGTGTACTGCGGCCAGCTGTTCGCTGAGTTGGCGCGCGAAAAACGTTTTACCCGCGCCCGGGAAACCATAGAGCAGGACCAGGAACGGTTTGGTAGGTACGATTTTCGCCATGTCTATCTATGTATAGCAGAATTCTGTCGCTCACGCAACGCGATAACAGATTGAGATTATGCTTTCTATGTCGGGATACCTAGCGCTTCCCTGTCATAATCTCACGGTATCACAAGAGATGATGAGGGGTCACTTGCTTCGCATCGCTCTAAAATCCCGCTTGTATTGCAGGATTTTACGAACCTGTTCATGAGCCGTTGAACCACCAAAGTAAAAACCGTACCACGTGGTACGGTTTTTACTTTGGTGGGTGATGAGGGGCTCGAACCCCCGACCCCCTCGGTGTAAACGAGGTGCTCTAGCCAACTGAGCTAATCACCCATAGTAATGAGATGAACCATGCTGGCCTTTCTCATAGCTTAGGACGGCGGAATAAAATATGCCGGCTCTAACTGCTCTTTTCCAAATTACAGAAAAGTCTACTGTGGTGCGGACGAGAGGACTTGAACCTCCACCCCTTGCAGGACTACCACCTCAAAGTAGCGCGTCTACCAATTCCGCCACGTCCGCACAAAACTATAAAAGAACTACGCTATCTTATCTGTTTTAGGCGCAAAATACAATACCTATGCCTTAGCTTCGGGGCATGTGGTCATACAGATGCTCGAGCGAATAGCCGGTGCGTACCAGCGGCTTGATATCGTCGAGCGTAGCACCGACCTTGACGCCCGGATTGAGCAGGTTGTACGGGTCGAAGATCTGCTTCAGTTTCGTGAAGAGCTCGTAAGCTTCAGGCCCGTAGACTTGCGGCAGATAGGGTGCGCGCAAACGGCCGTCATTATTCTGACCGCTAGTAGAACCGCCGAGCGAGATGATGAGCTTGTAATATGCATCCATCAGGCGGAACGCCTTCTGGCGATCACCGATCTGCGACAGATCAAGGAACGGCTGTACGTGCAGATTACCGTCCCCTGCATGACCCCAGATAGCAGGTTGCAATTGTGCGGCGGCGAATAACTGATAGATGCCCTGCACCAGCTCTGCAAGCTTCTCGGGCGGCACCACTGCGTCCTCTATGATCGGTACCGCTTTCAGCTGGCCTTCGCTGTGGCTAAGGACGCTGGCGGAAGCCTGGCGGACCTTCCAGAGCCGGGTCTGACCGGCGGCATCTGTCTCGTGCTGGACCCGGGTGGCTGTATCGCCCATGATCTTTTCGGCTTTCTTGACGAGCTTTTTGCGCTGACGCCCTTCGTCATCGAACTCTACGAGCAGTACGGCTTTCGGTAATGGCTTGCTGATGATTCCTCCCAGCTGGTTGGGGTTCAGGCGATCGACGAGCTCAAGCAGCTGGCCGTCGACGAACTCGAGACTGCTAGGCAGTTGTGGCAGATCGCGCAACTCCAGAATGGCCCGTTGGGCCTGCTCGATACTATCGAACTCGGCCAGGAACAGATCTTTGGAGGGATTATAAGCCTCGGTTTCCATCGTGATCTCGGTGATGATGCCCAGAGTGCCCTGGCTGCCCACGAAGAGCGGTGTCAGGTCGATACTGCCATCTGCACGTTTGACGTCGAGCAGATCATAGCCGGCAGCATTTTTGGTAAGCGGCAGGTCCAGTTTTTCGATTGCGGCGCGGTTCTCTTCAAGCAGTGCATCCAGTGAGCGGTAAATCTCGCCTTCGAACGTACTGAGTCCCAGCTTTTTGTTCAGGTCGCGTTTGCTGAGGCGGCCGGTCGTTATCACTTCGCCGTTGGCGAGCACGACACGCAAAGCTTTCACATATCCGCGGGTGGCACCGTATTTCAGGGTTTTCTCGCCGGCGGCATTATTGGCGACCGCGCCGCCGATAGTCGAATATTCGTAACTGGCCGGGTATGGCGGTAGGAAGCGCTCATGGGTGTGAAGCGTCTGCTGCAGGCGGCCATAATTCAGGCCAGGCTCGACTATGGTGATGCCGTTCTTGGGGTCCAGTTCGACGATGCGGTTCATGTGCGCCGGGAACACTAACATGATGCCGTCGCCAAGAGCTGCGCCGCCCTGATCGGTGCCGCTGCCGCGGGCGGTGACCGGGATGACACGGCCACGCTCTGCCAGCTGCCATGCGAAGCGTGTCGTCTTGCGGACGTCGTTCTCATTACGTGGGTACACGACGAGCGTGGGCAGCAATGTGAAGATGCTGCTGTCGGTAGCGAAATAGCGCCGTGCATCGGCACTTGTCATTACCTCGCCGAGCAGATGTTCCTGTAGGTAGTGGGCAATCTTACTCACCGCTTTTAGGCCTTCCAGCGTTTTTCATATCTGGTTGCTATGATAGCATACTGCTCGTGCCTATTGTCACATTTTTATGGCTATGCAGGCTTTGGGCCTGTGCCGCGAAAGCAGTCTCAATATCTCATACCCATCCCTTGCGTATATCGTGCGGATAAGCTTGAGTATTTACATCCGCTTTGATTTAATTGCACCAATCCATCCATACGTATAAGGAGCGTAAACGTCCATGCAACCTGAAGTGCCTACCATTATCCAGTCAGATCCAGAGCTTAATCCTCCGCATTCTTGGCGCTCTAAAAAGTTTCTTGTGATCGCTGTCATGGTGGTACTGGCCTTTGGTGGACTTGGTGTGTATCTACAACTTGTGAGCCACGCCGATACACCATCGACGAACATATACAGTGCCGACACGGTAGAGCAGCTCACTACATTGTTACGGCAACCATCGAATCTCAATCAGACGGATCTGCTAGCTATTGCGAGCCAACGGAAGACTGACATGCTCAAGCTCGCCCAGTCCAGCCCGGATGAGTTCATGACTACTGTTCTTACCGACGACGAAATTGCCGCCATTCCAGCTGCTGTAGCTGGCCAACTGGAAACTCATTACCAGGGCTCGGCACTTTTTACTGGTACGCAGGTAGTCATCAAGGGTAAGTACTACAATTTGGATTACAACCACTCGGTGCCAATTTTTATTAACCCGAACACAACGACGACGTTTGATGGGTATATCCTTGATAACCAATTTGTTATTTCTCCGACCGCTGATGGCTACCGATCAAATGTAGTGGCCACAAGTAATGCGACCCCTCCTAAATCGGCACGACTGGCGGCACCGAATGTTACAACTCAAGCAGTCAAGACAACGGTGACTATCCCGGGGGTGCCGTTTTACTCATGGTACGATGGCTGTGCGCCCACCTCGACCGGCATGGTTCTTGGCTATTGGGATAGCAATGGCTACCCCAACCTGGTACCAGGTGACGCCAGTACGCAAACGGCGGCCGTCAACCAACTTATCAGTAGTCACTCCGTGCATGGAGAGGCGGAAAGCTACGAAGACTATGATCTGCCGATTGAAGCCGACGGCAGTACGACACCGCTGCCAGACATTAGCTCAACGTATGCGCGGTCGCCTCATACTGACAACTCGCTGGCCGACTGGCTTGGCACTTCTCGCAGTGCCGATGGTCTGGTGTACGGATATACGGAGGGCGGTCCCGAAGGCTCCGTTATGAGTACCTATGCTCAGTCCATATATCCGTCAGCAACTCCCTCAACTACCTCCTATGTGGCATATACTTCGGAAGACCTGAGTACGATAACCCAGGTTATGGAACAGGAAATTAATGCCAAGCGACCGATGGTATTCTGGGTCGATTCTTCCGGCGACGGCATATCTGACCATGATGTCACTGTTGTTGGCTATAGGATTATGAGTGACGGTTCCGTGCAGTACGCTAGTCACGACACCTGGAACTCTACGATTCGATGGGAGCCTTTGCGGCTCCTGTCTAGCAAGTATGCTTGGGGTGTTTTTGGTGGCGTTACGTTTGATATGGGTAAAACCGGCCAATCGCTGCCAGTGATTAACACAATGAGCGCGAGCCCAGCCAGTGTGTATAAGACTTACGGCACGACCTTACGGTGGTCGGTTTCGGGAACGACGAGCGTTACGATTGATAAAATCGGCGCAGTAACACCTACAGGCAGTACTGTCATTAGGCCAACGACCACCACCAGCTACACCATAACTGCTACCAACGCCGCGGGCACGACCAAAAAGACGGTGACCGTTCCTGTTTTGGCACTGCCCAAACCTAAAATCGCAAGCTTCAAAATCTCAGACAAAAAAGTCGTAAAAGGCACCAAGATACAACTTAGTTGGGACACGAAATATGCCCAAAAAGTAGCCATTAAAAGCTACATTGGCACCGTTGCCAAAACCGATGGCCTGTCCACAGAAAACACCGGCTCTATCACTGACAAGCCTATTGAGACCGTCACCTATACCATGGTCGCTACCAATGATAGCGGTACCGATACGGCAAAAGTAACGGTTACGGTTGAGCCGCTTCCGAAGCCCAAAATCAATAGCTTCACTGTTTCTGACCAGAAGATCAAAAAAGGCAAGACAGTAACCCTTGCCTGGTCTACAAAATATGCCGACACCGTCAAGATAGACAATGGCATCGGGAAAGTAGGTGACTCGGGTTCTGTTGCGGTTAAGCCCAAGAAGACCACGACATACACTATAACTACCACGAACAAAAAGGGTACTACGAAAGCAACAGTAACTGTTACGGTCAAGCAGCCGCCTACGGTCGATAGCTTTTCGGTCTCTGACAAGAAGATCAAAAAAGGAAAGACAGTAACCCTCAAGTGGTCCACGAAAGACGCTGACACGGTAAAAATCAACCAAGGGGTTGGCAAGGTCGGCGCCAACGGCTCGGTCACGGTCAAACCTAAGAAGACAACCGCCTACACTATAACGGCCACTAATAATGTCGACACCGATACGAAAACTGTGACTGTGACGGTCAAGTAAAAGGACCCGGGCATTGTCCGGGTCCTTTTACTCGGTGCGGACGAGAGGACTATCGCGCTAACGCACTCCACTACAAAACCCTGCTCGGAGCAAATTCCTGTGCGTAATCTTGCCCTGTGAACCTCTTATTTTCATTCGCTCCGTTCATCCAGGAGGCACGCTACCCTATCATCAGACCAAGCAAAAACCCCAGATTTTCACCTGGGGTTTTTGCTTGGTGCGGACGAGAGGACTTGAACCTCCACGAGTGTAACCTCACTAGTACCTGAAACTAGCGCGTCTACCAATTCCGCCACGTCCGCTTACATGAGACAAACCTACGGTTTTTCTCATCGCGCCGGCAAAAAGATGTGACTTTTTGTCGGGCTGCTCTTTTCCCTCGGGGGAAGACATGAACGACGTTATCATATCTGTTTTCGTCAAAAATCGCAAGCGTCAGTTGTCAGTGACCTTGGTGGTACGGATCTGCCAGTCCGCCACTGACCCGTACCGGTCGGCATCCACGTTCAGGGTGTGCTCCGGGAGGCCGTACACGGTACCACGCGTTATATAGAGGAAGCGCGGTTGGTACAGTCCGAGGGCTGGGGCGTCCGCTTGCCAGGCTTCGAGGAACGGCTGGTACTTGATGACGCGGAGCTGAGGGTCGAGCCGGGTACGGCCGGCTTCCAGCGCGGCATCGGCTTTACTCGATTTATACTCCGAGAAATTCAGCCGCGCTGCTGCACGGATATCGGCCTGGCTGCTATCCCAATAGGGGAAAACATCAGGATCGGTACCGATGGAGATACCATAAAGCAACGCATCGTAGCTATGGAATTCAAGCGTCGTCTGGAAGTTGGTGAGCGTCTGTAGGACCGGCGTGACATCGGCGCCGATGGCGCGCCAATCCTTCACCAGGAGGTGGACGGTGCGACGGTTTTCGGGCGTATCTTGTGCGTAGAGATCAAAGGCCAGCGGCTGACCGGCTTTGCTGCGCAGACCGTTGGCGCCGCGTATCCAGCCTGCCTTATCGAGCAGTGCCGCCGCACCCGCCGGGTCGTATCCGGCCTGCTGGTACTTGGCGTCATAGCCAAGCTGGCCCATAAGCAAGGGTTCGCGAACCGGCTTTGCTTCGTAACCGAGTTTCGAGAGGATAGCATCGGTATCAGCGCCCCGGACAAGTGCCTGGCGTACTTGCGTATCGGCGAGCACGCCGGTAGAGGTCTTGAAGAAAGTCATCATGGCAGCTGTCGAAGGAAAGTTTATAGCATGAACGCCGTGTACTTGTGCGATCGAAGCCGGCACTTGGCTGAGGCCGGCCATAGCGTTGATGTCACGGCGGCGGAACGCCTGCTCCATCTGATCGCTACTTCCGTAGGCGTGCACGACGAAGCCGTCGAGTTTCGGGACACCCCCGTTATATCCTTTGAACGGCTGCAGACCGATGAGCGTCACGGCCTTGTCCGGGTCGATCGCCGCGTTCGTCTGTATGGCCTGCCAGGCGAATGGTCCGGCACCAACGGGCCGGGTGGTATTGAACGGGTCGGATCGCAATTGGGCTGCCGGAACATGCGCCAGGATATGTTCCGGCAGGATACCACTGACAAGATTATAGGGGAACGCGGTGAATGCGTTGGGCAGATCGAAATCGACCGTCAGCTTGTTCTTGGCGGTGATGGTAATACCCTGCCAGCTCGGCAGAAGCAAAGAGCCGACATCGGGATTCTCGATGAGGTGGTAGGTGAACGCCACATCCGTAGCCGTGAGCGGTTGGCCGTCCTGCCACGTCAGATTCGGTTTGAGCTTGACCTCATAATGTTTGCCGGTCGCATCTACCGTGTAACCGCTTGCCAGGTCACCGACCAACTGGTTCTGGTCGTTATATTTGAGCAAGCCGGCGAATATCAGGCGTGAAACCGCTATGTCGACACTGCCGGTGGCGAACAAAGGGTTCGCATTGCTGTACGTGCCGACAATACCTTCGTTATAAATGCCGCCCGGAACCGGTTGTAACCTCTGGTAGTAGACATTCAGATGTAGGGTCTGTATGACCGTGCACAGTGTGACCAGCACGACCAATAGTAACCAGCCAGCCACGAACCGCTTGACCCGAAGGAGCCGGTCGAACCGGCCGATCAGGTTGGTGTCGACTTGTTTGGCGCTGGCCTCGGCCGCCGCTTCGACCTGACGCCGTCTGCGGCGGAACATGCGGCGTAAACGCAGCTGAGTCGGTCGGCTTAGCATAGGCATATCGTTTCCACCTGCCCCTTCAAATTATCAGTTAGCCGATTATGATACCCAACAACAGAGACAGTACGAAGACGATGGCGCTGATGATGGTCAATTGATAAATGGTCTTGTCGGTGCCGCGGCGCTCGGTATTCACTTCACCGCTGCTGCCCAGGCCAGCGCCGAGCGATGCGCCGCGGGTCTGAACCAATATCAGCAATACCATGAGCAACATGGACACGATGGTGATGTAGTTATAAATAGACATGCTCTTGTTATATCCTCGTTATCTTTCTTCAAGTATATCAGAGATAGCCATACCGGTACTTACTCCGCGCATAGTTTTAATTCCGTTCCTCGAGTATATCGCAGATATGCTGATCGGTACTCGTTAAAACTATCCGCTCACGCATAGTTTTAACTCCGTTCCTCGAGTATAGCCGTGACCAGATAATTCACCAAACCGATGATGATGCCGGTCAGTATTGCCACACCGAAGCCGCTGATCTGTAGCCCGGAGTACAATTTACCGGCCAGATACACCGTAATGCCATTGATGACGACCATGAAGAGGCCTAATGTGAGGAGAATAGCCGGCAGGCTCGCCAGTATCAGGATGGGCTTGATGATGGTGTTCAGGGCCGCCAAGATAAGTCCGGCGATGACGACCGCACCGATATGGTTGTCATAGCTGACATGGCCGTGCAGTAATCCGGCGGCGACCCACAACCCGAGTGCACAGATAAGCCATCGCAGCACGAAACGGTAGGCGAACCCATGGTGTTTGACTTCTTGTACGGCGCTCATGTGTCCCCTTCCCTTCCGTTAGTGTGGAGCGTACGCTCATGCGCTTCAATTCGTATCATTGTACGGGAGTGAGGCGGCGCGGACAAGCGCCGCTGAGTACTTCGTGGCCGTTTGCAGTAAGCAGTACATCGTCCTCTATACGCACCCCTATCCCCTCTTCGGGAATGTAAATGCCCGGCTCGCAGGTAATGACCATACCGGCCCGGAACGGTTCACGGTAATCGCCCACGTCGTGGGTGTCGAGTCCCAGGAAGTGCGAGGTGGCGTGCGGATAGTAGTAGCGGATGCTGTCTCGGTCCGTCCGTTTGATCAGGTTCAGCGACACGAGTTGCCTGCCCATTTCGGCCTCTACCGCAAGTTCGTATTCCCGATAATGCATACCGGGTTTGATAAGGTCCAATGCGAAGTCCTGCACGGCCTCCACGGCTTTGAGGACATCGGCTTTGCGGCCGGTGATGGGCGACTGCGAAACGGTACGAGTGATGTCGGCGGCATAGTGCTCGGCCTCGGCGCCGACATCAAGCACCACAAGATCATCCGAGCGGATGGGGCCACTGTTCTCTATATAGTGGAGCGTCGTGCCGTGCGCACCGGCGCCGACTATGGGTGCGAAGGCGTGTCCGTCAGCACCCCGGCGCCGAAAGCCGTAGCCTAAGGCTGCATCGATCTCGTGCTCATGCTTGGCCTCTTTGAGTGCACCACCTGCGATCTCCTGCAAGGTCTCACTGGTGATGTCGATAGCACGTTGCAAGGCTTGCAGCTCGGCCGGTTGCTTGATGCTGCGCAGTCCGGCCAGCTCCGGCCGGATGTCATGTATGGTGATGCCTGGGTTCAGCCGCTTCAACCGGGCGATCGTTCGCCGCCGGAATGGCAGGGTGTAAATGCCATACGCTTTCCAGTGTACGGGCGCGGCGCCCAATGTCGCTACGGCGCGGAGGCCTTTCAACTGGTTCCATCCTGTCCGCTCGTCAACGAATGACCGGATACCGGATCGCCTTTCGTACGCGTTCAGGTCATGCGCGCCGTCGAATGCTTCGCGTACGGCGCTCATGCCGGGCACGATGACATATTCGGTATCGGCCATCATGACCAGCGTCAGGTCGGGACCGTTCAGGCCGGTGAGATACCAGAAGCTGCTGTCCTGATGAAAGGGCGACGGCTCATCCCCGCCCCGCTGCATCACGCCATTACCGGTGATGACGATAGGTGTATCGTTTCCGAGAGCCGCACGCAGTCGCCGACGGTTATCGCGGAAGAAATCGGTAGTAAAAAGTGTATCCATCGGCACCAGTATAGCGTTAGTGACGGGTCAGACGCCACCAGAAACCGGGTGCTGGGATGACGCGCGCAAGTTTGATGGACGTACTGGTGTGGGTGGTGCCCGCGCCGAGCTCGAGCGTACCGGCGTTACCATCACGGGCGTACTTATTCAGATGTGGTGTCAGGGTCAGGGGGGTAGCCTTCCAGCGGATCAGCCGCAGCTGGTCGGTAGTGACGAGCGGCGTGGTACCCGACCAGGCGGTGCGGATAGTACCAACCTGCTGATGGGCGTGGACCGGGGTAACTTGTTCGAAGCCTTGTTCCAGGGATTTGACAAGCAGCGTCGTGTCTTGCAGTGCGGCCGACAGAGCAGGTGCCCCTAAGATGGCGCCGGTGAGGGGGACGGTGCCGTCACCTACTCGGGCGTCGGCCGTGAATAGGAAGGCGCCGAGGTCGGTGTCGTTATTGCCGGTCTTGAGTCCGGTGATGCCATTGATCCCTAGTATCGTGTCGTAGTTGCTCACGGTGCCCACTACCGGGAACGTGGCGGACGGCTTACCGGCGATCTCCATCAAGGCCGGCTGCTTCAGCGCCAACAGGCCAAGCTGCGTCAGGTCGCTGGCGGTACTGGTCGTGCCAGCGTCGTAACCGCTGGCGTCTGGCCCGATGGTCGTCTGGTTCAGCTCGTGACGGCGCAGATAGTTGGTGGCATAGGTGGCGTAGGCCGTCTGGCCGCCGAACAGTTTGGCCGCCAAGGAATCAGCGATATTGTTGGCGGAAGGTATCATGAGCGCTTCCAGGGCCTCATACTCGGTGAGCTGTTCACCGAGTACCACCGGCAAGACTGAGCCGTTCTCGGCGACGTACCGGTTATATATAGCCATATCCTGGGCGTCAATGGTGTAGGTCGGACCGGTTTCGCCACGGGCCAGCGGCGCTTTCTGCAGGACGCACAGGGCCAGGATGATTTTGGCGATGGAAGCGGTAGCTACCGGCGGATGGTTGCCGTTGGTATCGAGTAATCCATACCCGGCTGCGGCCACCGCGGCCTGCCCCGTACCCGGCCAGGTCAATGGCACATTCTGGGTGGCATGTGAAACGTCGGCGCTCACCGTGAGTATCGGCACCGGCAAGGGCCGGAAGTAATTGACAGCTCCGGCGCCCACTAGCACGAGCACCACGCACAGCGGGTACGGCCAAATACGACGGCGCCGTGGCTTGGGTCGATAACGGGTCGGTTCAATAACGTGCATCGCATCTTATTATACCTATTCAAAAGCTCATGCTTTGGCTATACTGGTGCGTACTTAGTTATGTAAGGAGTTTATCGTCCCATGATAGCCATTATCATCGTAGTTGTCGTCATCGTACTGCTCGCCATTATCTTCGGCGCTATGTATAACGGCCTGGTAAAACTGAATGTCCGCGGTAATGAAGCTTGGAGCGACATCACCGTCCAGCTGAAACGCCGCGCCGACCTGATCCCGAACCTCATCAGCACTGTCCAGGGATACGCCCAGCATGAAAGCAGTGTATTCGAGCAAGTCACGGCTGCCCGTGCCGCCACGGTGAACGCTGCCAGCCAGGGTCCGGCCGCCGCCGCTAAGGCTGAAGGCGACTTCCAGGGGGCCATGAAGAGTCTTTTCGCCGTCGCCGAGAATTATCCTGACCTGAAAGCGAGCCAGAACTTCCTCGACCTGCAGGCTCAGCTGACCGACACCGAGGATAAGATCCAGGCTTCCCGCCGCTTCTATAACGGCGTCGTACGCGATTTCAACACCAAGCGCAAAGTGTTCCCGACCAACATCTTCGCCGGTATGCTCGGTTTCCGTACCGATAAAGAGTTCTACGAAGTCGACGAAGCACAGACCGCCGCGCTCCAAGAGGCGCCGCAAGTCAAATTCTAGCGCCCAAGCTTGGCTGGAGACTGCCCTAAAAAACCAAGTGATACTCCAGCACAGCCAAGGTATACTAATGGTATATTAGCGAAGCGGGCGGTACCTGCTAAAAGAAAGTAAGACCCCTTTATCTTCGTCCCCTACGCTATACTAGAAAGTAAATTTATGTACAGTGCAATCGCCGCCAACAAACGGAAAACCTGGTTTATTATGCTCGGCTTCATGGTGTTCGCCGGTGCCCTGGCCTGGCTGCTCGGCGCGATGTACGAGAGCCCGTCCCTGACCTATGGTGTCGTTGTCTTCGCCATTTGTTACGCCGCTATCATGTACTTCAGCGGTAGTCGGCTATCTTTGGCGGTCAATGGTGCGCACGAGGTCCAGAAAGCTGATAATCCGCGGCTGTATCGTATCGTCGAGAATCTGGCCGTCACCGATGGCTTACCGACGCCGCGGATGTTCATCATGGATGATCCGGCGCCGAACGCTTTCGCTACCGGACGCAATCCGGAGCACGCCGCCGTCTGCGTCACCAGCGGCCTGCTACAGATCATGGACGATCAGGAGTTACAAGGCGTACTAGCGCATGAGATGGGGCACGTTAAGAACTATGATATGCGCGTGAGTATGACGGCTTTTGCGCTCAGCGCGGTCATTTCCATCATCGCCGATGTCATTCTGCGCCTCACCTGGTTCCGCGATCGGGACGAGGAGAACAATAATCAGCTGGTACTCGTGGCTGGTATCATAGCGGCCATCATCGCGCCATTGGTCGCCACGCTGATCCAGCTGGCTATCTCTCGCAAGCGCGAGTATCTGGCCGATGCCACGGGAGCACTCACGACGCGCTACCCCCAGGGTTTGGAAAATGCGCTTGCTAAGATCGCTCAGACCGGCAGTGCGACGCGCGTGCAGAACACCGCCACCGCCCATTTCTTTTTCGCGAATCCCCTCAAAGGTCATTCCCTGACCAACCTGTTCAGCACTCACCCGCCTATCGCCGACCGCATCAAACGCCTGAAAGAAATGGAAGACCATGCCTAAGTCCAAACGTGCCACGCCCAAAAAAACAGCTGCCAAGTCCGCTGTAAAAAAGAAACAGAGCGCCAAACCCGCTCCGGTAACCCGCTCCGCCAAGACGGGCGGCCGTCTGCTGCAGACGCCCAAGCGGTATTGGTATAAGCCGTGGACATGGCATCACCGTCCGGCCGCACCAGTCCGTAAGCCGCTGCCCAAAGCGCGGATATTGTTCTGGACGGTGTGCAGGCAATTGTGGACGCACAAGAAGCTCTTCGGCGGCATCGTCATCATCTACGGCATACTGAATCTGGTGCTCGTACGCGGCCTCAGCGGCAGCAGTAACCTGAGTGAGTTCAAATCGGCACTCGACAGTCTTTCCCAAGGCTTCGGCGAGAAGATATTGAGCTCCTTCGGTTCGTTCGCCTACCTGCTTGCCAGCTCCGGTAGTGGTAATACGTCCGACTCGGGCGCTTACCAGATGCTGCTGTTCACCATCTGTAGCCTGGCATTCATCTGGGCGCTGCGTCAGATTATTGCCAACCATGTGGTGCGTGTTCGCGATAGTTTTTATCAGGGTATGTACCCGCTGGTGCCGTTCGCGCTCGTGCTGTTGCTTCTGGCACTGCAATTGGTACCGCTGGCAGCTGGCGGCGGACTGTACGCTACCGTCCTTGGTAATGGGATTGCCGTGCATGTGTGGGAAAAGGTTTTCTGGTTGGTGATCTTTCTGTCGCTGGCCTTGTGGTCGCTGCGTATGATTACGGCGACTCTCTTCGCGCTCTATATCGTAACGCTGCCCGATATGACCCCTCTGCGCGCCTATCGTAGCGCCCGCCAGCTCGTCTATGGCCGACGGCTGCTTATCTGGCGCAAGCTCATCTTCCTGCCGGTGGCGATGTTCGTCTGCGCTGCCTTGATTGAGATTCCGCTCATCATGCTGGTGACGCCGGTGGCCGAATGGATATTCTTTGCATTAAGTATGGTCGCGCTGCCGGTGGCACATGCCTATATTTATAACTTATACCGAGAGATGCTATGAGTGACGTTTCGCGGGCGGCCGAACTCCGCCGGTTATTGAACCAATATTCCTACGAATATCATGTGCTTGATGACCCGTCGGTAAGTGATGCCGTCTATGACGGCCTGATGCGTGAGCTCAAGGAACTGGAGACGGCACATCCCGATCTGACCACACCCGATAGCCCGACGCAGCGTGTCGGCAATGTGCCGCTCGACAAGTTTCAGAAAATCACGCACAGCCGGCCGATGATCTCCCTGAACGATGTGTTCGATCGCGGCGAGGTGGAGGCCTGGGTGCAGCGTATGGATAAGCTGCTACCGGGCGTCCGCCACGAGTTCTTCTGCGACATCAAGATGGATGGGCTGGCCTGCGCGCTGGTGTATGAAGACGGCGTGCTCGTACAAGCGGTTACCCGCGGCGATGGACGTATCGGTGAAGACGTGACTATGAATGTGCGTACCATCCCCAACGTGCCGCTGCGCCTACGTGAGTCTGAACGGTTCGCTGCTTTTCTGCACGGTCGGACCGAGATCCGCGGCGAAGTCATTATGCTCAAAAAAGATTTTGAAGCTTTGAACCGGACGCGTGAAGCGGCCGGGCTGCCACTGTTTAAGAATCCGCGTAACCTTGCCGCCGGTACCATCCGTCAGCTCGATCCGAAGCTTGTCGCCGAACGGCCGCTTAGGTTCCGGGCGTATGATCTGCTACGGAACGACCCGGCTGAAGTGCCGACCAATCTTTATGCCTACGAGGCCTTGAGCGAACTCGGCATCACACGCAACAAACAGGCAGAGGTGTTTACTGACCTCGATGACGTCATGCGTTTCGTCGACGCGTGGGACGCTAAACGGCACGATCTGCCGTTCAATACTGACGGTCTGGTCGTAAAAGTGAACGACCGGGCGCAGTACGACCGGCTTGGCACTGTCGGCAAGAACCCCCGGGGTGCCATCGCCTATAAGTATGCCGCCGAGCAAGCCACCACTGTTGTGAAAGACATCGTGATTTACATCGGCCGTACCGGTGCGGCTACACCGGTAGCGGTGTTCGATCCGGTCACTGTGGCCGGTACTACGGTGCAGCACGCCAGCCTGCACAATGCCGATGAGATCGCGCGCAAAGACGTGCGCGTGGGCGATACGGTAGTGATCTATAAAGCCGGAGATATCATCCCACAAGTCGAAAGCGTGGTTGCGGAACTGCGCCCGAAGAGTGCCGAGCCTTTCGACTACGAAGCGGCGCTTAAGGCACAATATCCGGAGCTGCAATTTGAACGGCCGGAGGGCGAAGCGGTATATCGGCTGAAAGGTGCGAGCGGGACCATCCTGCTCAAAGAGGCGCTCATCCATTTCGCTAGCAAGGGCGCGCTGGATATCGACACGTTGGGCGAAAAGAACGCAGTGGCACTTGTCGAGGCCGGCCTGGTACATGATCTGGCGGATATCTTCACCATCACGGAAGACCAGTTGCTGGAGCTCGATAGGTTCGCTGAGATTTCCGCGAAGAAGCTGGTGGATGCCATAGCGGCCAAGAAAACGCCGCCGCTCGAGCGCTTCGTCTACGGTCTGGGCATACGGCATGTGGGCGTACAGACGGCTATCGACCTTACGAACCATTTCGGTTCGCTCGAAGCGCTGCAGCACGCTACTATCGACCAGCTCGAAGCCGTCGACGGCGTAGGGACGGTGGTAGCGGAAAGCATCGCCGCCTGGTTCGCCGATGAGGACAATGAAGCACTACTGCGTAAATTCGCCGAACTGGGTGTGCAGCCGCATTTTGAGCGTAAGACCGGTAAACTGACCGGACAGAACTTCGTAGTTACCGGTACGCTCGAAAGCATGGGCCGCGACGAAGTAGCCGAGCGCATCCGCGCCCTCGGTGGCACGTTCCAGACCTCTGTAGCCAAAGACACGACGTATCTGGTGGCTGGCGGCAAGGTCGGCGCTAGTAAGCTCAAAAAGGCCGAAGCCTACGGTACGCGGATCATCGATGAAGCTGCATTCTTGACACTGCTCGGGTAAAATACCTAGGTTATGGCGAAACCTGAAGGATTAACGGCGAAGCAACAGCTCCGAGCGATTGCCGGTGTGGCCGGTCTGAGTTTTCAGACGGCGCCCGGTGCGGTTATCTTCAAGCTGCTCGGATCGCTCATCAATGCCCTGCTGCCTATCGCAACCACGTACTATGCGGCACGGACGACCACCGCCCTAGCGGCTGCATACACCGGGCATGCGGCAGCGAAACATCAGGTGATCAGTTTCGTTATCATCACCGCCCTGCTCGGTCTGGTTATGACCGTATGGAGCAGCTTGGATAACTATGTGCAGTCCAAGATGCGCTACGTGGTGGAGATGCGTGTCAGCAACCGCATGTTCGCGCATTTCCTTTCTTTAGATTTCTGGCGTTATGACGATAAGGATACGGCCGATATGTATGACAGGGCCCAGAAGTTCGCACAATTTTTCTCGTATGTGTTTGACCGCATCGCGACCATTATCTCGCAGCTGATCGCCGCCGTGAGTGCGGTAGCGGCCTTGCTCTTCGTGAACTGGGCTATCGCGTTGTTCATTTTGCTCGCCATCATACCAGGCATATATGTCCAGTTCAAACTGTCGCGTGCCCAGATCAAACATTGGAACGAGAACGTCGAGACCCGCCGAGCGCTCAGCCTTATCGAATGGAACATGCTCCAACCCCGTTACATCAGCGAGCTACGGCTGTATGGCATGGTCAACTACCTGCTCCGGTTACGCACGAAGCTGCACGACAAGGATGAAAGGCGGCGGCTGGAGATCGAGCGCAAAACCGTGCCGCTGACCTTGCTGGCGGACGCGTTGGAGGCGGGCGCCCAGGTGGCAGCGCTGATATGGGTAAGCCTGCAGGTCATTGCCCGTAAGCAGCCGATCGGCCAGTTCCTCTACGTACAGCAGATGGTTTCGCGGGCTATATCCAGTGCCAGCAGTCTCGTCTCTACTATCGGCAGTATCGATGAAGACGTCGCGAACCTGTTCGATTATGAGCAGTTCATGCAGCTGCCGGTCCGAGCTGAGACCGGCAAGGTGCTGACCGATGCGCCCCAGGCGATCGTTTTCGACGATGTGTCATTCCGCTATCCGGGCAAAAATTCTCCCGATGTGCTGCGCCACATACAGTTGCGTATCGAACGCAACCAGCATGTGGCTATCGTGGGCGAGAACGGTGCCGGTAAAAGCACGCTTATCAAATTGCTCTGCGGCCTCTACTATCCCTCTTCGGGCAAGCTGTTACTTGATGACACGCCGATGGAAGATATCGATATCACGTCGTGGCACCGGCAGCTCGGCGTGTTACAACAGGAGTTCATCGCGTATGGCTTTGCCACGGCTGGTGATAATGTCCGCTTCGGCGATGTGGACACGCCACATGATCCTAAGCGCTTGGAGCAAGCGCTGCGCGATGCCGAAGCGCTGGAGCTGGTGCGCAAACTGCCGAAAGGCGTCGATTCCTATGTGAATAACTGGATGGAGGACGACGAAGGTAACCATGGGATCGATCTGTCAGGCGGCCAATGGCAGCGGTTGGCGCTGGCGCGTGATTTTTACCGCTCTGCCCCCGTCATCATCTTGGATGAGCCGACATCGGCCATCGACGCCCTGGCCGAGGCGCGTATATTCGAGCGGCTGTTCAACCGTGAGAAACGCACGGTCATCACCATCAGTCACCGGCTCTCGACCATCAAAAAAGCCGATATCATTTACATGCTGAAGGACGGCCGCATCGTCGAGACCGGTACGCACGATGAACTGATTGCGCGCCGCGGTGAGTTCTATACGATGTTCGAAGCGCAGATCAAAGGTTAGGTAGCAAGTATAAAGAAGATATGACAAGTAGGCAGCCGGAGGAAAGTAAGTTTAGAACGAACCTGTTCCCGGCTGACTACTCATCATATCTTCCTGTATCGGTCAGTTGACCTTGAGTTGCTGGTGTGATCGCAGCGGGATGACCTTGGCGTTCATCTCGGCGATGTAGCGGCGCTTCGCAGCGTAGCGGTCGGCGACGACCTTCACGCGCCAGAGGTCGGCGATGAGCACGAAGCTCACCATGAGCGCCCACGTGTGAGCAGAGCCGATTGATGCCGGATGCATCAGGTAGAAGCCGCAGCCGAGCAGCGCGACGAGAGCCGCCACGATGATGGAACCGGTGGCCCACATGCCGCCCCACTTGAGAGCCGCGATGTGCAGCAGCACGACGTACAGGATAAACCATGCGATCCAGACGTGGTCGTAGCTGACGCAGTACCAGGTGAACGCGACGGTCGCGGCGATAGCGGATGCGATGATCAACAGTACCTTCATGGCAGAAACCTCTTTCAGGGGTTGGGGAAGTTGCCGGGTGGTCTTTGAAATCTTACTTACTTGCATCACCAAAGTGATGTATGGACCCGCAAGATGGTTGCGTGCTCGTACATCACTTCGGTAACTGCCTGCTTGTCAATATACGCTCTGGAGTTGGATACTCGACAAAGCGACATTATTATACATAAATAATGCATTTATGTCAATGTGTCCCCCTTCTCACGCGACTCTCTTGACAAACCATGTATCGAGCTTATACTTACAAGTAATTCGTGCGTCGCTTGCGGCGCTTGAAATAAACATTCAAAACAAAACGGCTGAATGCCCTCACCCGCCGCCGGGTGGGCACGCACGATCAGGACTACCGGGCCCAACCGCCCGGTTTTTCTTTTGCTAACAGATACGGTATACTTGTTTTGTTCCACTCAAAATTCCAATCAAAGGAGCAAAGCGACTGAATGGAATTTTGAAAGGAGAAGCGTAGTCGTAGATCGAAGCTTTTGCTTGCAGGGCAAAACGAGATAGCGGCGTACGCTTGGACGCAGGGGTATAGTACATCGGCTAGTATAAAGGTCTCCAAAACCTTAGAGGTAGGTTCGACTCCTACTACCCCTGCCAA
>Ga0164242_10000398_pt1 | contig 53306 bp, 42 predicted proteins | sample OricomgcompostMG_FD_108783 | JGI IMG/M metagenome (GOLD analysis project Ga0164242, IMG submission 108783) | Miracle-Growth compost microbial communities from Emeryville, California, USA - Original compost - Miracle growth compost (MG) ...
CACGGCGCCGATGATCCATGCGCAGATGGCGGCGGGACCGGCAATCTTGGCCGCCTTCCACGCGCCGAACAGCCAGCCCGAACCGATGATCGACCCGAGGCCGGTAAACATCAGCGCGAACGGCCCGATATGTCGTTTAACAGAACTACTCACCTCGTCTCCTTATCTCCAGATCGCAAGGGATCGTTGCGGCGTTCGCCCGATCCTTGTTCTCGTCACACGCATTTTCGCTGCGTCTTCAATGGATGTATGCGTATTGAAAGGCCGGGTGCGGCCAGGCAGCTATAAATGCTGAAGGCGGATACTCGGGCGACTTGCCCTGGCGCGTCCAATGCTGATTACACATGGCTTCATGCGAAATTTGCATGAAGGGCATAGCTCTAGTGGAATCGCGGCGCGGCTCGCACCCGCCGCGCGTTCAAAAAATCATCAGTTCGACGAAATATCGGCCGGCGCCTTCGGCGCTTCGCCGCAAAGCGCGGCCTTGAACGCGGGCCGCGACAGGTAGTCGACGCACCATCGGCCCACCTCGCCCATGCCTTCGGGCCGGTAGGCGAGAAAGAGGCGCGTGGAGTGCTTTTCGTCGCGTACGGTGCACGCGACGATTTGCGCACCAGCCTGCGACTGCGCCCGCTGCGCCACATGGGCCGGCACGTAGCCGATCGCGGCATTGCGGCGGATGAGCGCCAATGCGGTGCCGAAGTCCGGCACGAAGATGGCTTTTTGCCCTTCGAGCCGCCACGCGTGCATCGACTGGAAGTCCACTGCGGTATCGCGAATGCACACGGCGCTGTAGCGGCGCAGTTCGCGATTGAGCAGCGGGCGCTCGATGCTCGCGAGCGGATGGCCGGCCCCGACCACGAAGACCCACGCGAGCGTGCCGAGCGGCACGCCCGCCACGCCGTCCGCCTGAGGAACCGAGTGCGGCGCGCCGATGACGAGCGCAGCGCGGTTGGCGTACAGCGCATCCCAGCAGCCGTTGTAGACCTCCTGATGGATCGTCAACTGGCAGGAGGGAAAGGCGCGCTCGAAATCGCAGATGAACTCGGCGAGGGCCTCCTGCGGCACGATGTTGTTCACGGCAATCGTGAGCTCGCGCTCTACGCCGCTGTCGACCAGCGCGACGTTGCGCTTGAGCGCATCCAGGTCTTCGAGAATCGCCTTGCTCTGGTTGATGAAATACTCGCCCGCGTGCGTGAGCTCGATATAGGAGCCCTTGCGCCTGAAGAGCTGCACGCCCAGCGTTTCCTCGAGCTTGCGCACGGTGTAGCTGATCGCCGAGGGCACCTTGTTGAGCCGCTCGGCCGCGGCCGTGATGCTGCGATGGCGCGCGACCATCTGCACCACGCGGAGATTTTCATCTGAGGTAAACATTCGTCGCTTTGTTCAGTCCGGGAGAGCGCCTCCCGGGGGCGGCCAGCGGCGGGCCGCCCGCGTGGAGCGCGTCAGACCGCGCCCGCCGACTGCTTCGCGGTGCTGAGGCGGCTCAACAGCATGTAGCACAGGCATGCTACAGCAATCGAATCCAGCGACGGAATAGAAGTCAGACTAAAAACGCCGTTGACGGTGGCAAACCCGACCAGCGAGCCGGCAAGCCATGCGGCGAAGGTCGGCAGCTTGACCCGGGCGTCGCGCTGAAGCACGGCGTGATCGTAGCCCTGGCGGCGGTACAGGAGATAGTCGGCGATATAGATGCCGGCCACCGGCGGCGTGGCGATGCCGAGAAACAGCAGGAACGGAATGAACCACGACATGATGTCCATGCTGCCGACGACGGCGGCCAGCGCGCCCAGCGCGAGGGTGATGTGCCACGGAGGGGCGGGCCAAAATAATTGATCGTGGAGCAGCAAATATTTTGAAAGTGCCGGGCCTGGGTGGCGCGTGGCGTGCACGGAAAATCCAATGAAAACAACGCCATGCGCGCTGGTGGTCAACGTGGGGTCCATGACCGGCGGGATGCGGTGGCGTAACGTCACAGCAAAAGCTGAAACGCCGGAATTTACCGCTGACTGGAATTTATTTGGATAAGCGGCATTGGCTCGTTGTTTGCGGACAACCGGCGCTCAACCGTGCATTCAGCAACGCACGGTCAACCGGTTGGCATCGCGCGCAAGGCGCCACTGACCGTCGGCGCCTGCTTGCCGCAGCGCGAGGGATAGAGCCTGCGCGGCGCACCGTGCGTCCCGGCCGCCGCGTCCGCCAGGGCGCGCGCGCCTCATGCCCTCACGATTTTTCCGGCAGGAACCAGTTCATCACGAGCGCGCAGATACCGCCCGTCGCGACGCCCGACTCCAGCACGTTCTTGAGCGCATGCGGCAGGCTCGCGAGGATCTCCGGCACCTGCGAGACGCCCAGGCCCAGCGCCAGCGAGACCGAGATGATGAGCAGCGCGCGGCGGTCCAGCCGGATGCCGGCGAGGATGTTGATGCCCGAAGCGGCCACGGCGCCGAACATCACCATGGCTGCGCCGCCCAGCACGGGCTCGGGCACGGCTTGCAGCGCGCCCGCGACCGGCGGGAACAGGCCCAGCAGCACGAGCAGGCCCGCGATCCAGATGCCCACATGACGGCTTGCGATGCCGGTGATCTGGATCACGCCGTTGTTCTGCGCGAAGACCGAGCTCGGGAAGGTGTTGAACACGCCGGCGATCAGCGAGTTGGCGCCGTTCACGAGCACGCCGCCCTTGATGCGCCGCATCCATACCGGGCCCTCGACGGGCTCTTTCGAGATCTTGCTGGTGGCCGTGACGTCGCCGATGGCTTCGAGCGAGGTGACGAGGTAGATGATGAGCATCGGCACGAACAGCGACCACGAGAAGCCCAGGCCGAAGTGCAGCGGGGTCGGAATCTGGAACAGGGCCGCTTCGCGCGCGCCGGTGAAGTCGAGTCGCCCCATGGCGCCGGCCACCACATAGCCGATCGCGAGCGCGATCACGAGCGCCGTGCTGCGCACCCAGACGACGGGCACGCGGTTGAGCACGACGATGGTGCCGAGCACGGTGCAGGAGAGCGCGAGGTTCTCGGGGCTCGCGAAGGTGCCCTTGGCGATGGCGCCGTAGCCGCCGCCCATGCTGATGAGACCGACCTTGATGAGGGTGAGGCCGATCAGCAGCACCACGATGCCGGTGACGAGCGGCGTGATGAGCCGCTTGATGAAGGGCAGGATGCGCGAGACGCCCATCTCCACGAAGGAGCCCGCGATCACGACGCCGAAGATCGCCGACATCACCGTGGTTACGGGCGTGCCTTCTTTGACCATCAGGCTGCCGCCCGCGATCAGCGGGCCGACGAAGTTGAAGCTCGTGCCCTGCACGATCAGCAGGCCCGCGCCCAGCGGCCCGAAGCGCTTGCACTGGAGGAAGGTGGCGATGCCGGAGATCACGAGCGACATCGACACGATCAGCGTGGTGTCGCGGCTCGAGACGCCCAGCGCCTGGCAGATCAGGAGGCCCGGCGTGACGATGGGCACGATGATGGCCAGCAGGTGCTGCAAGGCGGCGACGAAGGCGAGGGTGGGGGCGGGCCGGTCTTCGGGGCCGTAGACGAGGTCCCGGGCGAGTTGGCGTCGTCGGCGGCGCGGGGGGAAGCGGGTTGGGCGGGGGAGGCGGGTTGCATCGGGAACGGCGGCTCGAAAGGGTCAAAAAAGGAAAACGCGGAAACGCGAAAAATGCGCGAAAGTGCGAGATTTTAACGGCAAGACCGGGCTGGCGCCCGGAACGGCAACGCGGGGCATAATGCGTGGAAGCGCCGAACTCATGTCGCCAGCATTCCCGAAGGAGGGTCGAGATGACGGGCAGATTCAAGCCGGGCGATCACGTCAGATGGAATTCCGAGGCGGGTTGGGTTACGGGCACCATCGTCGCCGTCCACACGGAGGACTTCGACTACAAGGGCCACACGCATCGCGCCTCGCCGGACGATCCGCAGTACGAGATCAAGAGCGACAAGAGCGACCATATCGCCGCTCATCGGGGCCGCGTGCTTCAACTGCTTTGAGCCGAAGGCGACACGTGACGCTTCCGTTCTTTACGATCGGCCACTCCGATCACACGCTCGACGATTTCATTGGTCTGTTGAACGGCGCCGAAATAGGCGTGCTCGCGGACGTGAGAAAAATGCCGGGATCGAGGACGAATCCTCAGTTCAACGAAGCGACACTGCCACAGGCGCTGGCGCCATTCGATATTGCGTACGAGCACGAGGCGGCGCTTGGCGGCCTGCGCGGCAGGACGCGGACGGTCCCCGACGACGTCAACGGCTTCTGGACGAACAAGAGCTTCCATCGTTACGCCGATTACGCGCTAGGCGCGGAATTTCACGCGGGCCTCGATCGGCTGATCGAACTGGGGCGAGTCCGGCGCTGCGCGGTCATGTGCTCCGAGGCCGTGTGGTGGCGGTGTCACCGGCGCATCATTACCGACTATCTGATCGCGCGCGGCGAGACGGTCTTCCACATCATGGGGGCTGGCCGCCTCACGCCCGCGCAACTGACCGCGGGCGCGGTGGTTCAGCCCGATGGAACGGTCGTCTATCCCGGCGAGGACGTTTGACCGGCGGGGTGTGGCGGCAGCGCCGCTCGCTGGCTCATCGAGGCACGCCGTGCCGCAAGATCACTGCGTGACGTACCAGAGGGCACCGGTTCCGGGGGGGCTCGATGGTGGTCTGGGCGCCGGAGTCGGGCGCGCGCCGCCTGCCTGGGCTGGTTGCGCCGCTGGCATCGATTGCATCGATTGCGCCGCTTGCGGCACGCTCGCCGGCGCGGTTTGTGCGATGCCCACGATGGCTTGCGGCGCGGGCACGGTCGCCGCAGGCGCTTTGGCCGATGACGACGCCGTGACATACCAAAGCGCATCCGTCGACAGGCTCGATGCGTTGCGCGCGGCAGCGGTTTTCGGCGCAGCGGCCACGCCCGGTGCCGCCGTAGCCGTAGCCGCAGCCGTTGCCGCCGTTGCCGCCGTTGCCGTTGCCGGCGCTTGCGCCGCCATCGAGCCCGCGCCGGTTTTTTGCGCGACCGCTTCGGCCGAGCCGATCTGGAAGATCAGCTTGCGCTCCGGCGATGCAATGACGGCATAGGGCGGTTGCGCCTCCCAGCGCAGCACGACGCGCCCGCGCGGCGTGTCCGCGAAGATGGCCGGCACGCGTTTCATGTCGCTGAACTGGACGTAGACCTTGGTGCCGTCGTCGAACACCTGCACGGGTTTCGCGGCGTCCGCGCCGCTCACGTTCCAGCCGAAGTTGTAGGCGCCACCCGACGCTCCCGACGCAATGGCGGGCGGCGGCGCCGCTGGCGTCGCTTGCGCGCCGCGCGACGCGCTCATCCTGACCTGGTTGACCTGCAGGGTCGCGAACGGGTTATAGGCCTCGGGCGGCACATACGATGGCGGAAGGATAGGCATGGGCGAATCCGGCGAACGGGTGATGGACTGCGCGGTGGCGTAGACCTTGCGGGCATACGCGAGACGCTTGTCGGGCGACGATGCGTTGTAAGCGCCAATCGCGCTCCACGTGGGGCCGTACTGGCGGATATTCTCCGAGAGGATCCATGCGCCGACGTACGCGTTCGTACAGGGATCGAACAGACTCTGCTCCGAAATGCCTTCGCGAGCGAGGCGCGGCAGCCAGGAACTGTTGATCTGCATGAGGCCGATGTCGACGGTCCCGTTGCTGTTGGCGTTGACGGCGTGGGTTTGCGTGCCCGATTCCACCTGGGCAATGGCGCGCATCAGGCTCACATTGACGTGGTGAAACGATGCCGCATCGTCGATGCAATCGGCACGGGCAATCGTGGGCGCGGCGCACAGCATGGCGGCCTGCACCAGCGAGGCGGGCAGCAATACGGGAAGATAATGGCGGAACGAAGCGGATTTTCGGTACTGCATGATTTTAATGGCCGGCGCGTGTCGCAAGGCTCGCAATGACCGCTGCGTGCGGCTTGTCGAAAAGCCGCCGTCTCATGCCTGCAGGAATCCGTACCCCCGAGAGACCTGCTACCCGGTCTTGCGCGCCCATCACGCCCCTTTTCATTTAAATTCTTCTACGGATGATTATCGACGACGATGGCATCCGATTCTTGGGTACGGATTTTATCGGAGAATTGAAGCGCAGAACCGCTCTGGTTAATAGAGATTGTTAAACGAGGGAGTGCGCGGCACTGATGTTTCGGTATTTATTGCTGAAATTTTGGTAAGCGTTCTATTTCGGCAAAAAATACGCGGACTTATTGACCGTATTGAGCGCAGATTCCGGAGCGATTCAATATGCATTTTGAATTTCCCGAGTCGCCAGGAGCCTTCACTTATGCGGCGTCGGTCGGCCGATTGCGTACCGATTGCGTACCGATTGCACGGCGACTCACTCAGGATGCCGAATGAATCGCCCGTGTGGCCACGCCTGCCTTACGCTACGCGCAGCGTCGTGTCGATGCGCGTGCCGCGCTTGATGAAGCGCGTAACGGGCGTCTTTTCGCAGATCTCGGCAAGCCGTGCGCGTTGCGCTTCGTCGAGCGGTCCGTCCACGGCGACGCCGCGCTGGATGTACTGCGTGCCGTCCGGTTCGGCGTGCAGGCTCACGTCCACGTCGATCGTCGCGTTCGGCCAGGCCTTGCGCTGCATGTACATGCGCAGCGTGGCGGCCGTGCAGGCGGCAAGTCCCGTGAGCACGAAGGCGAACGGCCCCGGGCCGCGATCCTCGCCGCCTTCGTGCGGGCCTTCGTCGCCGGTCAGCGGATGGCGGCCGGCCTCGAGGGCGACGACGTAGTTGGGCGCATCGGCGGCAAGGCGAGCGGTGGCGGTGGCGAGCGGCATGGTTCACTCCTCGGTGGAAGGCGGCTCCCGTGCCGGCCGGCGTATGCAGGCGGGCGGCGGCGAGAGGCGCCGATTGAGTCGATTGAGTCGATTGAGTCGGGGGCGCCCGGCACGGGCAGTGTGCCGGCACGGACGATTGTGCCATCGGTGCCGAAGGCGCTCGACGACACCCCCATCGCATCGCCCGTTACTGCGCGCCTGCTGCCGCTTCCTTCGCGATCTGGCCAAAGCGGCCGCTGTTGAAATCGAGCACCGCCTTGCGGATCTCGTCCGCCGTGTTCATCACGAACGGGCCATACGCGACCACGGGCTCGTCGATGGGCTCGCCGCCGAGCAGCAGGATCGTGGCGTCGCTGGACGCGTCGATCTGCACGTCGGTGCCCGTGCGCTCGAACAGCGCGAGCTCGCCGTCGCCGACCGGCTCGCTGCCGTTCACCACGATGCGCCCGCGCAGCACGACCAGCGCAAGCGAGCGCCCGGCGGGGTAGACGAGGCGCGTGCCGTGTCCGCCTTTCACGCGCATGTCCCAGACATCCATGGGCGTGAACGTGAGCGCCGGCCCGGCATGGCCCGCGTATTCGCCCGCGATCACGCGCACGGTCCCGGCTTTCCCGGGCAATTCCACAGACGGAATGGCGTCCGCGAGCACCGTCTGATAGCGCGGCGGCGTCATCTTGTCCTTCGCGGGCAGATTCACCCAAAGCTGCGCCATCTCGAGCGTGCCGCCCGACTTCGAAAAGTCGCCCGAGTGAAACTCTTCGTGGATGATGCCCGCGCCCGCGGTCATCCATTGCACGTCGCCCGGGCCGATCTTGCCGCCGCCGCCCGACGAGTCGCGATGCTCGAGCTCGCCCTCGTAGACGATCGTCACCGTTTCGAAGCCGCGGTGCGGGTGCTGGCCGACGCCGCGCGAGTGCGAGGTCGGATCGAAGGTCGCGGGGCCCGCGTAATCGAGCATCAGGAACGGGCTCAGGCGGCGGCCCACCGTGTGGTCCGAAAACAGCGTGCGGACCGGGAAACCGTCGCCCACCCAGTGCTGGTCAGGGTTGCTGTACTTGCCGAGCATCTTCTTCATGGTGCGTATCCTTGTCTTCCGGCCGGAACGGCCTCGTTGAGATGGACAGAAGATAGGATCGCGGCCGGGTTTCCGGTAGAGGGCGCAAGTAAGCCACTGCGTCTCGCCAGTGCAACGCTGGCCCGGGCGGGCGCGCCCGGCGTTGCCGTTCGCCTGCTATACGCCGTTAGTTATGCAGAGGTTTTGAGCGACCAGGCGCACGGCCCGAGATCATAGAGGATCGTCGCGACGCCCGGAATACCCCTCGCGGGAAATCAGTATTGCGTGCGAGGGATAAGCCCCGCGAGCGTTGATCGACACGCCATGGCCGGCTTTTCACCCCGCGCCAGGGGTTTTCCAGCGCTAGCCGGGCCGCACGGTATTTCCTACGCTGTCCCGCATTCGAGCCCCAGCCCCAGCCCGGCGCGCAAGCGCCGGCGCAGATCCCAGTGTCGCATGTGTGCAGCCTCACACTGACGAACGTTCATGAGTTTCGCGCGTCCCTTACCCTGAGGGTGGGCGCTGCGCAACGTAGTCCGCGGAGAGGAAATGAAGCGAAATCGTAATGCAAAGATCATAGCGACGCTCGGGCCGGCCAGTTCGGACCCGAAGGTCATCCGCGCACTGTTCGAGGCGGGTGTCGACGTCTTCAGACTCAATTTCAGCCACGGCACGCACGACGACCATAGCCAGCGTCATGCGGAAATCCGCCGTCTGGAGCAGGAATACGGCCGCCCGGTCGGCATTCTGCTCGATCTCCAGGGGCCGAAGCTGCGGCTCGGCACGTTCGAGAACGGTTTCGCGGAACTCGCCGTCGGCGCGCGTTTCCGTCTCGACCTCGATACGACGCCGGGCAGCCAGGCGCGCGCGCCGCTCCCGCACCCCGAGATCTTCAAGGCCGTCAAACCGGGCTCGGAGCTGCTGCTCGACGACGGCAAGATCCGCTTGCGCGTGGAAGCGTCGGGTGAGGATTTCGCCGAGACCGTCGTGCTGGTGGGCGGACGCATTTCCGACCGCAAGGGCGTGAACGTGCCGGGCTCGCATCTGCCGATCTCGCCGCTCACGAAGAAGGATCGCGCGGATCTCGCCTTCGGGCTCGAACTCGGCGTCGACTGGGTGGCGCTCTCGTTCGTGCAATGCGTGGAGGACATCGAGGAAGCGCGCGCGCTGATCGGCGAGCGCGCGTGGATCATGGCCAAGCTCGAAAAGCCGCTGGCGATCGATCACCTCGAAGGCATCGTCCAGCGTTCGGACGGCGTGATGGTGGCGCGCGGCGACCTCGGCGTGGAGTTGCCGGCCGAGCAGATTCCGGAGCTGCAGCGCCGCATCATTCGCGAGTGCCGCCGCGTCGGCCGCGTGGTGGTCGTGGCGACGCAGATGCTCGAATCGATGACGAATTCTCCGGTGCCCACGCGCGCGGAAACGTCGGACGTCGCCGGGGCGATCTACGAAGGCGCCGACGCGGTGATGCTCTCGGCCGAATCGGCGAGCGGAAAATTCCCGCTCGAAGCGGTCACCACGATGAACCGCATCATCGAGCGCGTGGAGGGCGATCCTGCCTACCGCGAGCAGATCGACGCCTCGCACACGCGCGCCGATTCGACCGTCGCCGACGCGATCTGCTGCGCGCTCAGAAAGGCCGTGCAACTGATCGCCCCGGCGGTCACTGTCACCTACACGAGCTCGGGCTTTACGAGCTTGCGGGCGGCCCGCGAGCGGGCCTCGACGCGCATCGTCGCGTTGACGCCTTCGGAGCAGGTCGCGCGCCGGCTCGCCCTCGCTTGGGGCGTTCACGCGGTGCCGCGCGTGGAGGCGTCCAACGTCGACGAGATGATCGGCCTCGCGTGCCGCGCCGCGCTGAGCGAAGGCTTCGGCCGTGAAGGCGATCTCGTGGCGATTGCCGCGGGCTTGCCGTTCGGCGAGTCGGGCACGACCAACCTGCTGCAGATCGCGAAGATCGCGGCTTGAGGCCAGCACGCAGCGCCCCTCACAGCAGCGGCAGCGTGAGCCGGATGTGCTCGGCGAACGCCGCCGTGAGATGCGAGCGGCGCTTGCGCTCGAACCTCAGCGTGATGCCGACGGCAGGTAAGGGCGGCAGCCCGGGATCGCCGTGCAGGATGGCCAGATCCGCGGGCACGGCCGTCTGCGTCATCACCGCGAACGCTTGCCCCGAGCGCACCAGCGCCGTCAGGCCGGAGAGGCTGCTGCTCGCATAAGCCACGCGGTAAGTCCGGCCGATGCGGTGCAGCGCCTCGCACGCGGCGAGATGGTCGAGCGTATCCGGGTCGGAAAGCGCGAGCGGCAACGGGTCGAAGTGCGCGGGATCCAACCCCGGATAGCCAATCCAGACGAGTGGCTCGTGGCGAATGATGTCGTCGTTCGCCGGGTCGCCCGTACCGGCGCGCGCTTGCAGGGTGGCCGGCACCGAAATCATGGCGAGATCGACGGCACGGTTTTCGAGCTGCTCGACGAGGCGCGGCGTGGGCCCGCAAACGACCTCCACGAGCGCCTGCGGATGCTGGCGCGAAAATTGCCGCAGCAGCGCGGGCAGAAACACGGCGGCATAGTCGTCCGGGCAGCCGAACCGGATCGTCCCAGTCAAACCCTTGCCGCACAAGTCGGCCATGGCCTCGTCGTGCAGCCGCAGCATGCGCTGGGCGTGCGTCAACAGGCGCTCGCCGGGATTCGTCAGCGCCACGCCACGGCCGGTGCGCTGAAACAGCGGCTGATCGACGATCGCCTCCAGCCGCTTCATCTGCTGGCTCAGGGCGGATTGCGTGCGGCCGACGCGGCCGGCCGCGCGGCTGAGCGAGCGCACTTCCGCAATGACGGCGAACGAGCGCAGCAGATCGATTTCGAGCGCTTGACTCACGGTTTTCACCTCGGTTTTTGGCTTGCTTTTTGCCTTGCTTTTTTTACCTTGTCATTCGGCGCCGATATTAGCGCTTTTTCTGGCTCGCATTAAAACTATTCGATTCTATAAAACCAGAGCCGCGCCTACACTGCAAGTCATTCCCTTCGCCCATCCATACGCAAGCCCAACCGCCAGGAGACGCACGGTGACCCGGAACGACGACGCAACGTTTTGGCGCAACGCCAGGCAGCACCTCATCCGCTACGGCGGCACCTTCGAGCCGATGATCGTCGAGCGCGCCAAGGGCAGCTTCGTCTACGACGCGGATGGCCGCGCGATCCTCGATTTCACCTCGGGGCAGATGAGCGCGGTGCTCGGGCACAGCCACCCGGAAATCTTCTCGGTCATCAACGAGTACGCCGGCAAGCTCGATCACCTCTTCAGCGGCATGCTCTCGCGGCCCGTGGTCGATCTCGCGACACGGCTGGCCGAAGTCACGCCCGCCGGGCTCGACCGCGCGCTGTTGCTCAGCACCGGCGCGGAGTCGAACGAGGCCGCCATCCGCATGGCGAAGCTGGTCACCGGCAAGTACGAGATCGTCGGCTTTGCCCAGTCGTGGCACGGCATGACGGGCGGCGCGGCTTCCGCGACCTATAGCGCGGGCCGCAAGGGCGTCGGCCCCGCGGCGGTCGGCTCGTTCGCGATACCGGCGCCGTTCGCGTACCGGCCGCGCTTCGAGCGCAATGGCCAATACGACCCCCTCGCGGAGCTGGACTACGCGTTCGACCTCGTCGATCGCCAGTCGAGCGGTAATCTCGCGGCCTTCATCGCCGAGCCGATCCTGAGCTCGGGCGGCATCATCGAACTGCCCGTGGGCTACATGGCGGCGCTCAAGCGCAAATGCGAAGAGCGCGGCATGCTGCTGATCCTCGACGAGGCGCAAACCGGCGTGGGGCGCACCGGCACGATGTTCGCCTGCGAGCGCGACGGCGTGACGCCCGACATGCTCACGCTCTCGAAGACGCTGGGCGCCGGGCTGCCGCTCGCGGCCATGGTGACTTCGGAGGAGATCGAAGAGCGCGCGCACGCGCTCGGCTATCTGTTCTACACGACGCACGTGTCCGATCCGCTGCCGGCGGCGGTCGGCTTGCGGGTGCTCGAGGTGGTGGAGCGCGAGGGGCTGGTCGCGCGCGCGAACGTCATGGGCGAACGCTTGCGGCGGGGGCTGCTCGATCTGATGGAGCGCTTCGAGTGCATCGGCGACGTGCGCGGGCGCGGGCTCCTGCTCGGCATGGAGATCGTCAAGGACCGCCGCACGAAGGAACCCGCCGACGGGCTGGGCGCGAAGATCACGCGCGAGTGCATGAATCTGGGCCTGAGCATGAATATCGTGCAGTTGCCCGGCATGGGCGGCGTGTTCCGGATCGCGCCGCCGCTGACCGTGAGCGAGGAGGAGGTCGATCTGGGTGTTGCGCTGCTGGGCCAGGCGATCGAGCGTTCGCTGTAATCGCCGCGCCAGGCGACGGTGGCGCGTCGTTCACGCGCGCGGCGGAATGCGAAACCACGTGATCGCCACGACCAGCAGAAACAGCGCGTAGGCCGTCGCGAACACCCAGGCCGGGAAGGTGTAGTAGAGCCAGTCGCTCACCCAGCGCTGGATAAAACCCTGCTGGCTCGCGCTGCCGGTGCGCAGCCAGTCTTCGAGCACCGTGAGCGGGCACGGGATGTCGAGCACGGCAAGCAGTGCGACCACGCCGATGGCCGCGAGATGCACGGTGCGCAACACGCGGTTGCGCACCCAGGCGTGCCCGAGCCATGCGCCCACCCAGATCGCGGCCAGTCCGCCGACGATGAAAAGCACCAGCAACGCGTGCAGGACGAGAACGAGGTTGGCCAGCCCGTTCACGATGCGGTCTCCCGATCGATGGCCATTACCTGCGTATTGTGGACATTTTTCGGGCGCCGCTGCGCGAGCGAGTCTGTGCGTGGTTTCACGGGTAGGGGAACCGGCCGGGGAGCGGGCATCCGGTTTGCGCAAATGGGGCGATATGCATTCACGAGCGCCCCACACCCATGCTTCGCGAACAGGTCGGCCTTCTCAAGCAAAAGCGGCACGAAAGCGCACGGGATGCGGCCGCGCAGGCGCGTAGCGGTCGCGCCGCGCTCGTGCTCGGCGCGCTGGGCGTGGTGTTCGGCGACATCGGCACGAGCCCCATCTACGCGTTGCGCGAGGCGGCGCTCACGTCGCACCCGAACGCCCAGTCCGCGATGGCCCAGTCCGAGGTCCTGGGGCTGCTCTCGATGATCCTCTGGGCCGTGGTGATCGTCGTCGTGCTCAAGTACGCGTGCTTCGTCATGCGCGCCGACAACGAAGGCGAGGGCGGCATCGTCGCGCTCACCGCGCTGGTGCGCGCGGGCTTCTCGCGCACGGGACGCGGCGCGCCGCGCGCGCTGTTGCTCGCGGGTCTCGCGGGCGCGGCGATGTTCTACGGCGATTCGATGATCACGCCCGCCATTTCGGTGCTCTCGGCGGTGGAGGGGCTGCACGAAATCAACCCCGCGTTCGGCTCGGCGGTCCTGCCCGTCTCCATGGCGATTCTGGTCGCGCTGTTCCTGTTCCAGCGGCGCGGCAGCGCCGTGGTCGGCCGCACGTTCGGTCCGGTCATGGCGCTCTGGTTCCTGAGTCTCGCCGCCGTGGGCATCTACCGGATCGCGCTTTATCCGCACATCCTCGTTGCCGCGTCGCCGCTGTGGGCCGCGCGGCTCGCGCTCGCGCGGCCGGGGCTCGCGTTCGGCGTGCTGGCCGCCGTGATCCTCGCCTTGACGGGCGCCGAGGCGCTTTACGCGGACATCGGCCACTTCGGCAAGCGCGCGATCCGCGTCGCCTTCTTTGGGGTCGTGCTGCCTGCGATCCTGCTCGGCTATTTCGGCCAGGCGGCGACCCTTCTCACCGAGCCCGGCAGCGTCAACCAGCCGTTCTTCCACTCGGTGCCGCACTGGGCGCTGATTCCCGCCGTGGGCATTGCGATGCTGGCCACCGTGATCGCTTCGCAGGCCGTCATTTCGGGCGCGTTCTCGATGACGAGCCAGGCCATCGAGCTCGGTTTTCTGCCGCGCATGCGTACGATCGAGGCCTCGCGCGCGCGGCGCGGCCAGGTCTATGTGCCCGCCGTGAATCTGGGCTTGTGTATCGCCGTGGTGTTCCTCGTGCTGTTCTTCCGCAGTTCGGGCAAGCTCACTTCCGCGTACGGGCTCGCGGTGGGGCTCACGATGCTCACCACCTCGCTGCAGATGCTGGCGGTCTGCCATAAGGTCTGGGGCTGGTCGCGTCTCGCGACGGCGCTCGTCTGCGTGCCGCTCCTGTTCGTGGACGGCTTGCTGGTGGCGGCGAACCTGCCGAAGATCCCGACCGGCGGCTGGTTCCCGGTGACGGCCGGCGCACTGCTGCTCGTCGTCATGACCACCTGGAACCGCGCTCGCGAGCTTGCCGCGCGGCATGCATCGCACGGCCAATCGCTGGACGCCTTCCTGCGCGCGGCGCGCGCCGGGCGGCACGGACAGACCGTGCCCGCGCGCGTGCCGGGCACGGCCGTCTATCCCGGCAGCGCGCCGGGCATGACGCCCGAGACGCTCGCGAGCAACGTGCAGCACAACCACGTGCTGCATCGGACGGTGATCGTGTTCGCGAATGTGTCGGAGTCGGCGCCGCGGTCCAATGACGAGACCCGCATCGACGTGCGCGACCTGGGCGCGGGCTGTTACGAGATCGTCGCGCGTCATGGTTTTGTCGAGCGTCCGAACCTGCCGCGCCTGCTGGCGGGCCTCGGCGGCAAGCTCGGCGACTGGCGCTTCGAGCCGGCGCACACCACCTTCTTCCTGCCGCGCGATGAGGAATTGCGCGCGCATGCGAGCCGCGACATCAGCGCCTGGCGCGAGCGCCTGTTCGCGTTCATGTCGTTTCATTCGGCGTCGAGTGCGGAGTACTACGGCTTGCAGGCCGAGCACGTGGTGGAACTGGGCGTGCAGGTTGCGCTATGAGGCGCGGCGCAATATATGGGGGGCGCTAGCCATGAGCCGCCGCATCGAGGACTACGCGTTGCTCGCGGACGGCCGGGGCGCCGCGCTGCTCAGCCGTGACGGCGCGATCGACTGGCTCTGCTGGCCGCGCTTCGACAGCGAGCCGGGCTTCGCGGCCCTGCTCGGCACGGCCGAAAACGGCCATTGGCGCGTGGCGCCCGTCGAGTCGGCACATGGCGTCGGCCGTCGCTACGAAGACGACACGCTCGTCGTGCGAACCGATTTCGAATGCAACGGCGGCTGCGTGCGGCTGACCGATTGCATGGCCGTCGATACGCCTGAGCCGTGCATCGTACGCATGGTCGAGGGGTTGCGCGGCAGCGTGTCCATGCGTGCGATCCTGCATCCGCGCGCCGATGCGGACGCGCCGCCGCCCGTGATCGTGCCTGAGCAAGCGGCCTTCACGGTCCGCACGGCGACTGGCGCGATGACGCTGCGCGCAGACGTGCCCGTACGCGTGCGCGGGCACGCGCTCGAAGCCGCGTTCGCGCTGCGCGCGGGCACGCGCGTCGTTTTCACGTTGTGCCATGGCGAGGCGCCCGGCATCGACCCGGTTACGGCTGCGCTCGTGCTGCAAGATACGCGGCGCCATTGGCGGCGCTGGATCGACGGCTTCGACGCTCGCCGCACGCATTGGCCGCAGGCCGTGCGGCGCTCGCTGCTCACCTTGAAGGCGCTGATCTACCGCCCGAGCGGCGCGATGGTGGCCGCGCCCACAACCTCGCTGCCCGAGGCCCCGGGCGGCAGCCTCAATTGGGACTACCGCTATTGCTGGCTGCGCGACGCGAGCTTCGCACTGGAGGCGCTGATCGAAGCGGGCTTTCACAGCGAGGCGCTGGCGTGGCGCGACTGGTTGCTGCGCACGCTCGGCGAGACGCTGGACACGTTCCACATCATGTATGGCGTCGATGGCGAGCGCGTGCCGCGCGAGCGCAGCGTGCATGCGCTCGCGGGATGGTGCGGCGCGCGGCCGGTGCGTATCGGCAACGCGGCGGCCACGCAGTACCAGCCGGACGTATTCGGCGAGGCGCTCGACTGCCTCTATCTCGCGCGCAAGGCGGGCATCGCGGCGGTGGACGGCGAGGCGGCGCTGGAAGCGCGCATCGTCCGCTGGCTGCTCGATCATCGCAACCGGCCGGGCTCCGGCATCTGGGAGTCGCGCACCACGCCGCGCCATTTCACGACGTCGCGCGTGATGGCATGGGTGGCGCTCGACCGCTTCGTCTCGCACTGGCGCGACGCCGGGCCCGGCCGTGGCGACGCCCTCATGCAACAGGCGATCGCGCTGCGCCGCGCGCTACATGACGAAGTCTGCGCGCGTGGCTGGCACGCCGGGCGCGGCGCGTTCGTGCGCGGCTACGACGACACGGCGCTCGACGCGAGCGTGCTGCTCATGCCGCTGGTGGGCTTCCTGCGCGCCGACGACCCGCGCATGTCGGCGACGCTCGACGCGATTCGCGCCGAACTGGGCGACGGCGGCCTGATCCGCCGCTGGCGACGCGGTGGCGAAGCGCCGGACGAAGGCGCGTTTCTCGCGTGCTCGTGCTGGATGGCCGACTGCCTGTATCTGCGTGGCGACGAGGACGCGGCATGCCGCCAGTTCGAGCGCGTGCTCGCCGTGGCGAACGATCTCGGTTTGCTGGCCGAAGAATACGACGTGCGCGCACGCTGCCTCATGGGCAATTTTCCGCAGGCGCTCACGCATATGGCGGTGGTGAAGACTGCGCTGTTGTTGAGCGGTACCGCGAAGCGCCACCGTAGCGCGGCGGCGCACTAGCGCATGCGGGCGGCTAAAAAACTTTCGAGCGCTAGCCCGATCTTGAGCACGCGCTCAATGCCCCGGTCCGGTTTCGCGCGCGCAACTCAGCACGAGCGTGTCGCCGGGCGACGCGCCCGCACTGAGCGCCGCGTCATGAGACTCACGGCTGCCGCATCGCCATTGCGCGCGATAGTCCACGCGGCAGGCCTGCAACGCGGTTGTGCCGCGCCTCGAGGGCAATGCGCGATGGGCGGACGATGCCGACGAACTCGTTGCGCGCGCATCGAGTACATATCCGCAGGTGAGCAAGCCATTGCAGTGGCGGGCGAGATCGCGCGTGGCATTGCCGCGCCGTGCGCCGCAATTGGCGCCCCATGTGCCCGAAACGATGGCGATAGTCGGCGCCGCTGCGGTTTGCGTGCCGCGCGACGGCGAGGCCGCAACGCTTTCCGACCACACCGCAAAAGCGACGAAGGCCAGCGTGCCCAGCAAGATCCATCGAGCGGATTTCATGACGTCCCCCTGTCGACCCGATGCTTCCTTCGATTTCAATAATAGGCCGTCGCGCGACGCCTGCCGCCTCGTCGAGATGTGCGCCCGGCTCTGGTGCGCAGCCACGCTGCAGTGCACCAGCAGTTTTCATTCGCCGCACACGATTGGTGGATCGCGCGCGCCCATGAGCGAGCCGGGTAGTCTGGCACGCAAGCCGAGGCGCCACGCCGAAGGCTCGTATCGCAAGCCCTGCGGTTATCGCGCCGCTGCTCTAGCGACCGCTGGCATACGTATTGCTTGATACGCCGCGAGGCCAATGACGGCCTCGGCGATTTTCAGCTCGATTCAAGTTCGTCGCGCAGACGCGGGACGATTGCGACCTTTTCAACCCACAAGGCGGGGCAACGGCGTCCCGAGGCGGCATCCCATGAAGCGCAACGGCTTTCATGCGGATACGCTTCGGGGCGCCTTTTCGTATGCGAGCGCCGTCGCAGGCAAATCATGAGCATGGCCGATAAAAACATCGGAATGCGAAATAACTGGCACGGGGCGCCGCTGGCGCACCGAGACTCATTACCTGGAGAGAGCCTCGTGAAAGATCTTTTGAGTTCGCTGAAGAGCGGCAACTGGCGCGCGCTGGCGGCGTGTTTTCTGTATTTCGATACCGGATTCACGGTGTGGGTGATGTTCGGCCCGCTGGCGCCGTTCATCCAGAAGGACATCGAGATGACGCCGGCCGAACTCGGCCTGCTCGTCGCGGTGCCGGTGCTGGGGGCGGCCATTCTGCGCGTGACGCTCGGCAACCTGTACCAGGCCTGCGACGGCCGCAAGGTCGCGCTGATGGGCATTGCGCTCTCGGCGCTTCCCGCGCTCGCGCTGCTGCTGATGCCGGGCGCGCCGTCCTATACGCTGCTGCTCGTGCTCGGCGTGCTGCTGGGCGTGGGCGGCGCGAGCTTCGCAGTGGCGCTGCCGATGGCGGGCAGCAACTATCCGCCGAAGGTGCAGGGCCTCGTGCTCGGGCTCGCCGCCGCCGGCAACATCGGCGCGGTGCTGGACGGCTTCCTGTTCCCGGGGCTCGCCAACCGCTATGGCTGGGCGCATGCCACGGGCGCGGCGCTGCCGCTGCTCGGCCTCGCTGCGACGGCCGTGTGCTTCTGGGCCCGCGACCTCGGCCAGAAGTCGGGTAGCGCAGCGCAGGCGCTGCGCGCGTTCGGCATCACGCTGGCGGGGCTCGTCGCGCTGGTGCTCGCCGTGCATGCGGGGGTGTTCGGCGCCGGCAAGACCGGCGTGCTGCTGTTGCCCGTGATGGGCGCACTGCTCGCGATCGCGGTGCTGCCGCGCCACTATCGCGGCGTGCTCGCCGAAAGCGACACTTGGGTCGTCATGCTCGTCTATAGCATCACGTTCGGCGGCTTCGTGGGCATGTCCTCGTACGTGACGACGCTGCTCGTCTCGCTCTATCAGGTGCCCAAACTCGAGGCGGGCGCGATCATGTCGCTGCTGGCGCTGACCGGGGCGATGGTGCGCCCGGTCGGCGGCCTGATCGCCGATCGCATCTCGGGCGTGCGCGCGCTCGTCCTGCTGCTCGCGGCCATCTCGCTGTGCGACTTCGCGTTCGCCGCGTGGATGCCGCCGTTCGGCGCCGGCATCGCGCTGCTCGCGCTCACCTACGTGTGCTTCGGTCTCGGCAATGGCGCGACGTTTCAGCTCGTGCCGCGCCGCTGGCACGGTCGCACGGGTCTCATGTCGGGCATCGTGGGCGCGGCGGGCGGCATCGGCGGCTTCTATCTGCCGGTGGTCATGGGCATCGCCAGGGAAAGCACGGGCAGCTATCAGATGGGCTTTGCGACCTTCGGCGCGCTCGCGGCGCTGGCCTTCATGCTGGTGGTGGCGCATCGGGGGCGCTGGCTCGCGTGGGCGCTGCCGCAGGAGAGCGCCGCTGTGCAGCCCGTCGCGCAGCCCGTCGCGCAGGCCGTGGAGGCGCGGGCGGGGAATTGAGCCGGGCCGTGCCGCTGCGACTGGGGCGCTTCGGGCGTGGCCGGGGCGCTTTTTTGGGGCACGAAGCGAAACATGGCCAAGCCAGGCCGGGCCACGCGAAATCGGCCCAAAACGCGCTTCGAGCGCCGCTTCCCGAGACGATTTCTGTCGGACCCAGGGGGCCAGCCCCTGCGCATCGGGTAAACTATGCGCCTGGTCTATGTCCTCCATTCAACGGGTTTTGTCGATGAGTACGATTCTTGAAAGTGTTCCGGTTGGTCAAAAAGTAGGTATTGCGTTCTCGGGCGGCCTCGACACCAGCGCCGCGCTGCACTGGATGCGCAAGAAGGGCGCCGTGCCGTACGCCTACACCGCCAATCTTGGCCAGCCCGACGAGGACGACTACGATTCGATCCCGCGCCGCGCGACGGAATACGGCGCCGAGGGCGCCCGTCTGATCGACTGCCGCGCGCAACTCGTGGCCGAAGGCATCGCGGCGCTGCAAAGCAGCGCGTTCCACGTCTCGACGGGCGGCGTCACTTACTTCAACACCACGCCGCTCGGGCGCGCCGTGACGGGCACGATGCTCGTCGCCGCGATGAAGGAAGACGGCGTCAACATCTGGGGCGACGGCTCGACCTACAAGGGCAACGACATCGAGCGCTTCTACCGCTACGGCCTGCTCGTCAATCCCGATCTGAAGATCTACAAGCCGTGGCTCGACCAGCTGTTCATCGACGAACTGGGCGGCCGCGCGGAAATGTCCGAATTCATGCGCCAATCGGGCTTCGCGTACAAGATGTCGGCGGAAAAGGCCTACTCGACGGACTCGAACCTGCTCGGCGCGACGCACGAAGCGAAGGATCTGGAGAGCCTCGAATCGGGCATCAAGATCGTCAACCCGATCATGGGCGTGGCGTTCTGGCGCGACGACGTCAAGGTCGACCGCGAAGAAGTCACGATCCGCTTCGAGGAAGGCCAGCCGGTCGCGCTGAACGGCAAGACCTTCCCGAATGCGGTCGAGCTGTTGCTCGAAGCGAACCGCATCGGCGGCCGTCACGGTCTGGGCATGAGCGACCAGATCGAGAACCGCATCATCGAGGCGAAGAGCCGCGGCATCTACGAAGCCCCGGGTCTCGCGCTGCTGCACATCGCCTATGAGCGCCTCGTGACCGGCATCCACAACGAAGACACCATCGAGCAGTACCGCGAGAACGGCCGCCGTCTGGGCCGCCTGCTGTACCAGGGCCGCTGGTTCGACCCGCAGGCGATCATGCTGCGCGAAACGGCCCAGCGCTGGGTCGCGCGCGCGATCACGGGCGAGGTGACGCTCGAACTGCGCCGTGGCAACGACTACTCGATCCTGAGCACGAAGTCGCCGAACCTCACGTATCAGCCGGAACGTCTCTCGATGGAGAAGGTGGCTTCGACGTTCTCGCCGCGCGACCGTATCGGCCAACTGACGATGCGCAATCTCGACATCACCGATACGCGCGACAAGCTGCGCGTCTATTCGCAAGTCGGTTTGCTCGCGCCGGGCGAGACGTCGGCGCTGCCGCAGATCAAGGGCGAAGAGAAGAAGTAAGGCGTCGGTGGACTGCGCACGGCCTGGGTATCGGGCCGTTGCGGTTCGCAGACCGCAAATCCCCGCGTTGTCTGGCCGTTCGCGATGAACGGTCCGGTGCGCGGGGATTTTTTCGTCCGGCGCTGTTCGCCGCGCTCTGGCCGTTGCGGCCGCCCGGCATGAGCGGCTTTTGCGCGGGCGTTCAGCCAGCCATCAGCTTCAGCCCCGACGGCAGCGCCTCGCCGAACACGCGGCCCGTATCGGCGCTGTCGAGCGTGACGACTTCGCGCACCATCTCGATCCACGTGGGCGGCGCGTTGGCCCCTTCGAGCCGCCGCAGCACCGTCTCCCGCACCGCCGGCTCCAGATCGCGCGAGCGGTCGCCCGTCATGCGCGCGATCTGCGCGGCGGCGAACATGGCCGGCTCGACCTTCTTCCAGTCGAGCGCGAGGATCGCCTCGAGCCAGCGCGTGGCCACCTCGGGCGCCACGACGCCGTGCGCGCTGCCGTAAAAAGGCAACCGCGCGCCAATGCGCCCCACGGCCCACCAGCTTTGGTGGTTCTCCGACGGCTTCTGCAGGCGCGTCAGCAACTGCTCGCCGATCTCGACCTTGCGCTCGGCCGCGATGCGCTCGAGCGAAGCGTAGAGCCGCACCATGTCCGCGTGGCCGAGCTTGGCCGGATCGAAGGGCAGCTTGTGTTTTTTCGCGCTGGCCGCTTCGTCGAGCCAGCGCATGGCCGCCAGCACCTGCTCCTGTTCCTCTTCGCCGAGTCCGCCTGCCGTGCGCCGCCACAGCGTCCACCATTCGGACCAGACCTGACCTTCGTTCACGTGCTGAATGCCGTCGTCGAAGAGGGTCCAGAGCTGCGCGACGCGCCATTCGTCGAGCGGATAGCCGAAGCCCGGCCGCACGCAAAAGCCGGCGAGGTTCAGCCACAGGCGCTCGTGGTCGGGCGAGCGGCGGCGGCGGCCCGCGCGCTCCCACAGTGCGCCGAACAGCTCGCGCAGCAGCGCGCCGTCCCAGTTCTGGCGCGGCCCCAGCACATGTTCGAGTTGCGCGCGCAGGCGCTTTCCTTCCTTGTGATCGACCTTCGCCGACTTCGGGCCGAACACGCGGTCGATCAGGGCGATGGCTGCGTCGATTCCGGCGTGGCGCCCGCTCCGATCGACCTGTGCGCCTGACGCCTCGTCGCGGCGCAACTGGAATTCGAGCAGCCAGCGTTGCGTGTCGTCGTCGGTGGCGATGCAGCGGACTTCCAGCGTGCCCACTTCGGTCAACTGCGCCGTGAGCTTCACCGGCCGCTCCTGCTCCGCGCGAGCGCCTCGAGCACCCTGGACATCCTGGCGCTGCACCACGGTGGACAGCGGCGGCAGGCGCACGAAGTCCGCCGATGAGATATCGGCGATCTCGCCGGGCCGCCAGGCCGTATCGGCAACGGTCGAGACCAGGTGGAATTGCACCGGGTGGCCCAGGCGCAGCGCGAACACGCGCTCGTCGAGGCGCACTTCGTGGCCTTCGTCGGTGCCGCGCGGCAGCAGGCAAATACCGCGTGCTTTTGCGCCGTCGTCTGCGCTTTTACCGCTTTCTTCGTCGAGCACGAGGAAGTAGCTGCGCGGCGCGCCGCCGCCGATGCGCGGCGCGCGTCCCGTGCGCGCCAGCGCGAAGGCGACCGCGCCGCGCGCGACCGCCACGTCGGGCTGGTCGTTTTGCAGCACGGTGAGCGGTTGCTGGCGCCACGCGCCCAGCGTCTCGCACAGTCTTCCGGCGAGCGCTTTCGCGCGGAACACGCCGCCGTTGAGCAGCAGCGTGTCGGGTACCGGCAGGGGCGCAGGCAACGGGGTTTGCGCGTTGCCGTCAACCTCACCCAGCGCCTCGCGCGACTGCGCGGCGAAGCGTTGCAGGAACGCCGCGACATGCCGGGTGATCGCGGCGTCGGCGGCATAGGGCAGGCCGAATTCGACGATGGCCGCGCGCGAGCGGCGCGGCAGGTCGTCGGGGCCGCCGGCGGGGAAAAAGCCGTCCACGACGATGCGCTCGGCTTCGTCGCGGCTGAGCTGGGTCGTGCGCGCCCCGCCAATCAGCCGTGCGCCCGCGCCGAGCAGCGTCACGCCGACGGCCTCGGGCGCGGCATCGCCCAGCAATTGTTCTTTCGCGACACGGCAGCGCTCGACGAGCTGCGAGAGGCTCGCGGCGCTCAGCCGGGCGTTCTCGCCCGCGAGCCGGCTTTCGGCCAGATGCGCGAGCGCGAGGTCCATGTTGTCGCCGCCCAGCATCAGATGGTTGCCCACGCCGATGCGGCTCAACTGCGGCTCGCCGTTCTCGATATGGACCTTGATGAGCGTGAGGTCGGTGGTGCCGCCGCCGACGTCGCAGACCAGCACGAGACGCGTTTGTTCGAGCTCGGTCTGCAGGGTCCCGCGATGGTGGAACAGCCAGTCGTAGAACGCGGCCTGCGGCTCTTCGAGCAGGCGCAGCGCGGGCAGCCGCGCGCGCCGCGCCGCTTCGAGCGTGAGCGCGCGTGCGCCGTCGTCGAACGAGGCGGGCACGGTGAGCACCACGTCCTGTTCTTCGAGCGGCGCATGCGGGAAGCGGTGGTTCCACGCGGCGCGCACGTGCGCGAGGTAGCTTGCGCTCGCGTCCACCGGCGAGACCTTGCCGATGTCGTCGGGCGCGCCCCACGGCAGGATGGGCGCGAGCCGGTCCACCGACGCGTGCGAGAGCCAGCTTTTCGCGCTGGCGACGAGCCGGCCCGGCACCTGCGCGCCGAGCGTGCGCGCCAGCCGGCCGACGACGGGCACGGCTCCGCTCGCAGCGGCGGGCGCGCCTTGGGGCGGGCGCCACGGCAATGGCAGCGCGTCGGGTGCGAGCTCGCCCGGCGCCGGGTGATAGCGCGCCGAGGGCAGAAGCGCCTCTGCCCCCACCTCGCCGGGCGCGGTGAGCTGCTCGATATCGAAGACGCGGATCTCGTCCGCGCCGCTTTCGGCGTAGGCAACGACGGTGTTGCTCGTGCCGAGGTCTATGCCTACGACGTATCGCTTCATCGTGCTCAAGGGGCGGGAGGGCGGATTCAGGCGCTCGCGCCGCCGCGCACGTCGAATTCGACCTTCCAGCGCTCGTTGCTGCCGCTCGGCACGGCTTCGAGCTCGAGCGTCCCGGCTTCGGTCACGCGCGCGTGCAGCCTGACCGGCACGACCTCGCCGGCCGTGCGGCCTTCGGCGGGCAGCGTGGCCTGGATCTCTTCGAGTTCCTGAAGCTCGTCCGCCGACCAGTAGTCGAGCAGCGTGCCCACCTGGTCCTGGCGGCGCACCGAGGAGCCGAAGAAGCGGAAGTGCACCGGCTCGCCCACCACGAGGCCGAATTCCTGCGGCGGCAGCGCCGCGTCCGTGCCTTCCTCCATGCCGAACGGCGCGACGCACAGCGCCGAGACTGGCGGCTCGAGACCCGGCACCGCGGGCATGGCCGATTCGATCGCCACGTAGTACGCGCGCGCCGTGCCTCCGCGAATGCGTACGCCCTTGCCGCGCTTCACATAGCCGTAGTAGGCCGCGCCGCGCGCGACCGCGAGGTCGAGGTCCGCGCCCCCCAGCAGGCGTGCGGCCGGCGCGCCTTCGGCCGCGAGCCAGCCGTTGAGGATATCGAGCACGCGCCCCGAAAGCAGCGGCGACTTGAACACGCCGCCGTTGAAGAGGACCGCCGTGGGATGCAGGAAGCTCGCCGTTCCGCTCTGTCCCTGGGCCGCCGTAAAGCCTTCGAGCTCGGCGAGCGCACCCACCTGGCGGCCGAGGAAGGCCGCCAGATGACGCGTCACGCCGGCGTCCTGCGCATAGGGCAGGCCGAGCTGCGTGAGACCGGCGCGAGCGCGCGTGACGGGGCGCGCCGCCGCGTCCACTTGCGGGAAGAAGCCTTCGAGGATGATCTGCGTGAGTTCCGTGCGCGTGAGCTCGGTGCGGATCGAGCCGCCGATGAGCTTCGAGCCGCGGCTCGGCACCACGAGCGGCACGGTTTCCACGCTCGGGTCCGAGAGCAGTGTCTCCTTGGCCGAACGGCACGCATAGGTGAGCGCGCGCAACTGCCACGGATCGGCCTGGGTGCCCTGCGCCGCGAGCTTGCGCGCGACCACGTGGGCGAGCGCCAGATCCATGTTGTCGCCGCCGAGCAGGATGTGCTCGCCCACCGCCACGCGGTGCAGTTCCAGGTTGCCGTCGCGCTCGATCACGGCGATCAGCGAGAGGTCGGTCGTGCCGCCGCCCACGTCCACCACGAGAATGATGTCGCCGACCTTGACTTCCTTGCGCCACGCGCCGCCGCTCTTCTGAATCCAGCTATAGAGCGCGGCCTGGGGTTCCTCCAGCAGCGTCATGCGCGTGTAGCCGGCGGCCTGCGCGGCTTCGGCCGTGAGTTCGCGCGCGGCCGGGTCGAACGAGGCCGGAATCGTGACGGTGATGTCCTGGTCGGCGAACGGCGCATCGGGGTTCGCGTAGTCCCAGGCTTCGCGCAGGTGCGTGAGATAGCGGATCGAGCTTTCGAGCGGCGAGACGCGCGCGACTTCCGGCGGCGCGTCGTTCGGCAGGATGGCGGCGCGGCGGTCCACGCCCGGGTGGCAGAGCCAGCTCTTGGCGCTCGACACGAGGCGGATGGGCGTGCCGGCGCCGCGGCTGCGCGCCATTTCGCCCACGGCGTATTCGCGCGTGGTGGTCCAGGGCAGCGTGAGGTCGCCCGGCGTCAGCTCGCCCGCGTTGGGCAGATAGAGGAACGAGGGCAGCAGCTCGGGCGACTCGATCGCGCCGGGCGCGGTCAGTTGCGCGACGGGCAGCACGCCTTGCGTGGCCTTTTCGCCGTCACTGCCGGCGAGGTCGACGAAGGAGAGCGCGCAATGGGTCGTGCCGAGGTCGACGCCGATGGAATAACGCGGTTCGCTCACAGTTCCACCTCTGCGGGTGCGAGGACTTTGGCGTCGTTCGATTTCACGAGCCTGGGCAGCTTGACGTCCTCGACGCGCCAGCCGCGATGGCTGATCGTGCCGTTGTACGGCGCCGCGCCGACCACGTTGCCGGTCAGGCGGATGGCGGTGGCGTCGAAGCCTTCTGCGATGGTCACGCGGCTGCCCTCGGCTTCCGCGCGCACCGGGCGGATCGTGAAGTGCTCGCGCAGCGTCGCGCGGCAGCCCTCGTGGACGAGGCGCGCGGCGGCGCCGATGTCGGCGTCGCCATAACCGGCGATGTCTTCCTCGACGAAGTCGACGAAGCGGGCGTTGCGCTGGAGCAGGCCCAGCAACTGCAGCGCCGACTGCGGGCTGGCTTCCTCGATGGCGGCCACGGGCGCAGGTGCGGGTGCGGCAGGCTTGGCGACGGGCGCTGCGGCCGGCGCCGGCGGCTGGGGCGCGGCAGCGGGCGCGAAGGTCTCGCCGTTGCGCAGGCGGCGCACGCCGGCGGCCAGCTCGGCGTTGCCGAGGATGGCGAAGAACGATCCGAAGGCAAGCGAAAGCCTGCCCGCGAAGGAAATCTTGGGTTCGGTCATCAAAACAGCTCCAGTGGGCTCGCACGCGCGGGGCGTGCAGTCCGGCCGGCCTCGCGTCGAGGCGCTTACGGTACGTCATGGGGACGTCCGGCGCGTGACGGCGGGGAGCGCGTTCGAGCCCCCGCGAGCGGCAGCCGGCAGGAAAAACATGAGCCCGGCGCGGGCTCAAAACCCGTATTTTGCCTTGTCGCGGGCGCAAGGCGGGTAAATTGGCCGTTCGGGGGAGGGAATTAGCGGGGTTGAGGCCGTCTTCGACGGGCGCCGGCGGCGCGTCGGCCGGTGTCGCTGCGCCAGGCGCGCCATCGCGGTATCACGCCTTTACGCCATCACGCCTCGGTCCTGGGCGCTTCCCGGCTGCTGCCTTCGTCCTTGTGGAACACGCGCCTGGTGGCGCGCTTGGTGCCTTCCCAGCCCTCGCGCGACACATGCGCGATGTCGTGGCCGACCGAGCGGGCCGCGTTCGCGGTGGCGTGGCCGAAGTCGCGCGCCGCGTGGCCCGTCTTCACCGCCGCCTCTTTCGAGTCGTGTTTGATGTCCTCTTTGACGGTGTGGAGGTCGGCGTAGGCCGCCGAGCTCACCATGCCGAGCAGCAGCGCGGTCAGCACGAATTGACGGGTTTTCATGTCGGTTCTCCCTTGAGACGGTTATCGGTGGTCCGGGCCAGCGCGCCGGACGCGTCGAGCATCACGGCGGCGCGTCCGCAGAGCAGCACCTCGCTGCCGCAGCGGAGCGCGAAGCCGTAGAGGACGGTGTTGCCGTCGCCGCCCATGCGCTCGGCCTCCACGGTGAGCGGCGCCTCGAACGTATCGAGTCGCGCGACGCTGGCTTGCACGTTGCGCACGCTGGCGAGATAGCCCACGCGCGGTCGGGCGGCTGTCGCCGCGGCCGGCACGCCGTCGCGCGTGCCGGCGAGCGCGCCGTGCACGGCCATCGCCTGCGCCGCGTACTCGATGCCGCAGACCGAGGCGAGCCGGCCCTGCGAGCGCAGCGGATGATGGACGTCGCGGTGGCTCGTCGCCGTGCAGCGGATGTGCGTGGCGTCCCAGGCGTCGACGCTGTCGAGCAGGCACATCGCACCGCTGTGCGGAATATGCGCGGCGATCCACACTCGCCCGAGCGGCGCGGCATGGGGGGGCGCGACCGCAGCGGACCCGGGCGAGCCGAGCGCGGCAAAGCCCGGTGCGGCGTGCGCGGTGTCGGGCAAAGCGGCGGGCAAAGCGGCGGGCGGCGCGCCGTGCAATGTCTCTTGCGTCATGGCGCGCGCTCCGCGTGCGTGCCCTGCGGCGTCACGTCGATGCGCAGGCGCGTCTCGGGCAGATAGTCGATCACCACGCTCGCCGCCCGCCCCGTCGCAATCGCTTCGAGCAGCGGCAGCCCGCGCGCGGCGGGATTGTCGGCGCGCAGCGCTTCGAACCCGGGCGAGGCGAGCGTCGTGACGGGCGCGTCGGTGAGCTTCGCTTCGATGCATGCGAGCGCTCGCGCCGGCAGGTGCGCGTCGACATCGTCGTCGTCGGGCAGCGGCGCGAGCACGAGCGCCACGCCGAACGCATCGGCGATCGGGCGCACCGCGCGCAGCGGCTCGGGATAGTCGGTCTCGTAGGCGATCAGCAGGCTCGGCACGCCGTCCACGGCGACCTGGCACAGGCTCTCCAGCAGGCCCGCCGCGAAGCTGCCATCGTGCGCGCACAACACGTTCGAAGTGGCCCGCGAGCGCGCCGCGATGCTCCAGTAGCCGGCCGCCGCGTTGTGCACCGAGTTGTGAAAGCGGGTGGGCGAGATCTGACGGTCGTCGCCCGCGAGCATTTCGCAGATCGCGTGGCAGTTCTGGCCGTCGCCGCCCGACGCGGCGAACACGGTGGCGAGCGTCGTGGCGTCGCGGCCGCTCGCGGCCACGGCTTCGTGGCCCACGGCCAGCGCGGTTTTCACGACCGGCGCGGCGCGCCGGCGCTCGGCGCTCGGCAGGCCGTCGGCCGGCGGCAGCGCGGTGCGCGCGCGCGTCCAGGGCGCACGGCCCGCGAGGACTTCGGCAGCCTGCGGCCAGCCGGCGAGGCCGGGTCCGATCAGGCCGATGCTTTCGATGGAGGCGCGCAATTTCATGACGGGCTCACGCTCGCGGCTCGCGCAGCGCGTGGTCCGCGCGGCCAAAAATCAGGCTGCAATTCGTGCCGCCGAAGCCGAACGAATTGCTGAGGACGGTGCGCAAGTCGGTGTCGCGGCTTTGCAGCACGTAATTCAGGCCCAGCGCCGGGTCGGGCTGCGTCGTGTTCACGCCCGCGGGCACGAAGCGGTGGCGCAGCGCGAGCGCCGCCACCACGGCCTCCAGCGCGCCCGCCGCGCCCAGCGTGTGGCCGGTCGCGCCCTTGGTCGAGCTGCACGGCGTGTCCGTTTCGAAGAGGGCGCGCACCGCGCGGCTTTCGGCGGCGTCGTTGCTCGGCGTCGCGGTGCCGTGCAGGTTGATGTAGCCGATTTCGGCCGGCGCGACGCCCGCCGTGGCGAGCGCCTGCTCGATGGCCGCGCGCGCGCCGAGCCCCTCCGGATGCGGCGACGACATATGATGCGCGTCGCTCGATTCGCCCACGCCGAGCAGTAGCACGGCATGCTCATCGAGCGTTTCGCGCGCCTCGGGCACGCGCTCGACGAGCGCGAACGCCGCCGCCTCGCCAATCGAGATGCCATTGCGCGCCACGTCGAACGGCTTGCACGGCTCGCGCGAGAGCAGTTCGAGCGAGTTGAAGCCGTACAGCGTGGTGAGGCACAGCGAATCGACGCCGCCCACGACGGCGGCGTCGATGAGCCCGGCTTCGATCATGCGGCGCGCGGAGCCGAACACTTTGGCCCCCGACGAGCACGCCGAGGAGACCGCCATGGCCGGGCCGCGCAGCGCGAAATACGCGCGCACGAACGCGGCGATGGAGTAGGGGTTGTGCGTTTGCGCATAGTGGAATCCCGCGGGCAGCGCCCCGGTTTGCGGGTCGCGCCGGCGGTAGGCGTGCTCGGTCTCGAGAATGCCGCTCGTGCTCGTGCCGACGAACACGCCCACGCGTTCGGCCCCATACCGCGCGATGGCCGCCTCGACGTGTTCCGCGAAGCCATCCTGCGCGAGGCCCAGTTGCGCGAGCCGGTTGTTGCGGCACGCGTAGGCGGCGAGATCGGCGCGCAGCGGCTCGGCGTCGACGCCCTCTACCGCGCCGATCCAGGTGTCGAGCGCTGCGCGCTCGAAATCGCACGGCGCGAGGCCGCCGCGCTGGCCGCGCAGCGCGTCGAGCGTCGCGTCGAGCCCGCGCCCGAGGCAACTGGTGGCGGTGAAATGCGAGAGCAGTAGAGGTTTCACGAAAGTCGAATCCGATGACTAAAGCGCGTGCCGCACGGGCAATTCAAACCAGGGCCCGGCGAGACATTGATCCTCATCAAATTTTATCAAATGGGGGGTGGCCGGCCCCATTCCGGCCGGGGAGCCCGGCTGGCGGGCGTGCGCTGTCCGTGACGGCCAGCGCCAGATCGGGGGCCCGATCGGTATCCGGATCGAGCGTCTCCCGCAGCGTCGTCCAGCGCAATTGCGCGCTGGCGGCGGCGCGCAGGACCTCGGGCAGCGCGTCCAGCACCACTGGCTGGCCGTTCGGGCCGCGCGCCGCGTGGCCGTCGTGCACCAGCAGGATGTCGCGTGGCGCAAGGTCGCGCAGCAGCCGCTGCGCGACCTTGCGGGCGTCGCGCTCGCGCGTGTCGAAGCCGCGCCGCGTCCAGCTCGCGAGCCGCAGGCCGAGCCCGCACAGTACCGGCTCCAGAAATGGATTGCGCAGGCCGGCCGGGGCGCGGAAAAAGAGCGGGCGCATGCCGCTGATCTCGGTGAGCGTGCGTTGCGCGGCGTCGATTTCGCGCCGCAGTGCGCCCGATCCCGAGAGCGAGAAGGTGTGCCGGTGCCGCTGGCTGTGGTTTTCGACGGCATGGCCACGCGCGATGATCGCTTCGACGCAGCGCGGGTGCCGTTGCGCCAGTTCGCCGATGCAGAAGAACGTCGCGCGCGCGCCGTACTGGTCGAGCAGGTCGAGCACGCGCGGCGTCACCTCGGGGTCGGGGCCGTCGTCGATGGTCAGGGCGATGCGGCGGTCCGTGCCGCCGTCCGCTTGATTCGACGCCGGTTGGGACGCACGCGCCGGGTCCGGCGCCGTTTCGCGCATTGCGGATATTTCGGGCAGGTGCGTCCAGTTGGGCCCGAGCAGCGCGCTCTTCGGCCAGAGTCCCGCCGCCGTCAGGGCGAGGTGCGAAGCGATCACCCCGCCCGCCGCCCACGGCCAGGCGGACGGCTGGGCCAGCAGCGCGGCCGCCGCGCCCGCGTGCAGCGCCGCCGCGCCCGTAATCAGCGGCGCGGGTTTCCAGCGGCGCGCGCCGTCCGCGAATGGCTTGTTCATGCACGTCCCCCTTCGCGCCGGGGCAGCGTGGCCGCCGGGGCGCTGGCGTGCGCGGCGTGCGGCGTCTGGGGCGCGAGAATCGCGGCGAAGGCGAGCGCGAGCATGGCGCCCGGCCCGACCGTGAGGCCGAAGGTTTCGAGCAGCGGCACGCGCGACAGTGCGAGTAGCCCGAAGCCCGCGACCGTCGCGAGATTGGCGACCAGCAGCGAGACGAGCGTCTGGGGCGCGATGCCTGGCGCGGCCGCTTTTTCGCTTGCTTTTTCGCTCGTTGCGCCGCCTTCGGGCTTGCAGAAGAACAGCGCATAGTTCGAGCCCACCGCGACGATCAGCAGCATCCCGACCAGATGCAGGATCGTCATCGGCACGCCCGCGAGCGCGAAGCCCGCGGCCACCACCAGCACCGCCGCGACGAGCGGCGCGAGCGCGCACGCCGCGCGCAGCGGCGAGCGCAGCGCGAGCGTCAGCAGCACGACGATGGCTGCGAACCCCGCGAGCGAGAGACGGATGTCTTCGCGGACGTAGTTCACGTAGAGGCGGTCCGCCTCGGCCTTCAGGTCGACGAACAGCGCGCCCGGCACGCCCGCGCGCGCGACGGCGGCGCTGATCGGCGCGGTGTCGAGGCTCGGGCCGGTGGCGGTCGTGGCCTCGGCTGCGTGGGTCACGGCTGGGTTCGACGCCGCGCCGGCTGCGGCTGCGGCAGCGTCGTCGCCGGCACTTTGCGGCGCCGCAGCGGCGCCAGCAGTCGACGCAGCGCCGGCGGGCGCGCGCAGCGCGAGCATCGCGCGCCAGTGGCCGTCGCGCTCGGTCAGCAGGGCATCGACGGCGAGCGCCATCGAGGTGCCACGCAAGTCCGCGCGCGTAATCAAGGGCGCCTTGCGCGCCGCCTCGACATCGGCGACGAACGGCGCGAACACCTCGGGTTTGATGCCGATGGGTTGATCGGCGACCGCCTCGCGCATGCGCGCGGTGAGCGCGGCGGCGTCGGGCAGGCTCGCCTGGCGCGCGCGCTGGGCGGCGTCGCTCGGCAGATAGCGCGCCGGGCTTTCGAAGCCCGCGAGCACGCCCTGGTCGACGAGCGGTTGCAGTTGCGCGCCGATCTTCTCGGCGCCTTCGAGCGCGGCCTGCTCGCTCGCGGCGGGAATCTCCACCAGATAGCGCACGTCGGGCGCGCCCACGTCGGCGCGCAGCCGTGCGTCGAGCGCCTGGCTTGCTGCCGGCACCGGGCTTAGCGAGGACAGCTCGCGGCTCCACAGCCCGCCCCGATGCAGCGCGAGGACCGCGACGGCGGCCAGCGCCAGCGCCGCGAGCGGCCAGCGCAGGCGCGGCGCGGCCTGGGCGGCGCACGCGAGCCAGGCGCCGACGCGCGAGACATCGCGGATCGCCACGGCGCCGCCTTGCAGGCGCGGCAGCACGAAGCGCGTGACGAGCGCCGCCGTCACGAGGCCCGCGATCGAGTAGGCGCCCAGTTGCACGAGACCCGGGAAGCCGGAGAACAGCATCGAGGCGAACCCGCAGACCGAAGTGAGCACGCCGAGACGGATCGTCGGCCACCAGGCGGCAACCCAGGCGTGCAAGGCATCGCTCGCGCGGGGGGCGGGGCGGGTCTGTGCGGACTGCACGAACAGATAGATCGAGTAATCGACGGCTTCGCCGATCAGCGTCGTGCCGAAGCCGAGCGTGAGACCCTGAACCGTGCCGAACGCGAGGCTCACCGCGGCGATGCCCGCGGCCACGCCCGACAGCACGGGCACGAGGCCGAGCGCGAGCGTGCGCGGCGAGCGGTAGAGCGTGAGCAGCAACGCGACGATCAAGACGAGGCTCAAGGCCGAGATGCGCTCGACGTCGTGGCGGATCGCGTCGCGCGTATCCACCGAGAACACGCCCGGGCCCGTCATCTCGAGCCGATACGGCGAAGCCCCCGGCTGCGCGCGCACGGCCGCGTCGAATGCGTGGCGGATCGTGTCGATGGCGCGCGCCTGGGCATCGGTATCGGAGCCTGCGGCGGCGGTCTGCGCGACCAGCACGGCGCGCGAGCCGTCGCGCGAGGCCCAGACGCCATCGACGCTCTGCGGTTGCGCGGCGCTGTCGAGCTCGCCGACGAGGGCGGCGACTTCGCCGGTCGGATCGTGCGGCAGCAAATCCTTGGCGACGAGGCCCGCCGACGAGGCGAGCAAGTCCAGACTCTCGCCCAGCGCCTCGTGCAGGCCTGCCGCCGTGAAGCGTTGCGGCGTGACCGCCGGGCTCAATAGGTAGCGATGCGCGAACACGAACTGCTGGTCGCGCGCGTCGTTCACGGCTTCGCCGTTGTGGACCGCGGCGAATCGAGGGTCGGCGCGCAGCGTCGCCGCGACCCGGCGCGAGAGCTGCGCGCGCGCGGCCGCCGCGCCTGCGTCCGCGCCGGCATCGTTGGGACCGCCGCCGGCGATGGCTACGAGAATCAGCCGCGAGACCAGGCCGTCGCGCAGTTGATCGACGAGCACGCGCTGGCCGGCGCTCGGCGAGCGCGGCAGGAACGCGGAAAGGTCGGTGCTGAAATGGGCGCGCGCGATGGCGCCCGCGCACGCGAGCAGGAAGAGGAGCCAGACGAGCACGGCGCGCCGCTGCAGCGCGTGGGCGAGGGCGCGCATGCCGCCGGTTTGCTGCGTGGGCCGGGTCGGGTCGTCCATGGGCGCGGCTACTCGCGGGCGTGACTCAGTTCGCCGCAGCGGAGGCGGCCAGCGGGCGCAGGCGCATCAACGAATGGTCGCCGCCCGGCTGCTGGATCGCCACGCTGTCCAGCGTGTCGGCCGTGCCTTCGAGCGTGATCGTGCTCACCGTCTTGAGCATGCGCGAGTCGCGCGGCGTAAGCGTGAGCGTCCAGTGCTTGCCGCTGCCGGCGAGCGCGACCCGGTAGGTCTGTTCGAGCGCGAGGCGGTTGCCCGTGAGCGTCGCGCGGATGCTTTCGATGAACGCGCCCAGCTCCGGGTAGCGCGCGAGCGCGAGTGTGTACTTGTGGTTGTTGCGATCGACGGTGAGCATGTCGCCGTCCACCACGAGGTGCTCGGGCTTGGGCTCGAGCGTGTTTTTCTCGAGATGGTCGGGGGCGACGAACACCAGCTCGCCCGACGACACGATGGGCTGCGAGGCGATCGCGAGGTATTTGGTTTCCGTGAATGCGGCGCGGCCGGACTTGTGCTGCGCGAGCAGGGCCATGAGGCGGTCGAGCGTCCAGGCGGGGGCGGGCGCCGCGGCGGCTTGCGCCGCAGCGGCGCTCGCGGGCGCAAGGGCGAGGGTGGCGAATGCGCAAAGGGTGCCCGTGCCCAGCAACGCCAGCGCGGCGGCGACGCCCGCTGCGGCACGTTGCCCATGTCGAGAGAAAGCGAAACGGCGAGTGGCGCTCATGCGTCGGAAGTCTCCCGGGCGGCAAGGCGCGCGTGCGCGGTTTCGCTGCGGCGCGGTTCGCTGCGGCGCGTCCGGGTGCGATCGTCGCGATCGACATCATCGGCGCGGCTCGCCGCGAAGGCGCCTTGGGCGACGCGCGCGGCAAGGTCCGCGTGATTCACGGGCGCGGGCGCGGCCTGCGCCGGTTTCGCGGCGGGCGCCGCGGGTTTGGCCGCTTGCGGCGCTTGCGCCGTCTGCCAGAAGTCGAAGTAGTTGAACCAGTTGTACGGCGCCGTGCGGCAATAGCGGTCGAGCAGCGCGACGTAGCGCGCGAGCGCGGCGTCGATAGCGGCCTGGCGCGACTCGCGCGGCGTGTGCGTGAAGTCGGCGAGCATTTCGAAGTGCACGTCATAGCGGTTGCCGCCGCGATACAGGCCCGTCATGAAGATCACCGGCCGCTTGAGCATCGCGGCCATGTAGAGCGGCCCGAGCGGGAAGGCGGCGGGCTCGCCGAGAAAGGCCATGCGGCGCGTCGAGCTGGCGGCGTCGGCGAGCAGCGTGCGGTCGGCGAGCATGCCCACCATGCAGTTCTCGTCGAGCCGCTCGTTCACGCGCAGCATCGAATCGACTTGCCCGAGCGGGATGACCTCGGGTTGCGCGGCCGGATTCACGGCGGCGATCGTCGCGTTGATCTTGCGCGCGTTCTCGTCGAACATCGTCACGACCACGCGCATGTCGGGCCGCGTGCGGCCCAGCGCGCGCACCACTTCGAAGCTGCCCAGGTGGCCGCCCATCAGGAATGCGCCGCGCCCATTGGCGAGCGCGGCGTCGACGAGCTTCTGCCCCTGCGGACGGATGTCGAACAGGTCGAAGCGCTCGTTCATCAGGTAGATGCGGTCGTGAATCGTCGTCGCGAAGGTGAACACGTGCCGGTAGAGATCGCTCCAGCCGGCGGGGCGGCCCAGCGCGCGGCGCAGGTAGTCGCGCGAGGCGGCCCGCGCGCGCGGCGAGAACAGCGCGTAGTAGAGCGCGATCAGATGCAGCAGGCCGCGCGCGGCGGGGCGGCCGAGGCGTAGCGAGAGCCAGGTCATCACGCGCAGCAGCAGCGCGCTGCCGCGCTCCTGACGCTGGGCCCAGTCGGTGCGCTTCGTCATGGTTGCGGTCCTTCCTGCGAGGGGGCGGGCGCGGCGGATGGCGTCGGCGCCGTGGGTTGAGGCGGCAGCGCCGTCGACAGCGTGCCGCTCGCGACATCGCGTTCGCCCGCGCGCACGGTGAAGCGGATGGCGCCGCTCGCCGCCGCGTCGAAGGCGAGATCGAGCGTCTCGCCGGGCTGGGCGGGGCTCAGGAATTTCGCGGCGGAGAGGCGCCAGGCCTGCAGCGGGCGATTCAGGGCCGCGCCGATGGCGTCGATGGCGTGATCGAGCAGCACGACGCCCGGCACGACCGGGTGGCCCGGGAAGTGGCCCGGCAGCGCGGGGTGATCGGCGGGAATCGTGAAGGAGAGCGCGGCCGCGTTGCCGTTTGCGCTTGCCGCGGGCCCCGTGTGCGTCGCGCTTGCGCCAGTCGCGTGCGCGCTCGCCTCAGCCGGGGCTTGCGTGTGCCGGGCGACCAGTTCCGCGAGCACTTCGTGCGGCAGCTTGCCGGTTTCGTTGCGCGGCAGCGACTCGACGAACACGAGCGGGCGCGGCATGAACGCGGCGTCGATGCGCTCGCGCAGCGCGCGCTGCAGGCTGGCGGCCGTAAGCGTGGGCGCGACCGCCAGCGCGACGAGGCGCGTGACGGCTCCGGTGGCCGGCGTATCCGCGCTGCCGTCGGCGTGCGCGGCATCGCCGGGCATGAAGAACACGCCATCGGCCACGCCCGGAATCGCATTGAGCTGATGATTCAGGTACGCGAGCGAGGTCCGCTTGCCCGCAATGTTGATGAGGTCCGCCTTGCGCCCATGCAGCAGGAAGCGATGCGTATCGAGTAGTTCGAGCGCGTCGCCCATCGGCACGGGTTCTTCCACGTGACCGCCTGAGACCCAGACCGTCGGCCCTTCGTCGCTATCGTCGCTTGTGCCGTTGCCAGCGGCCGGGCGCGCTTCCATGCGGATGCGCGGAAACAGCGCCCAGGTCGCGCCCCGCGCCGTGCGGCGCGTGGCGATCTGGCCGGTTTCGGTGCTGCCGTAGATCTCCACGAGCGGCGCGCCCAGGCGCGCTTCGGCCTCGCAGGCGAGCTTTTCCGCAAGCGGCGCGGTCGCGCTAAGCACGAGCGCCGCGCCCGGCAACGCCGCTTCGGTGGCGAGCAGCGCGCGCAGATGGATGGGCGAAGTCACGAGCACGCGCGGTTGCGGCACGGTCTCCAGCTCCGCGCGGATATCGACGGGATAGAACGGCTGCCGGTTGCTGAACGCGAGGCCGCCGATCAGCGCGAGCAGCACCGTCGATTCGAAGCCGTACATGTGCTGCGCGGGCACCGTGCCGATCAGCGTATGCGTGTTGCCGGGCGCAACGGCGCCGGTTTCGGCATGGGCGCTGGCGGAAGGATCGAGCAAGCCGAGGCGCTCGGCCGCCGCGCGCACGTTGGCCACGAGAAAGCCCCAGGTTTTGCGATGCGGCACCGGCGCGCCGGTCGAGCCGGACGTGAAGACATAGGCCATGATGCGCGCCGCGTCGATTCGCGGCACGTCGAACGGGGCGTCGTCCGCGCCGTCCGCGTCTTGCGGCAAGGCGGCCGGCGTGGCCTCGGGATAGCGAAAGCGCGGCAGGTCGATCGTGCAGTCGGCGCTGTCGTGCAGGCAAAACGCATCGGGCGCGAACGAGGCGAGCTGGCGGACCATCTCCGGCGTATGGGTGGACGGCAGCAGGCTGATGCGGCCCGCGACGAGCGCCGCGCCCAGGCTCACGGCAAAGCGGTAGCGGTCGCGGCAGACGTTGAACACGTGGCCGCCGGGCGGCAACGCGGCCGCCACGCGGGCGACGTCGGCGAGGAACGCGCGCACCGTGACCGGCGAGCCGTCGCGCCAGGCAATGACCTGGCGGGGCGAAGCGTGAAAAACCAGCGGATGAGTCGGCATAACTTCAGTTGAATCGGAAACAGGGGCCGGCGCTGCAGCGCACCGCCGGCCGTTTATTCACGGCATAGGGTTGACTGTCCGGCTCGCATGACCGCGCGCCGACGACTGCCGATACGCGCGAATCGCGTCGAGCATGCCACTGTGCCGCTCGCGTGGCAGCGCAAAGCGGCGGCACCCATGCTCGGCGACGAACATCGCGCCCACCAGCGGCAGCGCCAGGTAATTGGCGAAGGTCGCCCATGCGACGATCGGCGCGACCGCGAACATCAGCGTCGAGACGGCGGCGATGGCGACGAAGAACATCGTCCACGCCACGGTGACCTGCCGCGTGTAGCGCGCGACGGCCGGCGTGAGCGAGCCGCGCGCCATCGTCGCGAATTGCGTGCAGAGCGGCACGCGTCCGCTGGCGAGCGTGCGGCCGAAGACCCACGCCATCCCGAGGTTGAAGCTCACGTGCTCGAGATACAGGCCCCATGCGAAGTGCTGAGCAAGCGGCGTGCGCGCGGCCCACAGCGCGGCGGCCACGAGCGCCCAGAGCGGCAGCGGCCAGCGCCTGTGCGGCGAGCGGGCAGCGGCGGCCAGCGCGACGGCCAGCGGCGGCAGCAGCGCCATGGCGAGCCCGAGGCCATGCTCGCCGGGCGTCGCCACCGCGTGATGGGCGAGCGCCTGCCAGGCGGCGACTGCCGCGGCCGCAAGCGCGGTGCGGGCGAAGCTGGAGGGCGCGCTCATCGCGGTCCTCCGTGCGGGCGGCGCATGCCGTCTGCCGCATATGTCATATGAATAACCTGCCGTGGAATTGCGACAGGCATATTTTAAGATGGCGACGGACCATCGCCGGAATGGCGCGCCGCCGGTTTGTAACCGTTTGTATGCCACCGCGCGGCGCCTCGTCCGGATCGGAACGCATTTGGCCCAATGCCGCGCAAGCATCTCGCGCGTTCGCGTCCCGAAATTCGGCCGCCGCGTACCGGACCCCTTGTAACCTTTCGGCGGCGCTCACCGTATACGCACCGATACCCATCGTCTAGAATCCGCGTAACTTTTACTAAACGAACCCCAAAATCGGACAGGTGGGGCAGCGGGCAGGCGCCGGGAGGGACGGCGATGGGCACGTGCGATGCGCGCGCCATGTCGCCGGTCGCGCGCCATCCTCGCGCCGCCTGCAACGCACGCATGATGAACGCACTGGAAAAAGAGCTCGCCGAGCTGATCGTCGGCGAACTGAATCTCGAAGACGTCTCGCTCGACGACGTGAGCGCCGAGACCCCGCTCTATGGCGAGGGCTTCGGGCTCGACTCCATCGACATTCTGGAGATCGCGCTGCTGATCTCGAAGAAGTACGGTTTCGAGCTGCGCTCCGACAATCCGGATAACGAACAGATCTTCGCGACGCTCGGCGCGCTGGCCGCCTACGTCGAGGCGCATCGCGTGCGCTGAGCGCGGCCACGCGGCATGCGATTCGATTGACCAACGTGACGCGGCGGCACGCGCTTCGATTGCGGCGCCGTCGTCCCGACCGTCCTGAAGAGGGGAAAGCGCGAATGACAGCAGAGAAGCCGATGCGGGCGCTCGTGACAGGCGGCAGCGGCGCGCTCGGGCAGGCCATTTGCGTCGCGCTGGCGCAAGCGGGCCACGAAGTATGGGTGCACGCGAACCGCCATCTCGACGAGGCCGGGAACGTGGCGCGGCGCATCGTCGATGCGGGCGGCGCCGCGCATGCGATCGCCTTCGACGTGACCGACGCCGATGCCGCGCAGACCGCGCTCGAACGTCTGATCGAGGACGCACCTGTGCAGATTCTCGTGAACAACGCGGGCATTCACGACGACGCGCCGCTCGCCGGCATGACGCGCGAGCAATGGCGCCGCGTGATCGACGTCTCGCTCAACGGCTTTTTCAACGTCACGCAGCCGCTCCTGCTGCCGATGATCCGCACGCGCCATGGACGCATCGTCAATATCGCGTCGCTCGCGGGCATCATGGGCAATCGCGGGCAGGTCAACTATGCGGCCGCGAAGGCCGGCTTGATTGGCGCGACCAAGGCGCTTTCGCTGGAGGTCGCCTCGCGCGGCATCACCGTGAACGCGATCGCGCCGGGCGTGATCGCATCGGCCATGGCCGAGCGCGCGTTTCCCGCCGAGCGCATCAAGCAGCTCGTGCCCGCGCAGCGCGCCGGCCAGCCCGAAGAAGTGGCCGGCATGGTCGCCTATCTCGTGTCCGACGCAGCCGCGTACGTGACCGGACAAGTCCTTTCGATCAACGGCGGACTCGCGTAGGCGTGCCCGCGACCGCGCATGAAGTTCGTTGACGGCTTCCTGAGGAATTTCGAGTGCCTGTGCAAACTGTCGACGCCGGCTGGCGTTCGCAATCGATGACGTCTGCGCCCGTGGCGCAGCATGGCTGCGCGCGGCAACACGCGCTACGGCTCGTGCAGATCGAACCTGCGTGCCTTGCTGCATGGCTGAGCGACGCGCGCGGCGCGGAAGACGCCAGCGCAGCCACGGCTTTCGAGCGGGCGTTTCCCGGCGCGATCGGCGTGGCGTGTTTTGGCGCGGCGACGCGCGGATCACTGCTGGCCGATGCCGCGCCCGACTTGCCGCTCGCGCCGGTGCGCATGGCGCGCCTCGTGCCGCAGCACGCCGCCGATGCATCGCAGGCCACGCGAACCGCGCGGCACGACGCATCGTGCTACGAAATCTGGCAATGCGAAGCCGACGATTTGCGCAGCGTGCGGCGCGGCGCGCTCCACTACCGCTATAGCGAGGCGGTGGGGCTCGTGTTCGGCAGCATCGTGATGAACGAAGCCGATTTCGCAGCCGCAATGCAGGCCGATGCCGGCGCGCACGCGCAAGCGCCGCTCGAACGCGCGACCGAAGCGGCCTATCGCATGTTGTTCGACCTGCTCGACGCGCTGGACATGCCGCATCCGCTGCGCATCTGGAACACCGTGCCCGCGATCAACGTGGAGCAGCGCGGCACCGAGCGCTATCGTCAGTTCAATGCGGGACGCCAGCACGCATTCGAAGCGTGCCGTCGCGCGCTGACCGGCAGCGTGCCGGCGGCATGCGCGCTGGGCTCGGTTGGACCGCTGGACGCGCAAGGCTTGCCGTGCGAACCGCTCACGGTGTATTTCCTTGCGAGCCGCACGCGCGCCGAGGCCATCGAGAACCCGCGCCAGGTGAGCGCATTCCATTACCCGGCGCAATACGGCAAGCGCGCCCCGACGTTCGCGCGTGCCGCCGCCTGGCCCGGCGCCGTTTCCGCGCCGGTGCTGTTCGTTTCGGGCACGGCGAGCATCGTCGGGCACCGCACCGTGCACCACGGCGACGTGCTGGCGCAAACGCGCGAGACGCTCGCGAATCTCGGCGCGGTGCTCGAACAGGCCGCGCGGCAAGGCTACGGGCCGTTCGCGCTGGCGGATCTCGCGTACAAGGTCTACGTGCGCGACGGCGCCGATGCGGCCATGCTCGCCGCCATCGACCGGTTGCTGCACGAAGCCGCGGGCCCGCACGTACGCCCGCTCTACCTGCACGCCGACGTGTGCCGCTCGGACCTGCTGATCGAGATCGAAGCGAGCGCGGGTCACGCCGTGGCGAACATCGCCTGATGCGCGCGGACCCTGTAGAGGCTTTGCATTGCGATTGCCGCGCGCGCACGATGTCGACGAGACATGCGCAGGTCGCCGGCGAGTCATAAAATTTTGTCAGTATCCCGTTTCATGCAATCGGCCGCATCCATGTCCACGCCCACCGCTTCGTCCACGCACCTCGTCCTGATCCCGAGCTACAACCCGGGCCTGAAGGTCGACGACACCGTGCGCGCCGCGCGTGCGCGCTGGAACCCGGTGTGGGTGGTCGTGGACGGCAGCACGGACGGCAGCGCCGAGCGACTGCAGGCAATGGCCGCGAACGATCCGGGGCTGCGCGTGATCGTGCTGCCCACCAACCGGGGCAAGGGCGGCGCGGTGCTCGCGGGCATCGAGGCCGCGGCGGCGCGCGGCTTCACGCACGTGCTGACGATGGACTCCGACGGCCAGCATCCCGCCGACCTGATTCCGCGTTTCATGGCCGCTTCGCAGGCGGCGCCCGATGCCATGGTGCTGGGCTTGCCGAAGTTCGACGCGAGCGCGCCGCTGATTCGCGTGCAAGGGCGGCGCCTGTCGAACCTGTTTGCGGACATCGAGACGCTGTGGGCCGGCATTGGCGATTCGCTCTATGGTTTCCGCGTTTATCCGATCGGGCCGCTCAGGACGATCATGCGTCGCCAGCCCTGGATGCGCCGTTTCGACTTCGATCCCGAAGCCGCCGTGCGCCTGTGCTGGGCCGGCGTGCGGCCGATCCGGATCGAGGCCCCGGTGCGCTATTTCGAGACGCACGAGGGCGGGGTATCGCATTTCAATTACGCACGCGACAACTTGCTGCTTTCGTGGATGCATCTGCGGCTCGTGGCCGGCTTCGGCGCGCGGCTGCCGTTGCTTGCCGCGCGGCGGGTGCTGGGGCGCGAGACGGTGTAAGACCGATTGCCGGTGGGCGGTGACAAGAACCGGAAGAAACCACGCGTTCGCTGCATATTTAGATAATGTCAGATTTTCAATCGAGCACAGTGTCTTTACACTGGCGATGTTAGACGGTGGGGCGAAACATCGCTGGAACAATGACGATGGAGCAAAGAAAGCGCTCAAAAACAGGACATGTTCGATAGCATGAAAGCAAACAAGTCGACTGCAAATCAGGCAATGCTGGAATTCATTGCCATGGGAAAAAGTGACCAGAACAAATTTCTCAACTGGCTGAATCGATTCTTGATCGCTTCCCCAAAGGACAGGAAGAAGATGATTCAGGCGTGGCGGTGCGAAGACACCGTCACGGACAAGGATGCTGAGGGTACCAGCGTATAAACAGGTCAGGCGCGTCATTGCTCCAGCAGGCGTGCAAGTGCGTCGGTGAGTTCGCGCAGTTCTTGCGTCATCTCCTGCGTGGAATCGCGCAGTGCCTGTTCAAGTTGTGCACACAACGTCGCAAGCTGCGGATGGCCGAACACGGCTAGCGCGCCGCGCACGGAGTGCACCTCTTCTATCAAGCGTTGCCGGTCGTGCTGGCTCTGGGCTTGCCGGATGGCCGCGAGCGCATCGGCAACCGAGCGCATGAAAGTTTCCTTCAGGCGTTTGGGGATCGCTGCGCCGGCCAGCGTGGCAGAGGGCTGCTCAGCCGCGTCGCTCACACGAAATCCGCGCTCGTTCGCAATAAGCTGCAACAACTCGTGCAGTCGCCGGATGGATAGCGGCTTGGTGAGCGCCTGATACATGCCTGCTGCCGCGCAGCGTGCACGTTCTTCCACCGTCGCATGCGCGGTGACGGCCACCACGGGCAGCGACGGTCGCAGCTCGCGGATCTTCGCTGCCAATTCATAGCCGCTCATGCCCGGCATATTAATGTCGGTCAGAACGACATCCCATTCCTGGTCGTCCAGCATACCGATCGCTTCTCGTCCGTTGGAGGCCGCGTGGGCGTGGCAGCCCAGCGTGCTGATCTGCTCGCAGAGCAATTCGCGGTTCGCCACATTGTCTTCGGCGACGAGTACGTGCAAGGCACGATTGGCGGTGAGCTCGCCCGGCGAAACATACCTCGCATGCGCCACCGGTTCCACCGCCTTGTGCTCGCCCAGCACCGTCGTCCGCAGGGCCGCTTCGAGCCCCTTGAGGCTCAGGCAGGAAACGGTCACGATTCGGCCCGTGCAGAGGATGTGCGCGGGGCCGTCGGGATAGCCGTCTATCACCCATCGGGCATTCTCGACAAGACGGTTTTCGTCTTCCGCTGTCCACTGCTCCCGTCCACCCCAGATCACGAGCAGGACGTCTTCGTCGAATTCATGATCGGCTATCAGCGCGGGGTGCTGAAAAACCTTCACTCCGCTGCACCATGCCTGCAGGTGACCCTCTGCAAATTCCCGCCATTCCCTGGCAGCACTGAGCAACAGGACATTTGCCTGTACGGGAAGCGGCACGTCGTGGACCAGCCGTATATCGTCGCCGGCTGGCAGCCGAACCGAAAACCGGCTGCCGGCGCCCGGTTGGCTTTGCACGTCGATTGACCCGCCCATTGCGTGCAGCAGGCGCTGACAAAGCGCCAGACCCAGCCCGGTTCCGCCGAAGCGCCGATTGATCGATACGTCCAATTGCGAAAATGCCTTGAAGAGCCTCGTCTGCTGTTCTCCCGACATGCCGATGCCCGTGTCTTCGACCGTGAAATCGAGCCATTCGGCTGCCTCGCCCTGGCCTCGAATGGACACGGTCAACGTGACCTTGCCTTCCTGCGTAAACTTGATTGCATTGCTCAACAAGTTGTTGAGGATCTGCCCGAGTCTCGTTGGGTCGCCGTACATGGTTTGCGACGCTGCACTGTCGAACCGCGCGTAAAGTTCGAGTCCCCGCGTGCGCGCCACCGGCGCGAAGATGCCCAATGCGCGCTCGGCGACTTCCACCACGTCGAAGACGATGTTTTCGAGCGGCATTTCTCCCGCTTCGATTTTTGAAAAATCCAGGATGTCGCTGATGACGGCGAGCAGCCCGTCGGATGCCTCACGGACCGTGGCAAGCCGGTCGCGTTGTCGCTCGGTCAGGGGCGAATCGGCGAGCAGTTCGAGATTGCCGAGGATCGCATTGAGCGGCGTGCGGATTTCGTGGCTCATGGCAGCCAGGAACGCGGACTTTGCCTGGTTGGCCGTATTCGCGGCACGCATCGCTTGCGCCAGCTTGCGTTCGAGCTGCCTGTTCTCCGTCACGTCGACGAAGGCCGCCACGAGTATGTCCGTGCGCTTGTAACGCACTCTAGACGCGCTAACGGCCAGTTCGACCTGCGCGCCGTCATGCGACGGAAACGAGAGATCCTTCGTGCGGACATCGCTCGCCGAGTCCTGGCCGCCGTGCTCGAACTCGCCGTACAACCGGATCAATTCTCGTGCGAGCACGGTGTTCGATCCGACAATGCGTGAAGCCATCTCGTTCAATCTCGAACTTTGCAGCAGCCATTGACCGCCGTCGACCGGTACGAGCGCCAGTCCTACCGGCACTGTCTGGATCATCGTGCGGCTCAGGTTTTCGCTCTCGAATACGCGCTCGGAATCGGCGATCAACGGTGCGATGACACGCCTGCGGAACAGAAAAAGCAGGATCCAGATAACCGAGAGAATGACGGCCGTGGCCGCCGCGCCCGTGCCGATTTGCGTCGCGATGCCCGAGATAACGTCCGGCCATGAAAAGGTACTGATAAGCATCCAGCCGGTATTGGCGAGCGGCGTGGAGAACACGAACATGCCGCCCAGGTATCCGACTTCGCCGCCGAATATCCCGGGCGTTGGTACGCGATGTCGCATGGTCGTCTGCGCGAGACGCCTGTCCTCCTCGTCGTCTTCCGTACCCGCCACGATCTGGCCGTCGGGGGTTGCAAGAATGAGCGCCCCCGCGCTTCTGGGCGGCAGCGAAACGAGTAGCGTGTTCGGCTCGTACTCCGTCACGAACACCGCGAACGGCTCGCTATTGCTCCGGCCAATCGATACAAGGCGAATGCTCCGGTGCCCTGTAAGCGGGTCCGTGAACGGTGGCAGCCACGTGACGGGCTGGGCCAGTCCCCTCGCGCCGGGCGAGGGCTGCGCCATGTCGGCCACGGGTACACGCAGTGCCGCGATGAGCGCCTTGACGGACTGCGCAGCTACGCGCCTGGACGCCGGCACCATCGTAATGACCTTTTCGTCGACGCTGTAGGCATATCGGTCAAGGTCGAGATCCCGGCTCACCGAGGCTGCGGTGCTGATCAGCGCGAGTTGCTGCGCCAGAGCGAGATAGCGGCGCGTGAGCGCCGGATCCTGCTCCTGCCCCTGCTCCATCGCGAGCAGCACCGGTCTCGACAGCGTTGGGCGATCGAGAATCAGCTTGTTGCCGTTTTGACGAAATCTCTCGTATGTCGCTGTATCCGACTCAGTACCCTGATTCCACGTCAGCGCGGCCATTGCGACAGTGCGCCGCATGGATGCCTCGCTCTCCCGCACGACGGTGGTCACCACGGCGCGATCGTCGAAGAAGCGCTGACGCTCGTCGATCAGAAAGCGTCGCATGGCGGACATGGCGGCGAGCACAAAGGTCAGGATGGTCACGAAAGTCACGATCATACCGCCACCAATGAGAAGGATTTCCTGGTAGCGGCGCAGACGGCGAAGGGAAGAAAGAGGCATGGCGTTCGGTTCGTCGGTGGATGGTGTCGATTGTGCGCTCTTTTCCTCATTCGTCAGTTTCTGCTGAATGTTTTCGTACTCGTACGAGTCGCATGGGTCGCAAATACTGACTAGTACGAGCGACATCGAAACTGATTTTTCGTAAATTCCTTAATAGACATGGAGGCGGCATGTCAACACTCCAATCATGCGGGAATAAAGATGAACATTAACGTTGCGGCGGCCGATGACCATCCCGCGGTGCTGTCCGGCATCGCGCGGATCTTGTCGGAATTCGCATCCATCCAACTCGTCGGTACGGCGCGCAATTCGACCGAGGTCGTCGCGCTTCTCACGCGTACGCCATGCGATGTACTGGTCACCGATTATGTGATGCCGGGAGGCGAGTACGGCGACGGGTATTCATTTCTGTCGTTTTTGCGTCGGCGCTTTCCTGAGTTGAAAATCGTTGTATTCACCATGGTGGACCATCCAGACCTGGTGAGTTCGCTCATTCGCATCGGCGTTTATTCCGTCATTCACAAGAGCGACGATCCGCGCAGGCTGGTCGGTGCAGTGGAGGCGGCCTGCGCCGAAGGTTCCACGGTGCGGCGCAATGCGCGCAGAATGGCGGCCGCCGACGAGCCGCAGTCGAACTCACAGATTGCGTTGCTCAGCGGCCGCGAGATCGAGGTCTTGCGCCTTTATGCGTCCGGGTACTCGGTTACGCAGATTGCGGAGCAACTGAGCCGGACCAAGCAGACAGTCAGCGCACAAAAAAATAGCGCCATGCGCAAAATGGGCATTGCGCGCGACGTTGATCTATTCCGCATCGCATACGAGCGCAAGTTGTTCGGCATGTTCGGCACCGCCGAATCGCATGCCTTAGTGGCGGAGCAGACGGACGAGCGCGAAAGTCAAAAACAGCCGGGTGAAACGGACGATACATAGGGGTGCCTGTGGGCGGCAGCAAGAGCTTCTGGGCATGCTTTTCGCGCGTGACAGATGTTCGATTGAGCGTTCGCATCCAACTATGGCTTTTTTGCAACACATCAATCGTCGGCGGCATGGTCTGAAGAGTCACGCCGTTTGCCACGGAATTCGCCCGTGCTGCCGTTCAGGATCCTGCCGTTGCACGGCGCGTCTGCATTCCCGCTGGGCTTCGATAACGGGGTATCTGAAAAGACTGGCGAGCTCGAATATAATTGGTGCCGGCACGCGCTTACTTACAGGCAGCATACCGAGGTGCATGGCATGAAAATCAACGTAGTCCTGGCCGACGATCACCCTGCACTCGTCGCGGGCGTCGAGCATGCCCTGAGTGCCGGCAATACGCTATCCGTTACCGGCACGGCCCGCGATTCCGGCGCGCTCGTCAAGCTGCTCGATACGGTACCTTGCGACGTGCTTGTCGTGGATTATTCCATGCCTGGGGGAGCGTACGGCGACGGCATGACCTTGCTGTTGTTTCTTCGGCGCCGCTACGCGAACCTGAGGGTCGTTGTGTACACAATGATCGACAATCCGGCAATCGTGCGCGAAATTGCCAAGGCGGGTATTCAGTCGGTCGTGCACAAGTCGGGAAACCTGGACCAACTGATCTCGGCCATTCACGCTGTCTATGCGGGTGCGGTCTACTTTCCCGGCTGGGATGGCAGACAGGACCCCACGCTCACCAAGCTCTCAACCGAGAAAGGCGGCGTGCAGCAGCTTTCGAGCCGCGAGGCGGAAGTCGTGCGCTTGTACGTTTCCGGCAAGTCGATTGGGGAGATTGCAAGGATATTGAATCGAACCAAACAGACCGTCAGCACGCATAAAACAAGTGCAATGCGCAAGCTCGGTATCGAACGCGAAGCCGATCTATTTCGATTCGCATTTGAAACGGGGATGTCAGGTACATCCCCGTTATCGTCCTTCGAACACGAGGACGATCCGCAGCCGGATGAGCCAACGGAGTGAGCGTGCTTGTTGCGAATCTCTGATGATCTTATGCGGGCCGGTCGTGTCTAGCCGGTGCATGCGATAACCCTGCGGCGTGCAGCGTATGACGGCGGTCTCCTGCCAGTACGCATGCGTGCATGGGCTTGCCCCAGCAGATCGGCATTCGACGTGCGGCCCAATACGTGTGCGATCGCGGCGAATGCGCCCGCTCCATCCGCTGCTTGAAACGGCGGTGGCAGGTTTGATAGGGCGGGTAATGGGGCGGTAGTTCCGCCCAGCTTGAACCCGTAACGATGACCCGTAGTGCGCCATTCAGCACGGTCCTTGTGTTGGTCGGAGGGCCGCCGCGCAAAATGGTGCAAGGGAAAAGTTCGGGCAGCAATTCAACAAGCGTTTTCCATTCGTCGTCGGTGAGTTCGCGGTACTGCGGCATCGAGAGCATTTCCTTTCTTGTTCGGTGTCGTTCACCCTATCCCATCGGGCGCGTGCCGGGTATCGTGCAGGTCTGAAAATCAGGCGGTGTTCGCGCAGGTATGCGATCAGTCCGTAGATGACCCTTCTCGCAAGGTGTTCCGGGGTCTGCGCATGACATCCTTATGGGAGCGTTCCGGGGCGATTTATACGCAGTGCTACTGGATTATTGTGATTTCCAGATTTCCCGGAAGTTAAGTGCTGCGTCGGATATGCAATGAGGCTTTGACTTTCGTACCTGTACGATAACGGACACCCGATTCGTTTTGCATACTCTCTCCAAGAGGTCTGAAATCGGGGTGGAGTGGAAAGTGAACAAGGCTTATCGGGTTGTTTGGAACGCGGCGACGAAAACGTGGAACGCTGTTTCGCGGGTTCGGCACAGGTGGATACGGCGAGCGCGGGCAGCGAGCGCACCATCATGAACGTGGCGGCGGGCACGCAGGCGACGGACGCGGTCAAGCTTGACCAACTGAATGCTTCGATGAATCAGGCAAACCAGTACACGGACCAACAGGTGAATGCGCTGGGTAACACGTTCGGTGCGCAGATCAACCAGGTGGCACGCAGCGCGTACTCGGGGATTGCCGCGGCAACGACGCTGACGACGATCCCGGACGTAGACCCGGGAAAAAGGATCGCGGTAGGGGTGGGCACGGCGAATTTCAAGGGCCATCAGGCGGCGGCGTTGGGCGCGACGCCATGCATCATGGGGAACCTGAAGGTTCGTTTAGGCGCGGGTATGAGCGGCTGGGACGACGGTGGGGGCAGGCGCCTCGTATCGGTGGTAGAGGACCAATGGGCCTGTGTTGCAAACGGAGCAAGCCCGCGATCCTGAGCATGGCCCGCGTCGGAATTCTGTTTCGGGAAGTATTTTTTGTTGAGAGGGAGTGATGTTTCGAATCAAGAACACAATGTGCGCTGCATGCGTGGCGGCGTTTGCAGCAGTCTCGGCAAGCGCGTTCGTGCCGTCCGTTAATGCCGCTGAAACCCACGCGTCGAGCCTGCCGGCCGGCACCATGGCGATCGTCAATGGCGTGCCCGTTTCACAAGCGCAGCTCGACAAGGCAGTGCGTGTGGTGGGCGTCAGAACGGGGCAGCCCGACTCGCCGCAAATGCGCCAGGCGCTAAAGAACGAACTCATCGTGCGCGAGATATTCCGCCAGAACGCAGAAAAGGCCCACTACAATATCAGGCCTCAGGTACAGCAGGCTTCCGGGGACTCGAAGGTCGACACGGAGATCCAGTTGTATCTCCATGACAACGTTCATCCCGAGGCGGTGACGGAGGCGCAGGTGAAAGCGCGCTATGACGCTATCGTAGCCTCGCTCGGCAAGGAGGAGTTTAAAACGCGCCTCATCGTGGTACCCGACGAAGCTACGGCGAAGATAGTGCTGGGCAAGGCTCGGGCGGGCGATTCGTTCGAGGCGCTTGCCAGGCAGTACAGCGTGGCGCCAAGCAAGGCTGACGGCGGTGCGCTGTCCTGGGTCAGCTTCAAGGAACCTCTCGCCGAGGGCAATACGCACGGGCTCCCGCTGTCGCTAGCGCAGGCAATGACGCAATTGGGTGCGGGCGGTATCTCGCAACCGGTGCATATTGGCAATGCATGGGCGATCGTCAAGCTCGACGAAAAGCGTGCGACGCAGATTCCCGCATTCGATGCAGCAAAAGATCGGCTATATCAGCAGATGCAGGCGCAGGCAGAGCAAAAGGCCATGGTGGAATTCGCACAGGCGCAGCTGAAGGGTGCGGTGATTCAGCAGTAAGTACGTGCGTTCTCGAGCCCGTCAGATGGGGTGTCTGGCGGCCGTGAGGCATTTCGCAACGGGGCGGCTCGCGCAGTTGCTGCCGCTCACATATAAAGAATGCATTTAGACGGCCGACCGCTGGGTTTCCCTCGATTTGAGGTGGACCTCTCGGGGCAGATATCCTCTTCTAAAATGTGTGATTCACAGACATCGTTTCAACTAGAATGAAGCGATGGACCGAGGGATTGCCGCGCGATGCGGCATATCTCGACCGGCATTTCGCAAATGGCTACGTCGCTACCAGGAAGCTGGCGAAGCAGGGCTCCAGTCTCAAAGTCGCCGTCCACCCCGCAGCCCAAACAGGAAGGTTTCCGAGGCTGATCGGGTGACGACCCTCCAATTGCGTGCCGAGCCGATCAGGCTATACATCGCGGCAGCCCGCTCACCGCCGGAGTCTGCGGTTGCGAACAGGTAATTCCGGCACCCGATTTCAACACCGCGCAACGCATGCTCGGCGATCAGGTTATCAATCTCGGCACGTCCGTCGTCGCAGTAATAGACGAGCGCTGGCTTAGCGGTTGAGCGCGTAGCGGATCGCTTTTGTCGTGCCGGACTTCGCGGAGAGTGTGGCCAGTGTCGATTCGAACCAGCGCTTCATGTCGTCGAGCAACGGCACGGTCTGTTCGTGGCGCACGCGCTGGCGTTCGTCCGGCAGTTGACCTCGGATTCCTGGCTGCCGCCAGTGTGTAACGACGCAGGGCATCGACCAGCGGCGTGAGCCACTGCGAGATACTTCCGCTCCAGTATCCCATTGCGCCGGGATCGATCTCGACGTCGTCGCGCGCGTACATGACTGCCTGCCGGTACAGCGGATGTGGTAGCTGAACTTCGATACGGCGATGTGCGCGAGCAGACACGGACCAGGCACGCCACGCTCAATCGGACGGCCCGGGGCCGCTGCCTGAGCAATGCGATCGCAACACGCGCTGGCCAGCTTCGGACGACGATGACGGATTAGCATAGTTGTCGACGATCCGATGCACATCGAGATCGGCGGCCACCGTCTGATCCACATGCCTGAGGAACGCCAGGAATTCCTGATGTCGGTGGCGCGGCTTACATTGCGCAATGACTTCACCCGTTGCCGTATTGAGCGCGGCGAACAGCGTGGTAGTACCATGCCGGACGTAATCATGCATCACTCCATCGAGATAGCCCAGTCCCATCGGCAACATCGACTGCGTACGCTCCGGCGTCTGGCACTGGATCTTCTCGTCAACGCACAGCACCAGCGCATTGGTCGGGGCGCTCAGATACAGCCCGACGATATTGCGCACCTTCTCTACGAAATAGGGATTATTAAACAGCTTGAAGTTTTTTGACCGATGAGGCTGTACGCCAAACAACGACAGATATCGGGCCACAGAACTCTTCGAAATCCCTGTCTGCGCCGCAGCGGAACGCACGCTCCAGTGCGTTGCCCCGTCTGGCTTCTCATGCAGTATCCTCGCCAGCAATTCAGCTACTGTTTCATCATCATGCGTGCGAGGCCGGCCCGGACGGGCTTCATCACGCAGACCGGCAAGTCCACGGGCAACAAACCGCTTCTTCCAGTGCATGATTGCGGTCTGCATTACTTCGCATTGCATTTCAATTTATTGAATCGTATTGCCGCCAGCGGTCATCAAGACGATATTTTCCCGACGTACCAAAGAGTGAGGCAGCGAACGCGAGCGGCTCATTGACAGCAATTGTTCCCGCTCTAGTTTCGAAGCGACAACCTCGATTCGTTTGCGCCCCTGATCGCCTCCCACTCACCGTGGCTCGATCATGGAACAATTTAATTTAAATAAAATTATTTCTGATGCTGAACACTAGATAAATCTTTAAATATTTTTAAATCTAGTTCGGCTTACCTAATTATCGTACCAGTACTATGTCCGGTCAACGTATCAACCCCTATCCTTTAGACGGTTCCCAAGTTTGGGCTTTTGATACAGCAATTCGAATTGCTGCGCTACTGCTTTTTCCTGTCGCGGGTGGCTGGAGATGTTTAAATGAACAAGATCTACAAGGTTATCTGGTGTAAAGCGAGCTCTCGCATTGTCGTCGCGTCCGAAGTCGCTTGCGCAAGAGGCGGGTTGTCCTCGGAAAAGGGGGGGGCGGTGCTTTCGGCGATTGTAGCGCTTCCGCGATACCGGAGGCTGGGAATTCGTGTACTTGTCGCGGCAATTGCGGGGTTATCGGTGCATGGCGCGTTGGCGCAAAGTTACGAGGCAGGCGATAACGCATATGCAGGTCCGGGTGCCAACACTAACAGCAACTGGGTATTTGTCAATCCCGCGTTTAGCGCTGGGGCAATCCTGTATGGCACAGCAGTAGGAAATTATGCATATGCTGCTGGCGAAGGGACAACGGCCTATGGGGATCATGCAACTGCCACTGCTCGTATTACCACGGCGATTGGTGCATATGCAGACGCGAGTGCGGACGGCTCCACTGCGTTAGGTGCGAGTGCAATGGCAACCGGATTAAGTTCGGTAGCGATAGGGCGCAATTCGGAGGCTGTCGGTAGCCGTGCATTTGCCTTGGGCACTGACGCGCATGCTAACGGGGACTATAGTGGAGCAATTGGTCCTGCAGCAACTGCAAACACTAACTATTCGACCGCTATCGGAGCACAGGCTCTGGCTGGCAACGCCGGAGATACGTCTACGGTTGGCGAGGTCGCGATCGGCTACATGGCTACGTCGACTGGAGACGTGGCGGTGGCCATTGGCCAGAATGCGCAGGCTACGGGCGATTACTCCATGGCAATGGGCGCAAGTTCGACCGCGTCCGGAGTCTCATCAGTTGCCATTGGTCAGAACGCCCTGGTAACGGGCGATTACTCGACAGCTCTCGGTGATAGCGCGACGACCACCGGTTATGGCGCAACGGCTCTGGGCAACAATGCTGCAGCCGAAGGGCGCGTCAGTGTCGCGGTGGGGGCGGATTCTGTCGCCTCAGGCGATTCGGCGTTCGCGCTTGGACAGAATGCGCAGTCCACGGGCGATTACTCCGTGGCAATGGGCGCAAGTTCAGTCGCCTCAGGCGATTCGGCGTTCGTACTTGGTCAGAATGCGCAGGCTACAGGCGATTACTCCATGGCAATGGGCGCAAGCTCGACCGCGTCCGGAGTCTCATCAGTTGCCATTGGTCAGAACGCCTTGGTAACGGGCGATTACGCGACAGCTTTCGGTGACAGCGCGACGACCACCGGTTATGGCGCAACGGCTCTGGGCAACAATGCTGCAGCCGAAGGGCGCGTCAGTGTCGCGTTGGGGGCGGATTCTGTCGCCTCAGGCGATTCGGCGCTCGCATTTGGCCAGAATGCGCAGGCGACGGGCGACTACTCGGTGGCTACGGGCGCAAGTTCCTTAGCGGCCGGAATCTCCTCAGTCGCCGTCGGTCAGAATGCTCAAGTAACGGGTGATTACTCGACCGCTCTCGGTGACAGCGCGAACAGCACTGGATTCGGCTCGACCGTGCTGGGTAATGCCAGCCAGGGAACTGCTGACTTCACGGTGGCCGTTGGTAATGGGGCACTTGCTTCGGCTCTTGGCGCTTCAGTCGTGGGCGCCAATGCCGAAGCGACGGGGATTCGCTCTACAGCAGTTGGGGCTGATGTGTCGGCAAGCGGGGACTATTCGTTGTCTCTTGGGCAAGGCTCTCTAGCAAGCGCGCTCAACGCAAGCGCGATTGGATCCGGTGCCAGCGCGACGGAAGTCAACTCGGTTGCACTAGGTGCGAACTCGACGACATCGGCAGCGGTGGGCACGGCTGGTGCGACCATCGGCGGTACGGATTACACGTTCGCCGGTGCGAACCCGACGAGCACGGTCAGTGTGGGCAGTGTGGGCAGCGAGCGCACGATCACGAACGTGGCGGCGGGTCGTCTGAGCGCAGCGAGCACCGATGCAGTCAATGGCTCGCAGCTGTACGCGACGAACCAGGCAGTAGACCAGCTCGACACGAGC
>Ga0164242_10000399_pt1 | contig 53232 bp, 49 predicted proteins | sample OricomgcompostMG_FD_108783 | JGI IMG/M metagenome (GOLD analysis project Ga0164242, IMG submission 108783) | Miracle-Growth compost microbial communities from Emeryville, California, USA - Original compost - Miracle growth compost (MG) ...
GGCATCCAGTGGGGCTCTATGCCATAGGCTAGGCTTCGTGACTGAAGCTCAGTCCGAGGTAGATCTTTACGGGCAACGCGCAGTGACGCGGACTGAAGATGTCATCCAGAATCGCCTCGATGTGTGTGCGGTTCAGATGCCCCAGCCCAGCACCTAGCAGCGGTGTCGCCAGTTCAGGAATATTCCACTGTCGCCAATGATCAGCGATAGTGGCGAGGTTATCCCGGATCAAGGCCTCATCCGCATCCTGTCGCCAGTGCTGCTTGGAGCAGACTAGAAGGAAACGGTTACCGTCGTTGGCTGTCACGGGGATGATCTGCCGGGCACGGGCGCAGATATCCGTCACGCTACTGATTCCTGGGGCAAAGAAGGACTTGTAGGTCTCATAGACCTCGGGCCAGCGATCGCGGACATCCTTAGCCAAGCCGGCCCCCATGGCGCCGGCAGCATTGCAGGGAACGAGCTTGACCGCCCGATCAGCGAGAAGATCGCCGTGGCCTTTCCAAATGATCGTCATGTCTTAGACCCTCTTGGGCGCTTTGTACTGTTGAGCCACATGTGCACTGTAGTCTTTCTGAAGGGCCTCGTAGCCCTTCTCCTCTTGACGACGGCGCGCTTCCTCTTCACGGAGCTGCTGCTGGGCTCGACGCTGCTCGATCTGAAAGATCGCCTGTGTCTCTTCCCAGGGGAGTTCCATGAACTCCTTGTAGCTCAGGTTCCAATGCTTGCCGATCTCGTAGTCGCGAAAGCGCCACATGAGGCGATGTCGCAACGAGTAACGAAAGCTGTCTTCCTTGGGATGCAGGGCCGCGAGCGCTAGAGGCCGCAGCTTGCCTGCAGACTCATCGTCGTGGTTGAAGATTCCGTAGTAGGTTTCGTAGCGTTCCCTTAGGAGAAGCTCCGCGGTGAAGCTGTCGACCTTTTTGGTGTTGGCGGCCAGTTCGGTGAACCAACGGCGATCCTCGGCTTTGTCGACCCCGAACGTCATGAAGTTGACATGTCCGTCGGGGTCGTTCTCGACCAAAGCCGGATCGGCTATCTGGAAAGTACCTTCCTGATGTGCTGGCCTTGCATCGTAAAAAAAAGCGACTCGATATTGATTGGTGCCAGGTAGGGATGCTTGAGCTCATCCTCGGTCGGCTTGCGTCCGCAGGCCGGGCAATCGAACTTCGGCAGCGCTTCCACCGTGATGGAGCACTTCTCTGCGTAGTCCTGGACCGCCTGCAAGAACGCCGAACGCAGCACACCATCGTGGGAAATGTCGCCGAGCGTCTGCTGGATGGTCGCCGGGTCGTTGATGATGGCGCCCGACTCCAGACCGATCTCTTTCACCCAATGGGCGTAGGTGGCCATGGAGGTGGCGGTGCCACGATCTTCGATGTAGCGGTTGCGCTGCTCACCGGTGATGTCCGAGCCAAAGGCGCGTTGTACGTCGGCGGTGATGCCTTCGATCCAGGTCATGCCCGAGAGCATGTACTCGCTGACCGTTGGAATCTTGAGCTGGGCGCTGAACGTGCCGTGCTCGCCCTGGAGCTTCACCGTGCCTTCCTTGACATAGTAGTGCTGGGCACGATAAGCATCGAGCTTGGCTTGATCCATGCGCTCCAGGCGTTGACTCATGTGCTGCAGCTGGGCATCGGTCAGACGCTGGTAATCGACGTAGTGGATCTTGTACAGATCCAGCATGTCCTTGACGACGTGGTTGCAGCGCGTGGGGTCATTCATGCACGGCTGGTGGAAGGGATAGCCGTGCGGATAGAGCGCCGTCAACACGCCCCAGATCACCGTATTGATATCGTTGGAGAGGATCAGATCACGCAGTTCCTGCGAGTTCTGATAGTGCACATTGGCGCTTGTCACGTGCGCCAGCGCGAACTCCATCAGGTAGCTCTTGAGGTACACCGAGTCGTTGGCAAAGGTAAAGCCCTGACCCTTGCGGCCCAGCGAAACCTTCTCAGCATCCAGTCGCTGCTGCAGATCCACACGCGCGGCCGACGACGGCGCCTTGATCGAGATCCAGAAACCCGAATGCCAGAGCGGCAGTGTCGAGGGTACGCCCAGCCCCAGCGATTGGCGCACTTGCAGCGCAGCCACTTCACCCGAAACGACCGTACCCGGAGCGTCCTTGCGCGCCGCGGGGCGCATGATACCCAGGCTCGATACGCCATACGGAGCGCGGGGTGCCCAGACGGTACCCTCACGCTCGATGCCCTTGTTCATGAAGTTCGAGAAGTTCAGAATGTTGCTGCCGGCGTCGATCTCCTCGGCCCACTCCTGCTGGGTCGGACCCAGATTCAGATTGATGGACGGGAAAGCATCGATGAAGGAGTTGTACTGCTGCAGATTGACCGGAATGAACGAGACGTGGTAGGTGTCGTCCGTACCCGGGGGCATCGGGAAGAACGTGGGTTTGTTCTCAGCCACGTGTGGGTTGGGGCCCTGAGGCAATTCGAAGCCCACGTAGAGCTCCGGGCGATCACGGATGACCTCGTCATCCTTGCCTTCGGCCTTGTGGGCCGGCGCATGGTCTTCGATGGGCGACTCGGCGACCGTCGGTTCGTCGTTGAGCGAACCGACCTCTTCCGGCACGTCACTCATCGGGTTAATGGGAGGCGTCGGCGTAGCTTCAGCCGACGGGGTTTCAGGGGTGTCGTGTTCAGACATGAAGCGGGTGTCCGTGTAGGAAATGAAGGAACGCTTAAGCCTTCGGCTTCAGCAGGTCGTAAACGACGGCACAGTCGGTGGCGACACGGATCGACGCCGTGTCCAGCCCCGCCGATTCCAGCAGGGTAAGCGCTTCTTCCATGTTGGCCATGACGACACTCTCGTAGGACTGCATCAGCGCAATGTACTCCTGCGAGATGCCAATGGAGCGGAAGAGGTCATCCGGATCCACGGAGTTACCGCGACGACTGGAATGCTTGGCGTAGATTGTACGGAAGCGTTCGGCGTAGGTCTGGGTGTCGCGACCCAGAATGCGCAGCAGCTCCGCCATGCGCGCCGTCTTGCCTTGTTCTTCCAGGGCCTGGACGAGGCGCGTATCCCCCGTGAAGGGAAGCAGCGCCGCCGGTGCTTGCAGGTACGATCGGACATTCTGCGCAATGTCACGCAGCCAATCGTAGACCCGGTCATTCTTCGCATGGCGCAGTCCCTGATCGGCCAGCGCAGCTTCGGAGGATTTCATAGGGGGAAGTACCTTTCAACGAATGGGAGGTTCAAAGATTCCAGAGCATCGATCGTCAATGATCTGAACCGCTCTATTCCGTCAGGAGACGTCTGTCTTGGACAATGAACCGATTGTGAAATATCTGGACACGGTCGTGACACCCGAGCGCAAGCTCGTGTTGGTGGAAGCGATGCGTGCATTGACCCGCACGGGCCTCCAAGATCATGCCTTTCACCTGAATCAGATCCTTGAAAGTCAGGAAGAACAGGACGACGTGATCTTAAGTCGCATCGATGATCTCTTGCAAAACTTGATCGATGATAGCCTCTTGAATTTCGGGATCGTGATTGATCCCGATACCCCGCTGACGATCCGCACGGCCATGTTGAATGGCGTCCTATCCCTGGATGACTGGAGTGATCCTGAAGCCATCCAGCAGCTGTGCGAAGCGAACGACGAAGCCGATGGGATTCTGGCCACGCTCTTGGAGCTCGTGACGCAGATCTCTCATGCCGAATTCGCTCTCTATCTGCGACGCGTGTCGCCTGATCTCATCGATCGTATCGATGACGTCCATCAGCGCTATTTACCAGACGCGATGCCTTCGGCTGAAGAGCGCGAACGTGCCAAGACGCGTACCGAGCGATTCCTCGCCCAGGCAAACGCGCCCATACTCTCTCAAGCTATTGCGGATTTGTTACTCTTCGGCGGCGACTACCACGCTATGTTGGAACCGTACGAAGAACAGGTGGCAGCCTTGGATCAAGCGCAAGCGCTGCCGGAACTCGTCGGCTTTGCCTTAGCATCCGAGCTGACCGACGATGCGCTCCAAGCCGCGATCGAGAAAGAATCCCAAGGGTGGTGGGAAGGTCCTTCCATGACTCAAGCCGTTAACCAGATCACTCGCCTCCTGAAAGGAGTCCTCGCATGATCTCCGTGCCCAAGCGCGAGTACTACCTCGCGGCCCTGCGAGCCGGTTGCTACCGTTACAAACAGTGGGTGATCGAATGCTTCGCCGAGGTCGATGATCTCGGCGAGAAGCCTCGTCCGTACCCCTTTGCACTTTACCGCGATGCCGGCGGCTACTATTTTCATGAAGGCGGTCACACCGACGAACGAACCTACCTGGACGGCGCACTGAAAGAACATGGGCCCTTCGCCTTCATGGAAGAGCTCGTCCTCGGACCCGGTGACCTGGAGAACGTCACGGAAGCGACGGTGACGTGCTATGGCAATGCGCTGGTCAATGCCACAGCGCTCATCTATGCCTTTGGTAGCAAGGTGCCCTTCCTGACGGGTCCTCTCACCGTCGCCGGTATCGAGAAGAAGCTCGAACCGCGCTTGATTGGTAACGAAGATACGCCGCATGGTGCCAAGAACCTGACCATCGGCGAGTACAAGAAGTTCTGCGACGGCATCACACACCTGAATGGTTTAACGCCACTCTGTGTGCCTGGTGCCACCCCCAAGACGCTGACCATCGACAAGGCCATCCTGAAGCGCCGAGACGAACTCTTCAAGGAGTACAAGGATCGCCTGGATGATCCCATTGTTCAGGCCCATATCACGGATGAGCTGGTCAAGATGGACAAGGCCAGCTTCAAGGGTGATCCTGCGGAGCGCTTCTACATCAAGTCCAAGAGCTTCGAGGTAGTGCGCAAGCGCCTGCATCTCTTCGTCGGTGAAGAATCGGGCTTTGGCAAGAAGGGCAGCTTTATCAAGAGTTCCCTAGCCGAAGGTTGGAATATCGAAGAGCTGCCTTCCATGGCTAACGCCATGCGTGCGGGTTCCTTCAATCGCGGTAGCCGTACCGCCCTGGGCGGTGTGGAGGCCAAGAACAACTACCGCATCTTCCAGAACACCGTAGTAGCGGAGGATGATTGCGGAACGACGCTGGGTCTTCGCATCGTTCTCACGGATGACATGATCAAGCACTGGCTCGGCCATTACGTGATCGAGAAAGATGGCCACAATGTCGAACTCACCGACGAGAACATGGCGCAGTACGTGAATAAGCCGATCATTGTACGAAGTCCTGCTTACTGCAAAACAGCCAAGCAGAACCTCTGTGCCCGCTGTGTGGGCAGTCGCATTGCGACCACGCCGACCGCCATCAGTACCTACGCGAGCGACCTGGGTTCGAAGTTCCTTTCACTCATGTTGGCATCTGTACACGGCGTAGCGCTTAAGACGCACAAGTTCAGTTACCACGAATTGCTTCACTGATACGTCCGACAAAGGAGATGACTCCCCATGGCGAAGAAAAAGACGTCACGCGCTAAGCCTATGGCGTCCGGCAATGGGTCGGATGCAGCGACTCCATCACAGGACCCTTCCATGACCACCGACGAGAATTCCTCGCCCGAGACCGACACCGCTGAAGACACTGCTCCCGTCACGGAAGCACCGGTCGAATCGACGGAAACCGAAGAGACGGCTGCACCGGCTCCCGCGCCAGCTCCTGCTCCTGCACCCCCCAGCTACCAGCAGACGCCGGTGGAAGATGCCGTGCTGAAGGGCTTCCAGGATCGCCTCGAGGCGTACTGCAAGGCCATGGCCAAGGGCGTGCCGGTCAATGCGCTGGTGGGCAGCCAGCAACAGCTGGCGCTCTATCGCCTGATCCTGGACATCCTGCGCCAGGATGGCAGCCTCTTCACCAAGGCCTGGAGCAATCTGCTGGCCGGCGTCTTCGAGCAGCGTACCGGCTGCTTCAACGACCTCTATGCCTTCCGGTTCATCAACGAGATCAAGGCGCTCACCAAGCCCGAGATTCGTATCTTCATGAACCTCCTGCACCTGATTCGCCTTACGGCCGATCGCAAGGGTCGACTGCAGGCGCTGAAGGCCGTGGATTTCCAGTCGGTAACGGCGAATATCCCGGTCCCCAATGCTGCGGACAAGCTGCACGGCTTCTACTACGCCGCATAAGCGGACATAGGCCCTCCCTGAGCACGGCGGTGCTCAGGGAGGGCTATATGCCGTTACGATGCGCTCAGCGTCGTCGAGATCGAGGGATCGTGCAGTCGGAAGGCGCAGGTGACGCCATCTTGCACACCCACTGTACCATCGGGTTCCACCACCGCTACCTTACGGAGGGAGAGTCGATTGGCGTTATCCACGACCGTCAATGTGGTCAAGGCCAAGTCGCCGCCCAGACCCACGATGTCAAAGGAGACGACATCGCCACTCACGGCTTCCTTCAACGTGGACGTGATGGTCGTCATCGTGACCTGCTGGTTAGCCAGTGCCGAGGTCAGGACGTCAATGGCGGTGTCCTGCAACGGTGCTTGGAGCGACGCGTCCGCGTAGCCCGCACCATCCAAGTAATAGGTCACCACGAAGGTCTGTGGTGCCGGGATAGACACGATACCACCATTCTGAATCAGGACATCCACGTTACCCAAGGCAGCTTGCGGGTAGTAGTAGAGTTCCGTCTTCTCCAGGAGCTCCGGGACTAGCGGTGCCAGTTCCTGCGTGATCCAGTTGGCGATAAGGGCAGCTAAGGTACCCTTGTAGCTCGTGGCGGCGGGGGAATTGGCAAAGAAGTACACGCCTTCGATCATCAGCATGTCCATCTGATGCTGCACGGTGCCCTCAGAGACCACGATGGGATTGCCGTCGCTATCCAGCACCTTGTCACCTGCGTGATGGGCGATGATGGGATTGTTATCCGCATCGAGCACCTGATCACCCGCGGCGTGGAGCAGTGTGAAAGCAATCGTGCCGTCATCATTCTTGGTGATGACCGTGAGGCCGGTGGTCGGATCGGTCTTGTAGACGTTCTCCGAATAGGTCTCGATGACATCCGCGGAGTAAGTCTGATAGGTACCTGAACCTGCCACGCTACGTGAGCGGTGCCAGAGGTTGGGCAACGCCGAACCCAGGACCACTGTCAGACGCTCGCGATCGATGCCCAGGCAATCCGAGGGCAGGAGCTCCGTGCCCATGTCCTCATCGATTTGCGTGGTCGTGGTATCGCTGTCAGAGACGCCCTGAGCAATCCAAAAGATGTCGAAATCCGTCGTCAGCGCTGTGGCATGCGGGCGCACGGTATCGTTGAACATCTGGAAGGTCGTCAGGAGCAGATTGTCATTCGAGTCGATATCGTAGTTGGTCGAGAGGTCAAACTCGAAGATACGCTCATTGGCATCCGTCAGGCCGATTTGCGTGCCATTCATGTACGCGTAGGTATGCTCGCCGGTTGGAATGAAGGCCAGCTGACAGAACACCCGGTCATCCGGCAGTTGCTTCCATTCGGTGGACGAGGTGCAGGTCAAGCGCAAGCGGTAGCCATCGGCCGTACGGATCAGCTCCTTCTCATCCGTAGAGACGGACATACCGACCGTTTCGTTTTGCATCACGAACTGGATAACCTTGATCAACGGGTTATCCAGGAAGTACGGGCGTAGAGCGAACGTGGAGCCTTCACTGTCCATCACGTAGTGGAAGGGACTGTAGAGGTAGGTGGCGCTATTGATGGCCTCCACGCGCGTTTCCGCCGGCAGGGCATTGAGCGACGCTAGAGCAGCATCGGTGACGGGTGCCAGAAGACCATTGGTCAACGTGTAAACCGTGGTGGGGAGAATCGTGGCACGGTCACCATTCACCACCACCGAGGATAACGTGGATAGATCATCGAAGGACGCCACGAGTGTTTCGATGGACATGGCTGCACCGGACTGCGTCGAGCCGTCCGAAGGCGCTGGAAGCGCCCGTGTGGCCAGTACGATGCGATCCGTGACATCATCCACGTTGATGACGGACTGATAGCCGAGCTTCTGGATAACGCTGGAGAGCTGAGTCGGCGTGATGGGTGGTACAGGAGCACCGAAATTGTTCTCGAGCACCTGAGTACGCAGGTCATCAAAAGAGAGCCCGTCAGAACCACCAGCTGTCGTGTCGATTGAGTACAGCGTGTAGGTCTTGAAGGTGGTCAGCGGCGCCACATAGGGCGTATCGGCGGTCGAGGCACCACTGTAGGTGATCACGAAACTCTGCGGCGTGTACTGGGCCAGCGAGAGCTCGATATCACCTTGCGTCGTGTAGATATCCACTTGGATCTCACCGCCGACGGCGCGGTTGGTGAGGTAGATCTGCGGCAGTGAGACACGCAGTGAACCGCCCAGGTCCTGGAGCAGGAGCGTGGGCTGTGTGGGATCGAAGTTCTGATCCGTGTGGGTAGTCAGGATCTCAGTGGCATTGCCGCTGTTGTCGATGGAGTAGGCACGGCAATAGTAGAACTGATCGCTGTAACTGTAGACCTGGGTCAGACCGGCACTGTAATTCACCTTGGCGATGTAGCTCGTGATCGCCATCTGCTGGATCGGAATCGACAGCATGATGCACTTCAGCGGCCCTTGATCAGAGGACAGCGTGACGGCCTGCCATTGGACCTTGTTGGACGACAACGTCTCCAGCGGAGAGATCACGCTGTTGTCGTAGACGATCTGCAGTCCCCCGTGGGCCATCTGACGAATCAGAATGGGATACTGCATGGTGAAGGTGACTTCACTTACCGTGATCGAGGTATTGCGTGGAATGATCAGTTCCTTGATGCCGTTGACCCCGGTATCCACCATCGAGGCCAGGAGCTCCTCGGTGCTATACAGGAGGTTGAAGGTGGCGCTGGAGGGAATGGCAAAGCGATTCAAGTAGTCCACATCGGACATGTGGACGTAGAGATCATCCATCGTCTGCGACAGATTGCCGTAGGTACGTCGAGTGTACGTATCGTACGCGCGGAGCGCGCCGGCCGTGTGGATCGAAGACGCTTCGACCAGGTTGATGAAGGGGTAGGTAGGATCGCCCAGATCGGCTGTGCCCGCGTAGCTCTCTTCCACTTGCTGGAGGGCCAGGGTCTGGATATCGCCCGGATTGGCCGCCAGCTGATCAAAGGCAGCGAGCCAGGTGGTTACGTTGGGCATGCAACACTCCTTAAGGGGAAGAAAGGACGTACGTGGAAAACGCTTCACAGGAAGAGGGCATAGCGCCCTCCCTCACGTGAGGGAGGGCGCATAGAACAGACTTGAATGCTCTTACGTGTTACTGCCGCTGGCCGCATCGGGTTCTTCCATGGACTCGGCCAAGCCATTCAGTGTGGCGGCGTATCCCGCATTGGGGAAGAAGTTGTCGTCCGCAGCAGGTACACCTGTCCCATTGACCGTCACCGGCAAGGAGCCGGCATTGGTGGTCGACTGGGCGATGAGCGCTTGGGTGGACGCTTGTGCCGCACTGGCCAAAGACGTGTAATCATTCACCAATGATTGATAGGTACTGCTCTCGACGTACCACTCAAGTTCACTGGTTTCCATGTTGACCCAAGGAAATGCATCCTTGGATTTGTTGAAGTGCTTCAGGTACTGATAGGACACCTTCGTGTAGCCCACCGCTCGCACATCGTCGTCCATCATGGGATTGAACTTGACCACCAGCTCATTGAACTCTTGGAGGATGAGCGGGTCCATGTACTCCGCGCCATGCCCTTGGAATCCGATCGCCACTTCCTGCTGGTTCTCATGGCTGAAGGGGGTTTCGTGAGTGAAGTTCATGGCTGCACCGATGGGTACACCAATCGGATAGGCACCCATGCAGGAAGCGTATTTCTGGATCCGTGTCCGCGACGGATCCATCGTGAAACGGAAGATCCGGGAGCCGTAATCGATGCGGTTTTCCATGATGTTTTCAAGGTACGGCGACATCACATCTTGGTGAACGTGATCGATGTACGTGGCCCAAAGGGCAAATAGCAATGTTATAGGATCGCCGCCGATGTTACGAAACGTAGCATTGAGCTGGACGGCCTGATAATTTTTGCTCGTACCGTCACCGAGCGACCAGACCTCGCGCAAGCGACCTTCTGGCGAGGTAAACGTGTCGAGCGAGATATCGGGCCAGCCATTAAGCGACAGAATCGTATTCGTGAGGAGCGGCATGAATGCCTGCTTCTCGTTGAAAAGCGGTGTGGTGATATTGCGCCCCAGGGTGCCTGATGGAAGGCCAAGACCGGAACCGACAGGGTCCAACATGGTGCGAATGGCACGCTGATACGTGTAGACGTTGTCCGTCAAAAGCGGCGTCAGCATGCGGTCTTGGGCGAGATTATCGTATGACAGGCAGAGGTTGGGTCTCGTGAAAAACACGAGGCCATTTCCCTCCGTATGGATCGGCACAGCCGATCCCATGCCACGGTGGTCAAACCCTCCCAGAAGGTCCGCGTAGCTCGTCGAGAGCCCGCCCATACCGCTGCTTCGACTGATAAGGTCGAGTAGGGTACCGATATCTGCAAGAGTGGTGGTGTCAGCCATTGACTCGCCTCTTTTGTGAAAAGTTGTTTCTCTTTATCCATCGTTGCATGTTAGGACTCCATTCCATGGCTATCACTGCTATCGGTATCAAGACCTTCGGTGAAGTGCTTGGTAAGCTGTTCACGTTCTGGAAGAAGCACCAAAACGCGGACTCGCTGATCAAGTACACCCAGACCACTCGCGTGGAGCCCATCTGCATCATCGACAAGCGTGCCCTGCCGGTCGCTTATCTGTCGGATGTGCTGCAGTCGCTGAACTCGCTGTTCGCCGCTTACTACCTGCAGGCCGCTGCCCTCAAGTGCAACATCGACGGCATTCAGCCCGGCAAGCTGCTCAACTCGCTGAACCCCGAACGACCTTTCCTGGAATCGCTCAATCCGGCCGTGGAGTCCCTGGTGGCTCCGTCCTATGCCGCTGAAGGCGACTACCGGATTGGTCTGCCGACCAAGGCTGCATCGGCCAGCATGGAATCCTTGTCAGGTGCTTATAGCACGCCACCTGCTCTCTATCAGATGTCGATGGAGAAGATCCTGGACGACAACTTCGGCCAGGATTACAAAGCGGTGATCGACAAAGCCAAGGCTAATGTCAAGGAAGGCGTTGCTGGGCTCCGCGAAGGTGCCGGCGCACTGCAAGGCGACGACACCAAGGGCTTCGCTGTGGGCAAAGTTGATACGTCGCTCAATCAGAGCTTGCACGAATCCGCCAACCTGGCCGTTGGCCGTGTCTATACGGTCAACCTGACCCATGGAAAAGCCTCGGCGTCGATTCCGGTGATGATTCGACTCATCACCGTGGAGTGCGCTCCCGACCTCCTCGTTCATATCCTGAGCGATGGCGCCCGTGCGCGCAGTTCGTCCTCCAAGGAGCGCTGGTTCTCCTTCCGTTTGGGTGAGCTCAAGTTCTGGCGCGACATCGTGTTCTGCCAGGATCTCATTGACGAGCACAAGAAGGCGTTGCTCAAGGATCATACCGGCGTCTACAAGGCGATCCTGGATCGCCGTGCCGGCAACGTCGCTGCTGCGGCCATGTCGGCTGAGCCTTCCGTGGGTACCGCCTCGAACCTGGCGGTGCTGACGCGCGAGACCGTGCGTGAGATCGAGAAGGAAATCGGTGGCAAGCTGGACAACGTCCAGTACCGCGACAAGCTCTTCGAGATGAGCTACCTGATGATCCTGGCGGTGCTCGACAGTGACTACGATCACGTGACCTTCTATCACCGCGGCATTGCCAAGGGCACGGAGCTCTCCGTGCGTGACATCAAGGTCGCGAACAAGGGTTCGGGTATCGACGTCGGTGACGTACTCAAGCAGCTCATGATGGGGAATGCGCCGAGCTTCTAAGCGTCGGTGCGGTCTCTCCTTATTTCCCCTTTCATTCAGGATGGTCTCATTCCCATGAACCTGCTCGCTTATCTGAAGTCGCTCTTGCCCTCCTTTGGGCGCGAGCGCATCCTCGATGATATCGCTCGTATGCGAGCGGACCTCGAGGAGTCCTTGCTGCCGATCCTGAAGTCCACCGCGCAGCACTTCCATGGCGGCAAGAAGCTGACCACGTCCTATGCACGTGGTGTGGAAGCCGCCGTTCAGGCGGCGGTACCCGGTGCCAAGCACAAGGACCTCTTCGACATCCTGCACAGTATCTTCAACGACACCAAGGGTCTCCTGGATGCGCTGGAGAAGCTGGTGGAAGATGGCTTCGGCAAGGATGTGGAACAGGAAGCCATCACCTACCGACGTGCCTCGGTGCTGAAGTTCCTGGAAGTGCTCTCCTTCGAGATCGACTTCACCAGCGATCTGACAGTGCGCATCATCGCTGCCGAGAGTCACGCGGTTTCCAAGGAAGACGACCTGATCGACTCGGAGCTGACCGAGCGCGACAAGAAGCACTTCGAGAAGAACTATCCGACTTGGCTGGCCGGTCTCAAGACCATCGACACCACGCCGGCGGCGCTCAAGAGCGCGGTCATGCAGGTGCCGGAAGTGCTGCTTTCGGAAGAGACCGACGAAGGTATTCGCCAGCAGTACGGTGCCGGTGCGATCGACCCGCTCAAGATGAACTTCATCTCGCCGAGCTGGAATCCGATCTACCACATCCGTGCCTGGAATGCCGAGCAGGACGTGCACCGCATCCAGAAAGCGCGCGAAGAGCGCAAACTGGTGGAGCTGCGACTGCACGACCTGAAGGCCCGCGAGAGCGGTGGCTCCACGGCCACCATCCAGCACCAGATCGAGCTGGTGGAGAACCGCCTGAAGGGCATCGACTACCGGATCGCCAAGTACAGCGGCGAGCTCGTCTAAGGAGCTCGCCATGTCACAAGTCGTTATCTACCCGCGCTTGTACCAGGTGAAAACCGGTGGCGAAGGTCCGATGGTATCCTCGTTGGGCGATCAAGCGGTGTCCGAGTTGTATCGGATCTACGAGATCGGCGACAAGGATACGCGTGGCCTGACCTTCCGTTTCCGCGTCTTCGACTGCGCTTTGCGCTTGTTCGGTGACTTCCGGGAATGGATGGTGCTCCAGCGCAACAATCCGAACCTGGTCGGTTACAACCTCGAGTTCCTGCGCGATACTCTCTCCTACATCCTCCACGGTACGCGGCGCATGTCGCCGATGATCTGGGGCGATCTGGTGAAGGAAAGCCAGGACTACACCTCGACGCCGCATCACCTGGTCCTTCCGGACCTCCAGGTACCTTCGGACATCACGACGGCTCAAGTGCTGCAGTTGTGGTGCTCACGCAAGGGCGGTTTCGAAGACCTGCTGCAGACGTTGTTCGTGCTTTTCGGCACCGAGCGCGGCGAAGGCCGTTAAACGCAATGCTATGGCGCACACTCCCTCCTGACGGGTTCGCCGTCAGGAGGGAGTGTGCGTATGGCTTTTTCTTTGTCCCTTGAGGGACATCTCTATCCCCTTTCGAGGAGTACCGTTCCATGAGTCTGACCCAGTTGAGCAACGAGCTCAAGGCCGCGCTGGAGAATCGTTTCTCGGAAGGCGAGACCATTCCGACCATCGAAGAGCTGACCGCTTCGGCTGAAGCCCTGATCCAGGAGGGTACCGAGGTTGCAGTGCTCCTGAAGCACGCATCGCTCGAAGCCGAAGGCGGTGAGAAGGAAGCGTTCCACAAGCGCGCCGGTAGCGCGCTCAAGGCCCTGTGGGAGAAGGTGGTCAAGTTCTTCCGTCAGGTGATGAAGCGCATCGCGGAGATCTTCGCCAATTCGGCGAAGCGCTTCGAAGCGCTCAAGAATAAGCTGAAGCTGAAAGCCAAGGTGGACCGTTTCGAGGTCCATCTCTCGGGTGAAGAAGAGAAGTGGATCATGGCGTTCAAGACGCCTGGTTTCCATAACTTCATCGCCGGCGTGGAAAGTGCTGCCAAGTATATCTCCAACGTAATTTCGCGTGGCCGCGATGCTGGTGATTTCGCTGAAGAGATCGCTAAAGACATCAAGGATGTTGTCTTTCCAGCCAAGGGTCTCCCAGGTGCGTTCACTGTCGAGATCTCCGAAGACGGCCGACGTGCTCGTCCGGTAGAGCAGGGCAATGATGGTCCGGAGTTCAAGTACGCTACTATCACCCACATCTCTGCATCTGATCTTTCGGAATACATCGAAAAGGTGTCGAAGCTTTCCGCACAGATGAAAGAAGAATGTGCAGCGCTGGAAAAGAGCCTGAGCGCTAGCGCGACCGACATCGAGGTTGGATTCTTGAACGGCGCAGCGGATAAGGTGGCGGCAGCGCTGCATCTCACGACGGTCCTCCTCCACCAGACGGCCAGGGCTACCGGTATCGTTCAACGTTGGGAAAGCGAGGTCTGCAAGGTGATCGACAAGGTGATCGGATCAGAAGAACCCAAGGCAGCTGCGGAGTCGTTCATGGGCATCGGTCGCACCATCGACGAGAAGATCGCGCGCAAGGAAAAGAAGATCGCCGAGATGCGCGCTGAAGAGAAGCGCCTGCGCGGCGAATTCGACAAGGAAGGCGCCAAGCATGACGAGCGCGTCTTCGGCGAGATTGCCCACGATATCAAGGACCTCGAGGAAGAGGTCGCAGAGCTCAAGAAGAAGAAAGCCGAATCCAAGCCTGCCAAGGAATCGTTGGATGGCGGTGGTCTGCCGACCGAGCCGGTCAATGCGGCCAAGCAGGATGTGGCAGCGCGTGCTGATGATGCGGCCGATGCCGAAGGCAAGACGGCTGCGGCCGTACAGTCGGTGAAGCCCGACACGGTGGCTTCGCAGGAAGGCGTGGGTGCCATTGTGGGCATGGGTCTCCCTCTCACGGCGCCGATCGTTGGTGGTGTTCTTGGCCACCGCATGGAAGAGGCGTCGAAGACGCTCAAGGAAAAGAAGAAGGAACTTGAAGATCATCGCACCAAGTTGGCTGCATTGAAGAAAGAACTCGAGAAGGTAGAGCACGGCCACCAAGCTTCTCAAGAAGGGTGGAAAGGTGCAGCCGCCGGCATTGGTGCCGGCGTTGGCCGCATTGGTGCCGGCATGGCCGGCGGTCCCGTTGTCGGCGTGCCACTCGGCGCGGGTTTGGGCGCAGGCATGAGTACCTTTATCGATCAGAAGAAGAAAGAGATCCGCGATACGGAGAAGCAGATCCATCGCATCGAGGGTGAAATCCATGCCGTCGAGCTGGAACTCGCTCGTGCGAAGGGTCGTGCTTCGAAGGAATCCATCGAAGATGCCGATGCATCCGATGCCCAGGCAGCCGTGGATGCGGCGCCTGTCGTCGACGAGGCCGTGGTGGCCGCGCCGGCAGGTGGCGAGAAGGTGGTCGAGGTGTCGGAAGACCATGCACCGGAAGAGAGTGCCGAAGACGCGCTGCTCGCCGTGAACGATGCGTCCGACGCTATCGATGGTTCCATGCGCGAATCGACCGAGTTGGAAGACGCCGCTAGCGGCTTGGAGAGCATCTTGCTGTCCATCCAGGAATACCCGCAGGGCCTCACTCCCCAGGACGCGCAGGCCGTCGACGTCAACCTGGAATCCATCGTAGGTGACTGGGAGCTGGGCCAGAAGCTCTGCCCGAGTTACGAGTCCTTCGGCGGTACCAACCTGCGTCGCGAAGCCACGGCATCACTGGAAGCCAACGTGCGTGAGGTGCTGAATTCGGTGTACAAGTACATCGCCGATCTCTTCACCAAGTTCGCCAATCTGGTCGTCAACTTCTACCTGCGTCTGACCAACGTCGCTCGCGCGGTTTCTCGTCGCGGTGCTCAGTTGGCGGCGCGGCTGGAAGGCATCCAGGTCGATGCGCCGACCAAGAACACGGTGAACATCGGTACCCTGGCTCAACGCTTGACCTCCAACGGCCAGATGCCGTCGCTGAGCGGTGCAACGGGTGCACTGATGGTCGAGATCGATGCCGCCCTGGGTCTCGAGAACCACGTGCAGGCGATCGAGTCGGCGGTGGGTGCCGCTGCGGCCCATCTGCGTGGTCTGACCGACGAGACCTTCTCGTCGGGCATGGAAGAGATCACCACGGCCTACCTGTCGGCCACCAAGGCCCCAGCGATCTTCGCGCAGAATGGCGAAGTGTTGCAGACCCGTCAATTCCCTGGCGAGATCTTCTACGTCGCCGAGCAGAAAGACGGCCACTGGCGCTACCGCGTGGTCAAGACCGGCAAGGAGCCGCAGGGTTCGACCATCCACACGCCGTCCAAGGCGGATCTCCTGAAGCTCGCCAATGTGCTGAAGGTGCAGGGTGTCAAGGCGGCACGTGGCATCGAAGCCATTACGGAGCGTATCAAGGCCGACAAGGGCCAACGCTTCCTGAGCCAGGTGCAGGGCCCGGCCAACAACCTGAACGACGAAAACCAGCGGGCCATCGCGAAGTTCGTGCAGCAGTGCGCGGAAGACGTCAAGGCTATCCATGCGCTCGGCAAGGAAATGCTGACCAATGCCGCCAAGGGCATGCTGGCGGTCGTGCGTGTGGGTGAGATTTCGGCGGATCTCTACAAGGCGCCGCAAGCGGCTGCTGCGAAGGAAGGCGAAGCACCGAAGGCCGTGGAAGGCGCCGCTCCAGCGGCCGGTGAAGAAGCGCCGGGTGGTGAGGCCGCGCAGGCGGCCGCTTAACCTCGCGCCGTGTAACTGAAGGCACAGTGCCCCTCCAGCGAGCGTTCGCTCGCTGGAGGGGCTTCTATGCAGCTTAAGAAGGAGTCTCAGCCATCATGGCCTTTTCACCGTATCAATTTCCGCATTACAGCTACTTCGGTGTATCGGGTGACACATTGGTCACCACACGTGATCAAGGTGACGTCACGATTGCCAGTCTCTTCGCTGGTGAAGATCAGAAGGTCATTCCATGGAATGGCACCGGCTGGGAGCAAACGACCGTCGGTTCAGCCGGTCAAGATCAACCGCTGTACAAGGTGACGCTATCCAACGGCAAGATCCTGCACTGCTCCGCCGGCTACAACTGGTACACTCAAGTCGTTGATCAGTTATCGTACAAGGGCATCAAGTCATCATTGATCGCGGTCAACAGCTCCGTCTGGCGTACGGAGACCGAGAGTGATCCTTACGGCAGCACAGGTTTTCCCACGATTGCCTCGGTGGTACCGTTGGGAAGCAGTGCCGACATCTACTACGTCGCCAGCTCGAGCGGATTGACGCTCTTCAATGGCGTGCTGTGTAGCTGTGGATATCCGCCGGCAGACGGAAGTGGGGCGGCTCCTCCCACACCTCCACCGCCGACAACCATTTCAGATCCCCTTGCGCCGGATCGAAGCTTCAATTCCCTTCCTCCTCCCCCCGTACAATCGTGATCCTTCCACCTCGGAGATACCATCGATGGCCTATGTAACACGTTTGACCAACGGGGTGTCGTTCGACCTGACGGGTCTCGATGCTTCCGACAATGGCGATTACAGCAACGATCCGTACTTGAACTTCGAACTGCCTTGTAACGCCACGAATGTGCGCGCTGTGCTCGTCGATGACGAGAATCAGACGTTTTACAATGCCTACGGATACTTCATGATCCAGCGCGGCCAGCAGCCGTCAGATAACAGCGACTTCGATAGCATGGCGATGATCTGGACCGATGGCCATGTGGCAGAAGGGGGAAACGACGGTGGCTATCAGACACCCACCGCTGCCGGTCTCTTTGAGCTCTTGGTACCCGTTGACCAGCTCTTGGCCGGCGAGTGGTTCGTCAGTCTGGATTTCGATGACATCATGCAGGGCGGCAGCGTGACGGTCACTTGGGACCACGATGGTCCTGATCCTCAGACACTGATGAACGTTATCGATGGCGATAACGGATCGCTCACCGACGGTGTCGATGTCTTCTTGACGATTCCCGCCGCCTCTAGCTCGGACGGTCCTCCTGCAGCCGCTTACTGGAAGGTGTCGGTGCCTAATGGGTACGTCATTGGTGCGGTACTGGAAGACAATGCATCAGGTGATCTCACCGCGTCGGTCGGCGCAGGAACCGAGTATTGGGCTCTTATCTTGACGACCGGGGGTGGGTATAACGACGACACGGGCATCGTGACGACCAATCCCGACGCCGACAGCGTCGACTGGAATGGCATTGCCTATCAGAACACGCCCTTCGCCGTGAACTACGTCAATAGTGGTGAGACAGTCGATGTGTACGTCAACGTAGCGTCCTATTCTACGGTACCGATTGAAGGCGTACGGCTCATCCTCAGTGTGGTGGAAGGAACGCAGTGGCTATCCAGTAGTGATTATTCCTCGGGCGTTCAGAACGGAGGCGGCGGTGGTCAGTCAGGCGACTGGATCATCAATTACCAGGCACTGCTCAGCTCGGGTTACGACGCTGATACGCTTTCCAATACGGGCTTCGATGCGACGGCGTTCACGACGTCTTTCACCAACAGCGAAAGCACCTTCGCACCCCGTTACGTCGAGCAGTATCCTGAGGATTCGTCTTCGCTCCCGGGCTCCTTGGGTGCGTACAACATTGTGGCGCGTTTTACTGAGGACGACGGTCAGTACCCGCCATCTATCGTGGGATGGAGCAGTGATGGTCTCGAAGGCAGCGTAGCGTGTATCCTGGGATACACGCCGGTCTTCATCGTTGCAAATAGTTTCGACAATGGTGACCTTCTATTGTCACCGACAGCGACCGAGACTTTTGCCCAGCTTTTCTACCCCGCTATTGTCATGGCCTACGAGGTCATTGTTGCCAACTATACACGTACGGCCGTGGATCCGACGACGCAACCTGTGTGGACCTCGATTCGTCGCGAGGTGCGTTTCCTGCTCGACAATACCTACACGGTGCCTCCGTACAGTAGCGGGTATTTCTCAGAGGTGGGCCTCTTCAGGGATACGGGAGGCAGCGAGCTTACCGTCGTCAACACGTACCAAACACCGTACATCAACTCCATCGGTAACGATCTCTACAGTAACGAAGGTCAGGACGCTTCCGTGGCCATGTTCGGTTTCGATACCACGTACGACGTAGGTGATGACGTGGATGACGGTTCCGATGAGGCCATTCTGAAGACCGTCCTGACGAATCTGCCCTCCTGGACAGGGGTGGATCCCAGTGGCAATGTCCATGTGCAGAATGGCTGGATTTCGTACGGTGCCGTCATCTTCACTGACAACACCACCTCGAGTCAAGAAGGGTTAATGGATGACGGCGCGACCTATTATCTCGGCATTCATCGCACGACGTTAGCGTAAGTGTCGCAGCGATTTCTATGAGCTCTTTCTTCCACCGCGGTTCTACTTTCAAGGAACGCCCTCCATGTATCGCGCATCGACCGCTTATGCGGCCCTCACGGCTTCGCTGGAAATGCATGCCGAACCCGCCGAACCGAAGGCCAGCAAGCGTACTTACGGTCTCGAAGCACTGGACAGCGCCGAGCTGTCCAGCCAGCTGAACTTGCTGCAGCAGTCCATGGCGATGGAGAGCCGTCGCCTGGAAACCGCCAGCAAGCTCCAGAGCGCTCTGGAGAGCCAGTCCAATGCCTTGTCGCCTCTGCAGGCGCAGATGTACCACGACGTTGCCCAGCGCATCGGTCTCAAGATGGCCCACGAGCGCTACGGCTTCGGCCTGGAGTCCTATTCTGGGCTTCGTGGTCGGACGCTGCTGCGCGCTTCCACGGAAGGTTTCAAGGACTGGTTCAAGGCCTTCCTGGAACGCCTGGTGAAGCTATGGAAGCAATTGGTCGCCTGGGTGAAAACCTTCTTCAATTACCGGTTCGCCAAATTGCGCGAGATCCGGAAAACGCTCAACAGCGGCTATCAGCGCACCATGTTGAAGGGGTACCGTCAGCATCAAGGAAAATCGGATATCGTCATTGACGAGTTCGTGGATGAAAATGGCAAGCTCAACGTGCGCGGTTTGGTCGATAACACGATCAACGTCTTCAACGCGGTCTGTGCTTCGGACTATCTAGCGAAGGTCCAATCCTACGGTCAGGTCTGCATGGCGACTGCCTCGAAGCTCATGGAGGCCGAAGGTAACAGCTGGCGCAGGCTTGTCGACGACGTGAAGGGAGTGCAGTTCCCGATTCCCGAAGGTTTCCACGAAAAGGATGTCAAGGGCAACGCCGCCTCATACACCACCGATTTCATGGTAGGTCGTGTACGGATCAAGATCGAGACGGGCCGCGGTGAGCAAATGCAAGGCCATCGCGGCATGGGTGAATACACCGATGCCTTGGCCGCTTCGAGCAGCCTGGTTTACATGCGCGATCCACCGGAGGCAGATACCAATTACCGGTTCGAGAAGCATCCGGTTGAAGACTACGATCGCATCGTGAAACTGATCGATATCGCCATTGCATCGGAGTCACGCGTGCGTCCGTTCCTGAAGTCCAGCGACGATACGCTTCGTGCGATCGAGGCGATGGAAAGGAAGACGCTGGGTGAGGAAGCCGACAAGCCGCAGCTTTCGTTGGCATCGAAGCTTCTGGCGTCCGTGCAGAAGTCCGATAAGGCGGCAGCCAATATGCTGGATGCGCTCCTGGGACTGGCGATCAATGCCGGTGTGGGGGCTCAGCATCTCAAGATCCGCGAAGTGGTGTAATCCAAGCGCATAAAGCCCTCTCCAGCACTCGTGGCTGGAGAGGGCTTTATGCCATCAATCCGCGATCCTATGACGTACCCTCGGCGCCGAGTGGTCGCGTTGTTTTACCCTATTCCTTTTCCCATGGGAATTCCCAACATGAAACTTTCGAAGTTCTATCGTCAGGCAGTGGCGAGTCTCGAGTCCGAAGCGCGCGAGGAAGTGCGTGCGTCGCTCGAACACGGTATCTACTCTGACGTTGCGCTGGCCGTGGAGGCTCATGTCAGCGCAAGTGCCGAACGCGCAGCGATGGTCGTGGAAACCCTCCATGACGCCATGGAGTCGCACTCCGATGCCGGCGAGCTGCGTGATGTCGTGGTCGAATCGATGGACCTGCGTGACGGTCTGGAGACGGTCAATCAGCACGGTGGTTACAACGCCGAATCGCTCTACTGGGCCAACGAGGCGTGCGCGGCTACATTCGAGCGTGTCGGTTCACTGCGTCCACTGCGCGCTCCCTCGCAGGAAAGCGGCGATCAGCCCGAGCAATTCCATCTCTCGCTCGAGGACTTCGATGCGGTCGTGAGTGCGCTGGACAATGCCCGTTCCGATATCGCGGCCAAGAGTCTGGATGGCATCGCTCGTGTGTTCAGTGCGTTGGAGGATGCGTTGCCGGAAATCCGTGACCGCATGCAGGCGCTGAAGAACACGCTGGGTTCGGTGGAGTATGACGAGGAGAAGCAGATTCGCCTCGACGATTACATCACCAAGCAGCTGTCGGTGAATGGTCAGGTACCGTCCTCGCTCAAGGATTACCTGATGGGCTACGGTCGCTTCGCCGATGCGTTGCTGGGTGCCTATTCCGAGAACGCCCTGGAAGCGGCGTCGAAGGCCTCGGATGTCGGTGACTGCCTCACCCAGCTGGGTGACGATGCGTGCCCCATCGAAGCGCTGAACAACGTGCTGAAGGCCATCGGTGATCCGCGCTCGGCCATTGCGCCCGATCAGCTCGGCTTCATCTTGCCGGGCAGCGGCCCGCTCTTCGGTGTGGCGCTCAATCCGGATGAAGAGACCGATCTGCCGGAAGGGCCGGCCGGTGACCTGATGGTGCGCATGAAGCGCTTCTGTGAGGATCACGCCCCGCTCGATCCGATGGCCTACGACGATCGCCCGGAAGCGGCCGAGAGTTCGGTGGGCGGCGAAGCACCGACCATTCGCGTACTGTCCAAGGACACCATCTGCTGCGGTCTGGAAACGCTGATCCGTCTCATCGACGGCGTCAACATCAAGACCTACGCCGAGGCCCGTCGCGATGCCTGGGTGAAAGCCCGCAGTGCGTACGAACGCTACCGTCAGGCGCTACAGTCCGTAACGCCGACGCAGGCCAATAACCTGCGGCCGCTGCTGGCGACGGTGGGCGAGTACTGTGACACGCTGTTCACGCTGTCGGCGTGGCCGGCACTGCACTTCCTAGCCAACTTGGTCTTCACCTCCAATGCTTTCGTGCTGCTGGCCGAGCGTTCCATCGCCGGTCGGACCGAAGAGGTCGAGGTCGCGCAGGACGGCGACGTCACCGAGGTCGATGTGACCGAGACAGGCGATGGCGATGCGGGTGCGGATTTGGCAACGGGTGACGATGCCGAAGGCGGCGATCTGACGGATACGACGAGCGAACCGGCCGCTACTCCCGACGCGCATGCCGAAGGCGATGTCGGCGCTCAAGCGATCGAACCACCGGCAGAGCCTGTGGGTGAGCCTGCGGTGCAGCCGGGTGAGGAGCCCGTGGCGCCGGAAGCACCAGCTACCGGCGAAGAGCCTCCAGCCGAGGAAGCCCCTGCCGAAGCGGCACCTGCTGAAGCTACGCCTCCGGCGGAAGAACCTGCCTCGGCCGAGAACGCCGAAGGCGGTGAAGGTGAAGAGGGTGTGATCCCGCAAGCCGAAGAAGCGGAAGAGCCCGAAGCCGCCGAAGGCGGTGAGGTCATTCCCCCGGCTCCGGAGGAAGCCCCTGCCGGCACCGAAGGTCCTGCCGAAGTCATCCCCGCTGCACCCGAGGAAGAAGAGGGTGAGGAAGAGGAAGGCGACGTCATCCCCAACGCTGAAGAAGAGGAGGAAGAGGAAGAAGAGGCCAAGTAATTCACGCCTTATGCCTTTTCAACCTTTCTTCCCTTGATAGAGGAAACAGTACCATGTCGAGCAGTCTCCTTCAGCGGTTCCAGGCCACGCGCGAATCCGCGCCGGTCGAATCGCCTCTCGATAAGCCCGCATCGATCCATGACGATGCGGGCAACGTGGTGGACGCGGTTGAACCCGCGTCGCCCGATACCCATGATCGCACGTCGGGTCCGGGGCTCCATGCCCCCGGCCTGCCGGCGGAACCCGTGACCAAGCCCGTCGATGCTGCTGGCGTCGCCAAGGACGAAACGGCTGACAAGAATGTCGTGGCGGCTGTGAAGCCAGCCAAGCCGTCGTCCAGCGATGCTTCCGGTTTACCGGGTGCACCGGTCAAGGAAGCCAAGAGCGACGCTGCAGCCTGCGCGGATGAGCACGCGGATGCCGAAGGCAAGACCGCGGCTGCTGTGCAGTCGGTAACTCCGCACCACACCACCGAAGACCTGGATCCGGAAGCGGCCCAGGTGGAACCTGCCACCTGCATCGAGCCGATGCCAGACCATGCGCGTGAAACCGAAGCGGCTTACCGAGCCGTGGAAGATGCCACGCTCCACAGCGCGATGGAAGAGTTCGAGCGCGTGCAGGATGGGCTGGAAGCGCTGCGCGAACGCATCGAAGGTGCCAACCAAAGCGGCGGCCTGACGGCCGAGAGTGCGTTCTTCGCGCACTTCGCCGTGGAATCGCTCCTGAAGCGCTTCAACGTGAAGGACGAGAAGACCACCGGTTCGTTCGAATCGGCAGTTATCCTCCCGGAAGGCAAGTCCGTCGTCAATCTGGAATCGCTCGATGCGACGCTGGAAGGCGTGGATAACGTTGGCCAAAATGTCTGGCAACGGGCGGTGGCATCGGTGGGTCGTTCGTTCCGTCCGCTGGTGAGTCGTGTCAAGTTGGCCGGCAAGTCGCTCGGTAGCGTCATTCGTGAGGCGGAGAAGATCCGTGGCGGACGTGGCGGTGAGATCAGCGTCAAGAAGCGCTATGTGCTCCAGGGCGATAGCGTGCCGTCCGACGTGGGTAAGGCCTTCGAGGAAGCGGCCGAAAAGCTGCACTACCTCACGACCACCTTCACCAAGCAAGCGCAGGCGGATTTCAAGGACAACATCAAAACGCTGGAAGAGCTGCGCAAGACGCTTCCACAGCGTGCCTTCCTCCATTGGCGCGATGACTGGAATAAAGACGCATCGTCGTTCTTGGCCAAGGTCTGGGAGCGTTGGAAAGATCCGCGTACCAAGCTGGGCGGTGATCCTTCTGCACCGATCATCGGTAACTACGCTTTCTTCGAAGATCAGGGCGATAAGTACGGTGGCAGTGATGGAGCGGCGAAGAAGTTCGACGCGTTTGCTAACAAGGCGTATCCAACGCTGAGCGGCTATCAGCATAAGCGGGGGGACCACGAGAAAGGCAGCGTCTCCATTCACGCCCTGTCGCCGCAGCAGATCATCGCTGTCGCCAAGCGTCTCCAGGAAGCATGTCAGGGCATCACGTTCCTGCGAGGCCTGGGTGAGCATACGTCGCTCCTGCGACTGCCCTTCAGCTTCGGTCGCTTCAAGGCAGGTAACACCATCGAGCGGCAGGGGTACCACACGCGACTCTATGAGACGGAGCGTGGTTCCGACGGTACCATCAAAACGACTACCCATGAGAAGCTGGACCATCCGTTCATGGCCGTTGAGGATGCACTCAAGACCTCGCAGCGCCTGACCTACCACGTGGGTTACGATGCGGGACGCGTGCTGGCTGACACGATCGCGCACTTCCTCACGGTAGCAAAAGCCTCACTGAACGCTCATGCCAAAGCGTCGACCGAAGCGTTTGATCAGCAGAATAGCGTCGACGGCGTGTCCGTCAACGAGACGGCGCCCAATGAGCCCGTTCAAGTCCCCGCCAAAGGCCATACGGCCATCCCAGGTGAACTGATGGCCAAGCAAGACAGCTGGGAAGACAAGCCCGCATCGTTCCAGACGATCGAGGATGAAGCGGCCTGCGAGACCATCGACTTCGAGGAAGCAGCGGCTTCCTGCGAGAGTCTGATCGAGGAAGCTTCCGAGATCGGCATCCTGCAGCAGCACTACGCCACCGAAGACGAAGCCTCCGGCGAAGCCAAACCGCATCCCGGCATGGTCGAGCGCATCAAGGGCTGGATCGCCAAGCTTGGCGAGTTCTTCAAGAGCGTGTGGCGGCGCATCGTGCAGTTCGTGACCCAGCAGAGCAATCGCTTGATGGATTGGGCGGCGAAGGTGCGCAAGCACCACTTCGAGAAGGTCACGGTGAAGCTCTCTGGTTCCGAGAACGCTTACATCAACGACATGAAGCTGCCGAACCTGAGCGCCTTCTACGACTTCATGGATGAAGCGGCCAGTGCTGGTGAAGATGTGGCAAAGAAGCTGGAACACCACAGCGAGAAGCAGCAGAACTTGTTTCAGGGCCGCTCCAGCAAGCTGGAACCTGGTCACCTAGATGCAGCGCTTGATTCCAATGTCAACTTCATGACGTTGGGGTCGGAAAACCCAATTCCAGCCGAAGGGATGGTCGGTGCGTTCAAGCTCTCTGTCGTCGATGGCAAGCTGGTCGAAACCCAGGTCGCCAAGAAAGTGGAAGGTGACAAGGATTACACCGTGACCGGTTCGTCACTGGCTTCCTTTGTGGACGGAGCCGCCAAGCTGATCAAGAAGGCTGAGGCTCGGGTCAAGGCGTTCGAGATGAAGTCCGATGCTGACTGGAAGCGTGCCAAGGAAGCCGCTGACAAGCTCGGTCCGAGTGCAGGCCTCTTCAACTTGAAGCCTTACGGCGAGACCGCGCGCTATCTGATGAAGGCCTTCGCGGTCCTGCAGCACTGGGCGCGTCAGGTGGGTGCCTTCGCCGAGAAGTGCATCAAGGGTGCGGGTGAGAAGCTCAATCCCGCCAAGCAGCGTGACGATACGCAGGATGCGGAGTTCTCCATTCCCGCCGCGGAATCACTGCAGAAGCTGCCCTACTGGTACCGTCCGGCAACCGCCTGACGTACGTACCGGCATAGCCCTCGTGTAGGGTCACAGCGCCCCTCCCAGGCTCCTAGGAGCCTGGGAGGGGCTTATGCCGTTAAAGTGAGAAATTCGATCCCAAAGATCTCCACTGACACAGCACCCCCGGCGAATCCAACCTCCACAAAGGAACGACCATGCAAACGTTTATCCGTTTTGCCCTTTACTCACTCGTCACGGCTCTCCTTATAGCGGATGCTGTTCACCACAGCACCACGATCGTCTTCTTGACTCTGCTGAGCTTTTTTAGCTTGGGCATCTTCGAGTACAGCGCACGCAGCGGCATCAGTGAAGTGCTGAATCGATTGCGTCTGGAGATCCGTGAGGGTAAACTCTACCATCAGTACTCCTTGAAAGAGATCAGCTTCTACGATATCTGCGATTTGAAGAAAGGCTCAAAGTAGCTTCCTTGGAAATCGCTAGGAATTCGATTCAAACCGGATATAAGGACATACAACCCCTGTGCTCAGCGACACCTAACCCTCCATCAACGAAAGGATTCACCCATGTTCCCGCAGCGTCGTTTCCTTCTCTTTCTGTTCCTGGCCATCATCATCTCCGGTGCCGTCGCGTTGGTTCATCCGTCGACGCCGACCGTGGGTGCCTTCATGCTGATCATGATCAGCCACGCCGTGCTTTCGCAGACCTACATCAAGGCCTTCCATGACCATCTGCGTCGCACAGGCCTCACCTACCGCAACGAGCAGCTCTACCTGGCCGATACGGATGACGAAGTTCACTATCTTGACATCCATGAAGTCAAGCGCTTCCGCGCACCGACCCACTCGTTCCGCCGTACCGTCCTGCCGCCGCAGGACGACTAAAAGGCCGGAATTCGAAATAAACCGATTACAGGGCTGTAATACACCCGTGATCAAGCTTGATCTAAGAACTGCCGCAGCTAGGTTCTCTGATCAGGTGCTTTACTGGTAAGGCTGCATCGCGATGCAAACTCACACCACCACTCAATCCCAGTACGGAGAAACACCCATGTCCAACGACAAGACCAACCAGACCACCGAGCAGACCCAGACCACCGGCCAGGCCGGGACTGCCGAGCAGCCGAAGCCCGATACCGCCCAGGCTCCGGCCGAGCAGAAGGGCTGGTTGAATGGTCGCATCGTCGCCTACACCGTCGTCGGCGCCGTGTGCGTCGCCGGTATCGGCGCTGCTGCCTGGGCGCTGATGCGCAACCCGAAGGCCGTGGAAGTCGCTGTCGACGCGGCGGCCTGACCGACAAGGGATCGGAGGAGAGTTTCTCATGCTCTCCTCCGATCCGCGTGATACCTGCACCTCCTGACACTTCATCGAATCCATTCGACTGCGCAACCTGGGAATCCTCCCAGGCCGCAGAGTGTCAGGAGGTGCATCATGGGCCGTACCCCGTTTTTTGGTTTCATCCGTAACAAAACGCTCGCTTCCGAAAGGAAGGAGCGTGCATTACTTCGCACCGCCCTTGAGGCGAGCGAAGCCCACCGTGAAGCCCTTGAGGCTTTCATCGTGGGACTTGAGCGCGAGCTCAAGCGTAGTCACTCTCAGGAGGACTACTGGAAGGCCCGGTTCGACCATGTCTACGGACTGGTGGACTGGGAGAAGGTGTAGCACAATGGCGCCCCTTCGGGGGCGCCACTCTTCGCCATCGATCTTCTTTTTTTTTGTCTCTAAGGCCATTCGATGGTATGACCCCCTTCCGTCCGGGAAGGGTTTATGTGACGGATACTGACGAGGATGCCTCATGCGCTTCACGACGGAGCTCCCTGAAACCCGTGCAGCGATCACCCGACCGGTCGCTTACGATATCGTGCGTCAGGTGGGCAAAGTCATGCACTTGCCTGGCGTCACGGAGATCCTCTTTGCAGGACCGACGGATCAAGCCATGCAGTCGGGGAGCTCATTGCTGTACGAAGGCGCGCCTTCCAAGTTTCCCGGTAATTCGCGCATCAGCGTGGATCTCAACGAATCGTACATGGAAGGACTGGCCTTGGCCGAATCCTCCTTGCAGGAGGAAGCGCCAGTCATCTTCCTGGACCGTGGCTTAGGGTTGCGCCTGCGTCCCATCTACGCCAATACGGAGTTGACACTAACATTCAATGTGCGGTCGCGTTCTCGTGTGGAAGCCGAGAAAATTCGCGATGAATTCCATCAGCGCTCGGCCACGGGCCGACAGATGCTGCTGCACGCGATACAGTACCACTACGGAATCCCGGAAGAAGCGATGACGCTCCTGGAGATCATTTACCAGCAACGCGAAGCCGTCGCGGGCTACGGCGATACTTTCGAAGAGTGGTTGAAGGCTCATGCGTCGCCGCGATTGACCCAGATCAGCGCGCTGAATGGCACGGCCAAGCAGTGGGTCTTTGGCGAGCATCAGGTGAACGTGCAGGGTCGCTTCAACTTCAATGTCTCACCGGAAGCACCGGACAAGCAGGGTGACGTTGGAGAATACAACTATCCCTTCGAGTACATCGTTCAGTACACCAAGCCCACGGAGATGAGCATCGATTATCAGTTGGTGAATCACTCCCAGCTGCTGCCGGCTAAGTATCACGGTCCGCTCTATCCGTCAGGCACTCAGCCCATTCCCTATTTGCGCCCTGCTTGCTCTTATGGCAATCAGAGCCAGGTCATCTGGGACAAACTCTTCAACAACCAGCGCATGCGCCCGAAGCCCATGGATGGTGTGCGCTATCCCATCTTCGACGACTGGCTTCCCGTACGTCTTCCGAAGGATACGTCCACGGTCTACACGACCATGATTCTTCCCGATGCATCCGATCTCAATGACGTGCTGGATCTCACCCAGCTGGCTGGCGTCGCGTTTGATGGCCATGTGCGCCAGTACATGGCCTCTCAAGCCACCTTGCTGAACAAGCTCTGGATGGCGATGGTGCACGTGGAGCTCTTCAAGAATCAGGAATGGATGGGCGACGACGCCATTACCGTCTCCTCCGACCTTAAGGTGCGCAGTGTGGAACCGCTGTGCCAACGGGATCGCTATCACCTGCGCATTGCGCTTCTGACCGACATCTTGAAGCTGACACCTGATGCACGTACGGCGTTTCGCCTGCAAGGCGTGGCGTGCCAGAAGATCCTCTGTGCACTCCAGGACAAGATGCCCTACGCGTACTATGTGCCGAAGCTGATCGGTCCAGGTCTGGTGCCGGACAGTTTGCTGCAAGATGCCGCCGTACGTATCAACCAACACAAAGGTGCCTTTGCGACAGGACTGGAACAGGTCATGTTGACAGTCGCCAACGTCCTCATTACCACCAAGAGGCTCGACGAGTATGCCCCAGCCCAGTCTCACGGACCTGAACCCGCCGAGCCCCCCCTCAGCGACGATGCCCGTTACGAGTCCATCCTACCAGACTGCCCTGAACGATGTGGGTCAGAGCGTCAATGCGCTGACTAACTACGTTCAAGGATCGCAGTGGTCGGTGACCTGGTACGGTCAGGTCCTGGGTGGCGACGATGAGCCCAATGCTCAGGATGTCAATCGCCAGATCCCTTACCAGCAGTACAAGAAGATCCTGAATCTGGTGCTGATGGTGACGTCACCCTTGAACCGCTCGCAGGACCAGCAGTCCAAGGAGTTCGAGGTTACCGGCACAGCGATCGTCTACGGCTTCATCATTCCCAATGCCGGCGATACCTTCATCGCCACCATCGACAATGGGCGCCAAGCCATCTTCAACGTGGTGAATTCGGAGAAGGCTACGTACATGAAGGCCTCCAATTACGTCATCAACTACAAGCTGACGGCGTATGCGGATCCGAAGCTGGTGAGTGATCTGGATGCCAAGAGCGTCCAGACCTTCCAGTTCGTTCCCTCGCTCCTGACCTCCGGTCAGTACCCGTTGTTGTCCACGGATCAGTACGCGCTCTACGAGGGTTTGGGTGATCTCTTCACCAATCTCTTGTCGGTCTACTTCCGTGACTTCTTCTCCACGGAGTACCAGACGCTCCTGGTACCTGGTCAAGACTACACGACCTACGATCCGTTCCTGACCCAGGCCCTGGTCAACCTGGTGGAGGTGGATGAGAATCCCCGTCTACCACGGGTGCGTTTGCCGGCGGTGCAGGGCGACCTCATCATGCAGAACGTGACGATGTGGAATGCGCTGCTAGAAGTCAACCGTACCGCATTCCTGACGGGCATTCAGCGCGCCGGCATTGTGACGTCCCGTGACTTCATGAACTTCCCCAACCTGACCGGCATCGCTTACACGGGCATTGATCAGGTGGTCTACCCGAAAGATGCTCGTACGGACATCGATGCCGAGCATGAGTGGGTAGCGGACAACGAGATCGATCCGTATCGCGAATCGAACCAGCTGCGTTACCAATCCCTGGGCCGTAATCTACGCGCTTCGGAGATCGCCTTCTTCGAGACGGCCTGTCAGTGCGTCGAGAAAGACGACGGCACGACGATCCTGCCCGCCATTGTCCCCGTGACCCAGGACGACTACTATGTCTTCACCAAGGGCTTCTACGAGGTCACCGGTACGACGTATGCTTCGCAGCTGGAGGTCCTGGTCGCCAACACGATCAAAGGCCAAGCGCCTGATCGCACACAGCTGATGGCGCTCGGTAACCAAGCCTTTGCGTGGCCCAACCTCGAGCGCTATTACTACATCCCTGCGCTTCTGGCCATGATGCGCATTTCCCAACAGTCGTCCAGTTAACCTTAAGAGTCACGCCATGACCGCTTTTACGGTACAACGCACGCACTGGGCACGCGAAGTGCCCAAAGACAAGCAGACCTGCGCATGGCGTCTCTTTCACGTGGCCCATGCCTGCATGGTGCCGCAGGTCTTTACCATGAACCAGCAGATCATGGAAAACTGGGGTGTTCCGACGACGGGTAATGAGAAGCTCGATCGCGAGATGCGTTCGGAATGGGTGAGCGTCAATCTGACGGCCGTGCAGATGGTCGAATTCATGGACCGTGGATCGCCCATCATGTTCCATGACCACGAGGTGGCAACCCGGGTCTATCTGGACCTCCTAGGGCACTTGCGGGCCTGGAACCACATCTTCGATGTCAATCTCAATCTACGCAAAGCCCCGTTGGCCGATCTAGCCAAGTTCGATGAGCTCTGCGCCATGATCTTCCCATATGCCAATCCGCGCCTCATGAAGAACGAGGATGATGCGGGCTACGGGGCCTTCCTGGCACGGCGTGGTCGCCGCGCACTGGGCTCCATTGCCATGGCACAGCGCGCGCGTACCTTGGAGCCGGGGGAAGCGCCGATGCAGTACGAGTCGTTCTCGAACCGCATTGCCGAGCGTCTGGCTAAGCGTATCAAGGAGCTCGGTCCATGACGCTGGAAAGCACCTCGCTTCAAGAAGAGATCGATGAGATCACCTCACAGTCCGCGCTACCAGTGTCCTTCCGTTGGGAAGCCGTGCTGCACATGACCGGTCAGGTAGATCTGACCCCCATGAAGGTGATGGCCTATGACATCGTCAGGGACTACGAGAACAACATCTGCGATGATCTCCTGATTGAGCTGGTCTTCAGCTTAGGTGACTACCAGCATCAGATCCTGCCTAACAAGTCCAACCTCTCTGTCACGCTCACGCGTACGACGTTGAATGAGGTGACAGGATCCTCCAACCCCAGTTTCCCGCCGGTATCCCAGCTCTACCGTGCGATCGTGCTGGATGCCTCCTCCATGGCAGTAGAAGGCAATACCCTGATGTCGTCCAGTGTGGAGTCGGCCAATCTCGTGGCCACTGTGACGGTCAAGTTTCAACTTAACGATCTGACCGGAGAACAGTCGCGCATGCAGACGGTCGGCGGTATCATGAAGAATGTCACCGTCGGCGATGGCATTACGGCACTGATGACCCAGATCGCTAAGTCGCTCAGCGTGGATCAGAATCACCAGATCACGGGTGTAGAGGTCACGCCTGCGAACAACGCTCAGACCTACAAGCACATCGTCATCCCTCACGGCACGCGGGCGATGGACGTCCCGGCGTACATCGAGCATCACTACGGCGCGCCGTACTCCTCCGGCATGGGCTCGTACATCCAAGACAAGGTCTGGTGGATCTATCCGCTCTATGACCTGACCCGGTACGACAGTGCTAAGAAAGGCTTGACGATTGTCAATGTGCCGAAGAATCGCATGCCGGGCGCCAACCGCACGTATCGCACCACGTACAACCAGGTGATCATTCTGGCGACGGGCGCCATCAGTCATGCCGATATCTCAGAAATGATGCAGCTCAATAAGGGCAACGGGACGCGCTTTGCCGATGCCGGTCAGGTCTTTGACAGCTTTGCTACGGTAAAGGACAACAAAGCCACCGCGCTGCGCGTCAACAATGCCACGGAAGCCTTGGGGCAGAGTCGTCCAACAGGGCTGAACAACATCATGATGGCGTCGCGTTCCATCACGACCAACCCCATGCTCATGATGTCGCAGCTGGCACGTAACTTAGGTTCCATTGTCATGGCCACCTGGGAGAACTCGTTACCCTCCCTCGTGACACCGGGCATGCCCGTGCGCTACATGTACGAGGTTAACGACCAGGTCTTTGAGCTGAAGGGATGCGTGGTGAAGTCTCAGACCCACATGCGGCCGTCCTCTCCCGGATTGCTTCCCTCCCCCCACGTCTCCACCACGGTTCTCACCTGCTTCGTGACCCGGCTCCTCGATTGGTCGGAGAGTGCGGTGGTCACCGGTTCGTAACGCTGAAGGACGTTCCATGACCCCGTATCCGCATCCCGCTGCCAACCTTGCCGTGTACAAGGCACGCTTGTCCAGTGACATTGCCGTGGACGACAGCACGTACACGCTGCAATGTGGCAAGCCGACTCCCACCGCGACCCTCCTGGCCACCCTGACGGACTGTGACCATGGACTGGCCGCTTACAACACCGTGGTCGATATGGAAGCTGCCGGTGCCTTGATCGGCGAGGTGGATCAGTATCCCTACGACCGCCTGAATCTGGCGGACCTCCCCACGATCCTGGCTGAACGAGGAATCGATACTTCCAAGCCTTTCCTGAAAGGTGCAGCTACCACGGTGCAGGATCTCCTGGACGAGATCAATGCGCGTTGGGGTACGATGTTCGATATCACGGATATCCAGGCACTTCAGATCCCCACCTGCGATTGCAGCTGTGGCGACGGTTCAGGCATCGGTGTGGCGTTGGAAGCCAATCCCCTGTCGCTTTTGTATTACGGGCAGCTGACGATCTACGTTCTGGACGAAGCTTCCCTCCCAGACCTTCTCCTGCAGCCGTACATCTCGTCGCTGGAACTCCCCGCACTGACACCCTAGGAAAACGTCGCCTAGCCTCCTAGCGCCCCTGGAAGGCGCTAGGAGGCTAGGACAATATGCCCTGTAAGAAATAAAGGGGTTTAAAGTGACACATTACCATCCTGATACGATCGTATTGTCCCCTTACTCACTACACAGGCGAATACTCCATGAGCGGTGCGTTGATTGTGCTGGAAGGACCCGATGGCGTTGGCAAGACGTCCATCACGCAAGCCGTGTCGGAACGTTTGAATGCGATGAGTGTGCCGTACATCGTCATTCGCGAGCCCGGTGGGACGAGCTTTGCCGAAGGGCAGCGACAGCTCCTGCTCCACAGTGACGAGCCACCAGCGACCACGGCAGAGATCTTTGCTTTCTTGGCGGCCAAAGCGGATCTCCTGGAGAAGGTGATCTATCCGGCTCTGCGTGCCGGCACGCACGTGCTCTGCGATCGCTTCACGCGATCGCTCCTGGCCTATCAGGGAGGACTGCGCGGTTACGGTTACCTCGACCTGATGCGTCTCCTGGCTCACGGTCAACTCCTCGTCATGCCGCATTTGGAGTTCTGCCTCACCACCGATCCCGAGGAGCGTACTCGGCGTCGTGCCCAGCGCAAGGGGACCGACCTCATCGAGGAAGCCGCTGCCCAGCATGCGGCGCAACTGGCGCAGGGTTACGTCGATGCCGACAACTACCTCTTCGCCCACCGCACCATCACACTCGACACCACCGTGCCGTCGATCGAAGACCTGGCCAACACGGTGACGCATGAGATTCAGCGTTACCTCAAGTTCCACGAAATCACCCAGCCCACCATCGCACCCCTCTCGTTTCAGGAGTGGGAGACATGGCAAATCGAGCGCGAGCACGAAGCCCGCTTCGCCGAAACGCTGGAATCGAAAGACCCCCTCCCCTCTGCTTAAGGAGTGACCCATGAGCACGACCCCTGAGATCGCGCTCATTCATCGCTTGGAGCGCCATCTCTTATCCGACCTCTCCCCCGAGACCCAGCATCTGGCCCAACTCGCCTTCTACTCGCTGGATCATTACCTCGCCCAGCCAGCGCATCGTGAGGAGCAACGTGCGGATACAGAACGTCGCTGTCAACGCCTGTTCCGCTTCGCCAAGCCCGACGAGTTGCCATTGATTCGCGCGCTTCTCGGCACGCGCCACGTCTTCTACCGTCGTAACGAGACGCTGGTGCTGCCGGACCACTTACCCCCTATTCCACTCAACGCGGAGTAACACATGTCGCCATCTCCCACACCCACCGAAGACGAAGCCTCGGCAGCCGCTGCATCCGGCACCCTTGCCGACGCACAACGTGCCCTGATCGCCAAGGTGGATGAGGACATCCAGCACATCACCACGATGATCGATACGGTCTTCGATGAGTTCAACTTCTCGCTGATGAAGCCGGAGGAAGAGCAGATCAATCGCTCGGCTAAGCTCCCCGATCTCAGCCGACTCAAGGACTTCACGCCGTGGTTCGGGCAGGAGGTCATGGATGCTGAGACGCAGTACACGCACATCGTGAACGGTTACCGTTACGATGCCGAAACGCGTCGCGGTGCCACCCTCCTGATCGCGCAACTCTTGGTCGGCCTCGTGAATGCACCGGTCCAGACCTACGTGGAAGAAGTGGAGATCCGTTTCTACCCGCGTTATGCGCATCGGATTGAACCGACGCTTGAGGGTGAGGAACCCGGTACGGAGATCTGGCCGGCATTCGAGGTCGATATCACGCTGGCGACGATCCTTCACGTCAGTCCACCCTCGCTCTTGACCTCTGTCGATGAAGAGGATCAGGAGGGGGAAGACACTGCGCAGGAGGGCGCCGATGACGCACTCTTTGACGCTCTGGCAGCGTCGGGCAACGAAGGCCAGATGACGCGGGAACGTGAAGCATGGCTGCAGGAAATGGAAAACCGCGAGCAGCGGGAGAACGGTCAATGAACCCGGAGCTCAGCAAGCAGATCGCCGAACGGCTCTCCAAGCTCCACGAGGGGCACTCGGAACCCGAACCCGAGGGTACGGTCCTGAACTGCATCACGCCAGAGACAGGGGTTCGACTGGCCTCAGGACACGTCGTGCCGGCAGCAGAAATCGTGACCATGTCGCCCATCTCAGCAAGGAGCGCCGGCACGACCTCAATCGGCACCGTGAGCTACTTGTCGGTACCGTCGAGCGATGGCGTGACGCTTCACCACAACGTCAAACCCACGCTGACGCACGAGGGCACGACTGATCCAGCGGAAGTGATGCTTGGCCACGGCGTAGGCCCTTCCTTCATGGCCACTCCTGAAGAAGCCGGCATCGATGACGTTCACCAGGGCGATACGTCGCCCGATGAGCTCGATCACGAGTTCTGGAAGTCGCTCGGCGTGAACGGTCCGGAGGACATGACGCCGGACAAGCTCACGGAGATCAGCAAGAAGTTGCAGGAGTTCCAGCGCGGGCTGAAGCGCATGCAGCGTGAGCATCCCTTGACCATGGGCATCACGGTGCATGTCAAGCATCGCACGCCCAAGAAGCGCAAACGTCGGAAGTAAGCTCTACGTATTGATGTGCGGCTCCTGCCAAAGGAGCCGCTGTCGTATCCCATTCCTCATGCAAAGGAGAACCTAGTGGCAGGTTTCCGAACCTAGTTTCATCAGGAAACCAGACTCAGTGTGACCTTGGTCACACTACGATACCTTAGAATACATAGGCACTCCGGGATGCCTCCTCAGTCCCGGACTCTGCGGCTTACTGTTAAACAGCTGTATGGGTTTAAGGCAGTGCAGTAAGCGTATAAAACCTAAGGATATCCTTGTCGAGAGGAGCTCGGTCCCTGAGACCGGCGTCACAATGAGGCCCGTAAGGGCATCGGAGAAATCGTGAGTGTCTTTGTACTCGATCGGAGGGGGAAGCCCCTCATGCCGTGCTCGGAGAAACGAGCACAGCTCTTGCTGGAGCGCGGGAGAGCCCGTGTGCATCGCGTGAAGCCATTTACGATTCGATTAGTGGATCGTTTCGTTGAAGACTCGGAGCTTCAGCCGGTGGAGCTAAAGCTGGATCCCGGCTCAAGGCATACCGGGATGGCACTCGTGCGCGATGATCATGGGGTCAAGCATTGCTTGAATCTCTACCAGCTCGATCACCGCGGACATCTGATCCATCGCAAGCTCCTGCAACGAGCAGCATTCCGACGGAATCGCCGTAATCATAAAACGCGATATCGCCCTGCGCGGTTCCATAACCGTACGCGGCTGAAAGGCTGGCTTCCGCCCAGTCTGCAGCATCGCGTGGATAGTACCCTGAGTTGGGCGCGTAAATTTCAACGCTCACTCCCGCTCACGAAGCTGGTCGTCGAAAGTAATCGCTTCGATACCCAGCTGATGGACAATCCGGACATTCAAGGACGCGACTACCAACGCGGCAGTCTCTGGGACTGTGAGCTGCGCGAATGCGTATTCGCGAAATGGGGCTATACCTGCGTCTACTGCGGGGTGTCGGCATTTGATGGCGATGGGCTCATTATGGAATTGGATCATTTCTGGCCAAAGTCGAAGGGTGGCAGCGATAGCCCCCGCAATCGCGTGCCGGCCTGCGTCCGATGTAATCGGCGAAAGAGCAATACTCTTCCGGCGATATTTCTCATTGATGAACCGGAGAAGCGAGCTTGGATAGAGGCCGGACTCAAGACTCCGCTCAAGGATGCTGCGGCCATGAATGCCACGCGCTACAAGCTCGTGGAAGCCATTGAGCGACTGGGCCTACCGGTCGAAACGAGTACGGGTGGTCGTACGCGCTGGAATCGCCAACGATTCGATGTCCCGAAAACTCATGCGTTGGACGCGCTCTGCGCGGGCAATGTCAACGGAGTCAAGGACTGGAAGGGGAAACCGACACAGGTGATTACGTGCATGGGTCGCGGTAGGTACTCTCGAACTGCCAACGATAAGCACGGTTTCCCGCGCGGATACCTTGCGAGGCATAAGCGTCATTTTGGCTTCGCTACTGGGGACTTGGTGCGCATTTCAAACTCTCTTAAGAAATCCACAAGTAGAGCTGGAGCACGACTCAACTCCATATACCGGATCACTGTGTCGGCTAAAGGAGACTTTCGCCTCTTCATCAGTGGTCTAAAGTACTGCGTTCACTATTCAAGGTGTAGAGTGGTGCAACGTAGTGGCGGGTATCATTTTTCCAAAATAATGAAAGGTGTTATGTGATGTCGTTTACTTCGCGCCCTCCCCGTCAGGGTGGCAATCGCCCTTACCCGTCGCGTCCTCACACCGACGGCAATCGGAGTTACTCGCGACCGTACCAGCGCCGCGATGAACCGTACGTGGAACGCAACGATCCTCTGCCACCGAAGGATCCGACGGAGGTTCGAGTCAAACCGAGCTTTCCGGAAGTGAAGGCGGATGACGTCTTTACTCAGCAGCAGCTGGGCGGCCTCGTCATCTACTTTGTTGAAGACGATGGTGAAGTGATCAAGGGCAAGCACTCGCATGGGTACTTGACCGTCAAGCCCCGGGGGCAAGGTCCGTTGACGGGCTACTTCCGGATCAAGAGCATCCATGGGGACGGTACGGTGTCGACCTTCCCTGAAAAGCGTGCGTTCGTGAAGCAGGTGGAAAGCGGCTATAAGCTGCCGAAGGATGCCAAGCTCACGCACGTTCATTTCCAGCCCAGCTAGAGGGAGCATCACGATGCCGAAAGGCCGGTTTCATGTCCACTCCTTGGGTGGGCGGCAGGTTGCGACTGTGGGAGGCCTTCGGCCTCCCAATCGCATTAGTGCCTTCTTTTCTCACCTGTCCGATCAGTGGCTAGAAAAAGGTTCGCGTCCGCATATCCAACTCCCCGCGCCGTCGGGGGGTTGGATGCGTTATGCCCTTACCTTCGCGCCGGGCACGATCTTCGCGCGCTGTCAGGATACCTCCAGCCATGCAGTGATGGAGCAGGTTTTCCATCGTCAGGCCAAAGATGACGTCAGCCTGGATCGGGATATCCGTCCACGTTTCGCGGCCTTCCAGGAGACGTACCGAGAGGGCCTGGAGCGCGCCTACGGCTGGCCGGGACGCCATAGCTGGCTACCCCCTTACTTGCCTTGGCACGATGGTATCACGCTCATGGAGACGCTCTACCAGCGCTACGGCAACCTGACGCTGCTCATGGGCGCTGGGTTAGCGCTCTTGACGGGCTGGAGCGAGTCCCAGGTGGTGCTGGACGAAGCCCTCCATCGCTCGGGACCGGTAGCACCCAATCGACTCTTCATCGAGCACGGTTATCGCTGGCGTGGTGCGCCGGGGTATGGACTAGCCGAGAACCAGAACCTCCTTCTTTACGCCGCCAAGCGCCTTGCCGCGCCGTGGCCATTGACTGGGAATGAAGACGCATGAGCACGCCGCCCGATGAAACGCCGTCAACGACTGACCCGTTATCGCCGCAGGTAAACGCGAAACCGCAGGAGTCTCATGACAGACCTCTGACCAACGCGCTCGCTTGGGCTGAAAAGATGGCTGCTGTGAAGAATCAAGTCGAGATAGCTTCCCGTTGGGCAGCGGATAACCTCGGCACATCGGCGCTAAAAGTCCAACGCGTGGACATCATTTCGCACAAGGACTGCCTGGACGGCATCGCCGCTGCGTGGGTTGTGAAGAAGTTTCATGACGCCGTGAACGCCTCGGGACTGTCAGCCATTCGTTACAACGCGCACATCCACTACACGGATTACCATTTGCCGCTACCGGAAATCCCGGAGAGTTCCAGCATCTATATGGTGGATTTCTGTCCCAATGACGTTGAGGAGCTCAAGCCGTTACTCGCAAACTGCCATGGGCTGACGATCATCGATCATCATCCCAAAACGGAAGGGGTGATTCAATCGCTAAAGGGGTGGGCTGAGACGCACGACAACGACGCGCTGTATCGGTTGAGCAGTGTATTCAGCCGTGAGGCCTCAGGGGCTCTCTTGGCCTGGTGGCATTTGATGGGCACGAAAGAAGCACCGGTCATTGTCCAGGCGGTATCGGATCGAGACCTTTGGCAATTCAAGTTGCCGGATACGGAGCCCCTGTGTGAAGCGCTGATGGCCTACGGCATGACCGTGGACGACTTCGACGCGTGCGTGAACGAGATCCCCTACGCTGAACTGCTTCATCGCGGCGCAGTCTTGATGCAAGCGAAGGCTTCGCTCATCGACTGGATGATCGACAACACGCGCTGTGAACTTGAAGCACACATGCGGGCGACACACGACATCGCCACTGTCAAACTCCTCGCCGTCAATGGGTCCAAACCTTTGGCAAGTAAGGCTTGCGAGGAGCTGGAGAAGCGTTATCCCGGCTACGATGCTTACGTGTGTTATTGGGACATCGAAGGAGGTACTCACCGCCGGTATTCGATTCGTCGCAGTGATGGCGATGTCCCGCGGCGTATCGCTCAGTATTACGCCGGCGACGGTCATCCCTCGGCCGCTGGTTTCGTGACCACCCAGTATGCCGCACTTAGGGTCCTTCCACTCACTGTCTGACATCATGGCATAGTCGCCTCTCCTTCCAGGACGTCCTGGAAGGAGAGGCCTATGTGCTCTATTTTTTTCACCGATTAGGTGCACTGGTGTGTACTTATCTCTCGAGGAGTCAAGGGGACCATGTCAGAGTCTGACGAAGGGCTGGAGCTGACCAGCTGGGGAAAGCGGCTGCGCGAACTGCGCGATAAAGCCCATGCCGCGGTGGCGGCAGACGAACAGGAAGGGGATTTCAGCGAGCGCATCGTGGGGTACGTGGAAAGCGCGCATGAAACGCTGGACGAGCTTGCGAACTACGCCAGTGCCATGGGCCGCAAGCTTCACGAACATCATGCGTCGAAGAATCAGGCGTACACCGAGCGCAACGTGCTGGTGGCGCTCTTGGCACGTCTCTTTCCTTCTGGTATCCGTCCAACGGCCATCGAAGGGTGGAATCCCGATTGGAACAACTGCGTGTACATTGACCTGCCCAGCGGTCAGGTCAGCTTCCATTATCACGATAAGGATGCGGCGCTCTTCAAGGAGCTGCCGCCCTATACCCAGCCCTATGATGGGCATTCCAAAGAGGACGCCATGGCGCGTATCCAGGCATGCTTCGACGATCATCTCATCAGGAACTAAGGCTCATGTACCATTTCTTAAAGAACGACGAAGGGCTGCGCCAGCTGACGGATAACGCGTTGAATCAGGCGCACCATCGCCTTCGTGTGGCAACCGGTAAGGATTACCGCATTGAAGCGTGGATTGCCTCCAAGTCGCCTTCACTCCTGAACTTCTTCCGCTTCCTTGCACCAGAGTGGTGCTATGGACTCTATCTGCCGGTCCACGGCGGCGTCAACGGTAAGTCTGCCTGGACACTGTTCAATGATCGGTACTACAGCGCCGAGGAGCTCCGTCACGTCATTGACGCGATGCTGCTCGGCATCGAGCTCGGTCAAGGGCAGCATCGTGAAGACCTCGATGCGTTGCGCAAAGAGAACGATGAGCTGACCAGGGAGATTGATGCGTTGGCGTCTGAAAATGAGCTGGCACAGCAATCGGACGCGGCCTATTATCGTCGACATGCGACGTGTCATGGCTTCGTTGCAGCCGGCTCTTACACGATCGTTCCCGTGAGTCACTTGGAGAATCCTGAGGAAGGTCAGTACCTCGGCATCATGAACGAGCTGCATACTGAGCTCGTTGCTCACGGCGCGACGCCCAATCGCACGGACACGCCTGCGGCCAAGGTCTTCGGGCGTACCATGCGCTTCGACCTCTCTGGCGGTAAGTTGCCGCTCTTCACCACCAAGAAGCTTCACCTCAAGTCCATCGTGTTGGAGCTCATCTGGTTCCTGAAGGGCCTCACGAACAACGAATGGCTGCGTCAACAAGGCGTGAACATCTGGCTCCAATGGGCGACCGAGGACGATGGTAAGGATCGTAAGAAGCAGCCGTTGCCCAAGGGATCGGTGGGTCCCCTTTATGGCGAGCAGTGGCGGCGATTCCCTGCCGGTGAGTTCTTTTACAACCTCACTGATGAAGAACTCGATACCTATCTCACGCACATGGCATCCGCGGATCGTCAGGCTTTGCTGAATGAATGCGGAGAGCATCACATTCACGAGGGTATGCTTGTCGACTTTACCGTGGCGCGCCAATGGCTCACCAAGCGCGGCATCGACCAGATCAGCCAGACGCTGTTCCTGCTCAAGAACCGCCCTGATAGCCGCCGTATCATCGTAACATCGTGGAATCCGCAGGTCGTACCCTCCGACAGCCTCTCTCCGCAGGAGAATGTCAAGCGTCGGCGCGCAGCACTGGCGGCCTGTCACACGCTCATCCACTTCGTGACCAAGCCCCTGACGTTCGACGAACGCGTCACGATGATCCGCGCATACTTCCGCGAGATAGATCGTCAAGACGATATCTTCGACAAGACGCAGCTTATCGTGACGGAAGAGAACATCAACGGCTACCGGATGACTAATGGTCAGTGCTTTCCGACGCATCGGCTTAATTGCAGCATGTATCAACGTTCGGCCGACATGCTGCAAGGCTGCCCGTTCAACGTAGCCTCCTACGCCCTGCTGACACACATGGTTGCCAAGGAAGTCAACATGGTGCCCGGTGAACTCCTCTGGATTGGCGGCGATGTACACCTTTACAAAGATCATCTCGAGGCGATCGAGGAGCAGCTTCAACGCGAACCGCGTCCCTTCCCCACGATCAAGCTCAGGGACGTCCCATCGCTCTTCGATTATACGCTCAAGGACATCATCATCGAGGATTACAATCCTCACGCCTCTATCAAGGCTCCTGTCGCCGTTTAACCATCCACTTTAAGAGAGTCCGCCAACGTGTTTGGTTTCAAACTGAAGAACTTCGTGAAGCAGCTGGTTCAGCCCTCTCGTCACCGTGATCGTGATGTCGTGGAGCTCTTTGCGGCTGTCGTGGAAGCCTGGCAAGGCGAGTACTACGAAGACAACGCTTACGGTGTCAACGAGTACATGGTTGAGCTCTTCCAGAAAGCGCTGCTTCCCATCAACGGCGCTCACTACCAGCTCAAGATGGTGGACCCCGAAGAAGAGAGCAAGCCCGAAGCTCTGCGCGATACGTTCAAGGCCAAGGGCAATCCGCGCGTGACACCCTTCGCTCTTGCGCTCCAGTACCAGAGCTTCGATCTGCATCTGAGCTTCGCGGCAGTGGTGAACTTCACGGCCGATACCTCCGAACTGGAAGACATCCTGGGCGACGCATTGATGGCGACCTCCAGCTACGCCCCCGAAGGTCACTGGAACTGGCCACCGAGTGAACCCGCAAAAGAGGATGAGCTCTCGGAGAATGAGGCTTGGCAACGGCTGATCGAGCAACTGAAGCCAGCCATTCTTGCAGCGTCTCCCATGAAGGCTGTCACGGATTGGCTTCCCGGCACCTACCATTGGGACGTTTACACCGTTTCAACGGTGCCACCCGGCACACCCATGATCGATCCGCACTTCATCGCGTAATGGCATAGCGCCCCCTCTCCTCACGATGAGGAGAGGGGGCATTTGTGCACGCATTTTCAGTTTTCTTTCGAAGGGTCCGGGTTGCTATGTCGCCGGTGGTATGAGGGGTCATTACGAAGGCTCCCCAGGACTTCTCCACCTTCTTACGCGAGGTTACGCATCATGGGCATCATCTTCGATCACCTTCAGGCGTCATTGGAAGCCAAAACCGGCCATGGCTTTCATGTCGGTGATCACGTGGGTTGGAACTCGGAAGCCGGCCATGTCACCGGCCACATCACCGGCGTACACACGAAGCCTTTCACCGTGAATGGCTATACGCACCACGCGTCGCCCGAAGAGCCCCAGTACGCGATCAAGTCCTCCAAGACCGATCATGTCGCGTTCCACAAGGCTGGATCGCTCCATCACCTGTCCTCCGGCAAGGAAGCGCATACGGAAGGTGAGCATCACTTCGAGACCATCCCTGCGGGTACTGCCGTTACCTGGCATTACCGGTCAGCCATCGGACACGGTACCGTGGAAGGTGTCCACAAACGTGGCACCTCCGAGGCCAATACCCTGTATTCCATCCGTCAGCACGACCATCATGTCAGCGCCAGTGGTTCCAAGGAATCGGCGGTGGTCTACCACTACGGCAGCGCTCTGACGCGCGCCTAAGCTTAACCAGGAGCCCTGTCCATGTGGAAACGACTCAAGGCCATGTGGGGGCGTCGTCAGAAGGTTCGGGAAGAAGAGCGCCTCCTTCGCTGGAAGGAGGCGTGGCGCCCCTCGACCTGGGCGCGGCTCCTCGACTACGGTTACGAAGCGGTGCCGCATCGAGCGATCAAGCCTCATACGGCGGCCATCATCCTCCCAAAGTTCAAACGCGTCTACATCCATCCGCTCTTGACCTACCGTCAACGACGCCTGGTGACCGCGATGGCAATTGCTGCCTTAGCGCGACTGGATGGGAAGGGAGGACTCACCAAGCCGTACCTCATGCGGATCAAGGATTTAGCTTTTCCGGAAGGACCCGAAGACAACGTTCAGTGGACCGACTGGATCAATGCGCTGGAATACCTCGCGCCCATGACCTACGTCGATTACCTGAAGCAGCATTACCCTGAGCACGCTCAGGCGTACCTCGTGCGTGTCTTTGACTTGGATCCTGTTGCTGCGACGCATCGCCTCACGGAGCATCGCATGTGGCAAGAACGCAAGCATAGTACGCTTTTCCATCCCACGCCCTTTGAAATGGACTGATCCATGTCGACCACTCCCGAGTCCCTGCACGTCGCCCTTGATGCTCTGTCGCCCGAAGCCCGTCCTACCGCGAGCGTCTACAGTGCCATGCGAGAGACGAAATATGCCTCGATCCCCATGAGCAGTGTGCGCGCAGATATGCAGCGCCTGGCCAGCGAAGCAGCCAATACGTACATGATCTACGCGCTGGTAGGTCACGCTTCACCCTCCCCCTGGTCGGCGCTGGAAGCGCAGATGAAGGTGATCAGCGGCGAATACGAGGAGCTTCTATCGGCCGTGGGTGAGCGCGACGTCAAGGAGCTGCGCGACGGTGTAGCGGATCTGCTCTTCACGGTGATCGGCATGGCCTACCGCGCGGGTATTCCGGTCAACAGCGATTTCGAAGAGGTCGTGCGTTCGAATCTCACCAAGTTCGATACCCACGCCGGAGAAGCCGAGAAGACCAAGGCCAAGTACATGGCACTTGATATTCAGACCTACTGTCAGCCGGTGGAGTTTACGAGCGGTGAGCGGGGGACGGTGACGTACTACATCACCTTCGTGGATGGGGATCAGACAGGCAACGATGGCAAGTTCTACCCCAACCACAAGTGGCTGAAGTCCACACGCTTCGTGGACATCCACCTGACGCCCTTGAGCGAGACGCATCCGCTCGTCTTGACCAGCTACGCGCAGCGCCGTGACAACGTCACGACGGCATTCAGCCTCCTGGAAGCTCAATCGAACAGCAACCTCTATCACACGCTCCTCAGTACGCTGGTGGGCTTGGAATCATTGTGCGGCATGGACGGGACGGATATACCGCGCCTGCTGCCCAATGACGAGGCCTTTGACTTGGCTCGTGCCAACCTGCGGCTGTTCTTTGCGTACCTGGGTGGCATCGCGCTGGAAACGCTCGATGCGTTTTTCGATCATCAAGAAAACCCGAGCGACATGGATCGCCGCTACCTGCATACAACGCTGACGCGCATCGTCGCACTGCGGGGGGATCGAGCCCGTGCACGCTTCCTGAGCCTCATGGAGTCCGAACTGGCCATGGATTGCCCGGAGTTCCTACCGTGCCTTCGTCGTGCCCAGCACGCCATCGAGGATAGCGCGCAGACCCGTGAGGATCTGATGGAACTGCTCAAGGGCGCCTATTCGGGCGAAGCTGGTAGCGCGATGGTGCAGTTCCTGACCGGAGCTGTGCTCTGATGGGCTCTCTCACTACGCTCTACCTGAGCTTCGTTGAGCTCACCAAGGCCAACCCCGTCCTGGGCGGCTTGGTGGGTCTCTTCGGCATGTCGGTGGTGTCGTTCTTTCTGGTAAAGTGCCCTCGGCACATCTGGAGCTTCTTGAAGAACCAGCTGACCACCACGGTGTCTTTCACCAATGAAGAGCGTGGCTACTCCAACGACAACTTCATTGCGTTCATGGAGTGGTTCAAGCAGAATCACTTCTCGCCTTTGATCCGTAACTACGCATTGGACTCCAGTTACGGTCGGGACATGACGTTGGCCGTGGGCATGGGCACGCACCTTTTCTTCTGGAAGAGACGACCCTGCTGGATCACCCGTTCACGACTGGACAAGCAAGGCTCCTACGTCATCTTCTATACGGTGACCATCACGATCTTAGGGCGTTCACGCAAGCCCATCATGGACATGATCAGCACCTTTCAGTACCGACCGCGTACGAACGAGCTGGGTGTGTATCAGATCGATAACTCGGATTGGACAAAGGTCGCCTCCGTCGAGAAGCGGTCCCTGGAGACCGTCGTGGTGAATCCGTCAATCATCCAGGCCCTGACGGAAAGCATCGAGCACTTCCAGGCCAACCGAGCTTGGTACATCAACAATGGCTTCCCTTACAAGCTGACCTTCCTCTTGCATGGAGTGAGTGGGACGGGTAAGACCAGCCTCATCAAGGCGATCGCCTCGCACTATGGCTACAACCTGTGCCTGCTGAACCTCGCCTCCATGAGCGACGAGTTTCTCCAGAAGATGCTGGCCAAGGCGCCCCCTCGGTCCATCATTGCTATCGAGGATTTCGATTCAGCACGCTCGACTCACCGTCGGAAGATCGTTCCTGTGGAGCCCTCTCTTCCACGTCCTCTGCGTCCAGGCGAAACGAGTACCGACGAATTGAAGCTTTCTCCCAAGCGGCAAGCGATAGAGCAGGAAGGTTCGCCGTTGGAGTTCTTGACCCTCTCGGGCATCCTGAATGCCCTGCAGGGTCTCCTGCCGCTGGAGGACAAGATCCTCTTCTTGACCACGAACCACATCGAGCTGATGGACGAGGCACTCATTCGCAAAGGTCGCGTGGATAAGATCCTGGAAGTCGGTCCCATGCGCGACGCGGAGATTCGCCGTTATGCCCGTATGCTCTATCCGGAGCTCGATGATCGGTTGGATTACGATCATCATCCCTTCATGGCTCAGCCCGGGTGTGATGTCCAAGCGCTGTACTACGATCACCGTGACGATCCCGAAGGCTTCATCAAGGCCCTTCCCAGGGCGCTCACGCTCGTCGAGGACGTTACCACAGCAACGCTGCCTTAAGAGCCTACGCGCCTCTCCCAGAGCCTCTGAAAGGCTCTGGGAGAGGCTTATGCCCGTCAACGATACCTTAAGTCTACATTACCCCTTGACAACCTTCCCTGGCCTCCGAGGAACCTCCATGACTGAATTCACCCAACCTGGCGAGATCGAACGCGATGCCGCCTATTATCGCGACGGCTGGCTCACGCTCACCCGTGCTATCCGTGATCGCCAAGCCATGTACCTGGGCGATGATTCGGAACGCTATCATCTCTGCCAGTTTCTGGCCGTCAAATACGGACTGGAAGAAGCTCATCCTCTCACCGAACCAAGCGATGCCTCTCCGCTTCAGATGCGAAAATGGTTGCTGGAGCACGCTACGGATCAGAGACACGTCTGGATTCCCGTTTCCTGGGGAACGATTCCTCCTCCCATTACGGCCATTGAATTCTCCGAGACGTATCGTGGAACGATTGTCAAGCTCGCCTTACTGTGCGATGATCTTACGGACGCATTGGCAATTGCCGCGTATTGGATAGCACATGCGCTCCAGGCCGTTACGAGCCTCATGGACCTGCAAGGCGCACCCTTTTCGGCCGAAGTCTCCGAAGCCACGTATCAAGCCACGATCCGTGCCGTCCGTGATGCGTGGATTGCACAGGGCAAACCTGTCTCAGACTTCATGCCCAACTTCAACCCACCCTCACCACCGCCTCCGATGGGAGTGTAATCCATGCCTGTCAGCAACACGATCCGGATCCAGGTGAAGCGTCTGCGCGAAACGATTGCCCATCACGAACACCTGTACCGTGAAAGTCTCCTGCCGGAGATTACCGACGCGCAGTTCGATGGCCTGGTACGCCATTTGCGTGACCTGGAATCACAGTACCCGGAGCTCGCCTTGCCTGCGGTACCGGCGAGTGATGGATTTACGAACCTACCCACCATCCCGCATCGCGTTCCGATGCTCTCGATTCACGCTACGACCAAGATCGATCACATCAGCAACTGGCTGGTAACGTCGCGCTCGGCCGTCGCATCCTTCCTGGATGCGGCTAAGCGAGAAGGCGAAGCCGCGCCTTATGCCATCATCATGCCCAAGCTGGACGGCATGGCACTCTCGCTGTTCTATCGCAACGGCGCGTTGGTCTATGCGCTCTCCCGTGGACGTGATGGGCAAGAAGGTCATGACGTCACATCGCAGGCCTTGCGTTTATACGGCGTTCAACCCCGCATTAGTGAGCTGCGCGATACGATCGTGCGAGGCGAGGTGGTGGTCAAACAGCAGGCGCTGAGGGCGTTTGCGATGAGGCACTCGAATGTTCGCTATTCCAATGCACGCGCTGCTGCGGTCGCGGTCATGCGGTCCAACGACGTGCAGCTGGCCAGTGAACTGGAAGCTTGCTTCATCGCTTACCGCCGGATAGTCTTTACTGATCGACCGTTAGCGATCGAAGCGGGTGACGTAGCGGATCAACCCTTCGAAGCCACCTTCGACTGGCTCAGACAGCAGTACTTCCTCACGATACCGATCTTGATGATTCCAGACGACCAGGTGGCGTGCAGTCCCACGGTCCTCAGCCATTACGTCGAGCAGATCCTGGACAACGCCGCCGCATATGACTGCGCCGTCGATGGTGCCGTCGTAGCTATCCGTGTACCTCATGCGGATCTACTTCTGGGTCAGAATGAGCACCACCCCCACTGGATGATGGCGTTCAAGCCACCGCCGCAGACGGGCTTCAGCACCTTGCGCTCGGTCGACTTCAGCATCTCGCGCAATGGGACGGTGACCCCCGTGGGCGCCATTGATGCTGTTGTCGTCGCCGATCGCACCGTCACTTCCGTGAACCTGCATTCCGTCCAGTACCTAAGGGACCAGCAGCTGCGGTTGGGTGATCGGATTCGAATTGGCCTGATACATGACACGGTGCCGCAGTATCTGGGCGTGTTCGTGCGCGCCACGACCCCTCTGGTGACGATTCCTACCCATTGTCCTTCCTGCCAGCACCCGCTCTCAGAAACGCCTTCAGGACTGGCCTGTACGAATCGCTATGGCTGCGAAGAGCAGGCGGTGGATCGCTTCGATCACTTCGCTTCGCCACGAGGACTCCATATCCGCGGCTTGGGTACAGCGACCATTCGTCGGCTGGTGCGCGAACAGAAGCTTCAGCGTTTCAGCGATATCTTCCAGCTCACCACGAACGACCTCGAGAAAGCCATGGGCTCAGAACGCCGCGCCTACGCTGTCTGGCGTGAAATCCAGAACGCCAAGGTCACATCGCTTCCTCGTCTCCTGGTCGCCTTCGGTATCGAGGACATTGGCCCCTCCGTCGCCAAGCCGTTAGCTCGACACTTCCACCACGCGCTTCTCCCCATGGTTGACATCACCGATCCGAAGGACTTCATGGCCGTCCCGAATATTAGCCGTGGTCGTGCCAAGGCATTGATTGATGCCTTCCAGCATTTACGCGACGATATCCGCACGCTTCTGGATCTGGGTATCAGCTGGAACGTTCACTCCACTCGTTATAAGGAACCTTTGTGATTCTTCCTTCCATTGAGAGCCTTCCCTTCCCGCCATACTACGAGGTCTGCTTGCGCGGCCCAGATCACTTCGGCCATGCGCATTACACGCACAAGCGCAAGCCCTATGCCTACGGGAGCGACGTGGCGGTCAAGGAACCCGTGCTCAATCGGACCGCGACTTCGCTGATCGGCGGTCGCATCCTGGCACAGAAGCTCGCTCAGAAAACGCCTCTGACACTGGAGATCTTGACCGGTGAGCTGGGCGGTGGCATTCCCATCAGCGATGACCATCCGCTCAAGGAAGCGGCCGTCAGGGGCGCTGAGCTCATCATCAACCAAGGCTGGGAAATTGCCCGCACCGTCGTCAGCGGCACCGTCACGCGCAAAATGGACCAGAAGCTCTGTGCGCCGAACATGCTGCCGGTATTCATCCCGTACCGGATCGATGGCGTAAATGCTGCCGAATTTTGCGGCATGGATCTGATCTACACGATCGCCGGTGGCCAATTCAACACACCGGCCGGCATGGCCTTCCACTACCGTCGACCGGTCCACTCTCTATACCACAGTGTGTCAGGTGATTCCTCCGATCCGTTCAGTGTGGAAGTCTACTTCTCGGATATCCCGGACGAAGATCGAGAAGTACAGATCGAGGGACTGAAGCGCCTCGTGGCCTTGCGCAATACCCTCTTTGAGACGCTGATGGAAGAGCGCCTCAATGACGAGGTTGATGCGATGGTGGCACGATTGAAGTCGGAGGACCTCCTCAGTGACGAGATCATCGAAGCCGCCAAGACATACGAGGAAGCTCGCGCTGAAGCGGCTAACGGAGCCTCTTACGACTAACGGGGGCATAAAGCCCTCCCTGGCGCCGTGAGGCGCCAGGGAGGGCTTTATGCCACTTCCCGAGGGAGGGTGTGCTTCACAGCAGGCCCCACGGCCGACGTGAGGAGGCGTAGGGGAGGGGACCTTTCTGTCGCCGGCCATGTGATGACTGTCGGCCTCACCAACGTTCATCACAGAATTAAGCGAAATCTTAAACAAACAAACTACACTGACATAGTGCTCACCGGATAGCTATACAAGAACGATTCATCGAAGCTATCTTTCCCTTCACGATTTAAAGGAGTTCCATCATGCTTACGTTCGAAATCATCGCTGTGGCCCTCATGTCCCTCGGCGTCGTCGGCAGCCTGTACATCACAGGTAAGGCATTGTACCATGGGGCCGATTTCATGATTGGCGCTATCCAGCTCAGCTTCCGTCCGACGATGCTGGCGTTCTCCCTCGCCTGCATTGCGCTGTGGGTCGGCGCGGCGCTGTACTTCGGCGCCTACTTCTTTGCGTACAGCGTCATCGCGCTGGCGGTGATCCAGTATGGCACCAACGGGTTCTACCTTTTGGCCCACAAGCGCATTGTGCATTTCTTCGCGGTGCTCTAAGGCTTCAGCGTGGTGGCGTCTCCTTGGAGACGCCACTGCAGTGACACCTTACCTTCACTCCACTCAAGGGGAACTTCATGAACGTTCTGATCAATGCCGTTGATTTCATCCTGGCGGGTCTCGCCATCTACGCCAGCGTGGCGCTGTCCAATGTGCTGTACCCGCACCGTTCGAGCTTGTCGCGGAAAGCACGCCAGTCACTCCTGCCGTTCACGCGCTATGACCACATCCTCCTGGGTGCGGCTGTCGTCGGTGTCCATGGTCTCCTGGCCATTGCCGCTGCGGTGGCGTGGCTGCCCTACACGGCCCTGATCCTCTCGTTGACGTCCTTCATTGACGCCGCGATGGTCATGCGTACACTGGCATCACTGAAGCGTGAGCTTCCGCACGCGTTGTGAACAAAGTGATTCTAAGCCCACACTACCCCGAGATAGGGGTAGTGTGGGTCTTGGCTTCCACGGCTTTTTTCTTTTGCCCGTAACGGCACGGGAAAGCCTACCGCCACTATCGAATGCTTGTGCTTGATCACCACCACACTCTGGAGTCACACCGTGGCACTTCGTCTTTTCGACAATGAACACTATCTTCGTCTGGAATCGGTCAATGAGGGCCAGCTGCTCGACCACGTCCCACCGCACGTCTACCGCATCGCGCTGTTGAAAGAAGGCATGGGTGAAACGCCGATCCTCATGAAAGATCGCAAGCGTTTCGAAGTCGGGGAGCGCCGCTACGGCGATTTCCAGAAGCGCTTCCAGCGCATGACGGAACACTACGATCCGACGATGCCCTCCACGGGCGCCATTCTGCTGGGACTCAAGGGCTCCGGTAAGTCGCTCTTGGCCGAAGTCGTGTGCAACTGGGCGCTCAGTCGTGACCTGCCGGTCCTGCTGGTTGACAAGGCCATGCCGGCTTCCCTCATCCTGACCTTCGTCAAGCTGATCGGACCCTGCGTTGTCTACTTCGACGAATTCGGCAAGATCTACCCCCTCGAACATGACGAGCGTCCCGATCAGACCGACATGCTCGGGTACTTCTCCGACACCTCCACTCGTGGCGTGGTCAACATCGTCACAGCCAACGAACAAGGCGAGTTGCTTGATTACTTCTACAACCGTCCCCAGCGTTTCCGCTTCCTCATGCGGTACACGACACTCTCGATCGATGACGTGGATGAAATCGCCAACGAGCACCGCCTGGGTGAATGGCGTCGCACGCAGATGCATCGCATGGCGGTCGCGCATGGGTTGTCGTGGGATATGGCTCGCGACATCGCCGCTGTCTTGCGAGATTGTCGGAACGAAGAGGAAGCGAAGGATCAGCTTCAGTTCCTGAACGTTCCGGGATGGATATCCATGGGTGTCGCCATCGACGAGGTCTTTTATCGCGGCGAAGAGGTGATCACCGACTGCATCATTGCGCGCTACCTGGACGAGCGCTTCCTGCAGATCAAGATTCTCGATGAAGAAACGGGCGAGGTCTTGGAACAGGTCGAGATCGATACGCACGATACCGCCATGATGGGTGAGTCGAAAGACTGCCATGGGGAGGAAGATCGCTTGTCGCGGTGGATGGACATGGATCGCCCTGGCACGAAGGAAAGCGATGCGGGTATAGCGAAGGGGGTTCGTCGAGAAACGGCAGCAGGTCGTTGTCTCTATCCCTTCGTTCGACCCACGCCCAATCTGCGTCTCCGCGTCACGACGCGTTTTGTCCAGGAAGGATTAAATGCAACGCAGGTGGGCATTGGTGGCACCTCCCGCTGGGCACGCAATCAGCTTCGTGCGGAGGAAGAAAAACGTAAAGCCCAAGCTTCCAATGCTGCCGTGAAGGAGGCCGCGGTTGACGACCGCCCTTTGGAAGCCGCGGGCGCGAAAGGGTGGACAACAATGCCGAACAAGCCGGTCATCGATCTGTCGGAAGTCGGCGCCGTGCTGGCAGAGGCCGCAGCAGTGTCCTTATCTTCGCCGACGACTGGGGATTCTTCCATTCATGAAACTCAAGCCACTGGCGCTGCGTTGAACTTCGCTTCCATCGCCCATCGGATCAAGTAAGACTCATCGGCAGCCCTCCTTCTGCACTGCAGAAGGAGGGGATTATTCCAACAACAAGCGATTCGAGGCTGTCTGTGGCAACTCCCGTTAAATACACCCAAGTCCCTTTCGATTCCGAGTGGATCGATGAAACCGGTTTCATGGTTAATGCGCTGGACCTCTTGACACCCGAGCAGTGCGATGAGATCCTGATCGGCTTCCAGATCGTCGATGATCCATCGTTGGAAGAAGCTACCGGTCGGCGACGCCATACGTTGCGTAATGCGCGACTCATGTCGCAGAATACCACCTGGGGCCAGCGGCCCATGATGTTCCAGATCGGCTATCAGAAAGTGATCCAAGAAACCCGTGGCATCATGGATCAACCGGCCAGCGCGCGTCGGGTGCTCTTCAATGCCCGCACGGTCATAACGCCGCACCAGATCGTCATGAAGGCGGTCGGCAGCGATTGGCAGCATATCGACTCGCCGATTGCGGTCAAGGAATGCTGGATCCCCCACTATCACCGCGACTTCGTGACGCGTCGACGCTGGTTCCAGGTAGGCACCGTGATCGATGAACGCGATGAATGGATCCCGCGTTTCGAGGATGGTTTCCATCGCACCTGCATGCATTACTTAGGTTTACTCTTCCGCAGCACAGGGGTGGCGATCCATCAGGGCCTCTCCTCCAGCGGTAACCTGGAAGCCGTGCGTAGCTACTTCCTGGCCATCGAACGGGACCATGAAGCCTGTCGGCGTGACATCGAAGCGCAGATCAAACGCGCCCGCTCACTTTGCGAGCATGAGCATGCCCAGGCGCTTTACGGCCAGCTTCTTCATGCCGTGCGCAGCAGCCGCGCCGCCTTCAATGCCGACGACCTCATTGATGTCCTGACCGCTAGCCTGCGACTCTACTACGAGTATTGCCTGGAAACCGAGGTACGGCTTCCCCTGGACGCGCAGTCCCCCATTGCTGTGACGAATGCGCTCAGTGCGGCTTAACGAGACGGCATAGTGCCCCCAGGCCC